>Ga0055524_1001984_pt1 | contig 10966 bp, 10 predicted proteins | sample AraplaCol_mCL_r2_2_FD_55011 | JGI IMG/M metagenome (GOLD analysis project Ga0055524, IMG submission 55011) | Arabidopsis root microbial communities from North Carolina, USA - plate scrape MF_Col_mCL_r2 | ecosystem: Host-associated > Plants > Roots > Endosphere | place: USA: North Carolina...
ACAAGATCAAGTTCGGCGTGTCCGGCTGCACCCGCGAGTGCGCCGAAGCGCAGGGCAAGGACGTCGGCATCATCGCCACCGAAAAAGGCTGGAACCTTTACGTGTGCGGCAACGGCGGCATGAAGCCGCGCCACGCCGAGCTGCTGGCCTCCGATTTGGACAAGGCAACCCTGGTGGCCTACATCGATCGCTTCCTGATGTTCTACAGCCGAACCGCCGACCGCCTGCAGCGCACCAGCACCTGGCGTGAAAACCTGGAAGGCGGCCTTGATTACCTGAAGGACGTGATCATCAGCGACAAGCTGGGCATCAACGCCGAGATGGAACAGGACATGCAGCGCGTGGTCGACACCTATGCCTGCGAATGGAAAGAGGCCGTCAACAATCCCGAAACGCGCGCCCGCTTCCGCCACTTCGTCAACAGCCCGGAAGCCGACAGCAATGTGGTCTTCATGGAAGAGCGCGGCCAGATCCGCCCCGCCACCGTGGAAGAGCGCAAGCGCATCCCCATCAAAGCCATCGCATAAGGAGACTAGCCATGCATCGTGACCAATCCGCCTCCGCCTGGACCGCCATTTGCGACGTCGACCAGATCGTGCCGAACACCGGCGTCTGCGCCCTGTTGCAGGGTCAGCAGGTGGCCGTGTTCCACCTGAATGACGGCCGCGAACCGCGTGTTTTCGCCATCGGCAATTACGACCCGAATTCGGACGCCTCCGTGCTGTCGCGCGGGCTGGTCGGCAACCTTGGCGAACGCCTGGTGGTCGCCTCGCCGATCTACAAGCACCACTTCGACCTGCAGACCGGCGAATGCCTGGAAGCACCTGAACACTCGGTGCCAACCTGGCCGGCACGCATCGAAGGCGGGAAGGTCTGGGTCGGCGCATGAAGCCCGCCCTGGTTGTTGTCGGCAACGGCATGGCCGGCATGCGCACGGTCGAAGAGCTGCTCAAGCTCGCGCCGGACATGTATGACATCACCGTCTTCGGCGCCGAACCGCACGGCAACTACAACCGCATCCTGCTGTCGCCGGTGCTGGCGGGCGAGAAGACGGTTGACGACATCATGCTGAATACGCGTGAGTGGTATGAGCAGAATCGCATCACCCTGCACACGGGCGACCCGGTCGAATACATCGACCGCAAGCGCCGCCTGGTGCGCGCCCGCTCCGGCCTGGAAGTGCGCTATGACCGCCTGCTCCTGGCCACGGGCTCACGCCCCTTTATTATTCCCGTGCCGGGCCATGAGCTGCCTGGCGTGCTGGCCTTCCGCGACATCCAGGACGTCGAATCGATGCTGGTGGCCGCCCGCAACCACCGCCATGCCGTCGTGATCGGCGGCGGCCTGCTCGGCCTGGAAGCCGCCAACGGCCTGCAGCGGCAGGGCATGCACGTCACCGTAGTGCACGTAACCGACGCGCTGATGAACCAGCAGCTGGACAAGCCTGCCGCCCAGCTCCTGCAAAAAGCGCTGGAAGCCAAAGGCCTGGCCTTCCGCATGGAAGCGCAGACCAGCGAGATCGTAGGCACCGACCGAGTAACTGCCGTGCGCTTTGCCGACGGCAGCGAAATCCCGGCCGACCTGGTGGTGATGACTGCCGGCGTGCGGCCGAATATCGAACTCGCCAAGCGCAGCGGCTTGCATTGCGAACGCGCCATCGTGGTGGACGACACTTTGCAGACTTTCGATCCGCGCATTTACGCCGTTGGCGAATGCGTGCAGCACCGCCGTTCCACCTTCGGCCTGGTGGCGCCAATCTGGGAGCAGGCGCGCGTCTGCGCCGCCCATCTGGCAGGCGCCGGCCATCGCCGCTACGTGCAGCAGGTTACGCCGACCCGCCTCAAGGTGACCGGCGTCGACCTGTACTCGGTCGGTGACTTTATTGGCGGTGAAGGCAGCGAAGACCTGGTGCTACGTGACCCGCGCCGCGGCGTCTACAAGCGCCTAGTGCTGGACGGTGGCCGCATCACCGGCGCCGTGCTGTATGGCGACGTGCAGGACGGGCCCTGGTACTTCGACCTGATCCAGAACCGCACCGACATTTCGTCGATGCGCAACCACCTTTTGTTTGGGCAGGCGCTTTGCGCGCAGGCTGCGTGAATTCATGATTAAGACGACGTGCGCCTATTGTGGTGTTGGTTGCGGTGTCACGGCGACGCCGCGTGCTGATGGTGGATTCGATATCGCTGGCGACGCCGCGCATCCGGCCAACCAGGGGCGCCTGTGCGTGAAGGGCTCGGCGCTGGGCGAAACAATCGGCCTGGAAGGCCGCCTGCTGTATCCGATGATGCGCGAGCGCCGCGGCGACGCATCGCTGCAGCGCGTAGCCTGGGGCGAGGCGCTGGACCACATTGCCGACAAGTGGCGCGCCATCATCGACGAGCATGGGCCGGACGCCGTGGCGTTCTACGTCTCCGGCCAGTTGCTGACCGAAGACTATTACGTCGCCAACAAGCTGGCGAAGGGATACATCGGCACCGCCAACATCGACACCAACTCGCGCCTATGCATGTCGTCCGCAGTGGCCGGCCACAAGCGCGCCTTTGGTGAAGACGTGGTGCCGGTCAACTATGACGACATCGACCACGCCGACATGGTGGTGCTGGTCGGCTCCAACCTGGCCTGGTGCCACCCGATCCTGTTCCAGCGCCTGACGCGCGCGAAGGAAGCGCGCCCAGATATGAAGATCGTGGTGGTCGATCCGCGCCGCACCGCAACTTGCGAACTGGCCGACCTGCACCTGCCGATCAAGCCCGGAACCGATGTCTGGCTGTTCAACGGTTTGCTCAGCTACCTGTCGCGCATCGGCGCGGTGGATCCGCAGTTTGTCGCTGCCCACACCAACGGTCTTGAAGACGCGCTGGCGGTTGCCACGCTGACGCCGGAAGAAGTAGCGCGTGCCTGCCGGCTGAACCTGCAGGACCTGATGGAGTTCTACGAATCCTTCGCCGCTACTGCGAAAGTGATTACCGGCTTCTCGATGGGCGTCAACCAGTCCAGCGCCGGCACTGACAAGGTTAACAGCATCATCAACTGCCACCTGATCGGCGGACGCATCGGCAAGCAGGGCATGGGCCCGTTCTCCATCACCGGCCAGCCGAACGCCATGGGCGGCCGCGAAGTGGGCGGGCTGGCCAATATGCTGGCTGCGCATTTGGACCTGGACAACGTGGCCCATCGCGAGGCCGTGCAAACGTTCTGGGAATCGCCGCGCATCGCCTTGCGTCCCGGCCTGAAGGCAGTCGACCTGTTCGAAGCCATCGAGGCCGGCAAAGTGAAGGCCGTGTGGGTGATTGCCACCAATCCGGTGGTCAGCCTGCCGAATGCCGACCAGGTGCGCCGTGCGCTGGAGCGCTGCGAACTGGTCGTGGTATCAGACGTGGTGCGCGACACCGACACCAATGCCTATGCCGACGTCCTGCTGCCCGCGCTGGCATGGGGCGAGAAAGACGGCACTGTCACTAACTCCGAGCGCCGCATCTCCCGCCAGCGCGCCTTCTTGCCGGCGCCGGCCGAGGCGAGGGCGGACTGGCTGATCCTGTCGCAGTTCGCATTGCGCATGGGCTATGACGGCTTCGGCTACGCCAGCGCCGCCGAGATCTTCACCGAGCACGCCCGCCTGAGTGCCTGGCGCAACAGCGACAGCGAACTGCCGCGCGCCTTCAACATTGGCGCCCTCGCCACGCTCGGCGAATCGGCCTACGATGCGCTCACCCCGACCCCATGGCCCGCCATTGCCACAACTGGCGCGGTGCCGGCCGAACGCCCATTCGCCGATGGGCGCTTCTCGCACGCTGATGGCCGCGCGCGTTTCGTCGCTACTGTGCCGCGCGCGCCAGCCAATCTGCCTGACGGCGAATTCCCGATCACCCTCAATACCGGCCGAGTGCGCGACCAGTGGCACACCATGACCCGCACTGGCCGCGCACCGAAGCTGGCCGACCATATCCCTGAATCCTTCATCGACATGCATCCGCAGGACGCCCTGCTGTGCGGCGTGAAGGAAGGCGAGTTGGCGCGCATCACCAGCCAATGGGGCAGCATGATCGCCCGCGTCCAGCATGGCGGAGGCATTGCACGTGGCAACGCCTTTGTGCCTATCCACTGGAACAACCAGACCGCCTCCGATGCCCGCGTCGGCGCCGTGGTGAATCCGGTGGTAGACCCGGTTTCCGGCGAACCCGAATTCAAGCACACGCCAGTCATGATCGACCGCTTCCCGGTCAAATGGCACGGCTTCATCCTGAGCCGCGACGCGCTGCAGCTCGACGCACTGGCCTACTGGACCAAAGTCCAAGGCAAAGACTTCCAGCGCTACGAACTGGCCGGCCGCAACGTCATCGAAGACTTCGGCGCCTGGGCGCGCCAACTGCTGGGCATCAGCGACGATGACGCCGACTGGCTCGAATACGCCGACCGCAGCTCCGGCGTGTTCCGCGCAGTGCACCTGGTCGACGACCGCATCGCGCAATGCATCTTCATCTCAGCCCGGCCCGACCTGCCGGCCCGTCAATGGCTGGCCAGCCTGTTCGACAAGCCACAGCTGGAACTCGCAGACCGTGCCGCGCTGCTGGCCGGCCGTCCGATCGCAGCAGGCGCCGACACTGGCCCAACCGTGTGTTCCTGCTTTGGCGTTGGCCGCAACACCATCTGCCAAGCCATCCGTGAGCGGAACCTGACCACCCCTTCGCAAATTACTGCCTGCGTGAAAGCCGGCGGCAACTGCGGATCCTGCGTGCCTGAGCTGAAGAAACTGCTGAGCGAGGTCCGGGTGGAGGAAACCGCATAAAACCTGCCTGTGGTAGAGTTGTCATGGGGGGTCATCATGAGTATCCGTGACAACTTTACCTACACGGACATGGATGAGTGGCTCAACGAAAAACGAGTCACCGAAATTGAATGTCTGGTGCCGGACCTGACCGGCGTAGCGCGCGGCAAGATACTGCCGAGGGCTAAATTCACCGAAGAACGGGGCATGCGCATCCCGGAAGCGGTGCTCGGCATGACGGTTACCGGCAACTCTCCGCAAGACGATGCCGCTTACGACCGCGCCATCTCGCCAACAGACCGCGACATGGTCTTGAAGGCCGACCCCACCACGATCACCATGGTGCCCTGGGCCACCGATCCCACCGCGCAAGTCATCCACGATTGCTACTTCGCCGACGGCCGCCTGGTCGATTTCGCGCCGCGCTCCGTGTTGCGCCGCGTACTCAAGCTTTATGAAGAAAAAGGCTGGTGCCCCATCGTCGCACCGGAACTCGAGTTCTACCTGACCGACAAGAACTCCGATCCCGACTTGCCGCTCAGGGCGCCCATCGGCCGCAGCGGCCGCGCCGAAACCAGCCGCCAGGTCTACAGCATCGACGCCGTCAATGAATTCGATCCGCTGTTCGAAGACATCTACGATTACTGCGACATGATGGGCCTGGACGTTGACACGCTGATCCACGAAATCGGCGCAGGCCAGATGGAGATCAACTTCCTGCATGGCGAACCGCTGGGCCTTGCCGACAATGTGTTCTACTTCAAGCGCACCTTGCGCGAGGCAGCCATCAAGCACCACATGTACGCTACCTTCATGGCCAAGCCGATGGCTGGCGAGCCAGGATCGGCCATGCACGTGCACCAGAGCGTGCTCGATTGCCACACGCGCAAGAACATCTTCAGTGATGCCGACGGTGCCCCTTCTCCGCTGTTCAAGTTCTACATCGGCGGCCTGCAGCGCTACATGCCGGCCGCGCTGGCAATTGCCGCGCCTTACGTCAATTCCTACCGCCGCCTGGTACGCCATACGGCAGCGCCAATCAACATCCAATGGGGCACGGATAACCGAACCGTTGGTTTCCGCGTGCCGGAATCTGGCGTGCAAGACCGCCGCGTAGAGAACCGCATNATTGGCGCCGACGCCAATCCCTACCTCGCACTGGCGGTGACGCTTGCCTGTGGCTATCTTGGGATGACCGAACAGATCGAACCCACGGCCCCGACTTCAGGCAGTGCCTACGAATTGAAATATGAGCTGCCGCAAGGCCTGCCAGAAGCACTGCGCGCCCTGAGGGCGGAGGGGAAATTGCACCAGGTGCTGGGCGAACGCTTCATCGATGTCTACGCCGCTGTGAAAGAACTCGAACACCAGGAATTCATGCGCGTGATCAGCCCTTGGGAACGTGAGCATTTGCTCCTGCACGTATAGGCCAAATATGAACTTCAACTTTTTTGCCTCCGAGATTTCTGCCACGCCAGTGGACGGCATTTGGACAGTAGGGTTTTCCGATCCTTCGCACGATACCTACTTTCTCGTTCAACGCGACGTCGACAATGTGATGGGACAGGAAGGCTTGAACATCCATTACGTTGAATTTGAAGACCAGTCGAAAGCCTGTTACGGCGGCATCGAACGCGTCCAGATACTGCGGGACGCCGTGCGATTTCGCCTGACTTCAGCTGGGACAGACCGCATTGGCCTGTCGGAGATTGCCGTTTCGTTCACGTTGAGCAAACCGGCGCTGGCGGCAATGTCCGAAGCCCTGGCGCACATCGTCGAACATGGGCGTGTTGAAGTAATTTGAACTCCCTGTTATATTTTCGCCTGTCGGAAAAGGCAGACTTGGTTTGGTAAGCCCAAGTCCTTTCGGTAACGAAAGCTCTGGTCTTTGGCCCTTGCATGAGATCCCCACGACGAATATTTGACGCCGCCTGGCGTCCAATTGTTCGTCCGCGCGGAATCCGAGCTTGGGAACGCTCCGGTCGAACATCGACAAAGGAGCCTAGACAATGCATATCCCTCGTACCAAATCCCATGACGTCCTGATCGCCGGCGCCGGCCCTGTTGGCCTGTTCCTCGCCTGTGAGCTGCGGCTCGCCGGTTGCTCAGTGCTCGTACTCGAGCAGGCGCAAGATCCCCATACCCCTCTGAAGACCCTGCCGTTCGGGCTGCGCGGCCTTTCCGTGCCGACCATCGAAAGCCTTGACCGCCGCGGCTTGCTGCATCCCATCGTGGAGCGCTCGGTTACCCGCGATGCGCCGGCTGCCGCCCACTGGATGCAGCAAGCACGCCGTCCCGCAGGGCATTTCGCGGGAATCCAGTTCTTCCACGATCAAATTGACAGCACGCAGTGGCCGCAACGCCTGCCCGGCTCCGTAAGCAATGTCGCTACGGACATGGCAAGCATTGAAGCAGTCCTCGCGGAGCGCGCCGGCGAGTTGGGCGTCGAGATTCTGCGTGGCTTCGGCGTCGAGAACTTCGAGCAGTCGGGGGCAGGTGTGACTGTCTTCGCCGGAGGACGGGAGTTCAGGGGACAATGGCTTGTCGGCTGCGACGGCGGACGCAGCACCGTGCGTAAGGCTGCGGGCATTGGCTTCACGGGAACAGAACCTGAGTTCACTGGCTATTCGGTCCAGGCCAGGCTCGCGGACCCGGCGATGCTCAAGCCCGGCCGCCACTACACGGCGACCGGAATGTACACCTACGCGGCGCCAGGCACAATCGGCATGGTTGATTTTGACGGCGGCGCGTTTCACCGCACCGATCCGATCACGCGCGAACACGTCGAGGCAGTGCTGCGCAAGATTTCCGGCAGCGACGTCACGGTGACTGAGCTCGAACTCGTCACCACCTGGACCGACCGCGCATATCAGGCAAAGCAATACAAGAAGGGCCGGGTACTCTTAGCTGGTGACGCAGCACACGTTCACTCTCCACTCGGAGGGCAAGGGCTGAACCTCGGCCTTGGTGATGCAATGAACCTGGGTTGGAAGCTCGCAGCGACGATACGCGGCGACGCTTCCGACGGCCTGCTCCAAAGTTATGAACGCGAAAGGCATCCAGAAGGCGCGCGCATTCTCGACTGGTCCCGCGCACAGGTCGCGCTCATGCGCCCCAGCCCGAGTTCGCGCGCGCTGGAAGCGATCATCCGCGACCTGCTGCAGACGCGCGACGGCGCGACATATTTCGCGGGCCGTGTTTGGGGCGTCGAGGTACGCTACGATCTCGGCGACACCCATCCGCTGGTGGGCCGCAGCGCGCCGAATTTCGGACTGGCCGACGGCACAAACCTGAACCATCATTTTCAAGCCGGGCACGGAATATTGCTCGACTTTGGCGGCCGCCAATCGCTAGCTGCGCTTGGCGGCGGCTGGAGTGATTGCCTTCGCTACGTCTCCTGTGACGCAAAGGATCGCTTAGGGTTGAGCGCATTGCTGATCCGTCCGGACGGCATCGTCGCCTGGGCCAGCGACTCGGCCAACAGCGAAACAGAGGCCGCTACTGCCGCATTCAAAGCGGCGTCTGAGTGGTTTGGTAATCCGCCAGGTTAAGCTGCAAACCCATCATGATATATTGCTAATTTTGCCGTGCAGCGAAATGAACTGGGATGGATATGGAGTTTGAATTTTGGGGCCTGATGCATGATGGCGGAATTGAGGCCATACATGGAGAAGTCCCGGGGATAGTTTCAATCGAAGTCTCCATCCAATACCTGCGTGAGCAATTTCCCGGCGAAGGTACAGGGTTCAGAATTGTCTTGGCCAATTGCGGCGAGCTTACTTACCGCGAATATGATTCAACGCCGGTCACGGACTTCGATGCCATCGTGGCGTTGGAGCCTGAAATTGTAAGTGTTGAAAAGTGTGAGAGCTGCGTAGTTGTGAATTGCGTCATGGGCACCCTTACCATTTCCTACGAGGCCGCTGCAATCTTCCTGGATTCCGGTGAAGAGGTATCGATCGCCCAACTTGCCGCCGGCAGTAAGGCATATTGGGATGCGTGGGCCGCGGCAAATGGTAAGCGGTAAGCCCACAGGGGCAGCCGGCTCGCAACGACACAAATGGAACATATCGTAACGCTGCAGCGTATTGAACTGGTCTCCGCAGTTGAACGAGACGCTTTGGTTGGTAAGACGACGGAGCTGTTAAGCCTGCAATTCTGCCCGCGTGAGACTGAGGACTACTGCAAGCTCATTAAAAGATTCGGACTGGCCGCGGCACAAAACGTCATTGGCAATGCTCGTGTTAAGAACGAAAAGTCAAAGCGGCTCTTGGATTATATGGGAAGAACATTTTGAAACTGCTGCAATTTGCATGGATAGATCTAGATGCGTAAACATCTCTGCCGGTCATTGGTGTGTTTCGGCTTAGCCACCGTTTCAATGATTGCAGCCAGCCAGGAAGTTACCAAGTATCCTGTGAATTTGATTGAATTCGAGCAGTGGGAAAAATTCCCTGCCGAGTGCCCTGGTTATCGTCGCAGCACCGTGATGGCCTATGCGCCAGCGCTTGCTGACTACTCTGTCACATATCAAAGCTACGGTAGCGCGTTGACCAATGCTGTCACGCTGTACTTCTATCCACGCCTGAAGGATTCCGCCGCACAGATACAAGCCGAAGTCTCGCAGGTCTTGAAAACGCATCAAGACGCGTATGTCATGAATCGACGCGCAATTAATCTCGAAGCGAAGGGAAAGACGTACGATGCAACACTGATCGCGTTTGATTTCGCTGATCCCATTGTCGAAAACAAGCAATCGGTCAGCTCTCAATTGCTGATAGTATTTTTAGACACTGGAACCTTCAAAGTGCGCAGCACGTCACCTGTGGAACAGGCGGGCGAGGCCGAGGCTGCGGTGCGTCAGCTGCTCCAGTGCGTCTCATGGTCTACGTAAGTCTGAACTCCGCTGGTTTTATATGTCACAAGCTCTATTCATTGGCGGATTGCTGTTCCCATTGATTAGCTGGATCACGTTAGCAATGTGCGCGTCTGCGGGCGACCGCACCGATCGTTCGACATCGGGAGTGTTCATTCCCTTAGTCGGTCCTGTTCTGCTAAGCGTGTGGCTGACCCGATCTTCTGAACCGAAATGGATGCTTGTGCTGCCGTGGATTTTCGACATTGGCACCTTATTCTTCCTTGCGGCGTTGCCACGCATCCTCGAAGAAGTCTGGCAAACGAGCAGCTTTACGAGACTCTTCAAGCTTTCTGGCGAAGACGGAAATCAGTCGGTAGAAATCACTTTCCATCGGGGTGGCCATTATGTTTTGCGAAAGCGTTGGACAGGCTCGAAAGGCGAGATGGGTGTACTTTCATTGGGCGAACCAGGGGGATACACAACCCAGGATGATGCCCTTATCCTTCGCAGTCATTCGGGGCGCCAGCGGCAGGTGGCTCCTGACGGCAATGGCTATGTCATACGCGATGCTGGTGCCCTCGATGATTATTGGATCGACGGCATGCGGTTGCTTATGATCCGTGACTGAAGTCCTTGAGGGTGGATTCTAGCGGCCATGCATCTTGCCAACTACACGTCAGAGAACATATGTCGAGCGCTCGGCCTCGGCGGTTTCGCCAACGATTGGCAGCTCGCCGAAGCCGAGGAATGCATTCGCGTCCTGTTGACGCCCTCATTTCATTCACGCGTTTGTCATCTTTGCTGAATATGGCGGCCGAGCCAAAGCAAGCCCCACAGGTTGTAATTCTTGATGGGATGCAGGCCCATGCAGTTCATCGTGCAGACCGTGCCGCAAAACTGAACTTGAATCAAAATGTCGGGTGCGACGAGAGCTACCAGTCCTTTGTGGCCGAAGCAATCGGGCTATCTCATCGCGCACTCGCTAACCCTCGCATTCGCAATGCTCTTGCGGACAGCGGGACCTATGCTGGCCTGCGGTTGCCGATCGAGGCTGAACCTCCAGCCAAGGAATTTGTCCGCACACTTGTGCTAGGCGGCAAAGAAGAAACGGCTCAATTGCTCGAAGCTCTTCGCAAACAACACGAGTAATGACTAAGGGTAACGAAAGCGCCCGGGCAAAAATCGACAGGTAGACTGCGGAATAATTGCAAAGAAGTCACTGACCTTATGCAAGCAAAGGGCATTTTGCGGTTATTGCGCCGGGGCGCGCTGACAGCCTCCAACCAAAATCTGTCGAGGTCAACCCATGAATGTCTTGCATATCCCGCGCAGGGAACTGC
>Ga0055524_1001994_pt1 | contig 10903 bp, 8 predicted proteins | sample AraplaCol_mCL_r2_2_FD_55011 | JGI IMG/M metagenome (GOLD analysis project Ga0055524, IMG submission 55011) | Arabidopsis root microbial communities from North Carolina, USA - plate scrape MF_Col_mCL_r2 | ecosystem: Host-associated > Plants > Roots > Endosphere | place: USA: North Carolina...
CCGGTACTGACCTGGCTGTGGAACTCGATCAAGGTGGCGACGATCTCGGCGCTGCTGATCGTGGGCATCTCGACGACGGCGGCCTACGGTTTCGCGCGGCTGCGGTTCCCGTTCAAGGGCGGGATCCTGAACAGCATGCTGCTGCTGCAGATGTTTCCGCCGGTGCTGGCGCTGGTGGCGATCTACGCGATCTTCGAGACCATCGGCAGCTTCGTGCCATGGCTGGGCATCGAGACGCATGCGGGCGTGATCGTGGCCTATCTGGGCGGTGTGGCGACGCACATCTGGACCATCAAGGGCTACTTCGAGACGATCCCGGTGGAGATCGAGGAGAACGCGAAGGTGGATGGCGCGTCGCACTGGCAAGCGTTCCGGCTGGTGCTGCTGCCGATGGCGGTGCCGATCCTGATGGTGGTGTTCGTGCTGGCCTTCATCGGCTGCATCATCGAATACCCGGTCGCGTCGGTACTGCTGCGCGAGGAGGCCAACCTGACCCTGGCGGTGGGCTCGAAGTACTACCTGCACGACCAGCGCTTCCTGTGGGGCGACTTCGCGGCCGCGGCGGTGCTGTCGGGGCTGCCGATCACGGCGGTGTTCCTGCTGGCGCAGCGCTGGATCGTGTCGGGGTTGACGGCGGGCGGGGTGAAGGGCTGAAGCAGCGGCCCTGGCCCGCCCGCGGTGACAGCGCTGGGGCGCGAGGCAATCGCCGCGCCTCCAGCGCGCGCGTTCAGGCCTGAGCGGTGATCATCGGCCGGATCTCTTGCGGCGGCGCCGAGCCCTGCGATGGCACACCGCCGTCGCGCGCCGCCATGCCAGCCATCATCTCGGTCATCTCTGCGACCTGAAGCGTGGTATCCCGAGACGCGACGCGGAGCGGGAACGAGCGGGTCGCATCGGCGTCAGCAAGGGCCAGCCGGTCACGCGATGCGACCGTGATCACCCCGCGAAGTTCGTTCGTGTCCAAGATGAACAACCGGCGAGAGGGCGAAGGCACCCAGCAAGCCAACGAAGGCACCGCAATGGTTTGAACGGTTTCGGCCCCACCCAGTCGCCGAGCCGCATCGACCACCTGCCGATCAATGGTGTCCCCGGTCGAGCGGCGCTCATCCTCGACATGGTGACCGTTGAGGACACGGTTCTCGATAGATTCCATGGCGTTTGCACTCCTTCAAAAAAATGTCGTCGTGAAGCATTCAAGCGATTCAGAGCTGCGAGCTCCGGATCGCAGGACGATCTCCAAGTAGCCAGGGCGGAACTTGTGGCTCTCGACGCCAGCCCGTGGAGAGCGCGTCAGTCCATCACCCTCTGAGGCAAGTTCTGCGCATCGCCTGCGTGTCTGATCGGGACAAGCGCACCACCGCGATCAAGCGGCGCTGCCGCGGTACTGCGCGTGCGCAGAAAACGCTGCTTCGGTCAGCTCGATGTCCGCTGCGGCGATTCGCGCGCGACGGGCCTGGGAGCGCCAGCCATCAACCGCAATGGCGACCTCTTCAACAACCGCCTGCGCGCGCGCCTCGGCCAGCCCATAGAAGGCGGCCGTAGCCAGCACGGTCTTCAGATCCGGCCGGTTGTCGCTGTCGTCGATGTTGAGTACGTGCTCCGCCTTGTCAACATTTGGATTGACGTCGAACGCAGGCGCGAGGCGCCAGCCGAGCTTGTCCAGGACAAAGCCGTGATTGCGCAAGTGATCATCACGATTGCCAATCGCGACGTTGAATGCCACGCGCCGGAAGAGCTGCTCGAGATCGCTCTTCACATGATCTCCTGCCCCACGCTCCCGGATGAATTGAGCCAGCTCCAGATAGCTCGTTCCCTCGCTCTGCTCCTTTCCCAGGAGCGTCATCGCGGAAGCATAGAAACGCCGCTTGCCGTGGACTCGATCGAAGCGCTGTACGCAGAAGGTGTGGAACTCGCTGTTCAGCCGGACGACTCGTGCCGGCGGAACTTCGATGCCTGCCTTCATCGCAAGCACATGCGCCACATGCTCCCATGCTCCGACGTCCCGATCGTCGTCGCGCGCGGGGAACTTGCCGATCCATAGCGCGCCGTCCGTGTCCGAAAAATTGGCCTTGGGCCTTGCACCACCTAGCGAAGCGCCGGGCGCGACCAACACCGCCAGCCATCGGCGCAGTGCATCGAGGTTGTCCAGGCGCCGGCTCGTGAGCGCCATGGCCACGGACTCCAGCTCGCGTAAGGTGGTCACTGGGGGCGCGGCAAGACCTTCATTGCCGAGGAAGTCCTGTGCACCCGCGCGCCGGAATCGCAACGCCCCCTGCCGCGTGAAGTCCTGGACTCCGATCAGGAAGTCCCACGCATAAAGGGTCCTCGCTGGACGCTTCTCGTCCTTCGCTTGAAGCGCTTCCCGGCGCTTCATGAGCGTCTGCCCCCACCGATCCGGCGACGAGTCCAGGAAGATTCCGAAATTCCCCCATTCGGGCTTCGGGAAGAAAGGGTGAGCATCCAGCGAGAGATCGGGATCCAACGCAAACGCTCGAGGATCTTCCAGCCAGACGCGTTCGTAGCGAAATCGCACCTGTCCGCGATCGTGGGTGAGCAGCCCTACCAAGATCGCCGGGCCGAGATCCCCGTCCAGCCAGACCTCCAATACCTCATCCCGATCCGCCATCACTCCTCCTTCCCGGAAGAACCGGAGCGAGGGGCGGATTTGGCGGCAGCCCGCTTGCGAGGCGTCCCTGAGGGCGACTCCAGTGCCAGATCTTGCAGACGCCGCCCCACCCGGTCGTCCGCCGCCACGGCGTCCAGATCACCGGAAAGGCCCAGCGCCGCCAAGACGCGCAGATAGGTGCCCATCGTGACACCGGCGTCGCCGACCTCCACCTTGTAGAGCGTCGTGCGCGAAATGCCTGCTCGTCCGGCCACTGCAACGCTGCTCAGTTGGCGACGCAATCGAGCCAGACGGATGCGCTCGCCCAACTGGGCGAGCATGCGCTGCTCCTGGGGAAACACAATGGGCGGCTTGCTTGGCATGTTCATCATTCTAGCCATCCGACCCATTTTTTGTCCAGAATGATGAACATATCTACACCGCCAAAAGCACGGCCTTGCACCGCCCGTCGAATGAGTGATCTCGCACGACGCAATCCGCCCGCGTCAGCCGGACAGAGTTGGGTCGCCCGCGTTCAGGTGCCCACATCTCCCCCACCGAACGTCTGAACCGTTGGCGCGTGGAAATGGAAGCCCCACTCGCATCGAAGCGATGCGTGTCGATGTAGCCGCGAGGTTGAGCTTCCAGTGATCTGATGAGGTCCGAGATTCGATCCTGGCGGGACCATCCGTGCTCCACGACAGGCCATTGCCAAGGAGCCAAAGGCACCGCAGGCGTCGTGAAGGCGCCAGTTGCCAGCCCCGGCGGGAGTCCCGCACAACAACACGACGGAAACCTGACGTCCGGACCTGGCCTTCACCTGCACGACCTGCGGCGTGAATTCCCAGCAGCCCACCACCAGGCCGACTTCCGCGAACAGCAATTCGGTGCCGTCCGGGCGATGCACCATCAACGACGAGGACCAGCCCTCCATCCGCTCGTCATCGTCGGCATCGCTGCGCAAGACATAGGTCCCCTGCGCCGTGGTGATGCGCTGCTCGCGGTACTGCGCCGACACCGGCGTCATGCTCATGCCGCCCAACAGCGCCATGGCGACAACCCCCACCCGGCGCAACGCGCACAGCAACAACTGCAATCCCACGCCAAGCTCCAACCACGCCCTGAAGAAGGCGCGTCAGTCCGTCGCTCGCAGAGGCGGGTTCCGGCGCCTAGATCTCCGCCTCGCATTGACTCGCGGCGAGCCCCCATGCAAACAGTCCCGCCCGGCTGGCGCCGGACGGGACTGTGTCGCTCGGGTTTCCAGGTGATCAGCTTCGCGGCTTCACGCGCAGCGAGGACAGACCCGGTCGATCAATCTGAGCAGGGCCAAAGCGCTTCGGACGGCTCATAGTCTCGTTCCCTGCTCATTCATCGCCTCCTCGATCCTTGCCCGCGGCGAGCCGCTCATCGATCGTCGTGCGCTTGCGCACCGCGCGCTGCTTCGCGACCCGCACGGCCTGCTCGAGCGCGCCGCGATCATGTTCGGGCGCGGCAAGATCCGGCAGCGCCGAGTCCCGCCCCATGAGCCACAGCGCCGTCGCATAGACGGCCATGGAGACGGTCGGATCGCCCTTCTCCATCCGCATCAGAGTCGGCTCGGACACACCGATCCGCTTCGCCCAGGACTTCAGCGGCTCCTGCCGCCGCTTCCTGGCAAGCGACAGGTTTTCCCCCAGCTCCCGCAGGTGCGCGAGCACCGCGATGGGCATCTGGTCGGCGGCGGCGCTGCGTTTTGGCATGACATATATATTAGTACATCGGCGAATCTGCAGATATATATCTCATCTCAGCAGCCTCGATGACGCCATGCAAACAGCCCCGCCCGGCTCACGCCGGACGGGGCTGCGTCATTCAGGCTCGCGGGCTCGGCCGGCGATCAGAACTTGTAGGTCGCGCCCAGCAGGAAGGTGCGGCCCCACTTGATGTACTCCAGCGGGCGATCCTTGCTCTGCGCGTAGGTGCGGTACGCCTCGTCGGTCAGGTTGTTGACCTGCGCCAGCAGCCCCAGCCCCTTCAGCGGACCATCGTTGAACGTGTAGCCGATCTGCGCATCCACGATGCTCTCGCCCACCACGTAGCGCAGCGTGCGCGAGCCGTTGAAGTTGCCGATCTCGCCGATGAAGTCCGAGCGCCTGCGCTGGCTGATCCGGAACTCGAAGCCATTGGCTTCGTAGTACGCGGTCAGGTTGTACACACGCTTGGACAGGCCCGGCAGCGCGATCGGACCGCTGCCCACGCTGCTCGCGCTGTCCGGATCCTTGATCGAGATGTTGCTGTCGTTGAAGGTCGCGCTGGCCGTGATGCCGAATCCATTCAGCGACGAGCTGATCAAGTTCAGCGGCAGCGACGCCGTCAGCTCCAGGCCCTTGAGCTGGCCACCCTGGCCGTTGTACGGGGCCGTGAAGTCGCCGGTCAGTTGCGCCGGCGGCTGGCCCGGCTGCGGCTTGTAATCGACCACGAAGCGCGAGAAGTCGTAGCCATCCACCGTCTGCTTGTAGATGTAGCTGCGCAGGTCCTTGTAGTACGCGGCCGCGGCCACGTAGGCCTTGTTGCCGAAGTACTTCTCCCACGACAGGTCGACCGCGTTGGCACGCCACGGATTCAGCGTCGGGTTGCCGCCCGTGGCGCCCGGCCTGCCGGTCGTGCCATTGACGCCGAACTCCAGGCCCGCGTTCATCTGCTCCACGCGCGGACGCGCCATCTGTTTGGCCAGCGCGAAGCGCACCGTCTGATCGCCCGGCAGACTCCACGACAGGTTCAGCGACGGCAGGTAGTCCGTGTAGGTCTTGCCGCCCTCGATCGGCTTCACGCCGCCGGTGCCGCTATTGAGCGTCGAGTCCCAGTAGTTGGACTGCGAGGACTGGTCCGTGCGCACCACCTGCAGGCCGACGTTGCCGCGCATCGGGATGCCGAAGGTGGTCGCGTCCAGGTTGCCCTTCAGATAAACCGTCGCCGCCTTCTCCTTGACCTGCCAGGCCTTGGGAATCAGGTAGCTGGCCGTTTCACCCGGATTGAAGGTCATGTAGCGGCCGACCGCGCCCGGCACGTTCCAGGCCGGGATCAGACCCAGGCCGGCGAAGCTCAGGTCCACCGGGCTGTACTGCAGGTCCGAGGCGATCGTCGTCGGGCCTTGCGCGCCGACATTGATGTTGCCTTCAGGCTGACGCTTCTTCTTCGAGCGGTCCGCGTAGTTCAGGCCCGCCTCGAAATCCGAGAACAGCCCCGATGCGAAGTCCGGCGCCGGCAGGTTGGCCACCAGCTTGAAGCCGGTCAGCTCGTCCTTGACGCTGGGCACCTTGCCGTAGCCCGAGCCGTAGATCGTGTCCTGCAGGTACAGCAGCGCCGGGTCCGAGTACTTCTGCGTCGGCACGATCTGCGAGAAGTCGCCCGTCTTGAACGCCAGCGCCACGTTGTCCAGCGGCCAGTTGGTCGCTGAGGCCCGCGCGAGCTGGGTGTTGTTCTCCAGGTTCAGTTCGTTGCGCGTGGCGCGCGAGTAGTTGACGTCCGCCGTCAGCGACAGCCCGCTCTCGAAGCGCAGCTTGTTGTTCCAGCCCGCGGCGACGATCTTGTCGTCGCGCTTGTTGTACATGCCGCGCACCAGCGGATACGCATTCAGCAGCGTGCCGCCGGTCTGCGTGCCGTTCTCGTTGATGACCGGATTCGACCAGTTCAGCCCGGCCGGCGCGTTGTTGCCGTTCCAGCCCAGGTTCATCTCGAACTGGTTGGCGGTGTCCACCTGCTTGGCCTTGGTCCAGAAGCCGTCGATGACGCTGGTCCAGTTCTTGGTCGGGCGGAACTCCACCGTGCCCATCAGCGCATCGCGCTCGGTCTTGCCCGTGCGGCGCAGCGCCTTGATGCCGCCCGAGTTGTAGGTGCCCGCCGGCAGCCCGGTGCGGCTGGTCTGGTCCCACGGCTCGTAGAAACCGACCTGCTCTTCCTGCACCGGCGTCTGCTGGTGCGCGTAGCCCAGCGACACGCCGATCGTCCGGTCGGCGAATTGGTCGATGTAGCTGGCGCTGAGCCGATTGCCGGTGGCGCTCGCGTTGGCCGCCTTGCCCAGCGAGTTGCGCTGCCCGCGCGCGTTCAGCGTCACCACGCGGGTGCTGAAGTTGAGCGGCCGCACCGTCTGCATGTCGATCGTCCCCGACAGACCCTGGCCCACCAGACCGGCATCCGGCGTCTTGTAGATCACCACGCCGCTGAGCAGCTCGGACGGGTACTGGTCGAACTCGACGCTGCGGTTGTCGCCGGTGGAGACCAGCTCACGGCCATTGAGCAGCGTGGTGGCGAAGTCGGGCGACAGACCGCGCACCGAGATCACCTGCGCGCGTCCCGCCACGCGCTGGGCCGACAGGCCGGGCAGGCGGGCGATCGATTCGGCGATCGACACGTCGGGCAGCTTGCCGATGTCCTCGGCCGACACCGCCTCGACGATGAGGTCGGAGTTTTTCTTCACCGAGATCGCGGCCTCGATGCCGCGGCGGATGCCGGTGACGGTCACCGTCTCCAGCGTCTTGTCGGCGGCGGCCTTGGCCGCGGCTTCCTTGTCGGCTTCGGTCTGGGCTTGCTGCGCGTGCGCGGCGCCGGCCATCACGGCCAGCGCCACCAGGCAGCCGGCCGCGACCGGCTGCACGCGGAACAGCTCGCGCGAGGCGTGCGATGTCTTCATTTGTCTGTCTCCTGTAGCTCTTGCTGCTCTGGAACGCCATCCGGCGTCCATCTCTGGCTCGCCCTGCGGGGCACTGCGACCTGAAGGTTCACGCTGCAGGGACCACGGAACCCAACGTTCGAAAAGAATTCTGTACTAAAACTAGATGTCGAACCAAGTTCTCGCAAACCCTGGAAGGCCAGTGAGAACCCTCCAATGGCAGAAAAACGACGCCACCTTTTCGGGTTAACACCAATAAAACAGCAAGTTATGGAGCACAAATGCAAAACGGCGACCCTAGGGGCCGCCGTTATCAGTGGTTTATGTAGCTCGACTACAACTCAGCAATAGCTCGACTACGAGCTCATCGGACCGACTGCTCCAGCGCGAACGCGGCGCCCGCGAGCGCGGTCAGCGTGTCGGTGATCAGGACGCAAGGAACTGCGCCCAGATAGGAGGCGAAGCGCCCCTTGGCCTCGAAGCGAGCACGGAAGGGAGACTCGAAGAACCGGTCACCTAGCCGCGGAACGATGCCGCCGCCGATGTAGACCGTGGTCGCGCCCAGCGCCAGGGCGACGCTGCCGGCGAAGCTGCCGAGGAAGGCGCAAAACTGCTCCACCGTCTTGGCGCAGATCGCGTCGCCCGCCTGGGCGCGTTCCAGGATCTGCTCCGCCGTCAGGCGCTGCGCGGACGGCTGACCCTCGACCGTCGCGACGGCCGCATGCAGCGTCGGCAGTCCGATGCCGGAGAGGAAGCGCTCGGCCGACACATGCGGGAACTCCCGGCGCGCGACGGCGAGCAACTCGCTTTCGTAATCGTTGGTCGGCGCCAGCGTCATGTGGCCGCCTTCGCCGGGCAGCGCGACCCAGCCGCCGGAGGTCTCGATCACGCCGCCGACGCCAAGCCCCGTGCCGGGTCCGATGACCGCCAGCGTGCCGTGCGGCTTGCCGGCAAGCGCGGGGCCGGGCACGGCGGCCGTCTGCTCGGAGGTCAGACCCGGCAGCGACAGTGCGAGCGCCTCGAAGTCATTGAGCAGCCGCAGCTCATCCACGCCCAGATCGGCCTGCAACTTGCTGCGCGAGAAGGTCCAGTGGCTGTTGGTCAGTTCGATGCGGTCGCTCTTGATCGCCGTGGCCAGCGCCAGCGAGGCGCGGCGAGGACGAGCGGAGACACCCAGTCCGGCGAGTTCCGCCAGATAAGCCTCGGCTGCGGCGTGCAGCGATTCATAGCGAGGGACGGGGAGCTTGCGCACATGCTCCACCGGCCGGCCGGGACCATCGACCCAGCCGAAGCGGGCATTGCTGCCGCCAATGTCCGCGACCAGCCACGGATAGCCCGCGGCACCGCCTCGACTGCCGGAGACCCCGGTCCGGCTGATGGTCATACCTGGTTCTGTTTGCACTCTTCTTGCCCTACTTGGTCAGCGCCGGATCGGCGAAGCCGAGCAAGGTAGCAAAACTACACCAATCGCACAAGAGAAGAGACCCGGAGCCGCCCTTTTCCGCCGCCAATCGTGCGTAAGACAGCCGCCTGGCAATCATCCAAGCGTTGTCGCATATCGACTTTTTTCCATTTAGCGCTCAGGACCCTCCGCTGTAGTCTCACTACACACCCAAATCCGGCGCGCTAGGGCGAACCCTTTCGGCAGCACCGGCACCGCGGGACATAATCGCCCGTCCCTCCGCCGCGCGCGTCCGGCCGCGGCCATCCACCCTCTTTCATGCGTGAATTCGACAGTCCCCGGCTGATCGCCGACATCGGCGGCACCTTCGCCCGCTTCGCCCTGGAGACCGCCCCGGGAGAGTTCGAGCACATCGCGCTGCTGCGCTGCTCGGAACACGCCGACTTCCACGCCGCCGTGCGCGCCTACATGGACCGCCTGCCCAAGCAGCTCCAGATCGCGCACGCGGCGATCGCGATCGCCAACCCGGTCGAGGGCGACCTGGTCCGCATGACCAACTACCACTGGCAGTTCTCGATCGAGGAGGCACGTCAGCGCCTGGGCCTGGACACACTGGTGGTCGTCAACGACTTCACCGCGCTGGCGATGGCGCTGCCGCGCCTGCGCGGCGGCGAAATCCGCCAGATCGGCGGCGGCGAGCCGCGCGCCCACAGCGTCATCGGGCTGCTGGGCTCGGGCTCCGGCCTGGGCGTCTCGGGCCTGATCCCGGCCGGCGAAGGCTGGATCTCGCTGGGCTCGGAAGGCGGCCACACCAACTTCGCCCCGCGCGACGAGCGCGAGATCGCGCTGCTGCGCTTCGCCTGGAACGAGTACGAACACGTCTCCTTCGAGCGGCTGCTGTCCGGCCCCGGGCTGGAATTGATGCACCGCGCGATGGCGGACTACCTGAAGCGTCCCTGCGAGCCGCTGAGCGCGCCCGAGATCACCGCCCGCGCGCTCGAGGCCACCGACCCGGTCTGCGAGGAGACGCTGGAGCTGTTCTGCACGCTGCTGGGCACGGCCGCGGCCAACCTGGCCGTGACGCTGGGCGCTCTGGGCGGCATCTACATCGGCGGCGGCATCGTGCCGCGGCTGGGCGAGTACTTCGACCGCTCGCGCTTTCGCGCCCGCTTCGAGGACAAGGGGCGCTTCTCCAGCTACGTCGCCGCGATCCCGACCTACGTGATCACCGCCGAGCACGCCACCTTCAAGGGCGCCTCGGCGATCCTGGAGGCGCAGATGCGCAGCCTGCAGAGCACCGGCGGCGCGTCGGCGATCGTGGGTCAGATCCGGCGCGCGCGCGACGGCCTGTCGCCGGCCGAGCAGCGCGTGGCGGACCACGTGCTCGCCCATTCGCGCAAGGTGCTCAACGACCCGATCGCCGAGATCGCCAAGGCGGCCCATGTCAGCCAGCCGACGGTGATCCGCTTCTGCCGCTCGCTGGGCTGCGAGGGGCTGTCCGACTTCAAGCTGCGGCTGGCCTCGGGCCTGACCGGCACGGTGCCGGTCAGCCACANNNAGGTGACGCAGGATGACTCGATGGTGGAGCTCGGCGAGAAGGTACTGGGCAACACCGCCTCGGCGATCCTGCAGGTGCGCAGCCAGCTCAACCGCGACACCATCGACCGCAGCATCGAACTGCTGCTCAAGGCGCCGCGGATCGAGTTCTTCGCCATCGGCCATTACGGCGTGGTCGCGCAGGACGCGCAGTTCAAGTTCCTGCGCCTGGGCATCGCCTGCAACGCCTACGTCGAGCCGCGTCTGCAGCTGCTGGCCGCGCGCACGCTCAAGGCGGGCGACGTGGCGGTGCTGATCAGCAGCAGCGGCAAGCTGCCGGAGCTGATCGCCGTGGCCGACGCGGCGCGCGAGCGCGGCGCCCACGTGGTGGCGATCACCGCCAGCCAGTCGCCGCTGGCCAAGAAGGCCGACGCGGCGCTGATCGTCGACCACGTCGAGGATGTCGCCACGCACCTGCCCATGATCAGCCGCATCCTGCACCTGCTCGTGATCGACATGCTGGCGGTGGGCGTGGCCATGCGGCGCGACAACGCCGCGCCGGTACTGCGCGCGGCACAGCCGGGACTGGACGAGTCGATCGACAGCGTGCTGTCCAGCGCGCCGGGCGTCACGCTGGCCGCGCCGCTGGCAAAGCTGACCGCGCACAGCCGCTGAACCTCACCGCGGGACGCGGCGCGGCCCTTCGGGGCCG
>Ga0055524_1002002_pt1 | contig 10881 bp, 11 predicted proteins | sample AraplaCol_mCL_r2_2_FD_55011 | JGI IMG/M metagenome (GOLD analysis project Ga0055524, IMG submission 55011) | Arabidopsis root microbial communities from North Carolina, USA - plate scrape MF_Col_mCL_r2 | ecosystem: Host-associated > Plants > Roots > Endosphere | place: USA: North Carolina...
GCCTCCGGCACCCCTGCGTTAAGGGAAAATTTTCCCTAACGCATTCTTATGAACCCGATACCAGTTGTGTTTGCCAGGGGTTCCAGATGCCGCTCTTCTTCTCAACGTCCATCGTGCGTCAGATCGTTGCGATCACGCTGTTCCTGCTTGCGATCAGTACTGCGGCCATTGTCGGCGTGACCTATTACAATCTCGGCACCTATGTCATGGAGAGTGCGGTCTCCGATGCGAAGGATGCGAGCCGTTCGATGGCGGTTCTTTATGGCGCAAGCGACGCTGATGTCCGCGTCGATGTGATGAACAACGCACTGGCAGGCGTAACCGAAGACAAGATCCCGGCCTTCGGCGACTATTCACTGGTTGACCGCACGGCGCAGTCGATTGCCGGCGTCGCCACCATTTTCGAAAAACAGGGAGGCGATTACGTNCGCGTCTCCACCAATGTGAAGAAGGAAAATGGCGACCGTGCTGTCGGCACGAAGCTNGCAGCCGATCATCCNGCCCAGCCCGTGCTTGCTCAGGGCAANGCCTANTACGGGCCGGCGGACCTCTTCGGCCGCAAGTTCATGACNGGTTATTTCCCGGTCAAGAATCCCTCCGGTGCCACGATCGGCATNCTCTTCATCGGCATACCCATGGAAGTCTACTATGAGCGGATGAACCAATTGCAGATGCTGGTTCTCAGTGTCGGTGCGGTGGTGATGCTGCTCGTTGGTGTGCTCGCCTTCTANGCGATCAGTCGCTCCGTAAAGCCGATGCAGGCGCTGACATCGAGCGTGCATGCCATTTCCTCGGGCGATCTTGCCAGTGCTATTCCCTGTGTCGAAAAGAAGAACGAATTCGGCGCGATCGGCCGCGCGCTTGCTCTCTTCCGCGACAGCGCAGTCGCTCGCCAGCAACTGGAAACGCAGGCAGCCGAACAGCGAGCCCTGAACGATGCCGAACGCAGCCGCAACGATGCAGAGAAGCGCACGCTCGACGGCCAGATCGATTTTGCCGTCAATCAGCTTGCCGCGGGTCTAGGACGCCTGTCACAGGGCGATGTCTCGCAGATGATCGAAACCCCTTTCGTCGGCCGGCTCGAACAGCTTCGCATGGACTTCAACACGTCGCTCGAGCGCCTTCAGGATACGCTGACACGCATTCGCGCCAGTGCCGCTTCCATCCAGCGCAACAGCGGTTCGGTTTCGGCCTCGGCGGACGAACTCTCCAAACGCACGGAATCGCAGGCCGCAAGCCTTGAAGAAACGGCCGCTGCCGTCGAAGAGATCACCGTCACGGTCCGCTCATCGGCCGAACGCGCCCATGAGGCAAACAATGTGGTTGCCGCGACCAAACGGACGGCCGACAGTTCCGGTGCTGTCGTGAGCGACGCGGTCGCTGCCATGGGCCGCATCGAAGATGCCTCGCAGCGCATCGAACAGATCATCGTCGTTATCGACGACATCGCCTTCCAGACCAACCTTCTGGCCTTGAACGCCGGTGTCGAGGCAGCGCGTGCCGGTGAGGCCGGCAAGGGCTTTGCCGTCGTCGCGCAGGAAGTGCGTGAACTTGCCCAGCGCTCGGCCAATGCCGCCAAGGAGATCAAGACGCTGATCGACCAGTCGACCCGCGAGGTGAATGCAGGTTCGGAACTGGTGCAGAAGACCGGCAGCGTGCTCGCCTCGATCAGCCACGAGATCATCGCAATCAGCGGTCATGTCGAGACNATCGCCACGGCAAGCCGNGACCAGTCCGCCGCCCTTCAGGACGTCAACAGTTCCGTCAATGCGATGGACCAGATGACGCAGAAGAATGCCTCGATGGTTGCCGAAGCCACGCAGGCGAGCCGCCAGCTGGCGGAAGAGGCCGACATGCTGATGGCGCTGATCGAGCAGTTCCGGCTGGCCGAGGGCGCTGCCGCTCATGGCCGTGTGAGACAGGCGGCCTGACNCCCNCATTCGGCTTTGCCGGGCCGCACCTTCGTGCGACCGGCGGCCTCCGCCGGCAGCGTCAGCCAGGCTGCAAATCGCACCAGGGGGCTGCTTCCNGCGTTGTCGTAAAANGCGTCTTCTTCCTTTATCCGGTCGCGTCTCGTTCGCTGCAGCAATCTTGCCCGCTGCATCCGGCCGGCAATNTCGGCGATCAGGAAACATTCAATCATCGTGATGTCCTTTCGTTTGTGGACATCAANTGATCTACACATCAAAATTCGCTTCTTAAACAGGCNAAATCCCATTATGTTTTTCACTCATGAAAAACAGTAACTGGGATTCCTATCAGCTCTTCCTGCACGTCGCCCGCACTGGCGGCCTGACGGGCGCAAGCGNCGCCACTGCTTTGAGCCCGGCNACGATCGGCCGGCGTATGCTNGATCTGGAGCAGGAGCTCGGGCGCGCACTCTTTCACCGCAGCCAGACAGGCTACCGCCTGACATCAGATGGCCAGATCCTCGTNGATCATCTGCNGGAGATGGAGGCCGCCGCTCGCAAGGTCGACGCATGGCGGCAATCGTCCGAGGGCGGGGGCACCGTCAGGATCACGGCCGGTACATGGATCTCCTGGCTGCTGACGGAGAATTTTTCGGCAATCCGCATGCCGGCGGACGCGTTCGGCATCTCGCTGACCATCGGCGAAGCGCGGGCGAACCTGAATTACCGGGAAAGCGATATCGGCATCCGTGCCTTCGAGCCGGACGAAAGCAATCTCGCCGCCCGCCTGCTCGGCGAAGTCGCCTATGCGGTCTATGTCAGGCGCAATGCCAGCCGGGACGATGCCAGATGGATTGCAGTCGGCGCGGAGGATGCAATCTCCTCCTACCTGCGCTGGCCCTATCAGAATGCAGGATCCGCCATCGTCGCGACCGTTAACCGTCCGCGGTCCCTGCCGGATCTGGTGCGTGCGGGGGCGGGAAAGGCGGTATTGCCCTGTTTCGTCGGCGATCTCGATCCCGAATTGGAACGATGCGGCGGTGAACTGCCGGAATTGCGTCATCGCCAATGGATCGTCATGAATGCCGAGGATCGTCACCGCCCGGAAATCCGGACGGTCGCCGACCGTATGACGAAGCTTTTGAAAAGCTACACCGACCTCTTCGCAGGCAAGCGCGCCAGCCGCAGCTAGCCGGAATTGGGTTACGGCATCAGCCGCCGCACGAGCCCCACCTGGCTGTTCACCCCGAGCTTCGAATAGATGTTCTTGAGATGCGAGCGCGCCGTCTCGTAGCTGACATCGTTCGTCCGTGCGACCTCGCGCAGCGACAGGCCCGCCGCGATGCCGGCAGCGATCCGCATTTCGGCTGCCGTCAGCTGATCGATGCGCGGCAGGGCGTCGTTGAGATCGGGCCGCAGTGGAACGCTCGTCCGCTCGACGATCATTGCCACCGTCGGTCCCTCGAGAAATTGGGTGATGAAATCCGATTGCATCTTCACCAGCGTGCATTTGAAGCTGGAATTCTTCATTCTGAGCAGCGTGCTCGCCGGCGAAGCTGCCTGCAAGCGGTGGCGCAGCAGCATCGACAAACGGGAAGCAAGCTCGCCGTCATTGATCATGATCCGCCCGGTCGAGGAGACGCCGATCGCCTCGCCCTCGGCGATCATCCGCTCAGCCGCACTGTTGATGGAGCGGATATTCTGATCCTCGCCGATATAGACGATGCCGACGCCGATCGCATCGAAGAGCGCCAATCCGTTTTCATTATTATGAGGGTCGCGGTGCTCACGGCGAATGAAATCGAAGGTTCGGCGCAGATGCGGCGCCAGGTCGCTGAGCAGTTCGGCATTGCTGCGATTGAAATCCGGATCGGAAGACGAGGTCAGCGTCGAAAGATTGAAGGAGCGTCCACGTTCACGCATGATCGTCACGCCGACACTGCTTTCGCAGCCGATCCAGCGAAGGTAATCNCTGTAGAATTCCGTCTTGAGGAGCTGCTCGCGCGGCAGCATCTGGTCGGCGATCACGCCAAGGCCGATCGGCCGGGTGGCGGCGCGCGGCATCCAGGGATTGATGGCNGCGTAATAGCGNTTATAGGCCTCGCTTTCCTTTTCCGCGAGACCGGAGGAAAGCGAGAGGCCGCCGGTNCGCGCGATGGCATCGTGGAAAAACAACGTCGACTTGGCATCCGGCATCGTCGCGGCCAAGGCATCGAGAAAGGCTTGCCACGACGTCTCGCCGAAGAGAGCGCCATAGATCAGATCGGTCAGAACTTCGAGTTTTGCGTGCGGCGAACCGGGCATATGCAGTTCCGTTCGAAGATATGCTCAATTATGCCGCGACTCCGTTCTGCTGACAATTGCGTCAAATAGCGTAGGTCCGGTGGTCTTTGTCACCGGACCTTAAGCCTAATTTCTGTTGGCGACGATGACGGGGATTAGCAGATCTCCCCAGTTTCCGTCACCGCCATGATGCCGGGCGGAGCGCACCAGCTCCACCGAAACACCGGCCTCNACCGCCTTCATCACCGATAGATTCAGCCTGTGCAGATCGTTGGCGAGCATNCGGATCANCGTNTGCTGATCGTCCGTCATGCTGCTTGCCTGCTCTTCCGTCCGTTCGCGGACGCGCGCAATGGATGCCATGTCGTTTCCTCCTCTACTCGGCAGCCGGTTTGAACTGGGCGTGTTCGGTTGATTCTCCCATGGCCGTCGTCGAGGCGCGGCCACCGGATATCGCCAGCGACACGGCGTCGAAATAGCCGGTGCCGACTTCGCGCTGATGTTTGGTGGCGGTATAGCCGCGTGGTTCCGCTGCGAATTCCGCCTGCTGCAGCTCGCAATAGGCTTCCATCTGTCGCTCGCGATAGCCGCTGGCGAGCTCATACATGCCGTAGTTCAGCTGGTGGAACCCGCGAGCGTGATGAACTGGAACTTGTATCCCATGGCCCCGAGTTCGCGCTGGAACCTGGCGATCGTCGCATCGTCGAGGTTTTTCTTCCAGTTGAAGGACGGCGAGCAATTGTAGGCAAGTAGCTTGCCGGGATGCACCTTGTGGACGCCTTCGGCAAAGCGGCGCGCCTGCTCCAGATCCGGCTTCGACGTTTCACACCAGATGAGGTCGCAATGCGGTGCATAGGCGACGGCACGCGCAATGCAGGGTTCCAGCCCATTGCGCACCTGATAGAAGCCCTCGACCGTTCGCCCGGCATCATAGTCGACGAAAGGCTGGTCGCGCTCGTCGATATCTGAGGTCAGAAGCTTGGCGGCTTCTGCGTCGGTGCGGGCGATGACGAGCGTCGGCACACCCATGACATCGGCCGCAAGCCGCGCCGCGTCGAGATTGCGGATATGGGCGGCGGTCGGGATCAGCACCTTCCCGCCGAGATGGCCGCATTTCTTTTCCGAGGCAAGCTGATCCTCAAAATGAACACCGGCTGCGCCCGCCTCGATATAGGCTTTCATGATCTCGAAAGCGTTGAGCGGCCCACCGAAACCGGCTTCGGCATCGGCGACGATCGGTGCAAACCACGTTTCGACCGAAAGCCCGTCGCCTTCGGATGTCTCGATCTGGTCGGCGCGCTGGAGCGTGCGGTTGATGCGTTTGGCAAGTTCCGGCCCGGCATTGGCGGGATAGAGCGATTGATCCGGATACATCGATGACGCGGTATTGGCGTCGGCGGCGACCTGCCAGCCGGAAAGATAGATCGCTTTCAGCCCGGCGCGCACCATCTGCATGGCCTGGTTGCCGGAAAGCGCGCCAAGCGCGTTGACGAAGTCCTCCTCATGCAGAAGTTGCCACAGACGCTGAGCTCCCATTTCGGCCAGCGTGTAGCGGAGTGCCACCGAGCCGCGCAGGCGTTCGACATCGGAAACGGAATAGGGCCGCTCGATACCGGCAAAACGTCCCTCGGGGGCATTACGGATGAGTTTGTAAAAATCTGTCATGCCAATCTCCTCTTTGGCTTTCAACGCTTGAGCGCTGATGACAGATTTTACAGAAACGAACAAAATGGCCAGAAAAACCTTTGATTTCAGACGAGGAAAGAGGTTAGGATGAGAAGGATTTACAGGATGAATTTGTAACTTTGTAAAAGATTGTAAATTGCGGCATGTAAAGGATGTGACATGGCGGAGCGGAAGATATTTGCGGGACCGAAAGTCAGGCGCATCCGCAATGCGCTGGCACTGACGCAGACGGCCATGGCCGAGGCGCTGGAAATCTCCCCCTCCTACCTGAATCTGATCGAACGCAATCAGCGCCCNTTGACGGTGCANCTGCTGCTCAAGCTCTCTTCCGTCTACCGCATCGATCTTGAGGAANTNCAGGGCGAAACCGCCGGCGGCCTTGGCCAGTTGAAGGAAGTGTTCGCCGATCCGTTGCTGTCGGGTGAACTGCCGGGTGAGCANGAGCTTGTCGAAGTGGCTGATGCCGCGCCCAATGCGGCTGGCGGTATGATCAAGCTCTACCGGGCCTATCGCGAGCAGNCTGCCCGGCTTTCCGATTTGACGNCCTTGATGGCGGGCGAAGGCCCTGCGCCCGTCGCCTCCGGCCGCCTGCCTCTGGATGANGTCAGGGAAGTGCTGGAGCGCCGCCCCGCCTATTTCGGCGAGATAGACGCGGCGGCGGAAGGCTTTGCCAACGGNCTCGCNGGTGGCCCCGGTCTGAAGGATTGGCTGAAGAGCGANCGGGGGATCAGCGTCCGGATTCTGCCTGTCCATGTCATGCCGGACCTGCGCCGGCGTTTCGATCGTCANTCNATGCGTCTTTTTCTGTCCGAGCGTCTATCGGGGGCGGACCAGGCGCAGGAAATAGCCATCGAAGTCGCAAGGCTCGCGCTAAGATCTCAAATCGAAGCCGCGCTTGACGAATTGCCGTTGTCATCCGACGAGGCGCGGCGCATTGCCCGTTTCGAGCTGACGCGGACTGCGGCGCTCGCGCTACTGATGCCCTACGGGGCCTTTCTTCTTGCCGCCCAGAATACCCGATACGACATCGATCTCATCCGCGCCCGTTTCGCTGTCTCCTTCGGCCAGGCCGCGTCGCGCCTCGCCATGCTGCAGCGTCCCGGATCTGCCGGCATTCCCTTCTTCCTGATGGAAACCGATGCTGCGGGCCATGTCATTCGCAGAACGGGCGCCCAGGGTTTTCCGCAGGCCCGCTTTGGCGGCAACTGTCCGAAGCTCAATGTCCACACCGCCTTTCTTGAGCCGGGCAGGGTGTTGTCCGAGACGGTCACCATGCCTGACGGGTCGGCTTTCCTGACGATCGCGCGCACGCTCGAAGGGCCGGTTGTGGAGTACGGCGAACGGGCGCGGCGCACGGCTCTGCTGATCGGCTGCGATGCCGCCCTGCGCGACAGTCTGGTCTATGGCAGAAGCGATGCTCTACCAATTGCGGTCGGGCCCGCCTGCCGTCTTTGTGAAAGGCGCGGATGCCTTTTCCGGGCCGAGCCGCCACTGACACGTCCACTCGCTCTGGACGAGACCTCTGCCGGTCTCGGAAGCTTCGATTTCCAGTGATTGTGAAATCATTGACGCCGCAGGATTTTGAGCTTGTAGGCGTAGAAATTCCTTTCTAGTCTGCAGCCAAACCAGAGGGAATAAGAGGTGTCCGGGGGCGCGATACCTTTAAAAAAACAGGAGATATCATGAGGTCAAGAATAACCAACCTGACGGCAGTTGCCGTTGTCGCTCTTCTTGCCGCTGCGCCGGCCTTCGCCCAGGAGCGTGTCGTCAACGTCTACAACTGGTCCGATTATATCGACAGCTCGATCCTCGAAGACTTCACCAAGGAAACCGGCATCAAGGTCGTCTACGACACCTTCGATTCCAACGAGACGCTGGAAACCAAGCTCCTGGCCGGCGGCACCGGTTATGACGTCGTCGTTCCCACAGTTTCCTTCATGCAGCGCCAGATCGCTGCCGGCGTTTACCAGAAACTCGACAAGTCGAAACTGCCGAACCTGTCGAACATGTGGGATGTCGTGACGAAGGGCGTAGCCACCTTCGACCCGGGCAATGAATATTCCGTCGACTATATGTGGGGCACGACCGGCATCGGCTATAACGTCGACAAGGTAAAGGCCGCACTAGGCACGGACGAAAAGCCGAACTGGGATGCGCTGTTCGATCCTGCAAAGGCCGCCAAGCTCAAGGATTGCGGCATCTACATGCTGGACTCGCCGACGGACGTCATTCCGTCCGTTCTGGCCTATCTCGGCCTCGATCCGAACAGCAAGAAGCAGGAGGACCTGAACAAGGCGCAGGAGGCCCTGCTCGCCGTTCGTCCTTCGTTCGCAAGTTCCACTCGTCTGAATATATCAGCGCGCTCGCCAACGGCGATATTTGCATTGCGCTCGGCTTTTCGGGCGACGTCTTCCAGGCGCGGGATCGCGCAGCCGAGGCAAAGGCCGGCGTGAATGTCGACTATTCGGTTCCGAACCAGGGTGCGCAGATTTTCTTCGATGTCTTCGGCATTCCGAAGGATGCGCCGCATGTCGAAGAGGCGCATGAATTCATCAACTACATGATGAAGCCCGAAGTCGCCGCCAAGGCATCCAACTTCGTCTTCTACGCAAACGGCAACAAGGCCTCGCAGCAATTCCTCGACAAGGAAGTGATCGACGATACNGCGATCTATCCGACGCCGGAGATCATGGCCAAGCTCTTCACGGTGCCGCCGCTCGATCCNAAAACGCAGCGACTGGTGACACGAATCTGGACCAAGGTCGTCACCGGCCAGTAATCGAGATTTCGGCCCGGACGGAAACGTCCGGGCCTTTCCATTCCCGGCCCGGGTCGAGGCCGGCTGAAACCTTGTATTTTCGGGGAATAATATGAAGTCTCTTGGCAATATTCGCCGCGCATTCGCACCCTGGTCCGATCCATCAGCAAAACCGTTCATTGCCTTCAAGAATGTCACCAAGCGTTTCGGCGATTTTACCGCCGTCAACGATCTGTCGCTGAATATATATCACCGCGAGTTCTTCGCGCTGCTCGGCGCCTCCGGCTGCGGCAAGTCTACACTGCTGCGCATGCTGGCCGGTTTCGAACAGCCGACATCGGGCGAGATCATTCTCGATGGCACCGATCTTTCAGGTACGCCGCCCTACAAGCGGCCGGTCAATATGATGTTCCAGTCCTACGCTCTTTTCCCGCACATGACGGTCGAGAAGAACATCGCCTTCGGGCTCAAGCAGGACGGCATGCCGAAGGACGAAATGGCCGAGCGTGTCTCGCAGATGCTGAAGCTCGTGAAGCTCGAGCAGTTCGCTTCCCGCAAACCCAACCAGCTTTCCGGCGGCCAGCGCCAGCGCGTCGCCCTTGCCCGTTCTCTTGCCAAGCGCCCGAAGGTGTTGCTGCTCGATGAACCGCTTGGCGCGCTCGACAAGAAGCTGCGCGAGGAAACCCAGTTCGAACTGATGGACCTGCAGCAGAGCCTCGGCCTCACCTTCGTGGTCGTCACCCACGACCAGGAAGAAGCGATGACAATGGCCGACCGCATTGCCGTCATGAGCCATGGCAAGGTCGTGCAGGTCGCCACGCCGGCGGAAATCTACGAAGCGCCGAACTGCCGCTTCGTTGCGGATTTCATCGGCGACGTAAACATTTTCGACGGCAAGGTGACGACGGCCGCAAACGGTGCTGTCGAGATTGCCGTCGACAGCGGCTTCACGGTCCGCACTGCCTCGACCGATGCGCCGGCCATCGGTGCCGCGCTCGGCTTCGCGATCCGCCCGGAAAAGCTTCGCGTCACGCGCACGGCGCCCNCCAATGCCTCGATCAATGCCGCCAAGGGCGAGCTCTGGGACATCGGTTATCTCGGCGACATGACGGTCTTCCACGTCAGATTGTCGAACGGCAATGTGGTCAAGGCCTCCTCTCTCAACGCACAGCGCTCTGTCGATGACCCCTTCACCTACGATCAGGAAGTCTGGGTCTCCTTCGATGAGGACGGCGGCGTGCTGCTGAAGGATTGAGACCATGGGAACGCTNGCCNCACGCTTCTACAACCGCCTCGTCATCATCATTCCCTATGCCTGGCTGCTGCTCTTCTTCCTGGCGCCGTTCTTCATCGTGTTCCGCATTTCGCTGTCGGCGACGGCGATCGCGATGCCGCCCTATGAGCCGGTCTTCGCGCTCGCTGATGGCTGGGCCGGTTTCTGGGACAAGATTTCGACCTTCTCGCTCGACAATTACGGCTACCTGACGGACGATCCGCTCTATTTCAACGCCTATATCTCGAGCGTCGTCATCGCCGGCATCTCCACCTTGCTGACGCTTCTGATCGCCTATCCGATCGCCTATGGCATGGCGCAGGCCCCTCGCAACGTGCGCCCGACGCTCTTGATGCTGGTGATCCTTCCCTTCTGGACGAGCTTCCTGATCCGCGTCTATGCCTGGATTGCCATCCTGAAACCGGAGGGGCTGCTGAACCAGCTTCTGTTGTCGCTGCATCTCATCGACAACCCGCTGATCGTCCTNAACACCAACACCGCCGTCTATATCGGCATCGTCTATTCCTATCTGCCCTTCATGGTGCTGCCGCTCTATTCGGCGCTGGAAAAGATGGACGGCACGCTGATCGAGGCGGCGCAGGATCTCGGCTGCACGCCGATCCGGGCCTTCTGGCGGGTCACCTTCCCGCTGTCGATCCCAGGCGTCATCGCCGGCTGCATGCTGGTCTTCATTCCGGCCGTCGGCGAATTCGTTATCCCGGACCTGTTGGGCGGCTCGCAGACGCTGATGATCGGCAAGACGATCTGGAACGAGTTCAATTCCAATCGCGATTGGCCCGTTTCCTCGGCCGTGGCGACGATCCTGCTTCTTATTCTCGTGATCCCGATCGTCTTCTTCCAGAATGTGCAGGCGAAAGCCGATGAGGCAGGGAGATAAGCCGTGCTCAGATGGACCCGTTTCAACATCATCTCCGTCGTGCTCGGCTTTGCCTTTCTCTACCTGCCGATCG
>Ga0055524_1002007_pt1 | contig 10867 bp, 9 predicted proteins | sample AraplaCol_mCL_r2_2_FD_55011 | JGI IMG/M metagenome (GOLD analysis project Ga0055524, IMG submission 55011) | Arabidopsis root microbial communities from North Carolina, USA - plate scrape MF_Col_mCL_r2 | ecosystem: Host-associated > Plants > Roots > Endosphere | place: USA: North Carolina...
TTTCGATCGGGTGCCGCGATTCTCGAGCGATCAATTCCAGTGCTTCGACGAACAGCCCGGTTTTCCGGCCGTTTGCGTCAAGCGTCGCATAGGGAGGAATCGCCAGGGCAACCGCACGCAACGGGCGCGTTGCAGCGCCTGCACGGGCCAGCGCCGCGACAGGCGCTCCCGCGACCAGGATAGCGGCCACACCGGCGCTGCGGGCCAGGCAGCCCAGCCAGCGCCGGCGCCGCGCCGCTTTCATCGTTCAGGCCCCGGCAGTGGCGCTGGGGCGCTCGGCGATGCGGTCGCGCCACGCCTGCAGGTGCACCAGCCCATGGTCCGACGGACGGAATTTCATCAGTCCGCGCGCGAACTCGATCGCGCAAAAGCCGGTGATGTCGGCAATGGTGAAGCGCTGCCCCGCCACGAAAGGCTGCGCGGCCAGCACCCATCCAGCCATTTCGCGTTCTCACGGAACTTCTCGCCCTGGGATGCGCCGAAATCGGGGAACTGCGGATTTTCAATCGGCGCAAAGCCGGGGTGGGAATGACGAATGCTGTTGGCCGCGATGGCAAACAGGTGCAGCTCCATGCGGCGGTCAGCCATCTCGATGAAGGCGCGTTCCTCGGCGCCCTCGCCCATCAGGTTGGGCGTTGGGTGCAAGCCTTCCAGGTAGGTGCAGATGGCGCGCGTTTCGCACAGGATGCGGCCATCGTCCAGTTCCAGCGCCGGCACGCGGCCAAAAGGATTCAATGCCAGGTAAGCCTCGCCGCGATGCTCGCCCTTGCCCAGGTCGACCGGCTGCAAATCCAGTTCGATGCCCTTCTCGGCCATGAACATGGCGACACGGCGCGGGTTGGGAGCACGGGGGGCGGTGTACAACTTCATCAAGTCTCCTTAGTTTTAATTAATCAGCGCGACTGGCCGGTTTCCAGCATTTTGCGCGCCTCGGCGGCAAATTGCTCTACTTTCTCCTGACTGTCTGCGCGATCCAACACATTGCTGGGCGGGCGTTCGATGCCGCGCTGGACGGCGGGACGCGAGCGGATCTGGCGAATCCAGCGTTGCAGGTGCAGCAGGCCTTCCGTTTCCACGCCGGACCAGCGGTGGGTACGCACCCAGGCCCAGTTGGCGATATCGGCAATCGAGTAGTCGCCGGCCAGGAACTCGTGCTGCGCCAGGCGGCCGTCCAGCACCCGGAACAGGCGCCGGCACTCGCCCTGGTAGCGGTCGATGGCGGGTTGGATCTTTTCGGGGAAATAGCGGTAGAACACATTGGCCTGGCCCATCATCGGGCCGATGCCGCCCATCTGGAACATCAGCCATTGCATGACAAGCGAGCGCCCTTTGGCGTCCGTCGGCATCAGGCGGCCGGTCTTTTCGGCCAGGTAGATCAGGATTGCGCCGGATTCGAAGACGGGGAAGTTATCGTTGGCACGGTCGACGATGGCCGGGATTCGGCCATTCGGATTGAGGGCGGTAAACCAAGGCTCCTTCTGTTCATTCTTGCCCAGGTCAAGCACGTGCAGCGCATATGGCAGCTCAAGCTCTTCCAGTGCAATCGAAATCTTATGGCCGTTCGGCGTGGGGGCGGTGTACAGGTCGATCATCGCGGCTCCTTTCACGGAATCGCTGCATCATAACTGCTTTTCCGGCCCCACGCCGGTGGCCTCCCGTCAAGCGCGGCGACGGGCAAAAGCCAGCAGCGGCAAGCCTGCCAGCAGGAACAGCCAGGCCGTGCCAGGCTCCGGAATCACCTGCACTGCGGCCAACTGGCCGGCGGTCGCCAGCTCGAACTGCGTGCTGCCGCCTATGACAGGCTGCACGGAGACCGTTCCGAGGTCGCCATCGGCGCCGAGATAGCTGGTGTCATTGAACAGCGCCCAGCCGAACGTCGAACCAACATCGCCCTGTCCCACCAGGAAGTAGACGTCGAAGCTGAACATCCCGCCCAGCATCACCTGCTGGACCCAGTCGCTGCCGCCATTGGCATTGCTGAAGGTGACCGGCCCCGGCACCGTACCTGTAACGGTTCCGCTCACCTGGGGGGCGCCAAGCAGGTCGCCCGCCAGGTTGCCGACAATGGCGCTGGCCGGCGTGGCATCGGCCAGTCCCATGAAGTAAAGGCCCAGGAAAGCCGGTCCAGTGCCCAGCGAAGCGGTATCGATACTCACCTTATAGGTCGGACCGGCAACCGCCTGCCCTGCACCGCAGGCCAGCATTGCTGCCAGCAGCAGGCGGCCCAGCATAGTCTGAAATTTGGTCATCGTATGTTCCTCAGTATTTAACGCGGATCAGTTTTCGGGTGTAGCCGATTGGCGCCTTCGCCGGATTGCTGAAGGTGGTGGTCAGCTTGACGCTCTGGCCGGGCGCCAGGTCGGTCACAGGCAGCGTGATGTAGGGCACGCCATCCTTGATGCCGGTCTGGTTATCCAGCGTGACGCCGCTGGTCAGGCCTGCGAGATGGAAGTGCAGCGGCCCGCTGATGGTCTTGTCCGTCGAGTTGACGATGTTGACGGTGCCGGTGTACTTCTGCGTGAAGCGGTTCAGCGTCAGGCCCGATTGCGACATGTTGACGCTGTCCGAAACATCCTCTGGCGCCAGCAGGTCGAAGCGGTCGGCGTGGAAGCGCAACTCGCTATAGGACGAGATGCCCGGATAGGCCGGATCGGTCGGAGGGCCCGGATGATCGACACGCACCATGAAGTAGCGGAAGCGCGCGTCCGACAGCCCAGGCAATACCGGGATCAGCTCCAGCTCGAAATTGCGTTCGCTGGTATCGGTGGTTTCACGGCTGGTCAGCAGGGTCCAGTTGGAATTGTCGTTCGAGCCGTAGATGTTGATGCCTTGCGAGCGGTTGGCGAACATGAAGCGGGCCTGGATGCCGAAGGCGCTGGCTGCCACGCGATAGTTCTCGCCGAAGTCGATGGTTACCAGGTTGCGCAGGTCGCCCGAGGTGCTGTTGTAATCGCCGTCCACCAGCAAGGCGACGCGGTTCACGTCCAGCGTGGTGGTGGTCACCATATGCTTGCTCCAATCCAGGCTGCCATCCAGCGCCACGCGCGGGTTGAGCAATTCAAGCTTGGCTGCGACGGCCTGCACCTGTTTCAGCAAGGCCGGGAAGTCGGCGTCGGATACCGTCATCATCTGTTCCCGCAGCGGCGCGATCTCCTGCATGAACACGGCCAGCGACGGCGTGGTGTAGACGCTGGCCGGATCGTAGCCGCCCTGGGCCGCTGCGAAGGCGCTGGCGCGGTCGGGCTGCACGCTCAGGCGCGCCGTCATGACGCTGATCGAGATGCCGTCAGTGGCGCTGATGACAATGTCATGCATGCCGCTTTGTCCTGCGGCCGGCGTCCAGTTGAAGGCGCCGGTCGATGTATCCAGCGTGGCCCCTTGCGGGACTTTGATGGCCTTGTACACGACGCTGTCGCCCACCTGCGCGTCGGTTGCGGTGTAGGTGGCCTGGTACGGCACGCCCTGCACCACCAGCTCCGTCGCCGGAATCACCGGCATGGCGAAACGCGGAGGCGTCAGCTGGGCCGGTGCGGACATATTCACGAAGTCCACGTCGACCGTGGCCCCTTCTTCGCCGGTGAACTTGAAGTAGATGATGTTGTCGCCCTGGCGCTTGCCCGGAGTTGCCGCCCACGCCGTATCGGGCACGATGTAGCGCCACTGGCCTTCCGTATTCGGCACCGTCATNTCGACCCAGGGACTGGCGCTCTCGGTCGCGCTGGCCGCCAGTTTGGTCACGGCGTTGGTACGGATCATCACCCCCACCGGCGCATACTTGCCCCGGTCGGCATACTGCACGTCGTGGAAGACCACCGTGGCGCCGGCCGGCGTGACGTTGGCATGCCCGAAGGTGCGGTCGCCTTCGGTGACCTTGCTCCAGTCGCCTTTCAGGAACACCGATTTGCGCTCGGTTTCCAGCATGCCGGTGCTGGCCGGCAGCGTGGTCCCGGTCAGCACCTTTGGCAGGGTCAGGAAAGCTTCCGCCCCCATGTCCTTGTTTTGCGGCGAGCCCGGCCCCCAGCGGGTGACCAGGTCGTTCGAATGCGCGGCCGCCGTGGCGAGGAACGGCGCCTCCACGTCCACATCGACGCCCTCCTCGTACTTGTAGACGTTATACAGCTCGGGAATACCGCCCACTTCGTACAGGCGGCCGCGGTAAGCCTCCGACTGGGTCGATGTGCCGCCCGAGGTATCGGCCCACGGAGCGGCATAGCCAAGCATGAACTGGGAATAAGCGTTAGCGCCCATCAGCACGCGGTTGCCGCCGAACTTGTACACGCTGACCGCGTCGCCCGAGGTGGATGGCTTGCCGGTGAACGGGTCGACCTTCGTGCCCTGTGCCGTGACCAGGCGCAGCAAGCCGGTCAGGTTGTCGACGTTGTCGCCGCCGTGGGCCTGGTCGCGCTGCATTTCCTGGATCTGGTAGAAGGGATAGCCGTACTTGTTGTAAGGGCTGTCCGGTTCGATCAGCGGGATCAGCGGCAGGATCGCGCCGTTGATGTTCTGGCGCGTCGAAGTCGCATTCACCGTCATCCACTCCACGGTTTCGTCGTAGCGCGCACGGTTGTCGGTGAAGATCGCGCCGGTCATGCGCCCGACCAGCGAGTACACGTGCTGGTTCATGAAGCGCTCATTGCTGGCGAAGAAAGTGCGCTCCATCGGATCGACCAGGTTGTCCTTCAGTTTCTGGGTATCGGTGTCGGTCCACACCAGCGGATAGGCGGTATAGGTCGGGTCGCCCGGTGTGTAGCGCATGATTTCGGCGGCGGCCAGCATGCGGAACAGCGGCACCCCGGTGTGGATGTGCGCATCCGGATAGTAGGCGTAGCCGTTCGGGTTCATGTTGCTCCAGGTCCGCAGGATGCGCATGGCGTTGCGGCGGTACTCGTTGCGCCCCGTGATGTAGTACAGGATGGCCTGCGTCAAGGCGCCCTGCGAGTCATTGATCAAGCGTACCTGGGCAGTGTTGCCGTTGAAATTCGGCGTGTTGGGCGTATCGATCTTGGTCGAGTCGCGATTGGTCGGCAGCAGGTTGATGTTCGCGTAATTGCAGCAAACCGTTGCGAGGGTGTTGTAGTAAGTCTTGTAAGGCTCGACGTCGGCGCGTACCTGCTGGCGCGCATATTCGAACTGTGCCTGCGTAATGCCCAAGGCTGGGTGCCGGAATCCGGTAGCGCTAACAACAGGCTGGAATTCCGGCGTGGCGACATAGCTGACGGCGTGTGCGGGGAAAACTGGAATGGCCATGGCTGCCGCAATGGCAAGCATCCTGAACCTGGCCGTGACCCCGCCCTGAAGTGAGTGGTTATGCATGATTATCCTTATCATTTATCTAAGCAATATCCGAGGGGCATACCGAAGCACGCGCGTCTCCTCGCGTGTTATCGATACCAGCCCAATATAACATGCACTTCAGACAATTGCTTAAACTTTATGTTATCGATATCCACGGGCGCGATGCCGGTTTGCGGATGGATTTCTGCAGAGCAAAAAAAAACCGGCCATTTGGAGGGGGCCGGTGAAAAACGCTTTTGAGGGCGCGGGGATTGAAGAGAAGAAACCGTGCCGGATTGAGGAATCCGGCAACCCGGCGCACAGGAACGCTGTACGCTATGGATGTACTTTGCCAGCTTTCAGGAATCCGAGGCTTAGGAGTTCATTAAGGAATCAAAATATCCCGGCAAAAAAATACCCGCGTCTTTGCGCGGGTAAAGGGATTCAAATCGGGAGAGATTTGAAAGTGCAAGGGGATATTCTCGAAAAACGAAAACATCACGACTTCGTTTAAGATAGTACACTTTTTATAATAGAAACTATCCAATAGTCACAATGCTAAAAAAAATTTGCAAATGGACTTTCCGATCCGCGTTTTTAGCGGCGGCATTGGCCATTTCTGCCTGCGGCACACAGCCCCCGGCGCCCGCTGCCTCCCAGCCGGCGACGGCGGCGGCACCCGCGCCGCACGGCAACCCTTCGGCGCACCGTATTGTGGCAGGCGACTCGCTCATCACGATTACGGTTCGCCGCGGCGGACCGCTGGCGCGCATGGGCCACGACCACGTGGTCGCTGCGCGCCAGGTTGAGGGCTTCATCGCTATGGAACAGGGCCGCACAGAATTGCGCTTCCGCCTCGACCAGTTGACGGTTGACGAAGCGGTCCTGCGCAAGGAGGCCGGGCTGGAGACCCAGCCTTCGGCCGATGCCATCGACGGCACGCGCCGCAATATGTTCAGCAAGGTGCTGCGCGCGGATAGCTATCCGTGGGTGCTGGTCAAGGCAGCGTTCGAAGGCAATTCGCGCAATATGCTGCGCGCCGAAATCACCCTGCATGGCGTGACGCGCGAGTACAAGGTGCCGCTGCAGTTGCGTGAGGATGGCGCCACGGTGCTGGCCAGCGGCGCCTTCACCGTCAGGCAAACCGACTTCGGCATCACGCCGTTTGCCGTCTTTGGCGGCGCGCTGGCGGTAAAGGACGAACTGGAACTGAGGTTCGCGATCAGCGCGCGACGATAAGGCGCAAGCCCAGGCCGACGAAAATCGCACCGGCGCCGCGATCCAGCCACAAGCCGGCGCGCGGATTACGGTTGATCCATTTGCCCACCGCGCCCGAGAAATAGCCCAGGGTCCCGAACAGCAGGCAAGCCTGCAGGGTGAAGATCAGGCCCAGTTGGGCGGTCTGCCAGCTCGCGTCGCCGCGCCCTGCCACCACGAACTGCGGCAGGAAGGACAGGAAGAACAGAACCACCTTCGGATTGATCGCATTGGCAAACAATCCTTTGGCAAACAGCTTGCTCAAAGATTCTTCCGGCAAGGCCGCCTGCCCCACCCTGGCGCCACCCTTGCTGCGCAGTGCGCCATATCCCATCCAGATCAGGTAGAGTCCCCCCGCAACCTTGAGCGCGGTAAAGGCTGTTGGCGACGCGGCAATCAGCGCCCCGACGCCCAAGGCAGCCAGCAGCGTGTGGCTAAGACAACCCAGGGCGCAGCCCAGGCCGAACACCACGCCCTGCTTGCGTCCACGAGACATGCCCATACTTAANACCATCAGGTTATCGGGACCTGGGGAAATAGTAATGAGCATGGCGGCGGCCAGGAAGGCCAGCCCTTGTTCAGGAGAAATTAACATAGCCAGGATCATACACGACAGCCGCGGGGCATAACAATTCGGTATCACGCCATGTTAATTTGTCCATTACAATAATTGCTATTGAGGAGATCATTAATATTTTGCTTTCTTCGTTTGCATCGTTTATNGAACTAGTTGCACCCCTCTTAATAATTCTGGGGTTGGCGGCGTTTATCCTGCTGATATGGGAGAACCGCAGCTTAAAGAAGCAATTGGCAGCGCGCGAAGCCGCGCTGAAGCAAACCCAGATTCAAAATGAGAAGCTGGGCCGCCACCGCATCGACTTCCTGGCGGCCATGAGCCACGACATCCGCACGCCGCTGGCCGGCGTGATCGGCATGCTGAAGTTTGCCCTGCGCGACCGCACCATCGCCGACCGCACGGTCGAATACCTGCGCATCGGGCTGAAAAACAGCGAAGCCCTGCTGGCCATCCTGAACGACCTGCTCGACTTTTCCCGCATCGACGCCGGCCGCCTGTCGATCAATACGCAGGACCTGGACCTGATCGACATCATCGACGAAGCCATCACCATCCTGCGCCCGCAAGCCGACGCCAAGGCCCTGCTGCTGCGCTGCGAGCTGGCGCCCGGCTTGCCGCGCCATGTGCAGGGCGACCCCAATCGCATCCGCCAGATCCTGCTTAACCTGCTGGGCAATGCCATCAAGTTCACCGAACGCGGGGAAGTCCGGCTGCGCGCATCCGGCGAAACGACCGACGGACTGGCTCGGGTCAGTTTCAGCATCACCGACACCGGCCCCGGCATCCCGTTGGAAATGCTGCCGCGCCTGTTCCGCAAATTTGAGCCGGCCGACCTGTCGTCCACCCGCCGCGCCGACGGCCCCGGGCTTGGCCTGGCCATCTGCAAGGAGCTGGTCGACCTGATGGGCGGCCAGATCGAAGCCGACACCCGCCTCGGCAAAGGCACCACGCTGCGCTTCTCGCTGCCGCTGGCACTGGGCGGGCCGCCGGAGCAGGATCCGGTCAAGATCCCGGCCCACCTGCGCCACGCCTACCGCTTGCGCGTGCTGTGCGCGGAAGACGTGCGCACCAACCAGATCATCATCAGCACCCTGCTGGAAGGCATGGGCCACGAAGTGACGGTCGTCGAAAACGGCCTGGAAGCCCTGCGCGCCCTGCATGAACAGGATTTCGACCTGGTGCTGATGGACGGCCGCATGCCGCAGATGGACGGCGAGCAGGCGGCGCGCCTGGTGCGCCGCGGCGGCAGCCAGGATTACCCATCGCGCGACCCGCTGATACCGATCATCGCCCTCACCGCCAACGCCAACGACCTCGACCGCGCGCTACCTGTCGGCCGGCATGGACGCCTTCCTCAGCAAGCCGGTCGACGAACGCCTGCTGTTCGACCAGCTTGAAAAGACCATCGCCCAATTGCTCAATCGCGGCCGCAGCCTGCCGCGCACCGCCCCCACGCTGGCCGAACTGGACGACATGTTCGGCGTCGAACCGGCCAGCCCGGCGATCCACATCCTGCCGCTCAGCGGCATGACGGCGCGCCACCAGCAGCGCATTGCGCAAGCCTTCCTGGAAGAAGCGCCGCGCCGGATGGACGAAGGCCGCCTGGCGCTGCAGAACGGCGACGGCGAAGGCGCCACCAGCGCCTTCCACGCACTGAAAGGCAGTTGCGGCTACCTGAGCGCGCCCGAACTGCACACCCTGTGCCATCAAATGGAAAAGGCCAGCGCGGCCGGCGACCTGGATTCCGCCTCCGCCCTGTTGCCCGAACTCGAGACACTTATCCTGCAAGCTTGCAACGACCTGCGTCGCGACGATACGATAGCGGCATGACGACTCAACGCGCCTGGGTGCGCATGCCATCCGGCCGCCGGCTGGACTTGCTGGATCCCACGCCCTTCGATTGGGACGACGCCGACCTCGCACTGGGCCTGGCGCGCACCTATCGCTGGGGCGGACACTCGGCCTGGCCCTTGCCCCTCTCCGTCGCCCAGCATTCGCTCACGGTGCTGCAATTGCGCCGCCTATGGTCGCCCACCCCGCTCGATCCCCTGCGCTCCCTGCGCGAGCTGCTGCACGACGCCGAAGAAGGCTTGCTGGGCTTTGACTGCATCTCCGTGCTCAAGCCCTTCCTGGGCGACAGCTTCCGCGAACTGAGCCAGCGCCTGGAACAGGCCGTCTTCCTGCGCTACGGCCTGCCGGCCTGGACGCCGAAGGAGTACCAGGTCCACAAGCGTGCCGACCGCCTGGCTGCCGCCAGCGAGGCCGTGCATGTGGTCGGCTGGAGCGGCGAGGAAGTCCGGCGCACCTTGAAGATTACGTCCGTGCCCCTGCATGAAGATCCATTGCAGGCCTTGTATGGCGAACCAGCCTGGGAACCCTGGCCGCCGGGACTCGCTTGCGAGCGCTTCCTGGACGAACTGAACCGGCTCAAGGCAGCAGCTTGATAGTCCGGATGATAAAATTGCCGTAATGCGAAGTTTTTAAAGACGAAATTTAAGTTATCCACTTCTGCTGTGGATAAACGTGTGGAGAAGCGGGTCTTGACAGCCCGTTTCGCCTTTAACGGCGCGGCTTTCAACAAATTGCCCAATTCTTTGGCAATCGATTAGTCTGAATAAAATCAATGACTTAGCGCAGTAGAGTGCGTGCCATTTTGCAACTCACTGAGCCTTCGGAAAATATTTTGACAAAAGTTCTGGCGCGGAATAGTGTGTCCACAACCGACAAAGGAAAATGCATGGACGTTAAAGTTCCTGACGACGATTCAAGCGAAGGATGGATGATCGACGACGAGGCGCAAGCCAGTTCCGCCGAGCAGGCTCCAGGCGCCAATCCCGCTCCCTGGCGGGTATTGATCGTCGATGACGACGTCGACGTCCACGTGGTCACCAAGTTCTCACTCAGCAATGCATGCTTCATGGGGCGCCGCCTCAGCTTCCTGCACGCCTACTCCGGCGAAGAAGCCCTGACCACCCTGCGCAACAACCCCGACGTGGCCCTGGTGCTGCTGGACGTCATCATGGAGACCAGCGACGCCGGCCTGCGCGTCGCCAANCAGATCCGCTCNGAGCTGAAGAANGAACTGGTNCGCATCGTGTTGCGGACCGGCCAGCCGGGACANGCGCTCGAGCACAGCATCATCCTCGACTACGANATCAACGATTTCTGGTGCAAGACCGACCTCACCACGCGCAAGCTGTTCACCACGGTGATTTCNTCGCTGCGCAATTACTCCGACCTGCAGATCCTGCAGTCGCAGCTGGCCAAGTACAACCACCACCGTGAGCAATTCGCAGCCATCCTGCAGGGTCTGCAGAACGGTGAAGCCTGGTCGGGCCANCTGGTCATCGGCCAGCCTGCCTCAACTGTGGATATCCAGGTGCAGCCGGGCGCCGAACCGGGCAGTTTCAAGGCCTCCGGGCACATCCTNAANTAACTACTGTACGCNCGTACAGTAGTTATTTTGCAGTCATTTCCCATCGAATTCCGGACAAAACGCCGTAAGTGGCGGATTGAAAAGGGCTTTTCCGATTATCCACATTGTTTGTGGATATCTTTGTTGATAAGGGGGGNCTTGACAAGGCAAACAGCCCTCAACGACGCCATTTCCAATAAACTGCCCGTTCAATGTGCAGAAAAAAGCCCCAAAAAAATCAAGGACTTAAAATCTCACGAATTCTCACGCACGTTCTTTAACTAATTAAAGTCGCGCGTTACTTGTCGTCAATTCTTGTGCATAACCTGAGCCGAAGCGCGCCG
>Ga0055524_1002023_pt1 | contig 10817 bp, 10 predicted proteins | sample AraplaCol_mCL_r2_2_FD_55011 | JGI IMG/M metagenome (GOLD analysis project Ga0055524, IMG submission 55011) | Arabidopsis root microbial communities from North Carolina, USA - plate scrape MF_Col_mCL_r2 | ecosystem: Host-associated > Plants > Roots > Endosphere | place: USA: North Carolina...
ATCTTCTACAAGGACTGGGGCACCGGCCAGCCCATCGTGTTCCACCACGGCTGGCCGTTGTCCAGCGACGACTGGGACGCGCAGATGCTGTTCTTCCTCGCCCAGGGCTATCGCGTGATCGCGCACGATCGACGCGGCCACGGCCGTTCCACGCAGACCGCGACCGGTAACGAGATGGATACCTACGCGGCCGATGTCGCCGCGCTCGTCTCGCACCTGGACCTGCACGATGCCATCCACGTCGGCCACTCCACCGGTGGTGGCGAGGCGGCCCGCTACGTGGCGCGGCACGGCAAGGGACGCGTCGCCAAGCTGGTGCTGATCGGCGCCGTGCCACCGCTGATGATCGCGACGGACGATCACCCGGCCGGTATTCCGAAGGACGTGTTCGACGGACTGCGCCGCGACCTGGCGGCCAACCGCGCCGCCTTCTACTGGGACTTCCCGATTCCCTTCTACGGCTTCAATCGCGACGGCACGCCGCTATCGGAACCGGTGCGGCAGAACTGGTGGCGCCAGGCGATGGCAGGTGGCGCGAAGCCGCAGTACGACTGCATCGCGGCATTCTCGGAAACCGACTTCACGCAGGATCTCAAGCAGATCGACGTGCCCACGCTGGTGATGCATGGCGACGACGACCAGATCGTGCCCATCGACGAGTCGGCGCGCCTGTCGGCCAAGCTGCTGCGCAATGCGACGCTGAAGGTGTATCCGGGCTACCCGCATGGCATGTGCACGACGCATGCGGACGCGATCAACCGCGACCTGCTCGAATTCATCCGCAAGTGATCCGGCGTGCGCCGGCAGCCAGGCTGCCGGCGCATGCACGTTGGTGTTCGATGTCGATCGGTCAGGCGCGTGCCCGCGTCCGCGCCAGCGGATCGGGGTGGTGCACGTGGGGCACTTCGCCGCCCGCCGTCACGCGCTCGCGCAGCCAGTCGCCGAACCGCGTGGCGGTCAGTCGCGCATCGCCCTCCGGCATCAGCGTGCGGTCGTCGAGGATCGCGCCGTAATACGCGGCTTCGGGATCGGCGATGACGGCGCGATCGTCCAGGTAGGCGTACATCACCCATTGCACGAGTTCGTTCAGGCGATGGGTTTCCGGCCCCGCGATTTCGACCACCCCGCTGGACGGCGGCGTGTCGACCATCGCGGCGAGTTCGGCAGCCACGTCGTCCGCCGACGCCGGCTGCACAAGCGCCGGGGACAGGTGCACCGGTCCGGTGCCTCTGCCGGGCGGAATGACGTTCACCATGAACTCGTAGAACTGCGTGGCACGCACCAGCGTGTGCGGCAGTTTCGAGGCGGCCACCAGCGCTTCCTGCCGCTGCTTGGCCTCGAAGTAGTCGCTGCTGCGCAGGTAAGGCGTACCGACGACCGACAGCGCGATGTGGTGCGACACGCCCGCGCGCGCGCCGGCTGCCAGCAGGTTGCCGGTCGAGCGCTCGAAGAACTCGCCGACCTGCGGCGCATCGAACTGGGGGGCGTTGGTGACGTCGATGACGGTGTGTGCACCGCGCAGCGCGTCATCCAGCCCTTCACCGGTGACCGTGTCCACGCCCGATCGCCGCGATGCGGACACGGCCTCATGGCCCTTCGCTCTCAGGCGCTCGATGAGCCGGCTTCCGACCAGCCCGCTTCCACCCGCCACGACGATCTTCATGAGTGCTGTCCGATGCAAGCCTGCGCCCATGATGGAGGCGTGCCGGGAACGCGGAAAGGATCTGCCCGGACACCCGGCGTTGCCTGCGAGGCAACAATCGGGCTGCAGGCGTGGCGGTGATCGAAGCGGACGTTCCTACATGCGCGTTCACGCCCTCGGTCTATCGCGGATGCCGCGTGACCGCGCCACAGGTCCCCTGCGCGGGAACATCCAGTGCCGGACACGCATCATCAGGGATCTGCCACGCGACCGCGCGTCCTTTGCGCGAAGGGGCACGTCGAGGATGATGCGCGTGCCCTTCCCGGCCTCGCTCTCGATCGCCAGGTTGGCGCCCAGCCGCGCCGCGCGCTCGCGAATGCCCGTGATACCCCAGTGACCGCTCGCGATCCGATCACCCAGGACCTGGGGATCGATGCCCTGGCCATCGTCACCCACGCTCACGCGCACGTGCTCTTGGCGGTAAGCGATCTCGAGCATGACATGCGTGGCTTTCGCGTGGCGAAACGCATTGAGCAAGGCCTCGCGCACGATCTGGAAAGTATCGTCCCGCGCCAGGTCGGGGATGGATCCAACGCCGTATACGCGCTGTTGGAAGGCCACGCCGTGATCCCGGGAGAGTCGAAGTCCAAGTTGTTCCAGCGCGTCAGGGAACGCGTCGCCCGAAGGCAGCCTGATACGCAACTGCATCACGCGGTCGCGGCCCTCCACGAGCAGGCTTTCCGCGGTGTCCAGGGCCTGGTCGAGTTTCGTCCGTATCTCGGAGTCCTGGGGCAGCCCGAAGGTACAGGACTGCACGCGCAGGATCAGGCCGTGTATGCCCTGCAGCAGGGTGTCATGGAGATCGCGGGCGATATCCCCACGCTCACGGATCTGCGCCTCGGCAATGGTGCGGCGGCGGCTTTCGATCTGCTTCATGCGTACGACGATGATCAGCGCCGTGACCGCGCACAGCATCGCAGCGAACAGCACTTTGGCCCAGATCGACTGCCAGAATGTCGGCGGCAACGAGAGTGCCAGGGTGACCGGTGCGCCCGTCCACGCGCCATCTTCCCTGCTGGCCTGCAGTTCAAGCGTGTAATCGCCGGGAGGAAGGCGATCGAGCACGACGTCCCTCCCCGAAACGGGGATCCAGCCGTTGTCCAGGCCGGCAATGCGGTAACGGAATGCAGTGCGGTCCGGAACGACGGGGCCGAGCGTGCGGAACGTAACGGCGAGGCGATGGCTTCCTGCAGGCACGCTCAAGCGGCGACCGCTCTGCTGGCGGATGCCATCGGCGACAACGGCGTCGATCACCAGCGAAGGAGCCGGCTGCGCCGGCCCCATTCGGCGTGGATCGATGCGATACGTAGCGCCCCGCGTGAGGAACCACAGACTTCCATCGCTTGTTTTCGTAACGGCGGGCCTGGGTGCCAGATCCGAGATCGGAAACTCGACACCCCTGAGTTCGCCCAGCAACGTGACCCGTGCTTCACGATCGCCGTGCCCGATGGCAGACGTCCATTGGTCGTGAGCCACATGGACGATGCCCTGGGCAGCGCCCAGCCACATCGCGCCGCTGTCGTCCATCGCAAGCCCGGAGATTCCGCCGATGGGCACATCCTGATCCAACCGCAGAGTCTGGAATGCATCGCGGTGGAACCGTGCCACGCCATCGTTTCCAACGACCCACAGATCGCCGCCGAACTCCGCGATGTCCCGGATCGGGCCCACCGACAGTCCTTCGGCAGGGGTGAACTTTCTGGTCTTGCCGCGGAAAAGCATGGTGACCGACGATCGGTGGCCGATCCAGATCCGGTCCTGCGCATCGCCGTAAAGGCGAAAGATCGGCTCCACGTCCTCATCGTCGTTGTCGCGCCACGTTACGGCCTGCCAGTCCTTCCCATTGAAGGCATACAGCCCGTTGTGGTCACGCTGCGCGCCGACGTACAGGGTTCCGGCTGAATTCCGCGCGATGCCACGGACCACGGCGCCCTTGTCGAGAGGCAACTTGCTGTGTTCCTTCCAGCCACCGTCGTCGTACTTCCACAAGCTGGGAGGCGTCAGGGTCGCCAGGTAGGTGTTTCCGCCGATCCCCTGCTGCAGATGCACGATGGAGGCAGGCACCCCCTCGGCCTCGGCAAGGATCACGGGCCGCGATTCCGCAGCGGCTTCTGCAGTGGAGAGCCTGCGCGAACGACTGGAGCCCGCTGCCGGCAGCACGACACCAACATGCCCCTTCTCATCGACAAAGAGGGCGCTCGAGGGGGGAGGACGGCCTATCAGGTGTAAACCCTCCGAGAAGCCGGCCACCCAGACGTTTCCATTCGAGGCCGAAACAGCCGCACCACTTGGACTGGGTATTCGTTCGACCGGGGTGCGCGCCAGGCGCATCAGCCGGCCACTGGCGTTGATCCAAAGCGTCCCGTCGCGCGCAACAGCCAGTCCAGAGGTTTCGACACCCACGTCGATCACTCTGATCCGGCCCCGGCGTTGGATGGCGTCACCTTGCAATCCCGCACTGAAACCCATCAGTCCTTGGGTACGAGCCCACCAGAGGACTCCGTCCCGATCAATCCGCGGATAGGTAACGCCCTCCACCTGGTAGCACACGATGGAGCGCCCCAGCCGGCAGAGGTTGCGGTCACCGGACAACTGCCAGTACCAGACCCCTACTCTGGCATCGCCCACCAGCCCTGCATGAATGTCGGCGCTCACCTCGGCGACGGGCGTCAGCGAGCGCAGATCACGCGAGATCATGACCAACTGCGATTCCACGACGGCCCACCATCGGGTTCCGTCGAACGCCGCTCCCCACACCTGACGACCATCCGCCTGCACGAGTCCGACGCTTTGCCAGCGACGGCCTCGGAGCTGGTAGAGACCGCGGGACGTAGCGGCGAGCACCCTGCCGTCCTGGACTGCGATGTCCCGGATCTCGGTGGTCGAAGGAAGCCCTTCCCCTGCCCCGAAAAGATCGACCGATGCCCGGCCGACCCGTATGACTTCGCCTCTGAAGGTGCCGAACCACACGTCGCCGTTGACCCCCTCGCGTGACGCCATGGTCGTATCCACGCGGAACGGCGCTCCGTCGGGGCCTTCGACCTCGGAGAAGCGGGCTCCATCGAAGCGATGGAGCTTGCCCAGGCTGGATCCGAGGACAATCCCGTCCGAATTGGACACGACATTTGCGAGCGAAGGCGGCGCGCCATCGCGAGCCGACCAGGCAGACCGGACCCAGCCGGCTTCGCTCGGCTGCACTGGTTCCATCACGTCGGAAGGAAGCGGAGACGGCAACTGCATCGCGACCGCCGGGCATGGCACGGTCACTGTCGACAGGAGCAGCAGGCCCAGTGCGAGAGACCCTCGAATCGTCATTGCAGATTCCCAATCGGGTGGCGAGCCTGACAGGTCATGCGGTCCCCCGTTGGGTTCATCTCAAGGTGCAAACGGCGATCGAACGACGCTTTGGGTGGAAAAGCGGACATTAGCAGCTGCCGGCCATGACGATAGGCATTGGATAGATCGCAACGATCATCGAAGCCGGTCGGCGTCTGGCTGGAACGCGTGCGAGCAGCCGTGTCGTCGCGTCAGCGGGTCTGCCAGGAAAACATGCGATACCGCAGCGTGCCGTCCGGACGCATCAAAGGCCGCTATCGGCCAGAGCCTCCGAAACCGGTCAGATGTCGATGATGCCTCGCCGCGCAGCCACGGTGACGGCGTGGGTACGGTCGGCCACTCCCAGCTTGGCGAACACGTTCTTCAGGTGTCCCTTCACCGTTTCCTCGGAGAGACCCAGTTCGCAGGCAACCTGCCTGTTTCCCTTTCCCACCGATACAAGACACAGGATCTCGGTTTCACGTCCGGTAAGCGGCTCGTCTACGACGTGAAGTGCGATCTCGTCGGCTATACCACGATGGACGTGACGCTGCCCCCCGTGAACATCGCGAATGGCGTCGATCATCTCGGTTCGCAGCCCGCTCTTGAGCAGATATCCGACCGCTCCAGCCCTCAGTGCACGCACGGCCTGCACGTCCCCTGCATAGGTCGTAAGCACAATGATCTTGGCGCCAGCGTGAATCGAGCGGATTTCGGTAATGGCGTCGACGCCGCCCATCACGGGCATCTGCAGATCCATCAACGTCACGTCGGGTCGCAACGAGCGAAATAGCTCGACGGCTTCGCGGCCGTCACGAGCTTCACCAATCATCGTCATGTCGGCCTGGTTCTCCAGGATGGCGGCGACGCCATCCCGCAGCACCGGATGATCGTCGACTACGAGAACGCGGATCTTCGAATCACTCATCGCTTGATTCCCATGCAGAAGAAGTGCCCAACTTCACGTCCGCCAGGTTTTTGCTTTGAGCCGGCGCCGCCAGCGTAACCCGTATAGCTTCCGAGCCCCCAGGCACGCTGGGCCTGAGCATTGCGCTGCCCGCATTCTGAACCTGCTCACGCATGCCGATCATGGCGGGATGACAAAGCGTCGACAGGACATGCCGGTGGACTGCTGTTGTCTGATCTCGCCGTGCACGCAAGCTGGAAACTATGCCGCTTCGTGGCGGGCGATCGTACCCCTCGAACGAGGTGTCTGGACGCCCCTCTTCCAGGGGCTTGCGGGCCATGCCGGCCCCTCTCGGTGACGCCATTGATGTCGTGGAAGCCAACAACCTGCTTCCGCCGCTCGACCTACCGCTTCCTGGTCATGCGGCCTAGGGTTTGCGTCGGCCTTGAAACAACGAACGTGTCCTGGCCTCCGCGAACCCGACCGTAAAGGGAAAGAGATCAATGCGCGAAACGATCGACAGGCAGTTGTCGTCACTTGACGGCTCCGTCGTCATGCTGCGCGCAAAAGCAAAGAGCAGCGATGCGCTTCTGGCTGCATTCGCGTCCATGGCCGCAACCATTCGATACGAAGCGGACGAGGATGCGCAGTACGTGAACGCCCGGCTACGCTCCATTGCCTTTGCAAACGGTCTCGATTTCGCGAACACACGCTCCTTCCGGCCTCAACAAGGGTCCGGACGGCGTAATCGCCTGATTGTCATGATCCGCCGCGCATGCGCGGGAGGGCGCTTGCTCCGAGGTGCTTCGTGCACGATGGAGTGAGGATCGACCCTGCCACTTCGGTGCAACTGGACGCGAGGACCTGGCTGGCCATTGTCGGCTCGCTCCCTGATTGCGTGCAGAAGCGCGTGAGGAAGCGCAGCGGCGAGTACCAGCGATTCGTCGAATCGGTGATCTGGGTAGCGTGGGTCGATGCGCGCTGGCCGGAACTGCCCGCGGACCGAGGCGCCTGGCGATCGGTTTGCGCACGCTTCCTGCATTGGAACCGGTGCCGATTGTGGGAAGTCGTTGCGCCACATATCGGTCCGGTGGCGTCCGTACACTTGCTGCAGCGGGCCGCCAGAGCCCGCCAGGCGCTGTCGCACGGGCGTCCGTCGCAAGCCAGAGCACACGCTCGGCGCCCTGCACTCATGAGCGCGAACCGTCTCCCGGTCAGTGACCGGGAAGATTCGCCAGGAAGTCGAGATTCGCGTCCGGTCGATCGGTCGAGAGGGTGATCTCCTCCCACGCCCTGGCCGCCTCGTCGCGGGCATGTTCGGCCGCCCGTATCGCCGACAATGCATCGCTGCCGAGGATCAGGTGATGGGGCAGCTCGTCCGCGCGCGAAAGGCCGAATATCGCCTCCGCGTATCTGGCCAGGTCGCCGATTTCATGGCCGGCCAGCGCTTTCAGGATGCCGATCACGCGACCCACGCTCGGCTCGTACTCGGGCAATAGCGTGGGCGTGGCAGTCGCGGCGGAGGCGGCCCAGTTCGTTCGCATGCTGCCCGGCTCGACCGCGACCGCATGCACGCCAAATCCGTGAAGCTCTTTGGCGATGGATTCGGTGAATCCCCCGACCGCCCACTTGGCCGCGTGATAGGCCGCCATCCCTGGCGCGCCCAGTCGCCCCGCACCGGACGAGATGTTGATGATGTGGCCCGATCGCTGCTGCCGCATCGTGGGAACCGCGGCACGTACCAGGTTAACCACGCCATGGAAGTTGGTGTCGATCTGCGCCTTGAAGTCCATTGTCGATGTCTGTTCGAACGGCGCCACCATGGCGAAGCCCGCGTTGTTCACCAGCACGTCGAGACGGCCGAACTCGCGAAGCACCGCGTCGACTGCGGCTTGTGCCTGCGCGGGGTCGGTGACGTCGAGCGGCGCGAGCGCCACACGACCGGCGTACTTCTCACGCAGCTCCGTCGCGGCTTCCGGGCGCCTGGCGGTAGCCAGGAGGCGGTCTCCCTGTTCCAGAACGTGCTCGGCGATGGCACGCCCAAGGCCACTGGCGCTTCCCGTAATCAACCAGACTTTGGACACGAGGTATTCCCTTGAAATGGACTGGCGCGGACTCTAGGTATGGAGCGCACTCCATGGTCAAGAGGCACGTGCGTGCTCATTTCAGAGTTCTCGAAGGCGTCCGGTTTGAGCCGCGACACGATCCGTTTCTACGTCCAGCTCGGTTTGTTCAAGCCTGCGAGAGGTGCCAGGGGCGGTCGGAATGCCTATCAGGAGTTCACCCTCGATGACCTCAAAGCAGCCAGGACGGTCCGTGCCGGCCAGGCCCTCGGCCTCGGGCTGAAGGAGATCGCGCAACTCGAAGGCGAACGCCGCGATCAGGGAATTGGCACGGAACGCCGCCTGGAGATTCTTCAAAAGCAACTGAAGATTCTCGAAGGGAGGAAAGCCCAGATCGATCATGCCACTGCCTACGTCGCCGCAAAGATCGAGTGGTTGAGCGCCGGAGGAACCGGATCGCGGCCGGCGTTCGGGTCGTTCGAGTGCCGCGACGACGACTGAGTCGGGCGTCAGATCTCGATGATTCCGCGCCGCGCCGCGACGGTGACCGCGTGGGTTCGATCCGACACATCCAGCTTGCCGAAGATGCCCTTCAACAATCCCTTCACGGTCTCTTCCGAGAGGCCGAGCTCCGCGGCGATCTGTTTGTTCGCGTTTCCGGTCGACATCAGCCTTAGGATCGCGATCTCGCGCTCGCTGAGGGCTTCGTCCGCGACGTGAAGCGCGATCTCCTTCGCCACTTCACGGTGGACATGGCGCTGGCCGCGGTGCACGTTGCGGATCGCGTCGATCAGTTCCGTACGCAGGCTGCTCTTCAGAAGATAACCGACGGCACCGGACTTCAGCGCGCGAACGGCCAGCGCATCACCCGAGTAGGTAGTCAACGCGATGATTCGCGCATCCGGGCGTTGCGAACGGATCGCGTTGATCGCCTCGACACCACTCATGCCCGGCATCTGGAGGTCCATCAGCGTCACATCGGGGCGCAATGCGGCGTGGCGCTCGACGGCTTCGCTGCCGTCGCGAGCCTCGCCGACCATCGTCATGTCGGTCTGGCTCTGCAGGATCGCCGCGACACCTTCGCGGAACACCGGATGATCGTCGACGACCAGAATGCGAATCTTGAACTCATTCATCTGCGGTCTTGCGCCTGGTGAACGCCAACCTGGCCGGCACCGTCAACAGCACTTCGGTGCCGCCACCGTCCACGCTGCTGATGGTGAGGCTGCCACCGATTCTGGCGGCGCACTCGCGCATGCCGACCATGCCGAAATGGCCTTCCTTTCGACCGGTGGCCATCACCTTCGCGGAAATCCCGCGGCCGTCGTCCCACATGCGGATCGCCAGGCGCCGCGCGTCGTATCCGACAGCGATCTCGGCGATTCTGGCGCGCGCGTGACAAGAGACATTGAGAAGTGCCTCACGCACGATCTTCGCGGCCTCGGCCGCGACAAGGGGATCCACCGCGCGTGCCCGCCCCTCCAGCAGGATGCGCACCGGAATCGGGCGATCGAACGGTGTTTCGGCGACGAGTTGTTCAACGCGCTCGCCCAGATCGACCGTGGTTTCATGACCGCGCAGGCCCTGAACGCGGTCGCGGGCATCCACAACCACCTTGTCCGCCGCATCCAGCGCCGCTTCCAGCTGTCGCTTCGAGACGTTCTCGTCGGGGATCCGGTCCGCTACCGCCTGGAAACGCAGAATGAGGCCTTGGACGCCCTGCAGCAGCGTGTCGTGAAGTTCGCGCGCCCTGCGCTCACGCTCTTGCGTACGCTCCTCCAGCCGGTTGCGGATACGAACGGTGAGTTGGGCAACAAGCAGGCGATACAGGCCCCAAAGAACAGGAATCACCAGCACCCCGCAGAACAGGGCGAACCATTTCGCATGCACGGACACGGTGCGGGTCTCGAAGGGGTTCCCGAAGTCGGCCGCAGTTTCGTGAGGCAGCTCATGCCGGCGGCCGTGCAGTTCCGGCAACAACAGTTCGAGTCGCGAGGATTCGAATCGGAACAGACCGTATCCCGCCGCGAGCCGGAGCAATCCATCCCGTCCCTGCGGCATGGCCACGACCGCTGCTGGGACGTCCATGCCATCGAGCCAGCGCCGATGCTCGTAGTGCACCAACGGGCGAAGTTCCTCGCCTGGCGCGGCGAACGACAAGCTCGCCAGGGCGCAGAACAGGAGAGCTGCGTATGACCACCTTGTCATGATGCTTCGCTTGTAGGAATTCCGGCCTTGCGGGAACTCATGCTTATGCCCTGAGGTGGGTCGGGGCGCCAGCCCCGATCAGGGGTAGCCAGCCCCCTCGGTAGGGCATGGCACAGCGTCTGGCGAGCGTTACCGTCTGCTGATGCCGAAATATGTATGCCGTTATCCCGATGGTGCCGCCGGGCTTGGGTTGTTGCTCGCACGGGCGTGTTGTGCAGCGGCCGCGTTCGGGGTCCTGGCGCTCTTGCCCTCCCCCTCCGCGTTGCCATACACGTTGCCGTTCGCAGCAGGATGCGTGGCACTCATGCTGGTCGCGGGTCTTGCGACGCGATGGGCGGCGCTGCTGCTGGGAATCGGAACCCTCGTCGCACTGCCCGCGTCCGGTGTGGGCCAGCAGCTGTTGCTGATAGGACATGCCGGCGGTTGTGGCGCCATCGTGTTGCTGGGTGCCGGCGCCTATTCGGTCGATGCGCGGCTCTACGGTCGCCGTGTCATCCATGTCCAGACCCATACCCCTGATCGAGGGGGGCGCCAGTGACCTGCACTGGGCTGATGCAAGTGAGACGTTGTCGACATGATTGAGTCCTCCCCACCGACGCCACGAGGATGTCATGTCGACGAT
>Ga0055524_1002024_pt1 | contig 10813 bp, 9 predicted proteins | sample AraplaCol_mCL_r2_2_FD_55011 | JGI IMG/M metagenome (GOLD analysis project Ga0055524, IMG submission 55011) | Arabidopsis root microbial communities from North Carolina, USA - plate scrape MF_Col_mCL_r2 | ecosystem: Host-associated > Plants > Roots > Endosphere | place: USA: North Carolina...
TTCAACGTGGCGAAGAAAGGTGCCGGGCAAGGAAGAATTCAACGAAACCCTGCGCTACTTCGGCCGCCAGATCGAGCTGACCGGCGTCAAGCTGCACCTGAACACCCGCGTCGATGTGGCTGCCCTGGCGGCAGGCGGCTTTGACGATATCGTGCTGGCTACCGGCGTCACGCCGCGTACCCCGGCCATCGAAGGCATCGACCATCCGAAAGCACTGGGATACCTGCAGGTGCTGCGCGATGGCGCGGCCGTCGGCAAGAAGGTGGCCGTGATCGGCGCCGGCGGCATCGGCTTCGACGTATCGGAGTACCTGACCCACGAGGGCAAGAGTGCCAGCCTGGAGCCGGAAAAGTTCTACGCGGAATGGGGCATCGACAACGGCTACGCCGACCGTGGCGGCCTGCGTGCGCCTGAAATGCACCCGTCGCCGCGCAAAGTCCACCTGCTGCAGCGCAAGACCAGCAAGGTTGGCGATGGCCTTGGCAAGACCACAGGCTGGATCCACCGCACCGGCCTGAAAGCCAAGCGCGTAGACATGCAATCGGGCGTCAGCTACGATCGCATCGACGACGCCGGCCTGCACGTCACGGTGGAAGGCCAGCAGCATGTGCTGCCAGTAGATAATGTGATCGTCTGCGCCGGCCAGGAGCCGTTGCGCGAACTGCAGCAAGGCCTGCTCGATGCGGGCTGCAATGTGCACCTGATCGGCGGCGCAGACGTGGCCGCGGAACTGGATGCGAAACGCGCCATCAACCAAGGCACCCGACTGGCTGCCGCCATTTAAGGAGTTCGTCCATGCAGTTGCAAGCCGCCGTAGCTGAATCGCTGGAACGTTGGCATCACATGGTCGCCAGCGGCGACCTGTCCACCCTGCCCTCCATCGTTGATGCGGATGCGGTGTTCCGTTCGCCGATAGCTAACAAGCCTTATAACAGTGCGCAGGCGGTGGTACTGGTGCTGAATACCGCATACCAGGTGTTCGAGAACTTCACCTACCACCGCGAGCTGGCCAGCGACGACGGCTTGAGCGTGGTGCTGGAATTCAGCGCCAACGTGGACGACAAGCAGCTGAAGGGCATCGACTTCATCCGGTTCAATGAAGCGGGCAAGATCGTCGACTTCGAAGTGATGGTGCGCCCGCTCAGCGGCTTGACCGCGCTGGGCGAAGCCATGGGCGCGCGCATCGGCGCCCAGGTCGGCGCGTTCAAGACTCCTGCCTAGCCTCCAGCATCGCCAGGAGTTTGCGCAGCTGGGCGTCAAGTTCGGCTGTGCCTTCCTCCCCCAGCGGCGCGATGATGTCTTTTTCGTTTTTCACGTGCGCCACCACGGCGCGTTCGATCAGTTCCAGCCCGGCGGGGCTGAGCTGGACCAGCAGGCTGCGCGCATCGGCTGGATTTGGCGCGCGGGTCACCCAGCCCTGGGCTTCCAGCCTTTGCAGGCGGTGCGTCATCGTGCCCGACGTGACCATCAGCTGGGAAAACAGGGCGGTCGGCGCCAGCTGGTGAGGCGCGCCTGAGCGCCGCAGGGTCGCCAGTACGTCGAATTCCCAGTTACTGAGCCCAAATTCCTCGAAAGTCGCGTCAAGGCGTCGCCCCATCAGTGCGGCGCAACGTTTCAGGCGCCCGATCACGCCCATCGGTCCCACATCCAGGGCGGGCATCTCGCGCGCCCATTGCTCCAGGATTACATCCACTTTATCCACAGCCGTCTCCAGAAATAGCTATCAGGGCGATTATAACAATTTATCTCGACTTCAAGATAAATTGCGCTATACTTCGATTTATCTCGATTTCAAGATAAATTGGACGCCATGAAAAAATTCCCTTTAGCCGATACCGCGATCACCGCGCTGGCCCCCGTCATCTGGGGTTCGACCTATATCGTCGCCACCGAAATCCTGCCCGCCGGGCGCCCTTTCACCGCCGCCGCCGTGCGCGCCCTGCCGGCCGGCCTGCTGCTGGTGCTGTTCGCCGGCCGCATGCTGGCCCGCCATCTCTGGTGGCGCGTCGCCGTGCTGGCAGCGCTGAACATCGGCGCTTTCCAGGCCTTGCTCTTCGTCGCCGCCTACCGTTTGCCGGGCGGGTTGGCCGCCGTGCTGGGCGCCATCCAGCCAATCGTGATCATGGGCCTGGCCTGGGGCTGGGACGGCCGCAAGCCACAGTTGGCCGCCCTGGGCGCCGCTGCGGTGGGCGTGGCCGGCATGGGCGCCCTGCTGCTGTCGCCATCCGCTCGCTGGGATGCCCTCGGCGTGACCGCAGCCCTGGCCGGCGCCCTGAGCATGGCCGTCGGCACTTGGCTGGCGCGCCGCTGGAAAACCGGCCTGCCGGTGGCTGAACTGGCTGGCTGGCAGTTGCTCCTCGGTGGCCTGATGCTGGCGCCGCTGGCGCTGCTGGCCGATCCACCGCTGCCGGCCTCCCTGGCCACCAGCGAACTCCTTGGCTATGGCTATCTGACCTTCGTCGGGGCCCTGGTGGCCTACCTGCTGTGGTTCCGCGGCCTGTCGCGCCTGTCGCCGGTTGCCGTGTCCTCGCTCGGCTTGCTGAGTCCCGCCACCGCCGTAGTGCTGGGCTGGGCCCTGCTCGGCCAAAAGCTGGGCGGCACGGCGATGGTCGGCCTGGCCGTGGTACTGGGCAGCGTAATGACTCTTCAACTCAAACTGCAGGAGGCTAAATCATGAGCGCAATCAAGGACTTGATCGAATCGCGCGTCTCGGCAAACTACTTCGACCCGGCAGCGCCGGTCAGTGACGAACAGGTGGCGGAACTGGCGCGGCTGGCGACGCTGGCGCCATCCGCCTACAACGTGCAGAACTGGCAGTTCGTCGCGGTGCGCTCGCAGGAAGCGCGCGAGAAATTGCGCGAGCTGTCCTTCGGCCAGCAGAAAGTTGTCGATGCGCCGGTGACCTTCATCATCAGCGGCACGCTGCGGGCGCAGGACCAGGTGGCGGCGGCGCTGAAACCGGCTGTGGATAAGGGCATACTTATCCAGCCCGTTGTCGACAGCTGGACGCGCATGGCCCAGTCCATGGACGGCGACGAACGCGCCCAGCGCGACGAGGCCCTGCGTTCCGCCTCCCTGGCCGCAATGACCATGATCTTGGCGGCCGAAGGCATGGGCCTGTCCAGCTGCGCGATGACCGGCTTTGATGCGCAGGCCGTGCATGCCGCCTTTGGGCTTGGCGCCAACGAAGTGCCGGTCATGCTGGTGGCGGTCGGCCAGGCCGCGCAGGGCAACTGGCCGCAAAAGCCACGCCGCCCGCTGGACGACGTGCTGCGTTACGCCTGATCAGCGATTCGTGATCGTTACGCCGGTGGCGACCAGCAGGCCGCCGGCGATCATCGAAGCCATCACCTGCTCGCCCAGCATCAGCGCGGCGAGCGAGACACCGAACACCGGCACCAGGTTGTTGAACACCGCAGTGCGCGCCGGGCCCAAAGCTTTCACGCCCTCATACCACCACACGAAGGCCACTACGGTGCCGAACGCGCCCAGGTAGGTGACGGACGCCCATACCTGCCAGCCCAGCGATGCCCAGGCCACGTTCGGCAGCTCGCTCGACGCGGTAACCAGCAGGAAGCCCAGGCCCCACAGCGAGGCGTAGGTGGTGGCGGCAATTGGCGACAGCCCCTTCAGCGCCGCGCGGCCCACCAGGGTGTAGGCTGCCCAGCAGGAGGCGGCACCCAGCATCATCAATTCACCGACGCCGATCGACTGGCTGATGTCGTGCAGCGCCGCCATCGGCTCGCCGCGCGTAATCAGCACCGTGGCGCCGACGAAGGCGATGCCGATACCCGCCCATTTCTGCCAGTTCAGGCGCTCCCGCAACACGGCGGCAGCGGCCAGCGCGGTCACGATCGGGTTCATGGCGATGAACAGGGCCGAGCGGCTCGCTTCCATCTTGCCCAGCGCCGAGAAGAAGCAGAAGTTGTACAGGAAAATGCCGGTCAGGCCCAGCGCCGCCGTGGCGCCCAGCTGCTGCATTGAGAGCTTAGGCAGGCCGCCTTCGCGTTTCCAGGCCAGCACCAGCAGCAGCGCCGCCGCGATCGAGAAGCGGATGGAGGCCGCCGTCAGCGGCGGCAATGCATTCGAGACAATATGGCCGGCGATGAAGGTGCCGCCCCAGATCAGGGTGCAGGCGATCAGTTTAAGGTAGATCATGGCAGTCGGGCCTTGCGTGTCAGTGAAGGAGCTTATACATTAATGCTTATCCAGACTCATAGAAAAATGAGGAAAAGCTCATGACGTTCACCCAGCTCGAAATATTTGCCCTGGTGGCGGAACTGCGCGGGTTTACTGCTGCCGCATTGCGCCTGGGCGTGAGCCAGTCTGCTGTCTCCCACGCCATCAAGTCGCTCGAGCAGGAGCTGGGCGTGCAACTGATCCAGCGCCAGGGGGCGGTGGCGGAGGTGACGGAACTGGGTCAGCGCCTGCTGGTGCGCGCCCGCGAAATCACGGGCCTGGCCGAATCGATGCGGCAGGAGGTGGCGCTGGCCAGCGGCCTGAATAAAGGCTTGCTGCGGATTGGCTCTTTCGGCCCGACGTCTTCCCTCAAGCTGCTCCCCGCGATCCTGGATGTGTTCCGCCAGCGCTATCCAGGCATCGAAGTGCGCATCGACGAGGGCACTGACGGCGATACCCTGCAATGGGTGATGGACCGCCGTGTCGATATCGGTTTCACCCAGCTGCCGGACGAACGCTTCGACACCGTCGAACTGGTCGAGGACCAGATGGTGGCGCTGCTGCCCTCTGCACATCCGCTGGCAAGGCAGAAAACCGTCAGCGCGCAAGACCTGGCCCATGAGCCCTTCATCATGCCCGATGCCGGATGTTCGACGCTGATCGAGCCGCTGTTCGCATCGCAGGGTGTGAGCCCGCAAGTGCGCTACCGCATGTCGCAGGTGCTGACCGTGCTGGGCATGGTGGCGCGCGGTGATGGCGTTTCCGGCATGGCGGACCTCGCGCTGCCGGCGAACTTGGCCTCCACCCATCCTGAAATAGCGGTGCGGCCGTTTACACCGGCCGTGCGGCGCCGCGTCGGGCTCGCGCTGCGCAACCTGGCGCAGGCCTCGCCTGCGGCCAAGGCATTTGTCGAAGTGGCGCGTCAGATCAAGCTGCAGGACCGGCTGGCGCTGGTGCCGCCGCCGGCGACGATTCGGCGTCAGGCATAGGCTCGTCGACGCGCGAGCGGCGGCGGCGGCCCGCCATCAAGGCCAGCTCGGTGCGCTGCTGTTCTGCCTTCCTCTCCAGTTCGCGCAATTCCTGCTCCAGCGCTTCAACGCGCAGCGCATGGATATCGAGCCCGATCTGCTGCGCAGCAAAGCCCAGCGCCTCACATTCATCCGGACGAAAGGACTCGCCGCTGGCTTTCGCGCCAAGCACAACGAAACCATGCAGCGCGCCGCGATGGCTCATTGGCAGGACCATGTCGCCGCGCACCTGGCTTTGCTGGTCGATTGCTGTCGGCGCCATGTCGGCGCGCAAAGTCACCACCAGCTGGTCGTTCGGTTCAACCAGCGCCGGCGCATCGCTCAGGGTGCCGCTGACGAACAAATAATCGCCGCTTCCCTGCCGCAGGTAGATGGCGCAACCCGCATGCCCGGTAAAGCGGTCCACCGCGGTGCGGAAAGCTGCAAGCAGCGCATCGACGGCAGTGAAGTGCGCGGCCTGGCGCACGAAGTGGCGCAGCTTATGTTCGTTGTCATGCCATTTGAAGAAAAATATCTTCTCCACCCAGCGTTCGATACGGCCATGCAGCTGGTGGAAAATCAGGTACACGGCCAGTGCAATTGCGGCGTCGATGGCGAAGCTCTTATGGGCGCCGCCATCGCCTTTCAGCAGCGATTTGGAGATGAACTCCATCAGGCCCACGGTGCATAGCAGCAGGACACTGACCACGCTGTACACCATCGCGCGGTTGATCGCGAACTCGAAATTGAAGACGCGGTGCTTCAGCACTGCATACGCCAGGCCGCAGTACATGACCAGCTGGCCGGCATAGGCCATCAGGGCCACGACGCGCAAGTCGCCGGCTGATGCATCGGTCGAAGGCATCCAGATCAGCGTGCTGGGGATCGCAGGGACCAGGAAGGACAGGAATAGCCACATATGGCGCTGCCGTACCTGGCCGCTGGTCTGCTGCCAGCCTTCGGCCACGCTGGCCAGCGTTAGCACCATTCCCGCCGCTGCGCAGGCGAGAACCAGGACCCACAGCATCGGCGCCTCATTGCCAAGCGCTAGCCAGCCGGAATACGCGGCGGTCACCAGGGCGAGCAGGTGAAGCGGACCGCTGCTGCGTCCGAGCCAGCGCCGCAATGGCCGCGGTTCATAGGCCTGGTAGCGCAGGGCGAAGGCGAGCGCCCAGTACCACAGCATCGGGTAAAGGGTCAGGCAAAGCAGCTTGCCGACGTAGTGCGGCCAGCCGTAAGGCGCATAGCTGAACGTAATGAAGTACAGCAGCGTCAGGCAGAGGAAGGTCTTGGCCAGCCCGCGATAGGCCGGGTGGCCGGCTTGCTTGAATCCGACCAGCAGCGTAAACAGCAGCGATACCGAGGCAGTCAGCATGCGCCCGAAAAAGTCCATGTATTCGGCAACGCGGATTGGGGCTGGCAGCGCGCTGACTTCCACATGGCGCGGCACGCCATTGCGGTACAAAGTCAGGCCTATGCGCTCTCCGACGGCGAACTTGCGCCAGCGGTCCAGCGTGCGATCGAAGCGCACAGCATCGCCAGTCTGGGCGCCTGCTTGCTGCAATGACGATTGCTGGTGGAAGCCGAGGATGCGAAGCTTGTGGGTACCCGGCGGCATGGGGCTGGTGCCGGAATCGTCTTCCAGCTGGACGCCAAGGCTGCCTTGCTGCTGCTCGACCAGCAAGGGCCGGATGGCGAAGCTGGCGTCGTAAAGAATCAGCGACAGGACGATGATGCACATCCCGGACAACAACCACGTCCATGTTGCAGGCGCAATGCGGAACTGCTTCATAAAGCCCCCTGACCGGTAGCGATCAACGATTATAGGTAGAATCTTCGTCTTGTCGCAATGGCATGCAACTTTCAAAATTCAAGGCATAAACAGCATGAAGGCAGAACTGGAGCAGCGGCTTTTCGCTACTGGCAAAGCTTGGTGGAACTGGCTGGAAAAGCAGCACGCCACGTCGCAAGGCGTGTGGATGAAGATTGCCAAGAAAGGTGCGCCGGAATCTTCGGTGCAGTACCCTGAGGCGCTCGATGCTGCGCTCTGTTTTGGCTGGATCGATGGCCAGAAGAAAAGCATCGACGAGCAATACTGGCTGCAGAAATTCACACCGCGCGCCAAGCGCAGCATCTGGTCCAAAGTAAACCGGGAGAAGGTGGCGGCGCTGATCGACAAGGGTTTGATGCAGCCTGCCGGACAGGCGGAGATCGAGCGCGCCAGGCAGGACGGGCGCTGGGAGGCCGCCTACGATTCCTGGAGTGCGGCGGAGGTGCCGGACGACCTGCAGGCGGCGCTGGACGCGAACACCAAGGCGCGCGCCAAGTTCGCGACCCTCAGCTCGCAGAACCGCTATGCGATCTTGTTCCGCACACACCAGGCTAAGCGGGCCGAGACCCGGGCCAAGCGTATCAGCGAATTCGTGGCGATGCTGGAGCGGGGCGAAACGATTCACCCGCAACGTTAGCGGTCTTCCTGCTCCAGCCAGAGGCGCCCCTGCGCCAGCACCTGTTCCAATTCAGCGCGAACGGCGGCCAGCACCGCAGGCAGGGTATCCGGACTGCCGACACGGATTGCCGATTCGGCGTCCAGCGTCGCCTTCACCAGACGCTTGGCGCCAAGGACCCCGACGGCTCCGCGCAGGCTGTGCAGGATGCGTGCCGCTTCACCGGGGCGGCCGTCGCGCACGGCGGCGTCGGCATCGTCCATCGGCTGCATGCCGCCTTCCAGCGCGCCGCGCACCATCTTGAACATGACCGCCCGGCCTTTCTGGTCCTTGCCCATCACGCGCATCAGGCTGTCCATGCTGAATACCTGCTCGGACGGTACTTGTTCCGGTGGCGGCGCAGCGTCAGGCGCGGGCATGCCGCCAGCCCTGGCGGGCAGGTTGCGCTCGATGATGGCCATCATCTCCTCGACCACCACCGGCTTGGCAATGAAATCGCTGATGCCGGCCTCGTTGCAACGGTTCCGCTCCGAGGCCAGCACGCCCGCCGTCATGGCAATGACTGGCACCTGCAGTTTCAGCTCTTCCCGGATGATGCGCGTGGCGCTGAAGCCATCCAGCACCGGCATTTGCATATCCATCAGCACAATGTCGTAGTTGCCGGCGCCGGCGCGCAAGATGTCCACCGCCTGCTGGCCATCACCGGCAACATCCAGCGTGGCGCCGGCCAGTTCCAGGATGCCGCGCGCCACCGCCTGGTTCAGCAGGTTGTCCTCCACCAGCAGGAAGTGCACGCCACGCAGCCGGTTCACCAGCGCGGAGGCGGAACCCGCTGCCTCTTCCTTGCCGCTGCTTGCCGCCAGCGCCTGGTGCAGGGCGTCGAACAGGCTGGATGCGGTGATCGGTTTGACCAGCACCACGTCCGCCTCGCGTGAGCCGGTTATCTCGTCGACCTGACTGCGGGCGAAAGCATTGATGGTCACCACAATGGGCTGGCGATGGCCCTCCGCCGCCTGCCGGATTTCGCGCGCGGCCGTCAAGCCTGCGGGACCATGCATATGCCAGTCCGCCAGCACCACATCGTATGGATTTGCGCCTGCCAGGCGGGCGCGGAATTGCTCCAGTGCCGCCGCGCCGGTGTCGGCTTCGTCGGCCATCCATCCCCAGGCGCGCAGCAACTGCACCAGCATATTGCGGCTGGTCCGGTTGTCGTCCACCACCAGCACATTGAGCGGGCCGATGGCCGGCCGGCGTCGTGGCTCGGCGCGTTCGGGCAGCACGCCGAACCACAGCTCAAAGGAGAAGGTGCTGCCTTGGCCCGGCACGGTTTGCAGCTGTACCTGGCCGCCCATCAACTCTACCAGCCGGCGCGTGATGGCCAGGCCAAGGCCGGTACCGCCAAAGCGGCGTGTGATGCTTTCGTCGCCTTGCGAGAACGCATTGAACAGTTGCGTGGTTTGCTGCGCCGTCATTCCGATGCCGGTGTCGCGCACTTCAAAGCACAGGAGCACGCGGTCGGCAACGCGCACGGCTGTCCGGACAGACACAACCACCTCGCCCTGCTCGGTGAACTTGATCGCGTTGCTGGCCAGGTTGGTCAGGATCTGCTGCAGGCGCAGAGAGTCGCCATGCAGGAGTGTCGGCACGTCGGGGGCGACCACGATGGCCAGCTCCAGCTCCTTGTCGCCCGCATTCATGGTCATGGTCGTGGCCAGTGTTGCCAGCGCTTCGTCCAGGTCGAAATCGATCGGCGCCAGCTCCATGCGGCGCGCCTCGATCTTGGAGAAGTCCAGCACATCGTTCAGGATGCCCAGCAAGGATTGGCCGGAGGTGCGGATCATCGTCAAATACTTGCGCTGCTGCGCGCTGAGCGAGGTATTGCCCAGCAAGTACACCATGCCCAGCACCGCATTCATCGGCGTACGGATTTCATGGCTCATATTTGCCACGAAATCGCTCTTGGCGCGGTTGGCGGCTTCGGCGCGGTCGCGTTCGCGCTCGAGTTCTGCCGCGCGCAGGTCGGCCTCCGCTTTCAGCTGCCGTGATTGGGCTTCCGCCGACTGCCTCTCCTGCATCAGGCAATTGAAAGCTTCCGTCAGCTCGCCGATTTCGTCCTTGCGCGTGACGGGGATGGCCGAAAACTGACCCGGTGAGGCCCGTAAGTCCTGTATCGCATTGCGCAGCTTTGCCACAGGCGCCAGCAGGTAGAGGGTGATCCAGCCAATCAGCAGGGCGGAAATCACGGACGCGCCCACGCCCCAGGCCAAAAGGTGCAATTGCACGCCTTCGAACGGCTCGAACGCTTCATGCACGGGCAGGATGGTCGCCAGCAGCCAGCCTGTGGATTTCAACCGCCGGTAGCTGCTCAAACCCGGTACGCCGGCGGAGTTCTGGCTGATGACGGTGCCTTCAAAGCCCTCCTTGATCGCCCGGGTAGTGGCCGGATTCGCGTTGGCTGCCCGAGGCTGCAGGATGCGCGCGGCGTCAGGATGGACGACGTACAGCGAAGGTTCGCTGAGTGTGACGGCAAAGTAATAGCCGGTCTTGCCTACCTTGGCGGTGCGCAGGTGCCCCAGCATATTGTCCTTGTACAGGCGCAGCACGCCGGCAAGGACGCCTACCACCTTTCCCTGGTCGTCCAGCAGGGGCGCCACCATCTGCACGATAGGCTGGCCGCTGGCGCGGCTCTTGATCGGCCCCACGATCGTGGGCTTGCGGGTTTCGAGGACCTTCTTGAAGTATTCGCGGTCGGCGACGGAAAGGCCCGCGCGTCCCGGCATCAGCGGCACATCTGCCACCAGGGTGCCTGCTCCATCCATCACGATGACGTCATCGAACATGGACAGCATGGCGCGCTCTTCGTACCAGTTGCGCAGCGCGGCGGGATCGTGCATAAGGTGGCGCGGTTGCTTGCGTGCCGACTGGGCGATGACATCCAGCAGGGCGGTGAGCTTGTCGTCCAGGTCTTCCGCGGTGCGCGTGATCAGGGCGTCCTGCTGCGCAAAGAGTACCTTGGTGAAGTCCTCCTTCAGGCGCTGCGCCTGCAAGACAGTCACCACCGCGACCATCACGATGGACGTGATGCTGGTGGCAAGTGCGACCTTCACATTGATCCCGAGAGGCTTCATCGACGTCCTTTGGGCGAGGGGGCTGCTGGCTAGTGTAATTTATTTTTGTAAC
>Ga0055524_1002037_pt1 | contig 10754 bp, 10 predicted proteins | sample AraplaCol_mCL_r2_2_FD_55011 | JGI IMG/M metagenome (GOLD analysis project Ga0055524, IMG submission 55011) | Arabidopsis root microbial communities from North Carolina, USA - plate scrape MF_Col_mCL_r2 | ecosystem: Host-associated > Plants > Roots > Endosphere | place: USA: North Carolina...
CATGCCGAGGATGGCGCCCAGCGATACCCAGCCGGCGAACCAGTTTTCACCGGCGTATTGCAGTGCCAGCGACACTGGGTGGTCAACGCCCAGGAATTGCTGGTAAGGGACGATGCCGGTCATGATGCCGGCCACGATTACGTACAGGATGGTGCAGACGGCCAGCGAACCGATAATGCCGATCGGCAGGTCGCGCTCCGGACGCTTCACTTCTTCCGCGGCGGAGGTCACGGCGTCGAAGCCGATGAAGGCGAAGAACACCAGTGCCGCGGCGCTCATCACGCCGGAAGGGCCGAATGGCATGAATGGCTGCCAGTTGGCAGGCTGCACGTGGCCGGCGCCAACGGCGATGAACAGGATCACCACGCCGATCTTGATGACGACCATGATGTTGTTCACGCGGGCCGATTCACGCACGCCCCAGCCGAGCATGGCGGTCAGCACGATCATGATCACGAAGGCCGGCAGGTTGAAGACGGTGGCCACGCCTGGCACGGCGCCCGGTGCGGCGGTCAGCGCGGCGGGCAGGTGGATGCCGATGCCGGCAATCAGGGACTGGAAGTAGCCGGACCAGGCCACCGACACGGCGGAAGTAGCCAGGCCATATTCGAGCATCAGGTCCCAGCCGATCATCCAGGCCACCAGCTCGCCCAGGGTGGCGTAGCTATAGGTGTAGATGGAGCCGGCAACCGGAACGGTCGAGGCGAATTCGGCGTAGCACAGGGCGGCGAAACCGCAGGCCAGTGCCGCGACAACGAAAGAAATCGTCAGGGCCGGGCCGGCGGTCAGTGCGCCGGTGCCGGTCAAGACGAAGATGCCGGTACCGACGATGGCGCCAATGCCCATCAGCACCAGGTCCATTGGACCCAGCACTTTCTGCAGGCCGCCCGGGGTACGGGTGGCTGCTACCATGTCGTCCAGGTTCTTGGTCCTAAAAATGCTCACTTGTCTCTCCAATATCTTCTCTTTTGGGATCGCCAAAAAAAGGCTGCCGCATATTAGCACACGGGTTTGCGGGAGGATGTTGTAGGATTGTAAATCTGAATTGTTTGTTGCCTGAAAAGTCCTTGCCCCACAGATGAAATATATGATACTCGCCGCAGCAAGCGCTGCGACCATTTTTGCCAGCGCCGCCTTCGCCCAGCCGATGCCGCCGCAGCCCGATACCCCAGCTTATAAGGCCTGCATGGCGGAAGAGGGCGAACTGCGTCCCCAGCGCCAGGCACTGGCGCGCCGCTTCCACGAGCACGAAGCCGCACTCGAGCGCACTTCGGCCGAACTGGCGGCGCATGAAGCCGCCTCGGCCCAGGTCAATCGTACCGACAGTGCCGCCGTCGCAGCCTACAATGCCAGGCAGGACGAATTGAATGCGCGCGCGGCCAGCCTGAATACCGAGGGCGCCAGCCTGGAAAAAGAGCTGCATGCCTTCAATGCGCGCGTCGCCGCCGGCAATATCCGCTGCGGGAATATCCTCGCGCCCTACAAAGTCCGCAGGAAGGAGAAATAATGCGCATGATCCTCGCCCTTGTACTCGCGCTGGCTGCTGCCGGCGCCCAGGCCGCACCGCTGCCTGCGCCAGCCCGCGCCGAAGTCGATGCGCTGCTCACCCGCCTGCAATCGTCCGGTTGCCAGTTCAACCGCAACGGTAGCTGGTACAACGGCGCCGATGCCAAAACCCATCTGCTGCGCAAGCTGGAGTACCTGGAGAAGAAAGACCTGGTCAAGAACGCCGAGCAGTTCATCGACCTCGGCGCCAGTTCGAGCAGTTCGAGCGGCAAGCCGTATATGGTCAAATGCGGTTCGGCTGCGCCGGTGGAAAGCAAGGCCTGGCTGGGCGCCGAACTCAAGGCCATCCGCGCGCACTGACTATGAAGCCGGAGGTATAGTGGGCCAGGAGGTAAGCCCGCTATGCACCATGAAACAGCCAGCATCCCCACTCCGGCCGGTGAAGTGGAAGGCACGCTCGACTTGCCGACCGGCGCGACAGGCGTAGTCCTGTTCGCCCATGGCAGCGGCAGCAGCCGCTTCAGTCCGCGCAATAATTTCGTTGCCGGCGCCTTGCGCACTGCCGGCATCGGCACTTTGCTGATGGACTTGCTCACGCCGGCAGAGGACGATGTCTACCGCACCCGTTTCAATATCGGCCTGCTGACCGAACGCCTTGGGCTGGCGGCCGACTGGCTGGCCGCTTCCCAGGCTGCGCGCGGCTTGCCGCTTGGCCTGTTTGGCGCCAGCACCGGCGCCGCCGCCGCCCTGCAGCTTGCCGCCGAGCGCAGGGAAGGCGTGGCGGCCGTGGTTTCGCGCGGAGGCCGGCCGGACCTGACCGGCCAGGTGGCGCTGGCGCGCGTCGCTGCGCCAACCCTGTTCATCGTCGGCGGCCGCGACGAGGGTGTCATCGAACTCAACGAATCTGCCTTCCTTAATCTTCATTGCAAAAAACGCATCGACATCGTGCCCGGGGCAACCCATCTGTTCGAGGAGCCGGGGGCGCTGGAAGAAGTCGCACGCCTGGCGCGCGACTGGTTCACACAGCACCTTTCATCATGAATGGTGATGAATGGTGAGAATGCGCGCATTTTTAACCCCATCCACGTCGCTATAATTTTCCCCATCTTTTGGGAGAGCGTATGGCGCTGCATTTGAAGAAGGCAATGTTCAGGAATTCGGTGGTCAACAGCAGCATATGTGCCGCGCTGGCCGTCGTTCTTACACCCCTGCCCAAAGCGCCGGGCGGCGTGCTCTGGTTGGCCGTGCTGGTATGCGGTGTTGCATTGCTGACTTTCCTGCATATCGCTTACAAGATCCGCAAGGGCATGCTTTCCCGCCTGCAGGAACTCACTTCGTATGTCCGCATCGATCGCGACAGCCCGCTGGCGCGCCAGAAGGTCGACTGGAGCCTGATCGACGATTACGCGACGCAGCTGGCCACGCGTGGCTTCCGCCCGCTTGGCGATTACACCACCTATCCGGCACCGGCGACCTTGGCCGGCGTCGCGGCACTGTTTTCCAATGCCGATGGCAGCGTCATCATCGAAATCCAGCAGTTGAAGCTGATGCCGCAAGGGGACCAGGCTGCAATCAAAGACGGCATCTATTTCAGCATCATGTCGATGGTGGGCGGCAGCATCCGTGTGGTGACCAGCAACCATAAACCGCTGGCTGTCACCTACGTGATGCGTGGCGAGCACGATGTGGCGACGGCACGGCCGGGCTATGGCTTGCTGGAACTGCTGGCGACGCACACCGACCTGCTGACCCGCTTGCGCGAACGCGTTGGCAAGGCGCCTTCAACCGGCTTGACTGTCGAGCGCTATGTACTGGCCATCCGCGAGGCACAGGCCCAGGCGCGCAGCCGTATCAGCGCCATGAGCGGTTATGCGATTGCCTGTGCCGTCGACCGCTTCGATGCGGACCGCCTGCTGCGCTGGACCCCGCAGATTGCCGACCTCAAGGAGGTGCCGCAGCGTCGCCTGGAAGAACTCGACAACGCCTTCGGTTCGGATGTCCAGCCGCCGATCTTCCACGAATCACTGGCCACGCAATTCTGAAGGCATAGCCTTGAGCTGGTAGCGGGCGCCGGCCAGGAAGATCAGGAACAGCACCCCGGCAATCGCCTTCAGGGCAGGAGCTTCGGGGCTTTCGAATACCGGGTTGCCGACCGGGACCCGGGTAAAGGTCTCGGTGATGCCGGGGATGAAGTGCAGGAAGAAGGTAAAGGAATAAGCGACGGTTTCGACCTTGCGGCCGGCGGCGCCGAACCACCCAAGCGAACCGGCAGCGAAGGCGACGGCCAGTACCAGCAGGGTGAGCACGGCAAGGGCGTGCGGTTTGCCAAAACCGCCATGGGCGAACAAGCCGAAGCCGGTCAGGCTGACGACCAGGGTGGCGGCAATATATAACAAGCCTGTCTTGCTGCGCGGGCTGATGCCCCGGTGCAGGGCGTAGGCGGCGATGCCGGAGCCGAGTGCCAGCAAGCCAAGTGCGGTGTGGAAGATGCCGAGTGGGGACATGATGAGCTCCTGAATATTTGGTTGGACAGCGACGATGAATGAATGTTAGTCGTCATCAATACGGGTGGCCAATTGCATGTTCCTAAGGCCGCGATAGTAATCCAATTGCAAAGGATGAAATCCCATCATGAAAATCAGCAATCGACTGATCATCACTGGCAATCGCCCTTATTGGCCTGTTGTTTGTCGGCGCCCAAGGCCTGTGGCAGTTGCGCGATGCCCAGCAGCGCATGGAACTGGTGCAGACAAGGCTGATCCCGAGTGTCTCAGCCATTAACGCTGCCAAAGCGGCGGTGAGCGATAGCCGCCTGGCAGGGTATCGCCTGTCGGTCTTCTCCAACCTGTCCGACAAGAGTGCGCTGGACAAGGCTTACAACGATGCCCACACCAACTTCGACAAGGTGCTGGCCGATTACGCGAAGAACAATATCTTCGACGAGACCGACCGCAAGATGCTGGAGCAAGACAAGGCCGCCATGGAGACCTACCGCCAGGCCCTGGTGCCATTCCTGGCCGCTTCGCACGCGGGCGACATGGACGGCGTGCGTGCCACCCTGGTGGCCGGGTCGCCGCTGGCGCTGGGCGCGGCCGGCGTGAAGAAGAGCCTGGACGACCATGTGGCCTATAACCAGAAGCTGATCGAAAAAGTGAAGGCCGACAGCGATGCCGATTATTCGAAGGCGCTGACCATCCTGCTTGCGGTCACCGCGGCGGTGCTGCTGGTTGTCGCCTTCATGGGCTACAAGATGTACCACGTGATTACCGGCGGCCTGGACCGGATGCAGGGCACCATGGAGAACGTCAGCTCCTCGCTCGACCTGACGCACCAGGTTGAGGTGGAACGGATGGACGAAATCGGCCACGCCGGCGTGGCCTTCAACAAGCTGCTGGGCGAGATTGGCGGCGTGGTCGGCACTGCCCGGTCGGCAGCAGATGCGGTCAGCACCGCTTCGCGCCAGATCGCAGCCGGCACCGGCGACCTGAATAACCGCACGTCGGCGCAGGCCGCCGCGCTGGAGGAAACCGCCTCCAGCATGGAGGAACTGACCTCCACCGTGAGCCAGAACTCGGACAATGCGCGCCAGGCCAACCAGCTGGCGCAGAACGCTTCGCAGATTGCGGTGCAGGGCGGCGAAGTGGTCAGGGAAGTGATCGACACCATGGCCTCGATCAACGCTTCCTCGCACAAGATCGTGGACATCATCAGCGTGATCGACGGCATCGCGTTCCAGACCAATATCCTGGCGCTGAACGCCGCCGTGGAAGCGGCCCGCGCCGGCGAACAAGGCCGAGGTTTCGCGGTGGTGGCGACCGAAGTGCGCAACCTGGCGCAGCGCTCGTCCGCTGCAGCCAAGGAAATCAAGGCGCTGATCGACGACAGCGTGGAGAAAGTCGATTCCGGCACCAAACTGGTGGTGCGCGCCGGCGATACCATGAGCGACGTGGTGGCCAGCGTGAAGCAGGTGTCGGACATCGTGGCCGAAATCAGTGCTGCGACCGCCGAGCAGAATGCCGGCATCGCCCAGGTGCACCAGTCGATCACTTCGATGGACCAGGTCACGCAGCAGAACGCGGCCCTGGTGGAAGAAACAGCGGCCGCATCGCAGGCCCTGCAAGACCAGGCGGAAGTCCTGGCCAAGGCCGTGAGCGCCTTCCGCATCGGCGTCGCCCACCTGAAGTCGGCCCCCGTATTGCATAGTGCAAGCAAGCCGGCCGCGTCCACTGCCGTGGCAGTGCGCCCGGCCAGGCAGCGCAAGGTAGCCAGCGGCGCGGACGAGTGGGAGCAGTTCTGAGTTGTTAATATTTTTAGAAGACTTTTTCATCTGTCCGTCATAAATCGGCGCTATCGTCTGGACTCTTTTCAACCAGGAGAAACCAGATGAAACTGAGCACCATCGCTGCCAGCCTCGCGCTGGCAGCATCCGCAGTAAGCCTTCCGGCCCACGCATGGCAGCAGGAGACGCACCGACGTATCGTGCTGGACGCCGTCAATTACATGAAGGCCAATCCTGGTACCACCAACTACAACAAGCTGCTGGCCGGCGTGACGCGCGCAGGCTACACCATGGACCAGTTCGCGGCGGCGTTGGGGCAGGGCGCGTATGACGTCGACGACTTCGCCGACACCTATATCTGCGGCGCCACCACCGGCAATTGCCAGCTGGCGCCGGTATGGGGAGCGGGCGCCAGCATCGTCAAGTACACCACCTTCTGGCACTTCCAGAACCACACCTCCGGCCGCGATGTGCACGGCAATCCGTTTGGCGGCTACAACTACGCCAAAATGGCAGTGGCGGGAGACATCGACAACCTGGCAGCGAGCTGGCTCTATGGCGACTACCTGGACGACGGCGCCGGCGGCCTGAAAGGCTGGTTCGGCGACGGCAGCAAGTACAACGCTTACGGCATCACCGAGGCGCATTACCGCTTGGGCGGCTATTCGACTCCTTCCATGTATGCCGACTTCGAAGCGGCGCCTTTCCAGCCGATCGACAACCTGGGCCAGTATTGGTTCTCGCAATTCCTGGCGCAGCCGACCGCGCAGTCGCTCGGCTTCGTGCTGCATACCACCGACCTGCTGCAGCCGCACCACACCTGGACCACTTCCGCGCACGACCACTCGGGTTGGGAGCAGTGGGCGTACGACTACTACGACAGCGAGCGCCTGAACGACCCCGCGCTGGTGACTGCCGCCATGGCCGATTTCACGCCGGTGGCCGCGAGCGGCAGCGATATTCGTCCCTTGCTGACGCAAGGCGGCACCTATTCGTATGCCAACGGCGGCATCGTCCTGTCGTCGACCGCGCACGGCGACCGCGTTGCAGTCGGCAAGAAGATGATTCCGCACTCCATCGCCATGGTGGTCCACGTGCTGAACCGCGCCGCCGAGCGCCTGGCCAATTGATGGCCGCCCGCCACTTCCTGGCTGCCGTCGCCGCAGCGCTCGCCGGAGCAAGCGCGGTGGCGGGCACCCCGGGCGGCGCTGGTGCCGTGACGCCCGGCTCCGCCACTGTTGCGCAGCATGGCCCGGCGCGCGCGACCAGCGCTGCGGTTGCCGCCCGCATCGACGGCGAACCCGTCTATGCCTTCACGCTCGACACCATTTGGCAGCAGCGCCGCGCCGCGAAGGCCTCGGTGGAGCGGCGGGCGGTGCTGGATGACATCATCCAGGCCCGCCTGCTGGCGGCACGTGCAAGTGACGCAGGGCCGAAGGAGCCGGCCGGCGTCACGGTAGCCTTTGCCCCGGACGTCATGGTCGAAGAGCGTCTCGTCGCAGCCTTGCGCGAAGTGCATGGAAAAGACATCGACGCCGCGGTGAAGACGCTGCCGGGCGGCACGCTGGACGGACTGCTCACCGCGCAGCCGCCAATTCCGCAACCTCAGCTGGAAGCCATCTTCGGCCGCCAGGGACCGTTGAAGCTGGAGATCGCGCTGTCCACCGAACAGCAGGCGCTGGCCGGCAAGGTCGACGTCCTGCGCTACCTGCTTCCCGGCGGCGAAGCAGCGAGCGTCACCCTTTACGACGTATATCACCGCCAGAACGTCCAGGGCNGGCTGGCGCTGTCGCAGCAACCGGCCAAGGTCGCAGCNCAGCAAGCCCGCCGCATCGTGGCCAACGCATTCGTGCTGCACNGGGCTCGCCANCGCTTCGGCGCCGAAGCCGTGGCCGACCTGCGCAAGGCAATCNCCGACGGNGAAGCCGTGGCGGCGCTGCAGAACCTGCATGGCGTCGGNCTCGACACCGACTCTGGAAGCCCGCTNCTGAACCGCCTGTCCGCCGAGGTCAGTGCGCAGGAGATTGAAGCCTTCTACAGTCAGCACAAGGACTTGTTTGCCCGCATCGACAAAGTCCGCGCCCGCCATATCCGGGTAGCCGACGAAGCGCAGGCGCAGCGTGTGGTGAAAGCATTGCAGGGCGGCGCCGCTTTCGCCGCCACGGCACGCCGCATGTCGCGCGCCGCCGACGCAGCCAAAGGAGGCGACCTTGGCTGGATCAGCGCCGACGGCAGCAAGGACTGGCTTGCCAGCCTGGCCTTCAGCCAGCCGCCCGGCAAGCCATCCGCCCCGGTGCGCGCGCCGGTCGGCCCGAACGAGAACGCCTACTGGGAAATTGTGCTTGTTGAGGAACAGGTCCACGGCACCCACCCGCCACAATCGGAAACGGTGCGCTACCAGGCCAGCCGCATGATCGCGTTGCAGAAAGCCATGCAGCAGCTGGATCAGATGGCCGAACAGTCGCGCCGCACGGCGCGTATTGAAATCGCCGAGGCACTATGAAACACTGGCAAGCCATTGCCGTCATTTCGGCTATTGTCGCTGCGGTCGTTGGCCAATGGTACTTTGCCAGCGTTCGCGAAACGGTGCAGCCTGCCCAAGCGCCTGCCGTCGCACCGCCCAAGCCCGCACCGCCGGCGCCCATGCCCCCGCCGGGGGCTGGCGAACGTCCGGCGATGGCTGATACGGGCGAGGGCGATGGACTGCACCGCGTGCCGATCCAGCCGGTCGACGCTCGGGCGCCAGCCTGGCTCTCGCTGGCGCAGGCACGCGAATCCGGTGACGCCCGCACGCCGCCGATCCAGCGCGACGCCCCGGCCGAGCACCCCGACGCCAGCGTGCTGGCCGACCCGCAAGCCTACTCCGCCCACGAGCTGGCGCAGAAACAGCGCCTGGCCGCAGCCTACGTGCAAGCCGCAGGGCCTGAACTGGCGCGCCTGCATTCCGACCTCGAACAAGGCCGCGAAGCCGGCGTGCCGCCTGAGGAGCTGGCCAAAGTCGCAGAAAAAATCCGCCGCATCGAACAGCAGCGCCAGGCTGCCGACAACATGCGGTCAAGATAAAAGGCTGGCTAAGGGCTTGATGATTTCGTCGTCGGTCCAGTAGGCGGTGTGGGAGAGGGGATTCCAGCTCTTGGTCATGAAGTCGAGGATGCCCTGGCCGGCGTTGACCACGCGGTCTTCGACCAGCGTTTCGTAACCGCCTTCCAGCGGTTGCAGCGGCCAGCCCAGCGCATCGTCGGGGTCATACAGGTTGAGCCAGGTGAAGCCGGGATTGGGCTTGATGATCGGCTTGACGTCCATGCGCTGATGGGCCGAGACGAATACCGGGATGTTGCAGCCGGTGGTCACGAAGGTGCGCACCGTGCCGCATTGCAGGAACTTGCGCTGTTCCGCGGTCAGGCTGTCGGCCATGCGCCCCGGTTTCCAGATGCCGGCAGCCACTGCGCCGCCGCCGGCGCGCTTTTGCGCATCGTAGATAAAGCTGGACATGACCTGGCAGCCTAGCGAGTGCGCCAGCAGCACGATCGGCGTGTCCGGCCCGCGCGTGGCAAGGATGGCCAGCAGGGCGCGCGCGATTTCCATCTGCGCCTGCTCGTAGACCGAGTTGTCGTATTCCTTGCGATTCTCCAGTCCGGCCGCATCGGCAAAGCCGAACAGGATGAACTTGCGCAGCTGTTCGTAGCGCACGGTGGCGCGTTCGCGCGTGCGGTTCCAGACATCCAGCTCGTTCGGCTTGAGCAGGTGCTGGTAGTACACGCTGTGCACGTCGACGTTGGCGAAGGATGCACCCATGCGGTGCGACAGCGCGCGGCGCATGTCGTCGGCATAGTCGAGCGGCTGCTCGCCCATGCCGTGGATGGTCAGGAGCGCGACCTTGGACATCAGGCGGCCGCCTTTTCAGGAACGCCGCGGAAGCGGTAGCCGATGAACAATGCCAGCAGCCACACAGGGATCAGGTAGACCGAAATGCGCAGGCCTTCGGTCATGTACATGATCAGCAGGATGCCGGCCAGGAAGGCCAGGCACAGGTAGTTGGTCAGCGGGTAGCCCCAGCTCTTGAAGCCGGTCTCTTTGCCTTCGGCTTTTTTCTGTGCACGGAAGCGCAGGTGGATCCAGCTGATCATGCCCCAGTTGATCACCAGCGAAGAGACCACGAGGCCCATCAGGAAACCGAATACTTTGCCCGGCATGAAGTAGTTCAGCACTACGCAAATGCCGGTGGCAAGGGCCGATACACCCAGCGCCGCCAGTGGGACGCCACGCTTGTTCACGCCCAGCAGGGCTTTGGGTGCATTGCCTTGCCTGGCCAGGCCGTACAGCATGCGGCTGTTGGAGTACACGCCGCTGTTATACACGGACAGTGCGGCGGTCAGCACCACGACATTCAGGATGTTCGCAACCCAGTTGGCATTCAATGCATGGAAGATCATCACGAACGGGCTGCCGCCGGTGACGACTTTCTGCCAGGGATAGAGCGACAGCAGCACGCCCAGCGCGCCGACGTAAAAGATCAGGATACGGTAGATGGCCTGGTTGGTCGCCTTAGGAATGGTTTCGGACGGGTTGCTCGCTTCCGCGGCAGTAATGCCCACCAGTTCCAGGCCGCCATACGAGAACATGATCACGGCCATCGCCATCACCAGCCCCGACACGCCGTTCGGGAAGAAGCCCCCGTGCCGCCACAGGTTGGCAACGGCCGCTTCCGGGCCGGCATTGCCGGACACCAGCAGGTAGCCGCCATATACGATCATGCCGACCACCGCGGCCACCTTGATGATCGCGAACCAGAATTCCATTTCGCCGTAGGCGCGCACATTGGCCAGGCTGATGGCGTTAATGATCAGGAAAAAGGCGAGGGCGCTGACCCAGGTCGGGATCCCTGGCCACCAGTATTGGACATAAATGCCGACAGCCGTCAGTTCGGCCATGCTGACCAGCACATACAGCACCCAGTAATTCCAGCCCG
>Ga0055524_1002052_pt1 | contig 10704 bp, 8 predicted proteins | sample AraplaCol_mCL_r2_2_FD_55011 | JGI IMG/M metagenome (GOLD analysis project Ga0055524, IMG submission 55011) | Arabidopsis root microbial communities from North Carolina, USA - plate scrape MF_Col_mCL_r2 | ecosystem: Host-associated > Plants > Roots > Endosphere | place: USA: North Carolina...
CCGATGAGGTGAGCAGCGACGACCTGTCACAGACGGTGTGCAAAGTGATGGCCCAGGTGGGCGCGGTGGCGGAGGCGGTGTCGGCGGCGCTACTCGACGGCAAGGTGACCGAGGCGGAAGCCGACCTGATCGAACGCGAGTTCCATGGCGCACTGTCGGCGCTGGGCGAGTGGCGCGAGCGGATTCGCCAGCGCGCGCGGGTCGGAAAATAAAAAAGCCAGCCCTCGGAGACGGGCTGGCCAAAGACTACTTTCTGTGCGGCGCCGTTAGCGGTTGTTTTCTTCCCGGCGGTTCTCGCGGCGCTCGTCGCGGCGTTTATTGTCTTGCGGCTCGCGGTGCTGCTGTTGCTGCGGTTGGGATTGCTGTTGTTGTGGCGCTTGCATCTGCGGCGGTGGCGCCGCCTGCTGCTGGCGTGCTTGCGCTGCCTGCATTTGCGCTTCGCGGCGGGCTTCGATGCGCTCGCCGCGGTCGCGCACTTCCGTACGCTGTTCCGCACGCTGCTCGGCACGCTGCTGTTGCTCCATGCGCTGCTGTTCCATGCGCTGTTGCTGTTCGACGCGGCGCTGCTGCTCCATGCGTTGCTGCTGCTCAGCGCGCTGTTGCTGCTCCATTCGCTGCTGCTGGTCGCGTTGTTGCTGTTCGGCGCGTTGCTGGTCCATGCGCTGTTGCTGCTCCATGCGCTGTTGCTGCTCACGCTGCTGCTGCTCGACACGGCGCTGCTGATCCATGCGTTGTTGCTGATCGGCGCGTTGCTGCTGCTCCATCCGCTGCTGCTCGCGCTGCTGTTGTTCGGCGCGCTGCTGGTCCATGCGTTGCTGCTGCTCGCGCTGCTGCTGTTGCTGCTGCACTTGCGGCGGAACGCCGGGCATCTGGCGGCGCTCATCTCGATTGCCGCGGCCACGCCAGTTGTCACGGTCGTCGTTGTCGACACGCTGCGGCTGTTGTTGCATTGGCGGCTGGGTTTGCAGCAGCGGCTGGCGTTGCTGATCCTGGCCACGTTCAGCACGGCGTTCCTGGCCGCGGTCATTGCGGTCGTTGCGATCGAAACGGTCACGATTGCCACGATCGTCGCGGCCATCGCGGTTCTGACGCCAATCCTGGCGCGGAGGCGCAGCCGTCAATTGCGGCGGAGTTGCCATTTGCGGCGCGTTGCGCACTTCCTGCGGGGCGACCCGCGCGACGTTGCTGACAGTGACCTGGCGCGCACGATCGAACTGAATGCGCGGCATCGCGGTCACCCCGTCGCGGCGGCCATCGTGGTCGCGATCTTTGTAGCGGTCATGCCAGTGCTCGTTGGTACGGTGGTTCCATATCAGACGGCGTTCGAAATCAGCCGACACGCGGTAGGCAGGCACATAGCGGTCACGCGGGGTGAGCGGATACCAGCCGACTGCTGGCGCCGGGCTGCCAGAGCTGAAATTCACGCTCCAGTTATTGCCGCCAACCCAGCCCACCAGCGCCGGCGACCACACAGGGCGGCCAACGACGCGGCCCGGCGTCCAGCACCAGCGGCCGCCCACCACGACCCAGCGGCCATAGTGGAATGGCGCATAGCCCCAAGGCGAATTATCGACCCAGGTCCAGCCCCAAGGCGAGACCCAGACCCAGCGGCCGTCGCGGTAAGGCGCCCAGCCAACCGGCACCGCACGCGGGAACCATACATTGCCGTATTCGCGGTCGTCGACCCAGTTGCCGTACTGGTCGAGGTCTTCATAGCCGGTCATGTCGAGCGGCACGTAGCGTGACGCGACCGGGCGCTCATCGCGGCGGTCACGGTTGCTCACCCAGTCGTCGAAGCCATCACGCGTGGCCAGGGCGGTAAAGATTTCGTCGCCGCGCACTTCGGCGCGTTTGCCGGAACGCACGTTCAGCATATTGCCTGCGCCTTCGACGCGGGCCGTGCCGCCAATAACATTCACCACGGTGGTGTCTGGTGCGCGTTCGGTGTCGACGCGGAAAGCGCCGGGTTCGGCCAGGGTCACGCGGGCCTGCGGAGTGAGAAGCTCGACATCATTGACCATGGCGGGATCGCGCACCCGCACACTGGCGGTGCCGTAGTTCAGGCGCAGGCGAAGGCGTTCGTCATCGAGCTGTTCGACTTCGATGTCGGAATCGCCATCCAGGCGGATGGCGGTGGAGCCGACGCGGAATTCAGCGCGGGCGCCCGGCGCGGTGGTCAGGTGGTTGTCGGTGGTGACCGGCCAGTTCATCAGGTTGCCGGCTTCTTCCTCGCCGTTGACCAGCATGGTCACCCGGCCTTCGGTCACGGTAACGCGACCCACGCGGGCGGGCGGGTCGGCCATGGCGACCGAAGTTACAGCAACCAGGGCTGCCAGCACTATGAAGTGCACAAATTTACGGCTCATTTCTCTCTCCAAGGGGACGTTCTCAGGCGTTTTTGTTTTTATATAACGCCTGAGCCGCCGAAATGAGGACCCAAGTTACAAATAATTTCAAATAGGGGTGAAGCGCTGCACCTGCTTGCCATCTACCTCGATGATTTCAAAGAAGATTTCACGCGGACGGCACCAGATCGAGCCATTCGCTGCCTTATACACAATCATCGTACTGAGGTCGGATTCCAGCCTCGCTTCGCACACCAGATCGTAGATGCCGCCTTTGTAATGCCGGAACTGGGTCGTCATGCCTGGGCCGCTCCCCGCTTGACGAAGAACAGCGCGCCGCCAATGAACATCAGAAGGCCGCCAAATACGCGATTTTGCATCTTGATCGCCGACTTTTGGCGGAAGAAGCGCTGCATGGACGACGCCAGGAAGGCGTAGCTATGCATCACTACAAGGTCAATCACGCACATGGTCGCCGCCAGGATGGCCAGTTGCGGCAGCAGCGGCGCATGCTGGTTGATGAACTGCGGCAGAACAGCCACCATGAAAATGATGCCCTTGGGGTTGGTGGAATTGGTCAGGAAGCCGATCATTACGCGCTTGCGGAAGGTTGGCAGGGCCTGGTGCGTGGCGTGAACGCCTTCGCCGGCGGCGATTTTGGCGCGCCATTGGCTGATGCCGAGCCAGATCAGGTACAAGGCGCCGACGGTTTTCACCACGCTGAAGGCGACTTCGGACGCGAGCAGTAGCGAGCCAACGCCTGCGCCGGCAATCGCCAGCACCAGCAGCAAGCCCAGTTGCAGGCCCAGGATAGTGGCGGAAGTGCGCTTCACGCCATAGGACAGGCCATGCGACATCGACAGCACAGCGCCCGACCCAGGCGACACGGCGATGATGCAGGCGGCGATGACAAAAGTGATCCAGGTGGTGAAAGTCATGACCGATTACCGACGAATAAAGAGTCCATTGTAGCGTTGAAGGCCTCCGCTGGCAGCGGCGGCATGATAGATTGTCGTTCCTGAAATTTTTCTTACGGAGTTATACGAAATGGCCGGTTCGAGCCTGCTTGCCCTGATTGACGATATTGCCACCATCCTTGACGACGTGGCTGCCATGAGCAAAGTGGCAGCCAAGAAGACCGCGGGTGTGCTGGGCGACGACCTGGCGCTCAATGCGCAGCAGGTGGCGGGGGTGCAAGCTGATCGCGAGCTGCCTGTTGTTTGGGCAGTGGCGCGCGGTTCCCTGGTCAACAAAGCCATCCTGGTACCGGCCGCCCTGGCGATCAGCGCCCTGGCGCCTTGGGCCATCACGCCCCTGTTGATGGTGGGCGGCGCTTACCTGTGCTTTGAAGGCTTCGAGAAGATCGCGCATAAGCTGCTGCATTCGCCTGCCGAAGATGACCAGCACCACAAGGAGCTGGTCGACGCCAACCAGGATGTTGACCTCGTCGCAATGGAAAAGGAGAAGATCAAAGGTGCGGTACGTACCGACTTTATCCTGTCCGCAGAGATTATCGTGATCGCCCTGGGTACCGTGGCCGCCGCCTCGTTCATGCAGCAGGTGACCGTGCTGGTCGGTATTGCCATCGTGATGACACTGGGCGTGTATGGCCTGGTCGGCGCCATCGTGAAGATGGACGACGCCGGCCTGTACCTGAGCAGGCGCGGCGGCGCCGGCTTACAAGCTTTCGGCCGTTTGCTGCTGAATGCCGCGCCCAAGCTGATGCGATTCCTGTCGGTGGCCGGTACCGTGGCCATGTTCATGGTCGGCGGCTCGATCCTGCTGCACGGCATCCCCGGCGCACATGACGTGATCCACCACGCCACCGACGCTGCCGGCTCGGTGGGCGGCGTCGGCCCTCTGCTGGCTGCGGCCACCCCAACCGCACTGGATGCCATCGGTGGCGTGATCGCCGGCGCCCTGGTGCTGGCCGCCGTCACGATTGGCAGCAAAGTGTTGAGCCTGCTCAAACGCTAAGCAGCAGCCTGGGCGCAAACTGACCATTTTTAACAAGGAGACCTTCCATGTCGACCCACACCCGCCCTTCCGGTGCCTTTATTGGCGCGTCCTGGACCGCCTTGCTGCTGGGCGCTACCGCCTTCCTCGTGGGTTTGTGGAATGCCCAGATGCAGCTGAACGAGAAGGGCTACTACCTGACCTTGCTACTCTATGGCCTGTTTGCGGCCGTATCGCTGCAAAAGTCGGTACGTGACAAGGTGGAAGGCATCCGCGTGACCAGCATGTACTTCGGCCTGTGCTGGGTTTCCACAGGGGCTGCCATCCTGTTGCTGGCAGTTGGCCTTTGGAATGCGGGCCTGGCACCCAGCGAGAAGGGCTTTTATGCCATGTCTTTCGTGCTGACTTTGTTTGCAGCCGTAGCGGTGCAAAAGAATGTGCGCGACACGGCAGCCGTGCCGGCGGAAGTGGCCTGACAGGCCAACCCGGCCAGATTTGATCTACATCATTAAAAAAGCGCGCCCAAGTCCCTAGACTTATCCCTGTGATCTTGCGTCATGGCAAGAAAGTCAACAGGGAGCGCGCGATGCGTAAGAATTTACCGGTAAGCAATCAGGAAGTAGAGCTCGACGAAGACCAGGCCATCGTCTCCAAGACTGACCTGGAAGGCAATATTGTCTACGTCAATCCTTACTTCGAGCAGATCAGCGGCTATTCCGCCGCGGAGCTGATTGGCCAGCCGCAAAACATCATCCGCCACCCTGACATGCCGCCGGAGGCATTTGCCGACTTGTGGCAAACCATCCGCGCCGGCATCCCTTGGACCGGCCTGGTGAAGAACCGCTGCAAGAGCGGCGATTTTTACTGGGTCAAGGCCAATATCACTCCCATCAAGGAAAACGGCCGCACCATCGGCTATATGTCGGTGCGTACCCGCGCTGAACGCGGCCAGATCGCCGCTGCGACCGATGCCTATCGCAAGATCGTTTCCGGCGCCCGCGATATCCGCATCAAGAATGGCCAGATCGTGCACCTGGGCCTGTCGAACGTGGTGGCGCGTTTGAGCCATACCTCGCTGGCAATGCGCATTTGGCTGGCGACGAGCGTGGTCAATGTGCTGCAGATCGCGGTCTGCGTGGCCGCTCTGTTCGCTGACGGCACCAGCGAACTGACTCGCTGGGGCATTTTCGGCGCGACCGGCTTCGGTTTCCTGATCAACGTCTTCCTCTGGCATACGCTGCGCTCCGGCATGCTGCAGCCACTGGGCCGTGCGCTTGAAGGTGCGCGCCTGATCGCGGCCGGCGACCTGACCGGCTCCTTCGACACCGACAGCACCGACGAAGTAGGCCAATTGCTGCGCGCCTTGCAGCAGATGAATAACAACCTGATCGCCACCATCCGCGACGTGCGCTTCAACATCGATGCAATGGCGGTGGCGACCAAGCAGATCGCCGCCGGCAATGCCGACCTGGCAGGCCGCACTGAATCGCAGGCAGCCAGCCTGGAGAAGACCGCTTCGAGCATCGAGGAGTTTTCGTCGACTGTGAAAGCGAATGCCGAGAACTCGATGCAGGCAAATGCGCTGGCAGTCAATGCTTCCGACGTGGCGGTGCAGGGCGGCGAGATCGTCTCCGAAGTGATCGCAACGATGGACGAGATCAACACCTCGTCCAAACGGGTGGTGGACATCATCGGCCTGATCGAAGGCATCGCCTTCCAGACCAACATCCTGGCGCTGAACGCCGCTGTGGAAGCCGCGCGTGCCGGTGAACAGGGCCGCGGTTTTGCCGTGGTGGCAAGCGAGGTGCGCAACCTGGCGCAGCGCTCGTCCGCCGCTGCCAAGGACATCAAGCAGCTGATCGAGATTTCGGTGGACAAGGTCGGCACCGGCATGGAACGCGCCCAGCGTGCCGGGGCCACCATGAACCAGGTGGTGACCTCGGTGAAACAGGTCACCTCCATCATGCACGAAATCTCCACCGCTTCCCGCGAGCAGAGCATCGGCGTCGACCAGGTCAACCAGGCCGTCAACCACATGGACCAGGTGACGCAGCAGAACGCTGGGCTGGTCGAAGAAGCCGCAGCGGCAGCCGTCAGCCTGGCCGACGAAGCCGGCCACCTGCGCGATGCTTTCAGCCTGTTCAAATTCGAACGCACCCGTCACGCGCGCCTGACAGCAGTGAACCCGGCCCGCAGCACACAAACAACCCGCCCAGCGCAAAAACGCCTGGCAGCCTGATACCAAACGAGAAATATCATGAACACCATCGCAGAACCAACCGTACAGTTTGACGCAGAGCTGATCAGCCGCATGAGCACCTCGGGCCCGCGCTACACCTCCTATCCGACGGCCGACCGCTTCAAACCGGATTTCAGCTACGCCAGCTTCCTCGAAGCCCAAGCCAACCTGCGCATGCGCGGCTCGCGCGCGCCGCTGTCCCTGTACGTGCATATCCCGTTCTGCAATGTGGTGTGCTACTACTGCGCCTGCAACAAGGTGGTGACCAAGGACCGCAGCAAGGCCGTGACCTACCTCGGTTACCTGAAGCAGGAAATCGATATGCAGGGCAAGCTGTTCGCGGGCATGAACCGCGTGGAGCAGCTGCACTTCGGCGGCGGCACGCCGACCTACCTGGACGATGACCAGATGGGCGAGCTGCTGGCATACATGCGCAAGCACTTCGACTTCGCGCCGGATGAAGAGGGCGAGTACTCGATCGAGATCGATCCGCGCACTGTCGATGCGGCGCGCATCCATACCCTGCGCAAACAAGGCTTCAACCGCGTCAGCATGGGCGTGCAGGATTTTGATCCCGATGTGCAGAAGGCAGTGAACCGCATCCAGCCTGCGGAGGAAACCCTGGCCGTGATCCAGGCGGCGCGCGATGCGGGCTTCCGCTCGATCAGCGTGGACCTGATCTACGGCCTGCCGAAGCAGAGCATGACAACCATGCAGGCCACAATGGACAAGGTGATCGAGGCCAATCCGGATCGCATCGCGCTGTACAACTACGCACACATGCCGCACCTGTTCAAGCCGCAGCGCCGCATCTCTGATGACGAGCTGCCGACACCGGCCGTCAAACTGGACATGCTGGCCCTGTGCATCGACCGCCTGACCAAGGCTGGCTATGTCTACATCGGCATGGACCATTTCGCCAAGCCGAACGACGACCTGGCCGTGGCGCAGCGCCAGGGCCGCCTGCACCGCAACTTCCAAGGCTATTCGACCCACGCCGAAACCGACCTGGTGGCGCTGGGCGTGTCGGCCATCAGCTCGGTGAACGGAACCTACAGCCAGAACGAGAAGACGCTCGATGAATACTATGCGCGCCTGGATGAAGGCCGCCTGCCGATCGCACGCGGCTATGCGATGGATAACGACGACCTGCTGCGCCGCATGGTGATCCAGATGTTAATGTGCAATTTCGAGCTGTCGATTTCGGCGCTGGAGCTGGGTTATCCAATCCGATTCAAGCAGTACTTCGCCAAAGAACTGGAAAAGCTGCGCGAGTTCGAGCGTGATGGCTTGCTGGCGATTGAGGATGACTGGATTTCCGTCACCCCGAAAGGCCGCCTGCTGATCCGCAATATCTGCATGGTGTTCGACCGCCACCTGTCCGCTGACCGCGCCGCGGGTACCGCGCCGGGGCAGGTACATCCGCTGCGCTTCTCGCGCACGATTTGAGGAGGCCATGAACCTGTTGCCCATCCTGGTTGCCGGCCTCGCCGGCAGCGTGCATTGCGCCGGCATGTGCGGCGGCATCGTCAGCGCGTTCAGCGTCGGCGGGCCGTCCGCCACGCCGGCGCGCACCCGCGTGATCCCGATCGCACGCGCAGGAGCGGGAGCCTTAGCCGCAAGCGGGGCAACGGCATGGGCCGGCGCCAACGCAGGTGCGCTTAGCCATGTGCTTTCCTATAACACCGGCCGCATTGGCAGCTACATGCTGGCCGGCGCGATTGCAGGCGGTCTCGCCGGCAGCGTCGCCAGCCTGACACATATGGCGACGATGCAGCTGGCAGGTCATTGGCTGGCCAACCTGATGCTGGCCGCCATGGGTCTGTACCTGATGGACGCGTGGCGCGGCCTGGCCCGCGTCGAGCAAGCAGGCGGCGCTCTTTGGCGACATGTTCAGCCATTGATCAAGCCACTGGTGCCGATGGATACGCCACTGAAGGCGCTGGCACTAGGCGGCTTGTGGGGCTGGGTACCATGCGGGATGGTCTACAGCATGCTGCTGACCGCCATGCTGAGCGGCTCCGCGCTGGATGGCGCACTGGTAATGGGCGCCTTCGGCCTGGGCACGCTGCCAATGCTGCTGGCAATGGGCATGGCCGGCGCCAGGCTGCGCCAATACCTGCAACAGCGTTCGGTACGCGTGGCCTGCGGCCTGCTGGTGCTGGGCTTCGGCGTGCTTGGACTGGCGCGCGCGGCCAGCGGCAACCAGCATGGCTGGCTCGATGTGCTTTGCCTGACGGTGCAACCATGATGATGAACGAAATCGCGCAGTGCTTCCATTGCGGCCAGCCAGTCGCGGCAAGCGCCGATTGGCATGTAAAGATCGATGGCGCTGACCGCGCAATGTGCTGCCCTGGCTGCGCGGCAGTCGCTCAGACCATCGTCGATATCGGACAGACCAGCTACTATCGCGAGCGCGACGGCTTCGCAGCATCGGCGGGCTCGGTCGCGGACGCTGCGCCGACGGTGCCGGCCGCGCTGGCCCTGCCTGAGGACGATCCGAACATCATCGACGATGGCGATGCACGCGAAGCGACCCTGCTGGTAGAAGGCATCCGCTGTGCTGCCTGCGTATGGCTGATCGAGCGCCGCCTGCGGCAGGTCGACGGCGTGCAGCAGGCCAACCTGAACGTCGCAAGCGAAAAGCTCTTCATCCGCTGGCACAAGGACAAGACCACGGCCGCCGCGCTGCTGGAAGCGGTGCGCAGCATCGGCTACAACGCCTGGCCCTATGACACCACCCGCCACGACGCGCAGTTGCAGAAGGCCAGCCGCACACTGGGCCGCCAGCTCTTCGTGGCAGGCCTGTCGATGATGCAGGTGATGATGTACGTCGCCCCGGAATACATGGCAGGTGACGACGGCACGCTGGATGCTGGCATGGCAAGCCTGATGCGCTGGGCCAGCCTGCTGCTCACGCTTCCCGCCATCGCCTATTCCGCCCAGCCTTTCCTGAAGGGCGCCTGGGCCAGCCTGAAAGCCCGTGTGCTCGGCATGGACGTACCCGTAGCGCTGGGCATCATGGCTGCCTTCATCGGTAGCGCCGTGTCGACCTTCCGTGGCGCGGGCGAGGTGTATTACGACTCCGTCACCATGTTCATCTTCCTGCTGCTGGCCAGCCGCTACCTGGAAATGGTGGCGCGGCGCAAGGCTGCAAGCGCCTTGTCGCGCTTGCGCCACGGGGTACCGGAGATGGCGCGGCGCCTGCAGCTGTGGCCGGACTCACGCGATACAGTGACCATGCCCGCCAGCGCGCTGGTCGCCGGCGACCATATCCTCGTCAAGGGCGGCGAGGCAGTCGCCGCCGATTGCGTGGTCGTCGACGGCAGCACCGCCGTCGACCTGTCGCTGCTGACCGGGGAGAGCGCGCCACAGCGCAAAGGGCCGGGCGACACCATCCCCGGCGGCGCAGTCAACGCCGGCAGTCCGGTTGTGCTGCGCGTCGAAAAGCCGGCGCGCGACAGCACCTTAGCGGGCCTGCTCAAACTCGTAGAGCGCGCGGGCAGCGCCAAGCCGCAAATTGCGCAGTGGGCCGACCGCACAGCCTCGTGGTTCGTCGCTGCGCTGCTGCTGTTTGCGGCGGCCAGCTTTGGCTTCTGGTATTGGCACGACGCTGCTCGTGCATGGCCGGTGGCGATTGCGGTGCTGGTGGTGTCCTGCCCATGCGCCCTGTCGCTGGCCACACCATCCGCGCTGGCAGCGGCGACTGACCGCCTGCTCGGCAAGGGCGCACTGGTGGTTCAGCCGCATGTGCTGGAAACGCTGCACCGCGCCACGCACGTCGTGTTCGACAAGACCGGCACGCTGACAGAAGGCCGGCCAACCGTGCAGAGTGTTGACGCCATCGACGGCGCACGCATCATCGGCATCCTGCGCGTGGCAGCGGCACTGGAAGCTGGCAGCGCGCACCCGATCGCGCGGGCAATCAGCGCGGCTGCCGACGCGCATGGCGCCGGTGCGGCGGCCGCGATCAAATTGCAGGAACTGGCGGGGCAGGGCATGGAAGGCATGGTCAATGGCGCCCGCTACCGCCTGGGCACGGCCGCCTACGTCGCTGGGATCGCTGGCGACCGCGTCCCGGCGATGGGTTGCGGGCCGGTCGGCGAGGAGCCGTACGCAGGCGCTTCGCCGATGACGACGGTCTGGCTGGGCATGCAAGGCCGC
>Ga0055524_1002062_pt1 | contig 10670 bp, 8 predicted proteins | sample AraplaCol_mCL_r2_2_FD_55011 | JGI IMG/M metagenome (GOLD analysis project Ga0055524, IMG submission 55011) | Arabidopsis root microbial communities from North Carolina, USA - plate scrape MF_Col_mCL_r2 | ecosystem: Host-associated > Plants > Roots > Endosphere | place: USA: North Carolina...
CATTTTCCGTGGCGTTGAAGGCTTTCTTGTAGAACTCGATGGCTTCTGCAGCGCCCTCGCAAACCAGGTGCGGGGTAACAGTGTGCATGCCTTCAGGAATCGCTTTGACAGTCATGGTGGATCTCCGTTCGTTGTTGAGGAAAGTGGACACCGTTTTGCGGCCTCCATAATCCCACGACGAACGGGGATGCGCCAGATCGACACGATTACAATAAATTTTTTTGCGCCAGCCATTCCAGGTTGAACAGCCGGGCCGCATAGGTGGCGCCGCGGTCGCACAGCAGGGTGACAATCGTGTGGCCTGGGCCCATTTGCCGCGCCAGCTCAACAGCTGCGGCGACGTTGATGCCGCTGGAGCCGCCCACATACAGGCCCTCTTCGCGCAGCAGGCGATGGACCATTTGCACACAAGTTTTGTCATCGATGCGGACGGCGTCGTCGATCGGAGTATCTTGCAAGTTGGTGGTAACTCGGCTGTTGCCTATGCCTTCCGAGATCGAACTGCCTTCACTTTTCAGTTCGCCGTGTTTGATCCAATTGTAGAGGGCGCTACCGTAGGGATCGGCCAGCACAATGTGGGTAGCAGGCCGTTTCTCTTTCAGGTAGCGGGCGACGCCGGCCAGCGTGCCGCCGGTGCCGGTGGCGCAGGTGAAGGCGTCGATCCTGCCTTCGCAGTCGCGCCAGATTTCCGGGCCGGTATGGTGGTAGTGGGCCTTGCGGTTGGCGAGGTTGTCGAATTGCTGTGCCCAGATGGCGTTGGGCAGTTCCTGCGCCAGGCGGCCGGCAACTTTCTGGTAATTGTTGTCGTCGGCGTAGGGGACGGCTTTGACAGTGCGCACTTCGGCGCCGAGGGTGCGCAGGATGGCGAATTTTTCTTCGGACTGGGTTTCGGGAATGACGATGACGCAGTGGTAGCCACGGGCGGCACACAGGTGGGCCAGGCCGATGCCGGTGTTGCCGGCTGTGCCTTCGACGACGGTGCCGCCGGGTTGAAGGCGGCCGGAACGTTCGGCGTCGAGGATGATGGCGAGGGCGGCACGGTCTTTGACGGAGCCGCCGGGGTTCATGAATTCGGCTTTGGCCAGGATTTCACAACCGGTCTCGGCCGAAAGCCGGGCGAGGCGGATGAGGGGAGTGTGGCCGATGGCGCCGGCGAAGCCGTTTGCGGGGTGCATGGCTTCAATTTAGTCTAAAACCGTTAAAACCGTTAAAACCGTGAAAACCGTGAAAACCGGGAAACCGGGGTACGGCCCTTGGGCCGGACCCCGGTTTCCCGGTTTTCCGGTTTCCCGGTTCCAAAGGTTTAGAGCGCGCGGAGGGTGATGGTGAACCGGAGTCCGCCACCTTCTCGGTTAGACACTTCCAGCTCCGCTTCATGCCGCGACAGGACACGGTCAACAATCGCCAGACCGAGGCCTGCGCCATTAGCCTGGCCACGGGCGGTGTCAAGCCGGGTGAAAGGCTTCAGCAACTGCGCAATCTGCTCTTCCGGCACACCCACCCCATGATCCTGCACCTCGACAATGACGCGTTTGGCCGTATGCATCCCCCGCACCGTGCACCTGATATCAATCTCAGCCACATCGGTACCCGGCGTCTTGCCATATTTCCGCGCATTCTCGACCAGGTTGGCAATCACCCGCTTGAGATCAGTCGCATTGCCCAGCACATGCGCATGCTCCGGCAGCTCAGCCGTAATCTTCACATCCGCCTGGCGCCCAACCTCATGCGCGCATTCGGACAGCAGTCCCACCATGTCCACATTGATAAAGCTGGACGCCTCCGTCGGCTTGGCATAATCGAGGAACTGGGCAATGATCGCATCCATCTGCGCAATATCGGATTGCATGCCTTCGCGCGCCTCCTGCGACAGGTTGGCCATTTCCACTTCCAGCTGCATGCGCGCCAGCGGCGTGCGCAAGTCGTGGGAAATGCCGGCCAAAATCACGGCGCGGTCCGATTCTACCTGCTTCAAATCGTCGACCATCTGGTTGAAGCTGCGGTTGGCCTGGCGCACTTCCTGCGGGCCAACTTCGGGTAGGGGCTCGGGATGGTTGCCCTGGGCGATTGCGCGGGCGGCGGCGGTCAGGCGGCGCAGCGGGAGGTTGATCAGGCTGGAAATCAGCGCGGCGCCTAGCAGCGACACCACTGAGACCACGCCGGCCCAGCCGATCCATTCAACCGGCCCCTGGAGGCGTTCGCGCTCCAGCATCAGCCAGTAACGGTCGTCGGCAATCTTGAAGCTGACCCAGTAGCCCGGCACGCCATTCACTTCCGAGGAGAAGCGGGTATCCGCGCCCAATTTGGCACGCACAATGGCGTGGATGTCGGACATCAGTCCCGAAGATGGCGCCGGCGCCACTTCGTCGTCATCCTCCATGGTGAAGACGCGGATGCCTTCGTTTGACACCAGCTCAAACAGCAGTTCGCGCCGCAAATCGGGTGCGGAGTGGGTCAGGGCGGCGCGGGTGATGGTCACCACCGACACCACCTGGGCGGCGGTCTGCTGCGCCAGCGGCTCGCGCTGGACGTAGTTGACCATGCCGAACCAGGCCGACATGGAGAGCGTGATCAGCACGCTCAGCATCAGGAAAGTGCGCCAGAACAGGCCGCTGGTCAGCGACGCCGGGCGCGGCAGGCGAAATTTCATCGGCAGCCTAAAATCAGCGTGGCTGGCCCTCAGGGATGAAGACGTAGCCCAGGCCCCAGACCGTCTGGATGTACAGCGGGCTGGAAGGATCCGGCTCGATCAGCTTGCGCAGGCGGGAAATCTGCACGTCCAGGCTGCGGTCGAATACTTCGTACTCGCGGCCGCGCGCCAGTTCCATCAGCTTCTCGCGCGACAGGGGCTGGCGCGCATGGCGCGCAAACACCTTCAGTACCGAGAATTCGCCAGTGGTCAGTGGCACGGTTTCGCCGTTTTTCTTCAGGGTGCGCGTGCCCAGGTCCAGCACGAACTGGCCGAATTCGAAGGTTTGCGGGTGCTCGGAAGGTGCGCCCGGGATTTCGTCCGGCTGCTTTCGGCGCAGCACGGCGCCGATACGGGCCACCAGCTCGCGCGGGTTGAAAGGCTTGGGCAGGTAATCGTCGGCGCCCATTTCCAGGCCCACGATGCGGTCCACGTCTTCGCCCTTGGCGGTCAGCATGATGATCGGGGTCTGGTCGCCCGCGCCGCGCAGGCGGCGGCAGATCGACAGGCCGTCTTCGCCGGGCAGCATCAGGTCCAGCACCAGCAGGTCGTAACGTTCGCGCAGCCAGAGCTTGTTCATGGCGGTGGCGTTTTCGGCGGTGACGACGTTGAAGCCTTGCTCGGTCAGGTAGCGGCGCAGCAGGTCGCGCAGGCGGACGTCATCGTCCACCACCATGATCTTGGCCTGGTGGCCGTGCTGGCCGCCGGGTGCTGCTGGAGGGGTAGTGGGGGTATTCATAGGGCGTTTTGATCTTGTTCAATTGTCAGATGCATGTCGCTATGGTAACGTCATATTGATTGCCGGTGCCATACCGGTGAAAACTCATTACAAATTCTTACAAACTTTACCCGGTCGCTCTTACTATGGAAAGTCGGAGCGCATACACTGCGGGCATGGATAGGCAAGACTCACGAGGACTGCGATGAAACTTGGTGTGAAAACGGGATTGGGCAAAGCGGCTGCAGCGCTGTGCGCGGCCCTGTGCTGCACCTTGATGGCCGACGCGCAGGCCCAATCCGACCGCCATCAGATGCGCCAGCAGGAGCGCCGCCAGGAGCGGCAGATGGAGCGCCGCGAGGCGCCGCGCGATTTCCGCGACAGCCGCTACAACGATATGCGCGAGGCGCGCGAACGTTCGTATGAGGGCCGGATGGACGACGGCCGCGATATGGCGGAACAGCAGCGCCGCGGCGGCCGCATGACCCCCGACGAACGCCGTGACTTGCGCCGCCAGATCAATGAAGCGGGCCAGCAAGTGTATTCCCAGCCGCCTAGGCGTTGATTGTGACGTTTACGTAACGCTAAGAAAACTTTTGGCCCTAAAAACCTCCGTTATTTGATGTTTTGCGTGTAATATTGATTGCCCGCAAGACAACGCGCCCCGGCGCGCCCAAACTCAGGGCAATGGAGGAGGAGCCTTGTCGCAAACCGCACAACAGGAAAGCAGCGCAGCCTTGCCGGCTGGCGTGGTGCAGCGCCCCGACGGCGTGTTCCTCGACGTGCGCCTTCCCGCTCCCGAACTGACCAACGCGGTCGACGCGCTTTTCCGCAGCGGCTACGTGCTGCGCGGCCTGGATTATCCGGTGCTGGCGCGCGCCCTGTACGGCGTGGGCCCTGAACTGGCGCCCAATACTGAGCTGTTGGCGCGGGTGGCCGACACCGTTGAAACCCTTCCGGCCGAACGCCGCTCCCTGTACCGCAACGTCAAGATCCGCGATGGCGAAGCGGAATACTTCTTTGAACCGATCTACCTGCCGGCCGAGGAGCTGGAGGACGGCACCTTGCTGCCGGAACGCCAGGCCCAGTTGGACTTCGACGAATTCGTGTCCGATATGTGGCTGAAGAACGTGCGCTTCGGCATCCAGGTGGCGGCGGTGCGCGCCGCGCTGGCCGCGCCCAAGGGCGAACGGGTGGCCGCCGCGCTCGACCTGGAGCCCAGCCCGGCCCAGGATGCGCAAGTGGTGGAAGTGGCGTCTGAATTGCACCGCAGCGACGCCCCGCGCCAGCGCGCTGACGGCACCGTGGACCTGACCAGCTTCCAGAACCGCTTCCCGCAGATCAAGCAAGGCGTGCGCCTGCTGCAAAAGCTGCCCGGCGTGCCGGGTGAGCCGGGCCGCAATATTGCGGGCTTGCCGCTGGCTGCCCTGGCGCCGAACGACGTGGATTTCAAGCGTTTTGCCGGCGAAGGCACGGTGATCGTGCGCGAAGAAGATGGCGAATTCCTGGTGGCGGCGCGCGAAGGCTTCCTCAATGTGGATCCGAAAAGCGGGCAGATTGGGCTTAGCGACAAGATCATCAGCCGGGAAGGCGTATCGGGCCGGACTACGGGCAACCTGGAGTTGATGGGGGCGTTCGAGGAATTCGGCGACGTGCAGGAACTGCGCGACGTGAATGGCAGCGACATCACCGTGCACGGCGACGTGTTCGGCAACATCCACTCCAGCGGCGGCACGATTATCCTGGGCCGCAACCTGGTGGGCGGAAAAGCGATCAACGTCAAGGGGGATATCCAGGTCGATGGCGTGGCTTCGGGCGCGACCATCCAGACCGCCGATGGCACCATCACCATCAAGGGCCGCGCCGAGAGCTGCACGATCAGCGCACCCAAAGTGGTGATCGCGGAAGCCTCCAATTGCGAAATCTTCGCCGACGAAGTGCAAATCGAGCTGGCGATCGGCTGCGCCGTAGCCGGCCGCAGCGTGGTGGTGGAAAGCGCGGGGCCGCGCAAGAGCAGTGAAATGTTCGTCTACGTGGTGGTGCAGGACGTCGCCGGCCACGATGCCGAACTGGAAACGCTGCAAAGCCAGGTCGCTGTCCACGAGGCGGAAATTGCCGCCTGGCGCGCCGAGCACGAGCGCCTGAACGGCCTGGCCGAAGTGCGCAGCTACCTGACCCTGGCGGAAAAACTGCGTAAGGGCGAGATCCACCTGACCCCGGCCCAGGTGCCGCACCTGAAAAAGGTGGCCGCTGCCGTGGCGCCCCAGATCAAGGCTATCGGCCAGCTGCTGCAATCGATTAAGGTCGGGGAGGACGCCGTCGCAGGTGCGCGCGCCCGCCGCGACGAGCTGGAAGAGTTGAAGCGCGGCGCCGCGGCACGCTCCTCGGTGCGCGTCACCATGGTGGACGGCGAAGTGCTGGTGCGCACCCTGCCGCTGGCCGAAAACGCCGCTGCCAACTTTACGGCTGCCCCCAAGGATTACAAGACCATGCTGCGCGGCCCGCGGCTGGACAGCGTGGCCATCTTCGCCGGCTCGAACGGCAGCGTGAATTGGCATGGCGCGTCGCCGGCCGAGGCGAGTGTAGGCTGATGGCCCATTAGCCGTACAATGGCGCAACAGACTAACCCGGGAGACATGGTGCCTGAAGACGCTGCCCCGGCCGCCGCAGCGGCTGGCGATTTGCCATCGTCGCTCGTCCAGCGTGCGGATGGCGTGTATTTCAAGGCGGAAGCCCCGGCCGCTTTGCTGCAGGCGGCTGCCAACCAGGTTTTTCTGTCGGGGGCGTTTTTCCGCGGCCTTGATTACGGTGTCTTCATTCGCGCCTTGTATGGCGCCGGACCTGAGCTGCCGGAAGGGATGAAGGGCCAGCCACTGTGGCGCTTCGCCGACGACATCGTGCCATTCCCCAGCGCCCGCCGCGCCCTCTACAAGGCCGTGCGCATTGTCGGCGGCGACGCCGAATATTACTTCGAGCCGGTGTTCATCGAAATTGAAGACGCCGTGCCGGTGCCGGGCCACCTCGATTTCGGCGAATTCGTGGCCGATATGTGGACCAAGGGCGTGCGCTTCGGTATCGACGCACCGGCAGTGCGCGAAGCCATCGCCAGCGGCAAGGTGGCGCGCCTGATCGTGGCGCGCAAGCTGCCTCCGGCGCCGGGGCGCGATGCGGCCATCGTGGAGGTCTCGGAAAGCATCCACCGCTCCAATGCTCCGCGCTTGCTGGCCAATGGCCGCTTCGATTTGCATAGCTTCCAGAACCGCTTCCCGCAGGTGAAAGCCAGGGTGCGCCTGCTGCGCCGCGAGCCGCCGATGCAGGGCACGCGTGGCTTCGAGCTGTCCGGCATTGTGCTGGAGCCTCCGGCCCCGCGCGATGTGGAGCTGACTACGGTGGCTGGGGAGGGCACCGTGGTGGAGCATCATGACGGCATCGACTACCTGGTATCCTCGACCGAAGGCTTCATCAACGTCGACAGCAAGAGCAAGCGCATTTCCATCGGCCCCAAGATCGTCAGCCGCGAGGGCGTCTCAGCGCGCACTACCGGCAACCTGCAGCTCGATGGCGATTACGAGGAATTCGGCGAAGTGCAGGAGCAGCGCACGGTCGAAGGGGGCAACATCACCGTGCACGCCGACGTCTACGGCCACATCATCTCGCGCGGCGGCACCATCACCCTGCAAAAGAATTTGATGGGCGGCAGCGCCACCAATGCCAAGGGCAATATCCGCGTGGCCGGCGTAGCCTCCGGCGCGCTGCTGCAGGCAAAGGAGGGCGAAGTCGTGCTGGGCAAGGCGCAGAATTGCGTGATTACCGGTAGCCGCGTGATCATCACCGAAGCTTACAACTGCGAGATCATGGCCGACGAAGTGCTGGTCAAGCTGGCCGCCGGCTGCGCCATTGCCGCGCGCCGCATCGAGATCGACAGCGCCGGCCCGCGCAAGCAGGCCGAAATGCAGCTGCACGTGATGGTGCCCGACACGACGAAATACGACGAAAAGCTGGCCGAATGCGCCGTCCGCGCCGAAAAGAACGAACAGCAGGCCGAGCGCTGCAAGGCGCAGATGGATGAGATCACGTCCGACCAGGAAGTGCGCAACTACCTGCAATTGGCCAGCAAGGTACGCAAGCAGGAAGTGACGCTGAACCAGGAGCAGCTGGTGCTGTTCCAGAAAATGGCGCTGAAAGTGGGGCCGTCTCTCAAGATGGTCGCACGCCTGCAGGTCGCGATGAAGGAAGCCCAGGCCGCGCAGCAAAAGGAACAGGAGCTGGGCGAGCACGTCTACAAGCAAAAGCTGATGGTGATCGGCAGCGCGCGCTGCACGGTGCGGCAGGTGACAGGCGAACTGCTGGTGCGCAAGCTGGTCTTCAATCCCGACCTGGGTCCCGCTTATCTGCTGCCGCCGAAAGAAGTGAAACTGCGCGTCCGCGCTGCGCTGGGCAGCCAGCAGCCGCTATTCCAAGGCAGCGCCGGCAGCTTCGACTGGAGCGCCAGCGCAGCTTAAATTGCAGCGTAGCAGGGCATGGCGCCCAGGGGCAGGTCGTGGAACAGGTTGTTCTCGGTGTCGTTGATCATGCGGTTGGCTTGCAGCAAGCGGATCTTGGACAAATAATCGCCCACCGCCAGCACGCGTCCCATCGGCGACAGGGCGCCGCCTCCACGCGTGTCTTCCTGCTCGCGGATCGCTTGCGTGATCGCGGGCGAGAAATTCCATGCTTCCGATATGCCGGCCGAAATGGCGCGGCCTTCGCGCGCCAGGCGGGCGCGGAAGGTCGCCGATCCCAGCTCGCCCGGCTTGGCGTTGACGCTGTCCATCACGCGCAGTGCGGTCAACAGCCCCGAGTTCAGCACCAGGCCGGCCAGGAAGGCTTCGAACGGTTCGACGCCAAATTCCGGTGCCAGCATGCGGCAGGCGATGGCGCTCTTTTCCGATTGCTCCCAGATGCGCGGCGCCAGCTGCTTGGTGTAGTGGCCCGAGTTCAGGTCGATGATGGGGCGGAAGGCAACGGAGGTAATCAGCTGGCGCAAGCCCTCTTGTCCGACCACGATCACCGCATGTTCGACGCTCTTGATGGTGGTCGGCTCGCCGCTGTTCAGGATGGCGGCATTGGCCAGGCGCAGAACGGAGCCCACCAGCACCAGGTCGCTGGAGATGTTGCGGGCGATGTCGGCGCCGGCAAAGTTCTCGCTGCGCAGGCTTTGCAGCAGCTGCGGGATCACGCCGGGCATACGGCGCAGCATATCGGCGGCGTTGTGGCCCGATTGGGCGGCCATGATCAATTCGTGCAGCACGCGGCCTTCGGGGGCGTTGGTGTCGAACGCTTCGTCTTCGCGCAAGTTGAACAGCCAGCGCTGGAAGGTGGAGTTGACCAGGTCCTTCTGTTCAAAATCGGGCCCGCCTTCAGCGGCGGGCGACAGGACGTGGCGGGACGGCGCTGCCGGCTGCTTCGCCGGTGTGCGTTCCATAGCCGGCGCAGGGCTGCTTTCAGGTTTGGAGAGCAGTCGCTTCAGCCATTGGTACATTGTTGCTTTCCCCAGCAATTGTCATGAAAGCATTGTAGCCCAGGCTGCTTCCTTTGAGGATGGTCAAACTGCTTGCTGTTGCGTAACTGTACGATGGCATGAAGTATCACCGGAATCAGAGGAGCACTAATGGAAGCCGACCTGCGACAGTACCTGACGTTCCGCCTGGGCGGCCTTGAGTATGCGCTGGACTACCGCCGCGTGCAGGAATTGCGTCCCTTGAGCGCACTCGAACGGATCGCATCGGGCGGGGAGCTGGTGGAAGGCGTGGCCTTGTCGCGCGGCGTGATCATGCCCATCGTGGACATGCGCGTGGCCTTCGGTCCGCGCCCGCCAGCGCACGACTCGCGCACGGACGTGATCATCCTGCAGCTATCGACCTGTGTGATGGGGATGGTGACCGACGGCGTGACCGACCTGGTCACGCTGCCGGCGTCAAGCATCCACCCCTTGCCGCATGTGGGCGAGGACGTGGATTACCTGCTGGGGATGGGGCAGTTGGGCGAGCGCCGCCTGATCGTGCTCGATATCGACCGCCTGATGGCGATGCGCGGGGCCTTGCGTCCGGGGCGTCAGGCGGCCAATGCTTCCAGCTGTTCCTGAAGCTCGAGCCATTCGCCTTCCAGCTGTTCCAGCTCCTTGCTGCATTCGACCTGGTCGGCCAGCAAGGTTTTCAGCTTGGGCTTGTTCTCGGCTTCGTAGATAGCCGGATCGGCCAGCGCGGCGTCGATCGTGGCTTTCTGCTCGCTGCGCTGGGCCATGGCGGCTTCCACCTTCTTCAGTCGGTTTTCCAGCGGCTTGCGCTGGGCCGACAGCCGCTGGCGCTGCTCGGCTTCCAGGCGCTTTTGCTCCTTGCGGTCGGCCGATGACAATGGCGCTTCTTCGGCTGCGCCGGCGCTTGCCGTGGTTGACGCGGCGGCAGGAGCTGAGGCGGCAGGCTTGGCCATCTTGGTTTGCAGCAGCCAGTCCTTGTATTCATCCAGGTCGCCGTCGAACTCGCGCAGGCGGCCGCTCTCGACGATGATGAATTGCTCGGTAGTGGCGCGCAGCAGGTGGCGGTCGTGGGAGACCACCAGCAGCGTGCCTTCGAACTGGGCCAGCGCGTCGGTCAGCGCTTCGCGGGTTTCCAGGTCCAGGTGGTTGGTCGGTTCGTCCAGCAGCAGCAGGTTAGGGCGCTGCCACACGATCAGGGCCAGCGCCAGGCGCGCCTTTTCGCCGCCCGAGAACGGTGCGATCTTGCTGGTCACCATATCGCCCGGGAAGTTGAAGCTGCCCAGGAAATTGCGCAGTTCCTGCTCGCGCACGGTCGGCGCCATCTTCTGCAAATGCCACAGCGGCGATTCGTCGTGGCGCAGCATCTCCACCTGGTGCTGGGCGAAGTAGCCGATCACCAGGCCCTTGCCGGTGGTGGCGGTGCCCGTCAGCGGATCGATGTCGCCGGCGATGGTCTTGATCAGGGTCGATTTGCCGGCGCCGTTCACGCCCAGCAGGCCGATACGCTGGCCTTGCACCAGGGAGAACGTCACGCCGCGCACAATGGTTTTGTCGCCCTGGTCGGTGTGGTAGCCGCAGTTGACGTCTTCCATCACCAGCAGCGGATTTGGTGCGCTGACCGGGTCGCGGAATTCAAAGCTGAATTCCGCGGCGGCGCGCAGCGGCGCCAGTTCTTCCATCTTGGCCAGCTGCTTCATGCGGCTCTGCGCCTGGCGGGCCTTGGTGGCCTTGGCCTTGAAGCGGTCGAT
>Ga0055524_1002068_pt1 | contig 10650 bp, 13 predicted proteins | sample AraplaCol_mCL_r2_2_FD_55011 | JGI IMG/M metagenome (GOLD analysis project Ga0055524, IMG submission 55011) | Arabidopsis root microbial communities from North Carolina, USA - plate scrape MF_Col_mCL_r2 | ecosystem: Host-associated > Plants > Roots > Endosphere | place: USA: North Carolina...
TCGACCATGGAGATCCATATCGGCGGCTACAAGCGCGTCTGCACAGCCTGCGGACATGAAATCTTCCCGCGCACCGACCCCGTCGTCATCATGCTCACGATCGACGAGGAGCGCGATCTCTGCCTTCTTGGCCGCAGCCCGCATTTCGCTCCGGGCATGTATTCCTGTCTTGCCGGTTTCGTAGAACCGGGTGAGACGATCGAGAACGCTGTGCGCCGTGAGACGTTGGAAGAATCCGGAATTCATATCGGACGGATCCGCTATCACGCTTCGCAACCCTGGCCGATGCCCCATACGCTGATGCTTGGCTGCTTCGCCGAAGCCAAGTCCAAGGACGTCAAGTCGATACCCAGGAGCTGGAGGACTGCCGCTGGTTCACGCGTGAAGAAACGCTTGAGATGCTTGAACGCCCTGGCGTGACCGGCAAGGCGCCGCCGCCCAAGGGGGCGATCGCCCATCGGCTGATGCGCGATTGGATAGAGTGGAAAAGCAATAAGGCCTGACAGAACGAGGCCCTGACATGGCACGCTCCGAACGCCTTCTGACGTTGCTGCAAACCCTGCGGCGCTATCGCCGGCCGGTCAGCGGCGCTGTGCTTGCCACCGAAACTGGCGTCAGCATCCGCACGCTTTATCGCGATATTTCGAGCCTGCAGGCACAGGGCGCCTTGATCGAAGGAGAGCCAGGTCTCGGCTACGTGTTGAAGCCGGGTTTCATGCTGCCACCGATGATGTTTTCGCAGGACGAGATCGAGGCGCTCGTCCTCGGTTCGCGATGGGTTGCGCGTGCCGCCGATCCACGCCTTGCCGCCGCCGGCGCCGATGCCCTCGCCAAGATCGCCGACGTGCTGCCGCAGGAGATGCGAGACGAGATCGAGACCTCGACGCTGCTCGTCCATCTCCGACCGCCCGTTGCCGACAAGGCTGATCTCAGTGCCATTCGCAAGGCGATTCGCGCCGAACGAATCCTCAAGTTGACCTACTCGGATGAGGGCGGAACCGTCTCCGTCCGCAATATCTGGCCTTTCGCGCTGAGCTATTTCGAGCAGGTGCGGGTTGTCGTTGCCTGGTGTGAATTGCGTCAGGATTACCGCCACTTCCGCACCGACCGGATCGTCGAAATGATCCCTCAGGACGGCCGCTATCCGCGCCGGCGCGCGGTCCTTCTCAAGGAATGGCGAGACCAGCAGGATATTGCATCCTGAGCGCGACACTACTGCCATAAACTGACAGTGGTCAGCGCTATTATCGGTACCAATCCAATAGGAGGACCGATGATGATGAGCCTGAACCTGAGCCGATCCACGCGTGGCAACCATGCTGTCGACGAGACCTCTTCCGATGCAGGATATCCGCAATCCACGCTGCTGCGCATGATGCTGAACGCTTCACGCCAGATGGCGCACCGCAGATGTTCGCGCCTCGATCCGGACACCATGCCCGAGTGGAAGAAACGCGATCTCGGCTTCGTCGATTGGGGCAGCCCCTGCCACGAAGGCTAGCCGCACACGACACAACTCCCAAGACGCATGACCGACCGCCGCCGCTGCCAACGAGGCGGCGGCGTTTCTTCGCCTGCCACCCTGTCACAACGAGGACGACCCGATGAACAGCCCGAACCTCATCATTCTCTACGTCAAGGACCCGGCCACAAGTGCCGGTTTCTACCGGTCCTTGCTCGGCCGAGAGCCTGTCGCCGAAGCCCCGAACTTTGTCGCCTTCGCGCTTGATGGCGGCTTCACGCTCGGCCTCTGGCGGCTGAGCAAGGTTACCCCGCAGCCGTCCGCTACGGGCAGCCGCGCCGAGATCGCCTTCATGGTTCCCGGCGAGAACGGCGTGTCGACGCTTTACGAGGATTGGCGCAAGCGCCAGTTGCCGATCGCGCAGGACCTTACGGACATGGATTTCGGCCCGACCTTCGTCGTGCTCGACCCGGACGGCCATCGCCTGCGGGTGTGTGAGCCGGACAAGTAAATCACAAAGAAAAGGGCGCCCGAAGGCGCCCTTTTTCATTTCTGCAGTTGGCCCCGCATTGGGTGGCCCTTGTAGACGCCGAGGATGCGCACCTTCTCGGAAAAGAAGCGCAGCTCCTCCAATGCACGCCGGACATTCGGATCGTTCGGGTGACCCTCAATGTCAGCATAGAACTGCGTTGCGACGAACTTGCCGCCGAGCTGATAGCTCTCCAGCTTGGTCATGTTGATGGTGTTGGTCGCAAAGCCGCCAAGCGCCTTGTAGAGTGCGGCCGGGATGTTTCGGACGTTGAAGACAAACGTCGTGACGAGCTTCTCCTCGGCCGAGCCGCGATGCGCCCATTCCTCGTCGCGTGAAAGGATGACGAAGCGAGTGACATTGTTTTCCGTGTCCTCGACATTCTCGGCAACGATGTCGAGACCGTAGAGATCGGCGGCAAGGCGCGGCGCCAGCGCCGCCATCGAGCGGTCCCCGGTTTCCTTGACGAGCTTTGCAGCACCTGCCGTGTCGCCAGCGATCACCGGCTTCCAGCCGTGCGAACGCACGATCTTGCGGCACTGCCCAAGGGCGTGGATGTGGCTGTGAACCGTGCGGATCTCATCCTTGGTGACGCCCGGGAGCACCATCAACTGGAAGCGGATCGGCATGAAATACTCGCCGATGATGTGCAGGCGCGACTCCGGCAGCAAGTGATGAATGTCGGCGACGCGGCCAGCGATCGTGTTCTCGATCGGGATCATTCCGATATCGGCATCGCCGTTCTCGACCGCCACGAAGGCATCCTCGAACGTCTGGCACGGCAGCGGCTCCATGGTCGGAAACATGTCACGGCACGCCATGTCGGAGTTCGCGCCGAACTCGCCCTGGAAGGCGATCCTGTTGGTGGTGATGTTCATGGAAAATCCGTCACTTCGTTCTTGCGGAGAGAATGCGCCGCGCCTTTTCAAGGTCGGCGGGAGTATCGACACCGAGCGGAACCGTGTCAACGATCTCGACATCGATGCGCATGCCGGCTTCCAGCGCGCGCAGCTGCTCCAGCGACTCGCGCTTTTCCAAGACCGATGGTCCGAGCGTAACGAAACGCTCCAAGGCCGAGCGGCGGTAAGCATAGAGGCCGATATGGTGATAAAGCGGTCCATCACCGTAGGGTGCCGTCGTGCGGGTGAAGTAGAGCGCCTTCAGGCGGCTTTCCGAGATCGGCGAGCCGACGACCTTGACGATATGCGGTGCCGTCTTGTCGGCCTCGTCCTCGATCTCGATCGTCAGTGTTGCGATGTCGACGCTCGGATCCTCCAGCGGGCGCAGCGCGGCGCGAACGGTCCGGCTCGATCGTCGGCAGATCGCCCTGCACGTTGACGACGAACTTGGCTTTCCCCTCCGGATCCACCTTCATGAGCGCCTCGTAAATGCGATCCGAACCGGACTGATGATCCTTGCTGGTCATGATGACTTCAAAGCCTGCCGCGGCCACGACATCATGGACCTGTTGGTCATCAACCGCGACAACGACGCGGCCAATTTCGGCTTCCTTCGCCCGCAGCGCCACCTGCACGATCATCGGCAGCCCGCAAATATCGGCGAGCGGCTTGCCTGGAAGACGGGTCGATGCCATGCGGGCCGGGATCAGCACGAGCACGTCATCTAAATTTGGACTGGTCATTGTTCGGGCCTTCTAATCCGGGCGGAAAGGTGTCAAAAAGTCTCACGCAACAGGCCATTTAGACTGTTGCAACGAATAGCCAAAAGACATAGGTTCCGCGCGATTTCAAGATGGTCCGGTTTTATGTCTGCCGGCTGCAAGGGGAGCATTGCAGATGAATTCATACGTGAATATGGCTGTGGGGGCACTGCTCGGAACGGTTTTCGTTCTGATGACCGTCTCCATCGCGTCGGAGGGAATCTTTCATTCGGAGAGCCCGGAGAAGGAAGGTTTCGCGATCGTCGCCGAAGAGGCCGCTGCCGCTGGTGGCGGCGAGGCCGCACCGGCTGCAGCCGTTCCGATCGCACAGCTACTTGCAAAGGCGGACGCCAAGGCTGGCGAGGCTGTTTTCAAGAAGTGTCAGGCCTGTCATGACGCGACCAAGGGGGGACCGAACAAGGTTGGTCCGAACCTCTTCGGTCTCGTCGATCGTCCGATCGCCACGCATGAAGGCTTTGCCTACTCGTCGGGCATGAAGGACTTCTCCAAGGGCGGCAGCGAGAAGTGGACCTTCGATCATCTGAACCACTTCCTGGCAGCACCGAAGAAGTACGTTGCCGGCACGGCAATGGGCTTTGCCGGTCTTCCGAAGGACACGGATCGCGCCAACGTCATCCTTTACCTTCACACGCTGGCCGATTCGCCGGTTCCGCTTCCGGATCCGAACGCACCGGATAGCGCGACGCAGTAAGTCGCTGCTCGGTTCCAGACGAAAATCGAAGCCCGGCTGACGCCGGGCTTTTTCTTTGCCTAGCCGCCGAGCAAAAAGGCCCAGAACGAAACGGAGATGGCGCCAAGCGCCGTCGTTAGCGTGATCGTCGAAGCTGCCAGGCTGTGGCCGACACCGAAACGGTTGGCGATCAGCCAGGCGTTGACGCCCGTTGGAACCGACGAAATCAGCACCAGGGCCGCCGTCCAGTCACTGGCAAGCCCGACCAGATGGCTCGCCGCCCAGACGCAGGCCGGCAACAGCAACAACTTGAAGGCGGAGGTGACGCTGGCGATGCCGGCGTTGCCTGAAATGCCGTATTTCTCAAGCGCCATGCCGAGTGAAATCAGCGCGACCGGCCCGGCGACACCGGCGATCTGATCGATTATGGCGCCTACCGGTCCCGGCATGGTGAGCCCTAACAGGTGCATGGCAGCACCGCCGGCCAAGCCGATCACCAGCGGGTTTTTGACGAGATTGTGGGCGATCTGGCGCACCACTTTGGCGATGCTGCGCTCCTTCTTGCCGGCGATCTTGTGCTCGGCGCGCTCCATCAGGATGGTTCCGATAATCATCATCACAGGCAGATGGACCGCGATCAGAATCGAGAGCGGCACGAGCCCCTTGTCACCGACCGTGCGCTGAACGAGCGGCAGTCCGATGAAGATGGTGTTGGCGAAGGCTGACGATACACCGGCAAGCACGCCAATGCGGTCATCGCGCCCGAAGAAGCGCGTCGCGGCGATATGGGCCGCGACCCAAGTCACTCCGACGCCCGAGAAATAGGCGATCCAGAGACGGAAGGGCGAGGCACCGTGAAAATCGGCGTTGGCGATCGTGCGGAACAACAACAGCGGCACGGCGATCTTGAAGACGAANTCGCTCANCGCATCGCCGATCTCCGCCTTCATCAGCCGTAGTTTCACGGTCAGCCAGCCGATAAGGATCATGATNAAGATGGGAAGGACGTCGAAGATGATNGCTGACATTCAATGCGGCTGCCTTGCGAGGGAATAAGCATGCCTAGCAGCAAAACGGCCGTGATGACAAACCGNCAAANCATNAAAGCAAAAAAAGCGGGCNCTGCCCGCTTTTCCGCATCCGGTCCTGCCGGATAGCCGGTCTGCAATGCTGCCAGTTCATCCGTGGTCAGCGTNACTCCGGTATCGTCGAAGGGCGTCATTCCCTTCTTCATTGGCTGCCGCTCGGAAGCCGCTCATGCCAATGTCGTTGAGGATGCTTATAGGACGGGGAAATGACATGCGGATGACGGATTCCCGCTATATGAAATGCGAGGGACCACCAGGCAACCGTGTCGTCTTGGCATGCGCAAGCTCAGAAGTCGGCCACGGCCACCAGAGCAACGCGGTGTCCCGCTGTATTTTCAAATGCTCTTGTGCCCACGGGCAAAATCGTGCGATGTCCGATGCCGGCTGGGGAGACCAACATGGGGGTAAATTTTGCCAACAGGTAAAGTCAAGTGGTTCAACCAGGACAAGGGCTTCGGATTCATCACTCCGGATGACGGCGGAACCGACGTCTTTCTTCACATCACGGCCGCTCAACGAGGCGGGATCGACACCGTGAAAGAAGGAATGGGCATAGCGTTCGAAGTAGCGCAGGACCGTCGAACCGGCAGAACGTCTGCCGACAATGTCCGGCAAGTTTGAAAACGGTCAGTGCGGCCGAAGGGCCGCACTGACTCCGCCGCTCGGAGACGACATGAAGCGTACTTTGGCTGCCTGCCTCGTCATTCTCTTTGCCGCTGGGCCATCATTTGCCGATGACGCGAGTTCCAANCTTTCATTTTTTTACGACAGCTGCGTTTCCTCTGGCCCNGACTTCGAGCGCACGGCTGAGCGTGCGAAAGCCGACGAATGGCCTTCGATGGCAGAGGATATGGCGCTGACCTTCACCCCGATGGAGAATCCGGAAGCGCTGGAAGGATGGATCGTCAGCGGCGGCGAAGCTGAGAGCTTTCAAGCGCTGGTGGTCTCGCGGGCGGATGTCGGCGGCAAAACCGTCGAAGGCTGCACGGTGGCACTGGGGGACGTCGACGCGGATGTTTTCGAGAAAGCGCTGGTCGAGAAGGTGAACGCTGTCTCGGCGGGTGAAGAGCAAGGGCAGGATCGCGTTTACAAGCGATATACCGCCACCATCAACGGGCGCAGCGAGGCGATCACCTTGACGCTCCCGCTCTATGCAAAGGGTTCCGATCAGATCATCGCCAGCACCGTGGCAGAGCAGCAGATCGAACACTAGCTCGCCGCCGTCGGCCATGCGCCCTTATCAGATGATATGAGATTTTAATGTCGGAGGCCCGTCGTCCGAATGGAACGGCTATGGCTTTGTCCGCATCCTGTGACGAGAGGTCACGAACCCCGGCCGCCCGTCGAGGGCATATTCACGTGACCTGTTTGCCAACCAGCAGGAAACGTACATGCATCCCCAAAGGAAGCCATTTGTCGTGGAGATCAAGAAAACACGTCGTCTTTTTCCAGGTCGCCATCAAAAAGCGACTTTCATTTGGAGAAGGCCAGCCCCGACGATGAAAAGCGCGCCCGCGAGGTTGCGCAGGGCACACGGCCAAACGACGAAAGATAGTAGGATGGTAAGCAGGAACCTCCCCCATGAGTATTTCTTCCTCAACGGCGCACGTTCCGACGGACCGGTTATCGGTCATATCGACGGCACACCGATCCCCGCTCGCGTAGTCGACACCAGGGGCAGCCGCTATCGTTTCGTTGGAATTGCCCGTCGCGATCGACGTGGCAGGCTCGATGTCACTGCCTTGCGCAAGAACGAGTGGCTCGTAAAGCCCGACCTGATCTATGCTGCCGCTGCTTGAGACGCGCCTTTTGAACGCCGCGGTCACGGGGGGGCGGCCGGCGACATTTGACCCGTCACAGTGCATTTTTGCGATGAGATAGACGGCCCAGCGGCATTTCCGCTTCCCATGCGGCGAAAATTCGCTAAGACCGGTCACCGGCTATCACCTAACCCGGGACCTTCCCTTTCATGACCAAATTCGATGTTCTGACTGTCGGCAACGCGATCGTCGATATCATCGCGCGTTGCGACGACCAGTTCCTCATTGACAATGAGATCACCAAGGCCGCGATGAACCTCATCGATGCCGAGCGCGCGGAACTTCTCTATGCGCGCATGGGACCGGCGGTGGAGGCCTCCGGCGGCAGCGCCGGCAACACGGCAGCGGGTGTGGCGAGCTTCGGCGGCAAGGCCGCCTATTTCGGCAAGGTCGCGGAAGACCAGCTCGGCGAGATCTTCGCGCACGATATCCATGCGCAGGGTGTTCACTATCAGACGCAGCCGAAGGGGACATTCCCGCCGACCGCCCGCTCGATGATCTTCGTCACCGAGGATGGCGAACGCTCGATGAATACCTACCTCGGCGCCTGCGTCGAGCTCGGGCCCGAAGACGTCGAGGCCGATGTCGTCGCCCAGTCCAAGGTCACCTATTTCGAAGGCTACCTCTGGGATCCGCCGCGCGCCAAGGAAGCGATCCGCGAATGCGCCCGTATCGCCCACGAGAACGGCCGTGAGATGTCGATGACGCTTTCCGACAGCTTCTGCGTCAACCGCTATCGCGGCGAATTCCTCGACCTGATGCGCTCCGGCACCGTCGACATCGTCTTCGCCAATCGTCAGGAAGCGCTGGCGCTCTATGAAACCGACGACTTCGAAGAAGCGCTGAACCTTATCGCCAAGGACTGCAAGATCGCGGCCGTAACGATGAGCGAGAACGGCGCCGTGATTCTCAAGGGCAGCGAGCGCTTCTACGTGGATGCGATCAAGATCAGGGAACTGGTCGACACCACAGGCGCGGGCGATCTCTTTGCCGCCGGCTTCCTCTATGGCTACACACAGGGTCGGACGCTGGAAGACTGCGGCAAGCTCGGCTGCCTCGCGGCTGGCATCGTGATCCAGCAGATCGGCCCGCGGCCGATGAAGTCGCTTGCCGAGGCCGGCAAGCAGGCGAACCTTATTTAAAGGCTTCGCCTGGATAAGCGCCCCAGATTTCCGACTGCGCCACCCATCCTTCGGCGCCGTCTATCTTGGCAAAGCACCAGTCGCCATTGCACTCGCCGATGTTCATCATGACGCCGGGCTCGAGCTTGGCGACGACGCTTGCCGACGGCTGGGCATCGCGGCGCATGTTGACGTAGACAGACTTACCCTTGCCCTTCATCCACGGGGCGGCGATTGCCGCACGCGAGCCCGACAGCAGCGATTGGTTGACCCAACCCTCGGTGCCGTCGGCATCGCGGATCTGGCGCCAGTTGTCGTATTCCTGAATGATTTCGACCGGCAGGCCGGCCTTCAGATACATCCATGAGGCCGCATAGTCGGTGCCAGGGCCGATGCGCAGGTTGACGCGCTTGGACTTGAGCGTGACGAAGCGCGGCAGCGGCAGGCCACTCGGTCCCTTTGCAGCCTGTGCGGAGGCCATTTCAGCCGTTCCCGCAGAAAGCACGAAACCGATCGCAAGGGCGAGGCAAGATTTCAGGACTTTGCTATGCATGGGACTTCCGTTTGCTCAGAGGAGGGCAGGACTGCTGCCTGATTCCGGGAATTCGACATTCCTGCGCACGCTGAGCGAGTTTTGTTTGTCTTCGCGCGCGGGTCTGGTAGAAAATGCCCGGAACGGGAAAATTATCCCGCGTCTTGGTTAAGGACCTCTTTACAAGTTAGCGCCGGCGCACATGACGACGAAGAAAAAACCGAAGGTCTACATCACGCGGAAGCTGCCCGACGCCGTCGAGACACGCATGCGCGAACTCTTCGACGCGGAACTCAATATCGACGATGCGCCGCGCTCCAAAGCCGAGCTGATTGCTGCCCTCAAAAGCGCCGATGTGCTGGTTCCGACCGTCACCGATCGGATCGATGCGACCGTGATCGAGGAGGCCGGGCCGCAGCTGAAGCTGATCGCCAGTTTCTCGAACGGCACCGATCACATCGACGTCGAGGCGGCGGCCCGCAAGGGCATCACCGTTACAAACACGCCGAACGTGCTGACCGAAGACACGGCTGACATGACCATGGCGCTGATCCTTGCCGTGCCGCGCCGCCTGGGTGAAGGTGCGCGAGTGCTGACCGACCATCCCGGCGAGTGGCCCGGCTGGTCGCCGACCTGGATGCTTGGGCGACGGATCCACGGCAAGCGCATCGGCATCGTCGGCATGGGGCGGATCGGCACCGCCGTTGCCCGCCGCGCCAAGGCTTTCGGCCTCTCGATCCACTATCACAACCGCAAGCGCGTCAACCCGGCGACCGAAGACGAGCTGGAGGCGACCTACTGGGAGAGCCTCGACCAGATGCTCGCCCGCGTCGACATCGTTTCGGTCAATTGCCCCTCGACACCGGCAACGTTCCATCTGTTGTCAGCCCGCCGTCTGGCGCTGCTGCAGCCGACGGCCTACCTCGTCAACACCGCCCGCGGCGATGTGATCGACGAAGCGGCGCTGATCAAGAGCCTGCGGGAGGGAAAGCTTGCCGGCGCCGGTCTCGATGTCTTCGAGAACGAACCGGCGGTCAATCCGAAGCTCGTCAAGCTTGCAAACGAAGGCAAGGTCGTACTTCTGCCGCACATGAGCTCGGCGACAATCGAAGGCCGCATCGACATGGGCGATAAGGTGATCATCAACATCCGCACCTTCATCGACGGCCATCGACCGCCAAATCGGGTGCTGCCAGGCCGCTAGGCCGAGACCGGCTTTCGCATTTCTATCGATGTCGTCCTGGTGAAGCCGGGATGGGCATTTTCAGCGGTCTTCTCAAATCCCCAGCGGACAAAGACATCGTGGTTTTCGACAAGCTCGATGCGCGTTTCGAGCCTCAGTGATGGCAAGGCATGGGACCGCGCAACCTCTTCGGCAACCGCCAGCAGCCGACGGCCGATACCCCTGCCCTGCGCGTCGGGCGCGATCGCCAGCTTGCCGACATAGAGGCAGGCTTCCTCCGGTCGCAGAAAGACGCAGCCGCATAATGCATCGCTTTCCATAGCCGCATAGGCGATTTCAGAACGCGCCTTATCGGCAAGCGTCGTCGGCGTGAGCTTCAAGGCGGAGGACGGCGGATCGATCCGGTCGTTCATATAGGCGAACGACGACAGGACCAGCGCCAGCAACTCCTCCCAGCGCTGAAAGTCTTCGTCGATCCGAATGATGTTCATGACGCCGGGCTCTGTTTCTGGCGACGCCTCTTGTAGCGGATCGTGTCGAAGCGGGCGGCAAGCGCATCATAGA
>Ga0055524_1002078_pt1 | contig 10606 bp, 4 predicted proteins | sample AraplaCol_mCL_r2_2_FD_55011 | JGI IMG/M metagenome (GOLD analysis project Ga0055524, IMG submission 55011) | Arabidopsis root microbial communities from North Carolina, USA - plate scrape MF_Col_mCL_r2 | ecosystem: Host-associated > Plants > Roots > Endosphere | place: USA: North Carolina...
TTGTCGCCGTGGATCGAGGCGCTCTCGATGCCGCTGGCGGTCAGGTACTTGGCCACGCGGTCGGCGCCGCGCTTGGTGCGGGTGAAGACGATGGCGCGCTCTACGCTGCGGTCGGCCAGCAGTTCGGCCAGCAGCGGACGCTTGCGCTGGGCCTCGATGAAGATCAGCGACTGGTCGATGCGCTCGACCGTGGTGGCCTGCGGGGTGATCGACACCTGGGCCGGGTTCTTCAGCAGCTCGCCGGCCAGCTTGCCGATCTCGTTCGGCATGGTGGCTGAGAAGAACAGGTTCTGACGCTCCTTGGGCAGTTGGCTGGCGATCTTGCGGATCGGCACCACGAAGCCCAGGTCCAGCATCTGGTCGGCCTCGTCGAGCACGAAGATCTCGACGCCGTTCAGGTGCGCGCTCTTTTCGCCCAGGTGGTCCATCAGGCGGCCCGGGGTGGCCACGACCACGTCGACGCCGGCCGCCAGGGCCTTCATCTGCGGGCCGTACTTCACGCCGCCGAAGATGGTGGCGACGGTCAGGCCCAGGTGGGCGCCGTAGGCCTTGAAGTTGTCGGCGATCTGGGTGGCGAGCTCGCGGGTCGGCGACAGCACCAGGGCGCGGAAGCCGCGGCGCGGGGCCGGGCGGCGGTCCTCGGCCAGGCGGTGCAGGATCGGCAGGGCGAAGGCGGCGGTCTTGCCGGTGCCGGTCTGGGCGATGCCCAGCAGGTCGCGGCCCGACAGCACGGTCGGGATGGCCTGTTCCTGGATCGGGGTGGGCTGGGTGTAGCCCTTGTCGGCCAGCGCCTTGAGGAGGGGCTTGGCGAGGCCGAGGTCGGTAAATTGAGTCACAGATATCTCTCGTGCAGCCACGAGACGGCGCATGCGGTCCTCGCACGGCTCGCCTGGCGGCGGGTCGGTGGGGAGCGCCCCGCGTGACACGGGCGGTCTGATGAGAAGCTTTCAGGGCGCTCGACAGGCTGGACCGAAGGGGTCCCTCACGCGGCTGGAGCGGCCGATAACGCCGGATGGCGTACGGCGTATGTCGTTTATTGCAGGTGCGAAGTCAAGGGCGAGGCCGAAGAAGGCCTTTTGTCGCAAGGGTTCCGGAGGCCCGCGCTGACGCACGGACCTCCGATTCCGAGGGTTAGAACTTCCAGTTCAGGCCGACGAACACCCCTTGGCGCCCGCCGTCGCCGAACTCGCCGGCATAGGCGGCCGAGACCGTCAGGCCCTGGCTGAGGTCGTAGGCGGCGCCGGCTCCGGCCGTGGCCAGGGTCCCGTCGCGGGCCAGGCCGTCGACGACGATCGGCGTCGGCAGGCCGGTCAGCGTGGCCGAGGCGGTCGTGCCGCCGCCGCTGGCCGTCGTCCGAAGGCCCAGCGAGGCGAACGGATGCAGGCGCGCGCCGGCCGTCTGGCCGCCCAGCACCTCCACCTGGCCGTCGACGAACCAGGCCGAGGCCTTGTCGCCCTGCACGGCCAGGCCGAAGGGCCCCCGCCGCCGCGTTCGGTCAGGCCGTCGCGCGTGGTCTGGACGTAGCTGGCGCCCAGGCGCGGCTGCACCACCCAGTCGGCGTTCAGCTTGGCGCGGTAGGTCAGGTTGACGTCGGCGATCCAGCTCTTGAGCTTGTAGTCGCCGCTGGCCGCCGTCCCGCCGGGCGCGGTGCGCCGGGTGTCGACGTCGGCGCCGTCGTGGGCCGCCATGGCGCCCAGCTGGAAGCCGCCGACCCGGACCTGGCCCTGGGCGCCGATCACGAAGCTGTCGGTCCCGGTGCGGACGTCCAGTTCGTTGATGCGCTGGCGCCCGTTCAGGTAGCCGACGAAGNCCCCCGCCCAGGCGGAGTCGACGCCGTAGCCCACGCCGGCCAGGCCGCCGGTGGTGTCGATCTTGCCCTTGGCGATCCCGGCGGCGGCGTCGCCGTCCAGCTTGCGCTGGCTGGCGATCGCCTGGCCGAAGCCGAACAGGCCCGGCGTCTGCGGCGCGAAGCGGGCCTGGGCGCGCGAGGCCTCGACCACCGTCAGGCCGTCCTCGACCGCCAGCTGCGAGGCCGAGGCGTAGGCCTGGGGCGTGACCCGGGCCAGGGCGCGCGGATCACTCTTGCTGGTGGCCGGATCGACCAGCAGCGGCAGCGCGGCGATCAGCGAGGCGCTGACCTTGTCGTCGATCAGGGCGGTGTTGAACTGGTCGATCAGGCCCGACACCTGCGAGGAGAAGGCCGTGTCGGTCGTGAACAGGCCCAGGGCCTGCAGTCGCGTGGCCGACTGCTCGATGTGCAGGTTCAGCCCCTGCGCGCCGTCGATGGTCGAGAACGACCCGATGATCCCGCCGCCGGCGGTGATCAGGTCGAGACGGCGACCGGGCGTCAGGGCGGCGGCGCCGACCAGCTTCAGGGTCGAGCCCTGGGCGATCGTCACCGTGCCCGACACCACCAGCTTGTCGCTGACCGTCGGCGTGAACTCGAACAGGGCGGTGGAGCCCGCGACCAGAGCGACGTCGCCCGTCACGGTCATGGTGCCCGGCGAGGCGCCGGGGCTGAGCGTGCCCGCCACGGCGATGTCGCCGTTGACGGCGCCGGCCGACCCGAAGGTCGCGCCCTGGCCCACGGTGATGTTCGAGGCCGTCAGCTGCGAACCGGCCAGGCCGATCAGGCGTCCGCTCTGGACCTGGATGCTGTCGAAGCCGTAGCCGCCCGAAACGCTGATCACGCCCGACTGGACGCTCAGGGTCTCGAAGCCGTCGAACGGCGTGGCGCCCAGGGCGATCGGCGCGGCGTCCGTGCCGCCCAGGGCCAGCACCAGGCTGTCCTGGCCCGCGCCGCCGTGCGCGACGCCCGCGACGGTTCCGCCGGTGGTCAGGCGCAGGACGTCGTCGCCGGCCCCCAGGTCCAGCGCGCCCGAGAAGCTGCCGGCCAGGGTCACGGTGTTGGCGTCGCCGCCCAGCGTCAGGTCGCCGGCGTCAAGGCTGGCGCCCGCGGCCAGGGTGAGGTCCTTGCTGTTGCTGACCAGGTGGTCGAAGTGCGCCGCGCCGCCCGTGAAGTTCAGCGCGCCCGTGCCCGTGACCTCCAGGGTCTCGAACTGCTGCAGCTGGTCGCCGCGCAGCGACAGGTCGGACGTCAGGTCGATGGCGACCTTGTCGTCGCCCGCGCCGCCCAACACCGTGCCGACCAACTGGCCGCCGGCGGCCATCTGGAACAGGTCGGCGCCCGCGCCCAGGTCGACGGTTCCGTCCAGCTTGCCGCCGGACAGGAGGGTCAGTCGCTGCGGTCCGCCCGAGAAGGTCAGCTTGTCGCCGCTGGCCCCCAGGACGCCGGACACGTCCATCTGGCCGCCGCTCAGCGCCACGGTCTCGAAGCCCGAGACCGCGCCGCTCACGACGACCTTGTTGCCGGTCGAGAACGTCAGGGCGTCGGTCCCCGCGCCGCCGTCATAGGCGCCGGCGAAGGTGTCGCCGGCCAGGGTCAGGGCGTCGGCTCCGCCGCCGAGCTGAACCTTGGCGATGTCCCGGTCCAGGGACACGACCTCGGCCTGATCGCCGCCGAACACGCCGCCGACCGAGAAGGCNCCCTGTTGCAGGGTCAGGCCCACGCCGGCCAGGCTGACCGTTTCCCAGTTCTGGTCCAGGGTCAGGTTCAGGCTGCCCGTGCCGATCAGGCCCAGGCGCTCGAAATTGGCGCCGTGCAGGATGTTGCCCCACAGGCCGTCCAGTTCGACGACATAGGTGTCCGTCCCGGCGCCGCCGTCGATGGCGTACTGCGCGCCTGAGCCGAGGCCCGCGGTGTAGACGTCGTCTCCGTCCCCGAGCAGCACCGAGCCGTCGATGAAGCCGTTGTTCTCGACGCTGTCGGCGCCGGCGCCGAGGTTGATGCTGCTCTGGATCAGGCCGCCGTTCTTGATGTGCTCGCTGTCCGAGCCGCCGAGGAAGGCGGGCGTCATGACCGTCTTCCCGGCCAGCACCTCGGCGCCGCCGCCGTCCAGGACGATCGCCGAGTTGAACACCCCTTCGTAGACGAGGCTGCCGCCGCCGATCTGCTTGAAGCGCTCGAAATTGGTGAACTGGGAGCCTGAAACGCTGCCGCCGCCGGTCGAGTCGATGATCAGGGTGTCGAGGCCGTAGCCGCCGTCCACCGTGCCGTTCATCGCGCCGCCGACCCACTGGACGAAGGTGTCGTTGCCGTCGCCCAGGTTCACGGCGCCGGTGATGGAGCCGTAGTTCTCGAGCCGGTCGTCGCCGTAGTTCAGGTTGATCCCGCCCACGATCTCGCCGTCGTTGCGCACCGTGTCGCCATAGCCGCCCGTGCTGATCGCCAGCGCCGTGTCGCTGACGATCTGGCCGGTGGCGGTGTTGGTGATCGTCGCCGCGCCCGAGCTGTACTGGATGATCGCGTTGCCGGTGGTGGAGTGGATCACGCCGCTGTTGGTGACGCTGGGGGTCGTCGTCGTGGGCGTGGAGTAGTTGTAGTAGTACAGCATGATCGCATCGCCGGCGGTGCTGATGACGCCGCTGTTCTCGACGATCTGGGCGTTATACAGCCCGAGCGACCGCTCGCCCGTCTCCGACTGGACGATGCTTCCCGTATTGACGACCTTGAGCGCGCCGGTGATCCCGGCGGCGCCGTCCAGGACGATCGTGCCCGAGTTGGTCACCAGCTTGCCGCCCGTGATCGCGGCCGTCGGCGGCGAAGTGAACGCGCGACCCGTGACGATCATGCTGCCGAGGTTCTCGAACGTCGACTTGTCGTTCAGCGCCACGCCGACGCCGGAATAGTTGGTGCTGGTGAACGACAGCGCGCCGTGGCTGACGATCGAGACCTCGCCGACATCGCTGTACGCGCCGTCGAACGGGGTGGTGACCATGATGGCGTAGCCGTCGTTGACGGTCATGTCGGCGCTCAGGTCGACCTTGCCCTTGCCCGCCAGCATCAGCATGCTGGTGAAGGTCTTGTCCGCCGTCAGGGTCAGGCTGACGCCGTCGCCCAACTCGTAGCCGACGCGCTCGAAGGACGTCGCGGACGCGATCTTGGTGGTCGTGTTGGCGGCCACCCGCAGGATCAGACGGTCGACTCCGTCGCCGCCGTCCATCGCCCCGGTGACGCTCTTGAACTTGCCGTTGGCGAAGTCGTCGACGGTGGTGACGAAGACATCCTCGCCGCCGCCCATCAANAGGCCGCCNTTCAACGTGCCGCCCTTGCTGATGAAGACGTCGTTCGAATAGTAGCCGGCGGTGAAATCGACGTCGCCGTTCAGCGTTCCGGCGTTGGTCACGCGGGCGGTGTAGCCGTTGGCGACGGACGCCTTGGAGCCGGTGATCACGCCGCCGGCCAGGTTATCGAGGCTGGCGCTGTTGAGCAGCACGCCCACGCCGTTCGTCGCCTTGATGGTCCCGNTGTTGGANAGGGCGCCGGACAAGGATGCGCCTATGAGNGCGCCCTCGATCGTGCCGCTGTTCTCNCCGACCCGGGCGAAGTAGCCCAGATTGAGGCCCGTGCCGGAGGTCGAGCGAATCGTTCCGCTGTTGCTGAATTTGGCTGCGTTTACATAGGCTCCCGTGCCGCTGGCGATGATCGTGCCGCTGTTGGAGAAGCCGCCGGCCACGTCCCAGAGGAAGTTGGCGGACACGCCGCCGGCGGCCGTCGAGGTGATCGTGCCGGTGTTGACGAAGTCGTTGAGGTTCTGCAGCTCGACGGCGAAGCCGTACGGGTCCACGCCGCCGCCGGCCGGCGAGAAGGTCGCGGTGATGTCGCCCGTGTTCCTGAAGCCGAGCGTCGCGCTGTAGTCCCAGGGCGGACCGATCGTCGTGACGAAGGCCGCGCCGGTGCTGGTCACCTTGCCCGTGGTCACGAACCGTCCCGAGCCGCCGATGAAAAGCCCGTCGACCGCGTCGCTGTTGAGCGTGGCGGTGGCGTTCGGGCCGATCATCATCCCCAGCTTCTGGAAGCGGGTGGGCAGCACGACGTTCTGCATGAGCGAGTCGAGCGTGACGTCCTGCGTGAAGTCGAACCGCAGCGTGTTCGTGCCGCCGCCGCCATCGATGGCGCCCGAAATCCCGGCGATCCGGCCGGCCGCGGCGTCCCAGCGCGCGAGCAATATGTCGTCCTGCGCGCCCAGCTGCACGGCGCCGTTGATGGTCCCCGCGCTGTTGTCCAGCACCGTGGACGATCCTCGTGCGCCGGAGGTGAAGATGCTGCCGTTGATGGTTCCGGCGTTGATGATCGTCCCGCCGTCGGCCCTGATCGCGGTCCCGCCGGCGCTCTGGATGAGGCCCCCGGCCTTGTTCGTCAGCGTGACGAGGTTGGCGGTGTCGATCACCGACCCGGAAGCGTCGTTCCGCATCACGCCGCTGTTGGTGATCGTCATGTAGCCCATGTCCAGCCTGATGGTGGGCAGGCTGCTGCCGGACCGGATCGTTCCGGTGTTGGTGATCGACTGGGGGATCACCGCGAAGCTGGTGTTGGCGACGTTGAGCCAATAGGCCGATCCGGCTCCGCCGTCGATCAGGCCGGCGTTGGTGAGGACGCCCACCGAGCCGTAGATGGCGGTGTCGTCGCTGCGGATCACGCCGCCCGCCCGGTTCGTGATCGATTGGAATCCGGACATCTGCGGATCGGACGCCACCAGGCCCATGGCGGTCGCCGAGATCACGCCGCTGTTGTCGATCGTGGCGATGACGGGAGCCCATCCCGCGTAGTTCTGGCCGTTGAGCCAGATGGCGTTGCCGCCCTCGACCCGGCCGGTCTGGCCCACCGTCAGGTCGAGCTTGGTGGCCGGGAAGCTGTTGTTGGCGCCGGTGGAGGTGACCTGGATACCGGTGGTGACGCCGCCGGTGATCGTGCCGTCGACGTTCAGGCTCACCGTCGTGCCGGGCGTCGCGCCGGCCGCCGAGGTGATGATGAGGGCGTTGTACTGGCCCACGATATCGGGGCGTTCGAGGACCGCGCCGACCGGCACGTCCATGGCGCCGCTCGTCGAAATGACGAGCTGGGCCACCGTCGTCCCGGAACAGGTGACCGGGGTGGTCGGAGTCGGAGACGCCGGAAGGCAGTCCGCGAACGCCGCGCCGCCCATCCCCATCGTCAGCGCCAGGACGCTGCAACCTAACAAACGCTTGCGCTTCGCGCGCACGAACACACTCGACTCGACCACTGGAAACTTCCCCCCAAAACGCTACTTGGAGGAGGTCTCTAGCTTCGCCTTAGTACAACGTCCAGTTAAGGTTTTTGGCGCTCTAGCGGAAGGCTAGGGTTCCTCGAAGAAGCGCTCCACCTGCTCGGCCCAGCCGTAGGTGGCGCTGTTGAGCTGGTCGCGGTCGTAGGCGGGGACCTCCTTGAAGCGGTCCTTGGTCACGTCGGCGACATAGGCCTCGTCCTTGTCGTCCCAGGTCAGCANGCGCCAGGGCAGGGGGCGGTANTTGCCGCCGGCCGCGAACAGGCCCGCCGGTTCGATGGCCACGTAGCGGGCGATGCCGGCGTCGCGGTCGATGAACACCTCGCGGATCGCGCCCAGCTTGTGGCCGCCCGCGTCGTTGACCTTGACGCCGATCAGGGCGGCGCTCTTCACCAGGCGATCGTCGAGGCTCATCGAGGGGCTCCTTGGCAGGGTCTTNTGGGCAGGATTTTGAGGTTTGTTCCGCGAACAAACGCGGCTACGGCCAAGATCGATCCATTGGTCAGACCTTGGTCGGTATGGTCAGGCCAGCTGGCGTTGCGGATGATGGTGGGGCGGTCTATGGCTGTTACCGCTACCGTCGCGGCGACATCGCCAAGGCAGGCGGGGTCGGGGAGAGAGGCATGAACGGCAAGATCCGGGCCCTGCGCTGGTGGATGATCGGCCTGGTGATGCTGGGCGCGGTGCTGAACTACCTGACGCGCAGCACCCTGGGCGTCGCNGCCCCGACCGTGCTGGCCGACCTGCATATCGGCCCNAAGGAATATTCCTGGATCACCGGCGCCTTCCAGCTNGGGGTCATGCTGCAGCCCCTGTGCGGCTACGTGCTGGACTCCATCGGCCTGAAGCTGGGCTTCGCCCTGTTCGCCACCGCCTGGTCGCTGCTGACCATGGCCCATGGCTTCGCGGGAAGTTGGCAGGCCTTGCTGGGTCTGCGCGGCGCGTTGGGCGTGGCCGAGGGCTGCGCCCAGCCGGCCGGGATGAAGGCGGTGTCGATCTGGTTCCCGGCCAAGGAGCGCGGCTTCGCCGGCGGGATGTTCAACATCGGCGCCTCGATGGGCGCGGTGCTGGCCCCGCCNCTGGTGGCCTGGTCGATCCTGGTCTGGAACTGGCGGGCGGCCTTCTTCGTGGCCGGCGCCCTGGGCCTGGTCTGGGTGGTGCTGTGGCTGGCGGCCTACCAGTCGCCCGACAAGCACAAGGCCCTNTCCGACGCCGAGCGCGANCTGATCGCNTCGGGCCAGGAGACCCACCTGGACGACGCNGGGGCCAAGCCGTCGATCCTGACCCTGATGACTCGCCGCAACTTCTGGGGCATCGCCCTGCCCAGGTTCCTGGCCGACCCCACCTGGGGCACGCTGTCGTTCTGGATCCCGCTGTACCTGACCACCGTCCGCCATTTCGACCTCAAGCAGATCGCCCTGTTCGCCTGGCTGCCGTTCGTGGCGGCCGACCTGGGCTGCCTGTTCGGCCCCGCGGTGGTGCTGTTCCTGCAGAAGCGCGGGGTGAGCCTGATCAACGCCCGCCGCTGGGCCTTCACCCTGGGCGCCCTGCTGATGACCGGCATGATGTTCGTCGGCCGGGTCGAGAGCCCCTATGTGGCCATCGCCCTGCTGTGCCTGGGCGGCTTCGCCCACCAGACCCTGTCGGTGACGGTGATCACCATGTCGTCCGACCTGTTCCGCAAGAGCGAGGTGGCGACCGTGGCCGGCATGGCCGGGTTCTGCGGCAATTTCGGCCTGCTGATCTTTTCGCTGCTGATCGGCGGCCTGGTGGCCCGGATCGGCTACGATCCGTTCTTCGTCGCCCTGGGCGTGCTGGACCTGGCCGGCGCCGCCCTGCTGTGGGCCCTGGTCCGCGAGTCCGCCCCTCCTCCGGCCGCCCGGCCCGTCACCGTTCCCGCCCTCTAGAGCCGCCGATGTCCGTGATCTCCAACCCGATCCTGAGGGGCTTCAATCCCGACCCGTCGATCATCCGCGTCGGCGAGGACTACTANGTCGCCACCTCGACCTTCGAATGGTTCCCGGGCGTCCAGATCCACCACTCGCGCGACCTGGTGAACTGGCGGCTGCTGAGCCGGCCCCTGATCCGGCCCAGCCAGCTGGACATGCTGGGCGCGCCCGACGGCTGCGGCGTCTGGGCCCCGTGCCTGACCCACGCCGACGGCAAGTTCTGGCTGATCTANACCGANGTGAAGCGCTACGGCCGCACCACGACCGGCGGNGCCTCGGGCGCGTCCCTGCGCGACTTCCACAACTACCTGGTCACCGCCGACGACATCGAGGGGCCGTGGTCCGACCCGGTGTTCCTCAACAGCAGCGGCTTCGATCCCTCGCTGTTCCACGACGACGACGGCNGNAAGTGGCTGCTGAACATGCTGTGGGACCACCGGCCGGGCCGCAACCGCTTCGCCGGCATCGTCGCCCAGGAATACGACGCCTTCGCCGCCAAGCTGGTGGGCGAACGCATCAACATCTTCCCCGGCACGCCGCTGGGCCTGACCGAGGCGCCGCANCTCTACAAGCGCGACGGCTGGTACCACCTGATCACCGCCGAGGGCGGCACGGGCTTCGGCCACGCGGTGACCATGGCCCGCTCGCGGACGCTGGAAGGTCCCTACGCGCTCCACCCCGACGGTCCGGTGCTGACCGCCCGCGACCGGCCGCACGCGACCCTGCAGCGGGCCGGCCACGCCGACCTCGTCGAGACGCCCGACGGGAGACCTGGATGGCCTATCTGTGCGGCCGTCCGCTGCCCAATCGGGGCCGCTGCGTGCTGGGCCGCGAGACGGCGATCCAGCCGATGACCTGGGGCGAGGACGGCTGGCTGCGCACCCGCGACGGCTCGGGCGATCCCGAGCTGGACCCGCCGTCGCCCGGCCTGCCGCCCGCGCCGTGGCCCACCGCGCCGGCCTGGGAGGACTTCGACGGTCCCGACCTGCCCCTGGACTTCCAGTGGCTGCGTTCGCCCTATCCCGACCAGCTGTTCAGCCTGACGGCCCGGCCCGGCTGGCTGCGCCTGTTCGGCCGCGAGAGCATCGGCAGCACCTTCCGCCAGGCCCTGGTCGCCCGCCGCCAGCAAGCGTTCTGCTACAGCGCCCGCACTGTGCTGGACTTCGCGCCCGCGCACTACCAGCAGGCGGCCGGGCTGGTCTGCTACTACGGAGCCAACAAGTTCCACTACCTGTTCGTGTCGCGCGACGAGGAGAACGGGCGGCATCTGCAGGTGATGTCGGCCCTGCCCGACAGCCCCCAGGCCGACGCCTTCACGACCCCGATCCCGCTGCCCGACGCGGGGCTGGTCCACCTGCGGGTCGAGGTCGACTTCGAGCGCCTGCGCTTCGCGTGGAGCCTGGACGGCGAAGCCTGGACCTGGCTGCCCCAGGTGTTCGACGCCTCGATCCTGTCGGACGAGGCCACCGCGCCGGGCGCCCCCAACTTCACCGGCGCCTTCGTGGGCGTGGC
>Ga0055524_1002111_pt1 | contig 10500 bp, 4 predicted proteins | sample AraplaCol_mCL_r2_2_FD_55011 | JGI IMG/M metagenome (GOLD analysis project Ga0055524, IMG submission 55011) | Arabidopsis root microbial communities from North Carolina, USA - plate scrape MF_Col_mCL_r2 | ecosystem: Host-associated > Plants > Roots > Endosphere | place: USA: North Carolina...
GCCTCCCACTCGGCCTCGGTCGGCAGCCGGCGGCCGCACCAGGCGGCGAAGGCGGCGGCCTCGTAGTAGCTGACATGGCCCACCGGCGCGTGGGGATCGACNGGACGACGGCCCGACAGGGTCATCACCGACCACGCGCCGCCCTCCTCCCGCCGCCAGTAGAGCGGCNCTTCCCAGGCCTGCTCGTTGACCNCGGCCCAGCCGTCGGACAGCCACAGGTCGGCCCGGCGATAGCCGCCGTCCTCGATGAAGGCCAGCCACTCGCCGTTGGTCACCAGGCGGTCGGCCAGGCGATAGGGTTCCAGATGGACCTTGTGGCGCGGCCGCTCGTTGTCGAAGGCGAAGCCGGGACCGGCGTCGCCGATCTCGACCAGCCCACCCTCGAAGGCCAGGTAGCGGACGGCGCCGGCGACCGCGCGCTCCGGCGGGGCCGCATCGCGATAGGCCGGCTGCAGCGGCGACTGGGCGAACAGGTGCAGCAGGTCCATCAGGATCAGCTCCTGGTGCTGCTCCTCGTGGGCCAGGCCCAGGTCGAGGCGCTCGATCACCTCGGCCGTCGGCGCGGTGGTCAGCAGCCGGACCATGGCAGCGTCGACATGGGCGCGATAGGCCCCGACCTCGTCGGCCGAAGGCCGGGTGATCAGGCCGCGGAGGGGCCGCGGCTGACGGGGCCCGACGGCCTCGTAATAGGAATTGAACAGATAGGCGAAGGCCGGGTCGAACACCCGATAGCCCGGCAGGAAGGGCGTCAGCAGGAAGGTCTCGAAGAACCAGGCCGTATGGGCCCGATGCCATTTGACCGGGCTGGCGTCCGGCATCGACTGCGCGCCCTGATCCTCGGGGGAAAGCGGCTTGGCCAGGGCCTCGGTGCGCCGCCGGACCGCCAGATAGCGATCGACCAGGGCGATGGCGCGGGCCTCCGAAGCCTCGCGTGCAGGGGTATCGTCGGGACTCATGCGCTCTCCTGGCGGCCCTGCCTCGGGGAGCTTGCGCCGCCCGATGAGCTCAACGAATAAGCAACTTGAGTGTTCCCCCCTCGCGGTTCAAGCGGCGCCTGGAATAAAAAGTGAACGACGGTCGAAGACCGTCGCCCTCGACCGCGCCNGGCTCAGAGCAGGAAGGGCTCGGGACCGTCGTCGATGGGCAGCATCACGGGCGGCGGCCNCTCGGGTTCCGGCGCGGATTTGGTCGCCCTGACCGGTCNGGCCGGCGCCTTGCGCAGCAGCCGCCCCACCCGCTGCAGCAGNTGTTCGTCCTTGAACGGCTTGGCCAGGAAGTCCCGCGCGCCCAGGGTGATGGCCTGCTTGACGTCGTCGGGCTGGTTGCGGGCGGTCAGCACCATGGTCGGGGTGTTCAGGCCCTCCTGGCGCATCTTGCGCAGCACNCCGAAGCCGTCGAGCCGGGGCATGTTGATGTCCAGCACCAGGGCCGACGGCCGCAGCTCGTGCAGCCGCTTGAGGCCTTCGAAGCCGTCGCGGGCGAAATAGGTGTCGTAGCCCGCGATATCGAGGCGGGTGGTGATCAGGTCGAGGATGATCGGATCATCCTCGACGATCAGGATACGCGTGCGACCCACCTCACGCCTCCGCGAGATCGGCCAGGTCGAGATCGCCGCCCAGGTCGTCGGGGACGCCGTCCCAGCGCGTGAACCGGTCCACGGCCTCCACCAGATCGACCGCCATGATGGGCTTGGACACCAGGCCNTCGAAGCCGTGGTCCAGGTCCAGCAGNTTGAGGTCGGTTTCCGCCGTGAAGGCCAGGATCGGCACGTCCTGGTTGGGGCCCGGCGTGTCGCGGATCTCGCAGAGGGCGTCGATCCCGGAAAGTCCGGGCATCCGCAGGTCCATCAGGATGCAGTCGAACGGCTCCAGGGCCGCCGCCTCGAGCGCGGCGCGGCCGTCGCCCGCCTCGGCGACCTCGGCCCCCATGTGCTCCAGCACGGTGCGCGCCAGTTCGCGATTGACGAAGTTGTCGTCGACCACCAGCACCCGGACCCCGTCCAGACGCCGCCCCGCCTCCGCCACGGGCTCCAGCGCGGGCGCCTCGCCGCCCAGGCCCGTCGCCCGTTCCGCGGCGATGTGGAAGCTGAACACCGCCCCCTCCCCGAGCGTGCTGCTCACGGCGATGCCGCCGCCCATGGCCTCGGTCAGGCCCTTGCAGATGGCCAGCCCCAGGCCGGTGCCGCCATGCCGGCGGGTGGACGACGCGTCGACCTGGGAGAAGCGCTGGAACAGCTTGGTCTGCTGCTCGACGCTCATGCCCTCGCCGGTGTCCTCCACCCGCATCCGCAGCCGGGCCGCGTCCGGGTCGTAGGCGACGAACAGGCGCACGGCGCCCTGCCGGGTGAACTTGACCGCGTTGCCNACCAGGTTGAGCAGCACCTGGCGGACGCGGTCCGGATCGATCATCACCCGCTCGGGCAGCTCGCCCTCCGCCTGGCATTCCAGCCACAGGCCCTTGTCGTCGGCCTGGGGCGCGAACAGGGCCAGGGCGTCCTGGGCCAGCGTCAGCGGCGAGACCGCGCGAGGCGTGATCTCGACCTGGCCGGCCTCNAGCTTGGAGAAGTCGAGCACGTCGTTGACGATCGCCAGCAGCGCCTGGCCNGCGCTCGACACGCGCTGCACATAGCGTTGGGACACCTCGTCCAGCTCNGGGCGNTGGGACAGCAGCCCCGAGAAGCCGATGACCGCCGTCAGCGGCGTGCGGATCTCGTGGCTCATATTGGCCATGAANTCGCCCTTCACGACCGCGGCCGCCTCGGCCTCGGCGCGGGCGGCGGCCAGCGCCTCCTCTTGATCGACCTGGGCGGTCACGTCGCGGATCACGTCGAGGAAGCCNGTCGGCGCGTCCGTGGCNGGATCGCGCAGCAGCGANGGNTTGGATTCCAGCCAGACCTCGCGGCCGGCGGTCTTGTGCGAGACCCGCCAGCGGACGCGCCCGGCCGAGCCGCCCTTCAGCAGGTTGCGATAGACCCGGCGCACGCGCACGCGCTCCTCCGGGTGGGCCAGGTCGGCGGCGCCGCGCCCGATCACCTCGGCCGGCGCGTAGCCGGTCACCTCCTGGCAGGAGGCGGCCACGAACGTGATCTTGCCGTCCAGCCCGGCCGTCAGGATCATGTCGGTGGTGTTCTCGGCCATCAGGCGATAGCGGGCCTCGCTGTCCTTCAGCGCCGCCTCGGCCGCCCGCCGCGCGGTCAGGTCCTCGATCTGCGAGATGAAATAGCGGGGCGAACCGTCGGGATTATCGACCCGCGACACCGCCAGCTGGATCCAGATGATCGAGCCGTCCTTGCGGATGTAGCGCTTGTCCATCCGATAGGTAGAGATCCGGCCGTTGTAGAGGTCCTCCACCAGGCTGAGATCGGCGTCCAGGTCGTCGGGGTGGGTGATGGCCTGGAAGTTCAGCGCCAGCATCTCCTCGCGGCTGTAGCCCACCATCTCGCACAGCATCGGATTGACCTTCAGGAAGGTCCCGTCCAGCCCGACCAGGCACTTGCCGATCGGCGCATGCTCGAAGGCGTTCTCGAACAGCTCCAGCTGTTCCTTCCGCTCGGTGATGTTGCGGAAGACGTTGACGATCTCCCTCGCCTGCCCCTGCGCGTCGCGGACGATATGGGGATTGCCCTCGAACCAGACCCAGCGGCCGTCGGCGGCCTGATAGCGGTGCTGCCGGTTGGCCAGCAGATCGGGAACCGAGCCCGTGAACAGCGGNCTGGAATTGGCGATCAGGCGTTCCCGGTCGTCCGGATGCACCAGCCGGTCGTACGGCGTGCCGACCAGGTCCTCGGGCTCGTAGCCCATCGTCCGGCAGGCGGGCGAGACGTAGAGCAGCGTCCCGTCGAGGGCGCAGCGGACGATGACGTCCGAGGTGTTCTCGGCCAGGAGCCGGTAGCGCGCCTCGCTGGCGGTCAGGTTCTCCAGATTGCGGACCTGGTCGGTCACGTCCTGGAACAGGCCGATCAGGGCGACGACCTGGCCGTGCTCGTCCAGCTCGCAACCGGCCTTGGACTGGACCACCCGCGCCTCGCCGTCCGGCCGGATCATCCGCGCCTGGAAGCTGGAGGTNGTCTTGCTGGCGATCGCNTCGGCCAGCCGGTCGGCGACCAGCGCCTGGTCGTCCGGATGGAANGCCTCCAGGCCCGACTGGAAGGTGGGGACGTAGGTCCGGCGGTCCGCGCCCCGGATCTCATAGAGCAGGTCCGACCAGTAGACCTCGCCGGTCACGAGGTCGTAGCGCCAGTGCGCGACGCCCGACATGGTCTCGGCCAGCTTCAGCAGGCGCGCCTGCTCCCAGCGCACGCGGTTGACGCGCATCCGCTCCAGCTCGTCGACGATGATGCGCGCCAAGGTCCGCAGGCGGTCCAGCTCGCGGTCGGTGGGGCGCGGGCGGGGCTTGGTGTCGATGATGCAGAGCGTGCCGAGATTGTAGCCCTCCGGCGAGGTCAGCACGGCGCCGACATAGAAGCGCACGCCCATGTCGCCGACCACCGAGGGATAGTGGGCGAAACGCCGGTCCAGCGTGGCGTCCTCGACGATCATCACCGCGCCGGGGCCTTGCTCGATGGCCACGCTGCAGAACGCCTCGCTGCGCGGCGTCGAGCAATCCGTCAGCCCCTGGCGCGACTTGAACCACTGGCGCTCTTCGTCGATCAGCGAGACCAGGCCGATGGGCGCGTTGAACAGGTCGCACGCCAGCTGGGTCACGCGATCGAAAGCGGCGTCGGGCGACGTGTCCAGCACGCCGTAGCTCTGGAGCGCCCGGATACGCCTCGCTTCGTTGTGGTTCATACTGAGCCTCCGAGGCCTCAGCATGNGCCCAAAGGTCCGCAAAACCCGTTAAGGCGACCGCGACAATCGCGCGCGGGGCGTCGGGAACCACCGCCGGGCCGGNACCCGGCGGNGGTGGAANCCCGTCAGGGGCGCTTGGGGATTTCCAGGCCGCGCTGGACGGCCGGACGGGCNAGNCCCCGCTCCAGCCAGGCCGGCACGTGCTTGAGGCTGGCGTAGTCGACCAGATCGCCCGCGCCGTAGAAGCCGACCAGGTTGCGCACCCAGCCGAGGGTGGCGATGTCGGCGATGGTGTACTCGTCGCCCATGATCCAGTCGCGGTCGGCCAGGCGGGTCTCCAGGACGCCCAGCAGGCGCTTGGATTCGGCGACGTAGCGATCGCGCGGCCGCTTGTCCTCGTAGTCCTTGCCCGCGAACTTGTGGAAGAAGCCGACCTGGCCGAACATCGGGCCGACGGCGGCCATCTGGAAGAACACCCAGGCCAGGGNCTCGTAGCGCCGGGCCGGGTCCTTGGGCAGGAACTTGCCGGTCTTCTCCGCCAGATAGACCANGATCGCGCCGGACTCGAACAGGCCCAGCGGCTTACCGTCGGGGCCGTCGGGATCGATGATGGCGGGGATCTTGCCGTTGGGGTTCAGCGACAGGAATTCCGGTCCCCAGGTCTCGTTCTTGCCGATGTCGATGGTGTGCGGCTCGTACGGCAGGCCGATCTCCTCCAGCATGATCGACACCTTGACCCCGTTCGGCGTGGGCAGGCTGTAGAGCTGCAGGCGGTCGGGATGCTGGGCCGGCCAGCGCTTGGTGATCGGGAAGGCTGAGAGATCGGTCATCGTCGGCTCCGAAAGCAAAAGGCCGCCACTGCCGGCGCGGCCGAGCTTGTCAGATGGTCTCGCTCGGCGCGACGACAAGGCGCCGCCCGTCGAAAGCCTCGCCCCTCAGCCGCGTTGAGCCTTGGNGGGGGCCTTNGCGGGGACCTCGGCGTCCAGCACGNCGCGGACCTTGGCCGCCAGGGCCGGNCCCAGATAGGGCTTGTCGATCATCGGGAATTCGTTGGCCCAGGACGCCGCCTCGTCGCCCACATAGCCGGAGGTCAGCAGGACCTTCAGCTCGGGCCGTACCTTGAGCGCGGCGTGGGCCAGCTCGACGCCGTTGACGCCGCCGGGCATGACCACGTCGGAGAACAGCAGGTCGAACGCCTTGCGGCTCTTCAGGCGCTTCAGAGCGGCCGCGGCCGTNTCGGCCGTGGTGACCTGATAGCCCANCCCCTCCAGCGTCTCGACCGCCATGGCCAGCACCGCCGGATCGTCCTCGACCACCAGCACCCGTTCCGAGCCGCGGGCCGCCTCGGTCGTCTCGTCACCGCCGCCGCGCTGGCTCAGCGCCGCCTGGCTCAGCGGCAGGGAAACCTCGAACACCGCGCCCTCCCCCGGCGCGCTGGTCACCGTGACCTCGCCGCCCGACTGCCGGACGAAGCCGTAGACCTGGGACAGGCCCAGGCCCGACCCCTTGCCGATCTCCTTGGTGGTGAAGAACGGCTCGAAGATGCGGGAGGCCACGTCGGCGTCCATGCCCTGGCCGGTGTCGCGCACCATCACCAGGATCCGGGGATCGTCCCCGCCGGTCGACTTGGTGGAGATCGACAGCAGACCCCCGCCTTCCATCGCGTCGCGGGCGTTGACCGCCAGGTTCAGCAGGGCGCTCTCGAACTGGGCGGGGTCGAGGTGGGCGGGCAGCGCCTCGCCCGCCAAGCTCAGCTCGATGCTGACCGCTTCGCCGACCGCCTGGCGCAGCAGCGGCGCGAAGTCGGAGATCAGGACGTTGAGGTCGACGGTCAGGGGATTGAGGCGCTGGCGGCGCGAGAACGCCAGCAACTGGCGGGTCAGGGCCCCGCCCTTCTCGGCCGCCAACCGCACGGCGTCGATCTGCCGGGCCAGCTCGTGCTGGTCGCCGGTCCGCCGCTTGATCAGCTCGATATTGCCCAGAACAACCGTCAGCAAGTTGTTGAAATCGTGGGCGACGCCGCCGGTCAGCTGGCCCACGGCCTCCATCTTGCGGGCATGGCTCAGCTGCTCCTCCAGCCCCCGGCGTTCGGTGTTGTCCAGCAGCGTGCCGAACACCACCTGCAGGCCGCTCTCCTCGTCCTGGGCCAGCACGCCCTGGTCGATCAGCGACCGGTACGACCCGTCGGCGCACTGCCAGCGGTACTCGCAGGCGTAGGAACCGGACTTGCGGGCCTCGGCCTGGGCGCGCACCACGATGTCGACGTCGTCCGGATGGACCCGACTGATGCCGAACTCGGCCGAGGCCAGGAAATCCTCGGCGGAGAAGCCGGTCAGCTCGATCACGTTGCCGCCGACGAACAACGGCTCGTAGGGCGCGTCGGCCGTGCGCGAATGGAACACCACCGGCAGGGCGCGGAGGATCGCCTCCTGGCGCTCCTGGGTGCTCCGCAGGGCCCGCTCCGCGGCCAGCTTCTCGGCGTGGATGCGGGCGTTCTCCTCGATCAGCAGGCGGCGGCTCTCCGACTGCTGTTCCAGCTCCAGGGTCTTGATGTGCAGGTCGACCAGCACCTGCACCTTGGACCGCAGGATGAAGGGATCGACCGGCTTGAACACCACGTCGACGGCCCCGGCCGAATAGGCCTTGAAGATGTGGGCCTCGTCGCGGAACACCGCCGTCAGGAAGACGATCGGCACGTCGCGGTTGCGCCGCCGCTGGCGGATCAGCTCGGCGGTCTCGTAGCCGTCCATGCCCGGCATGTGCAGGTCCAGCAGGATCACCGCGAAGTCGTCGACCAGGAGGCGTCGCAGCGCCTCCTCGCCCGACCGGGCCACGACCAGNTCCTGGCCCAGGGTCTCCAGCGCCTGGATCGCGGCGAACGCGTTGCGCTCGTCGTCGTCGACGATGAGGATCCTCGTCCTTGGTCGGTCCTCGGGCGGCGGGGTCGCCTGATGCTTTACCGCGGGTACGGTCATTGCGCTGCGGTGCTGTGGATGGCGACGACGTTGTCTCCGGCCAGGCGCTGGGCGTCCGTGCGCTGGACCGAGACCCGCAGGACCGAGATCAGCTGGTCGATGTCCACGGGCTTGGAGACGTAGTCCGAGGCGCCCGCCTGGATGCACTTCTGGCGGTCGCCCTTCATCGCCTTGGCGGTGACNGCGATCACCGGCAGGTCGGAGAACCGCGGTCGGGCCCGGATTTCACGCATGGTCTCGTACCCGTCCATGTCGGGCATCATGATGTCGACCAGCACCATATCCACCGACGGCAGGCTGTCGAGCAGCTCTAGCCCCTCTCGGCCGCTCTCGGCGTAGCGCAGCTCGATGCCGTATTCCTCCAGCGCGCTGGCCAGCGAGAAGATGTTGCGGATGTCGTCGTCGATGACCACCGCCGTCAGCCCCGTCAGGACGGCGTCNGCGTGGCGGCTGTGGGCGATCATCGCCTTGGCCGGGCTGGACAGGCGNTCCAGCGGCGCGTGCAGCGACATGGTGACGTGGTCGATCAGCTGCTCGGGCGTGCGCGCNAGGCGGGCCAGGCCGGAGAACACCGCCAGGCGGAACCGGCGATCCTCCTCGGGATCCAGGTCGTCGGGCGCGTAGAGCACCGCCACCCCCGACGCCGCCCCGCGCTGCTTGAGGGTGTCGATGAACGGTCCGACCGGCCCGGCTCCGACGTCGATCACCAGGCAGCCGCCCTCCTCGACGAAGGCCTCGTCCGGCAGGTCGGCCAGGGCGGGAACCACCTTCACGGCCCCGATCGCCTCGCGCAGCGTGTCGGCGGCCTGNCCCTCGCCGCCGACCAGGATCGGNGCGCGGCCGGTCTCGGCCACCAGCTTCTTGACCTTCTCCAGGGTCGAGGCCACNGCCTCGCGCTCCACGGGCTTGCTGGTGAAGCCGAAGGCGCCCATCGACAGGCCGAGCCCGCCGTGGTCGTCGGCCGAGATCACCTGCACGGGGATGTGGCGGGTATCGGGCGTGCGCTTGAGCAGGTCCAGCAAAGCCAGGCCGTCCATGTCGGGCAGGCCGATGTCCAGCATGATGGCGTCCGGCGAGAAGCGGCGGGCCAGGGACGGCACGGCCGAGCCCTCGCCGGTCACCACGCCCTTGAAGCCGCCGTCGCGGACCAGCGACAGCAGGATCGAGGCGAAGCGGGTGTCGTCCTCGACGATCAGGATCACCGGGTCGCCTGGCTCGATCTGCTCGCGGTCGTCCACCACGGTCTCGGCCGGTTCGACCGATCCGGCCTCCGCCGTCGACAGACGGAAGGTCTGGACCGGCGAGGTGGCGGGACGCAGCGGCTGGGTGGGTTGAGGCTGGGCCGACGGGCTGAAGTTCAGCGGCAGGTACAGGGTGAAGGTGCTGCCCTGCCCGGGGGTCGAGACAACCCGCAGCTCNCCGCCCAGCAGGCGGGTGATCTCGCGGCTGATCGACAGGCCCAGGCCCGTGCCGCCGTACTTGCGGCTNGTGGTGCCGTCGGCCTGCTGGAAGGCCTCGAAGATGATCCGCTGCTTGTCCTCGGGGATGCCGATCCCAGTGTCCTCGACCGAGAAGGCCAGCACCTGGCCGGCCTTGTTGAGGTGGTCGTTGCCCAGGGCCCAGCCGTCCTCGGCGCGGGCGATCGACAGGCGCACCGAGCCGGCCTGGGTGAACTTGAAGGCGTTGGACAGCAGGTTCTTGATCACCTGCTGCAGGCGCTTGTCGTCGGTGTACATCGAGCGCGGCAGGGCCGGGTCGATGTTGATGAAGAAGTCCAGCTTCTTGTCCTGGGCCAGCTGCGAGAAGGTGCGGTCGGTCTGGTCGCGGAGGCTGGCGAACGACATCTCGCCGATGTCGAGGGTGACGGTGCCGCTCTCGATCTTCGACAGGTCCAGGATGTCGTTGATCAGGCCCAGCAGGTCGGCGCCGGCGCTGTGGATGTTGCGGGCGAACTCCACCTGCTTGGCGCTGAGGTTCCCCTGCGCGTTCTCGCTGAGCATCTTGGACAGGATCAGCAGGCTGTTGAGCGGCGTGCGCAGCTCGTGGGACATGTTGGCCAGGAANTCGGACTTGTACTTCGAGGTNAGGGCCAGCTGTTCGGCCTTCTCCTCCAGCGCCGCCTTGGCCTGCTCGACCTCGGCGTTCTTGGCTTCCACCTGCTTGTTCTGAGCCGACAGCAGGACCGCCTTGTCCTCCAGCTCGGCGTTGGTCTGCTGCAGTTCGTCCTGCTTGGAGCGCAGCAGTTCTTCCGATTGCCGCAGCGACGCGGCCTGCAGTTCCAGGCGGTCGTTGGTCTTCTTCAGCTCCTCCTGCTGGGCCTGGAGTTCGGCGGTCAGCAGCTGGGACTGCTCGAGCAGGCCTTCGGTCCGCATGTTGGCGGCGATGGTCGACAGCACGATGCCGATGGATTCCATCAGCTGGTCGAGGAAGGCCTGCTGGGTCTCGTTGAAGGTCCCGAAGGTGGCCAGCTCGATCACCGCCTTCAGCTCGCCTTCNAANAGGGCGGGCAGGACGATGATGTTCTGCGGCGAGGCCTCGCCCAGACCCGAACTGATCTTGATGTATTCGGACGGGACGTTGGTCAGCAGGATGCGCTGGCGCTCGGCCGCGCACTGGCCGATCAGGCCCTCGCGCTGGCGCAGGCGGGCCGGCGGCCGGTCGCCCGGGTTGGAGGCGTAGCTGGCGGCCAGGTTCAGCACCGGCTCGCCGTTCACGTCGTGGTCGGAGACGTAGAACAC
>Ga0055524_1002112_pt1 | contig 10500 bp, 8 predicted proteins | sample AraplaCol_mCL_r2_2_FD_55011 | JGI IMG/M metagenome (GOLD analysis project Ga0055524, IMG submission 55011) | Arabidopsis root microbial communities from North Carolina, USA - plate scrape MF_Col_mCL_r2 | ecosystem: Host-associated > Plants > Roots > Endosphere | place: USA: North Carolina...
GCGCCGTTCAATTGCAGTCCAGGGCGATCCTTTCATTGGTTCTTTCGCGTTTCTCGTGCATCGGTCGAATCGCCCGCCGGTGAATCTCCGGCAGCGGTTCACTTGAATGCGCGTCAGCGGCAAACACGCTGGCGTGGAGGAGAACTGATGAAACGCATGCTGATCAATGCGACGCAGCAGGAAGAGCGTCGCCTGGCCATCGTCGATGGACAGAAGCTGCTGGACTTCGAGACCGAGATCGAAGGCCGCGAGCAGCGCAAGGGCAACATCTACAAGGCGGTCGTGACGCGCGTGGAGCCGTCGCTGGAAGCCTGCTTCGTGGATTACGGCGAGGACCGCCACGGCTTCCTCCCGTTCAAGGAGATCTCGCGCCAGTACTTCAAGGACGGCGCCGATGTGCGCTCGGCCAAGATCCAGGACGTGATCAAGGAAGGCCAGGAGCTGCTGGTCCAGGTCGAGAAGGAAGAGCGCGGCAACAAGGGCGCGGCGCTGACGACCTTCGTGTCGCTGGCGGGCCGCTATCTGGTGCTGATGCCCAACAACCCGCGCGGCGGCGGCGTCTCGCGCCGCATCGAGGGCGAGGACCGCGAGGAGCTCAAGGAAGCGCTGGATCAGCTGGACTACCCCAAGGGCATGTCGCTGATCGCGCGCACCGCGGGCATCGGCCGCAGCGCGGCCGAGCTGCAGTGGGACCTGAACTACATGCTCAAGCTCTGGACCGCCATCGACGAGGCGGCCCGGGGCGGCAAGGGCGCGTTCCTGATCTATCAGGAGTCGTCGCTGGTGATCCGCGCGATCCGCGACTACTTCACCGCCGACATCGGCGAGATCCTGATCGACACGGACGACATCTTCGAGCAGGCCCATCAGTTCATGAGCCATGTGATGCCGGAGACGGCGCACAAGGTCAAGCGCTACCGTGACGACGCGCCGCTGTTCAGCCGCTTCCAGATCGAGCACCAGATCGAGACGGCCTTCAGCCGCACGGTGAACCTGCCCTCGGGCGGCGCCATCGTGATCGACCACACCGAGGCGCTGGTCTCGGTGGACGTGAACTCCGCGCGCGCCACCCGCGGCGGCGACATCGAGGAAACCGCCACCCGCACCAACCTGGAAGCCGCCGACGAGATCGCGCGCCAGATGCGTCTGCGGGACCTGGGCGGCCTGATCGTCGTGGACTTCATCGACATGGAGGAGTCCAAGAACCGCCGCGAGGTCGAACAGCGCCTGCGCGACGCGCTGCGCCAGGACCGCGCCCGCGTGCAGTTCAGCTCGATCAGCAAGTTCGGCCTGCTGGAGCTGAGCCGCCAGCGCCTGCGTCCGGCGCTGAGCGAAGGCAGCCACATCACCTGCCCGCGCTGCAACGGCACCGGCCACATCCGCGACACCGAATCGTCGGCGCTGCAGATCCTGCGCATGGTCCAGGAAGAGTCCATGAAGGACAACACTGCGGCCGTGCACGTGCAGGTCCCGGTGGAAGTGACCAGCTTCCTGCTCAACGAGAAGCGCACCGAGATCACCAAGATCGAGCTGAAGCAGCGCGTGACCGTGCTGCTGGTGCCCAACAAGCATCTGGAGACGCCGAACTACAAGCTCGAGCGCCTGCGCCACGACGATCCGCGCCTGGAGAACCTGCAGGCGAGCTACACGATGATCGAGGAGCCGCAGGAAGAGGTGGGCATCACCCGCCGCGGCGCCGAGAAGAAGAACAAGCAGGAGCCGGTGATCAAGGGCCTGATGCCGGAGCAGCCGGCACCGATGCCCGCGCCGGCACCCGCGCCCAAGGCGGCGGAACCGGTGGTCGCGGCGCCCGCGCCGACGGCTCCCGCGGCGCCGGTCGCGGCGGGCGGTGGTTTCTTCGGCTGGATCAAGAACCTGTTCGGCGGCGCGCCCGCGCCGGCCCCGGCGCCCGCTGCGGAAGCGAAGGCCACCGAGCCGGCCAAGAAGGAACGCGGCGAGCGCGGCGATCGTGACCGCAACGCCCGTGGCGAGCGCGGCGACCGCAACCGCCGTGGTGAACGCGGCGATCGTGGCGAGCGCGGTGAACGTGCCGAACGCGGTGACCGTGGTGACCGCAACGAGCAGAAGGCCCGTGACGGCAAGCCGCGCGGCGAAGGCAAGCCGCAGCAGGAAGGCCGCGGAGAGCGTCCGGAGCGTGGCGATCGCGCCGAGCGTGGCGATCGTGCTGAACGCGGTGAGCGCGGTGAGCGCGGCGGTGACCGCAGCCGTCGCAACGAGCGCGCCGACAAGCCGGAGCAGGCCGTCGAAGGCGCACCGCGCCAGGAACGCGCGGAGCGTGGCGATCGTCCGGAACGGGGCGAGCGCGGTGATCGTGGCGAGCGTGGCGAAGGCCGCCGCCGCCGCGAGGAGCGCGCCGCCGAGGTGACGCAGGAGCAACTCGCGCCGCTGGCCGGCACCGAGGCCGCCAACACCGAGTCGCCGATCGCTTTCGCCGACACCCAGCCGCTGGAGACGCCGCTGGAAACGCCGCTGGGCGAGGCCGGCGAAGAGCGTCAAGGCCGTCGCCGTCGCCGTCGCGGCAACCGCGGTGAGCGTGGCGCCGAAGGCATCGAGGGCGCGGAGCAGGTCGAAGGCACGCTGGTCGAAGGCCAGGCGCCGGAAGCGGGCGAGGCCTCGTTCGCCGAGGGCGCCGAGTCCGCCGCCGCGCCGGTGGTCGAGGGCGAAACCCCCGCCGAAGCCGTTGAAGGCGCCGAAGGCGAAGGCCGCGGTGAAGGCCGCCGCCGTGGCCGGGGTCGCGACCGCTATCGTCGCGACCGCCGCGAAGGCGAAGGCGCTCCCGCCGAAGGCGGCGAGGGTGCGAATGGCCTGATCGCGGAAGGCGAGGTCGCTTCGCCGGCCGTGGCCGCGCTGGATGGCATCGTCCTGGACGCGGGTGCCGCGCCGAAGCAGCTGGAACTGGGCGAATCGCCGAAGCAGGCGCCGGCGCAAGCCGTCGCGCCCGCACCGGTGGCTGCCGCGCCGGCTCCGGCCGCCGCCCCGGTCGTGCCGCGCTTCGAGCTGCCGATGACCGAGCTCAGCGCCGTCGCCGATGGCGCCGGCCTGGTCTGGGTCAACAGCGATGCCGACAAGATCGCCGCCGCCCAGGCCGCGATCGCCGCCGAGCCCGCCCCGGCACCGCTGGGCCGCGAGCCGGCACCGGTCGTGGTGGTCGACGACGGCCCGCTGGTGCTGGTCGAGACCCGCAAGGACCTCAGCCAGTTCAAGCTGCCCTTCGAGGCCTGATCGCCCCGCATGAACTCCCTCTCCCGCCTGCGGGAGAGGGAAGGGGTGAGGGCCGGCCTCCGCAGGTGCACCTGATGGAGACCCTTCACCCCACCCTCTCCCCGTCCGCGGGGAGAGGGTGTCATCGAGGCACGAGTTGATTTCGCAAGAGCCGCCGAGTTACCCCCGGCGGCTTTCCTTTTGGGGTGTCACAAGCGCCCGACGACACGACGGAGACTTCCCTTGAACACCTCCACCATCGCTGCCCCGGGCGGCACCGCCGGCAGCGCCGCGCAGGCCGCGCCCAAGATGCCGCCGCAGATCCCCTACATCATCGCCAACGAGGGCTGCGAGCGCTTCAGCTTCTACGGGATGCGCAACATCCTGACGGTGTTCCTGATGACCAGCCTGCTGCTGGCCATTCCTGAACCGCTGCGCAAGGGCGAGGCCAAGGAGGTGTTCCACACCTTCGTGATCGGCGTCTATTTCTTCCCGCTGCTGGGCGGCTGGCTGTCCGACCGCTTCTTCGGCAAGTACAACACCATCTTCTGGCTGAGCCTGGTGTACTGCGCCGGCCACGCCTGCCTGGCGATCTTCGAGGACAACCTGCGTGGCTTCTATTTCGGCCTGTTCCTGATCGCGCTGGGCTCGGGCGGCATCAAGCCGCTGGTCAGCTCCTTCATCGGCGACCAGTTCGACAAGAGCAACCGCACGCTGGCGCAGAAGGTCTTCGACGCCTTCTACTGGATCATCAACTTCGGCTCCTTCTTCGCCTCGCTGCTGATGCCGATCTTCCTGGACAAGTTCGGCGCCAGCGTCGCCTTCGGCATCCCGGGCGCGCTGATGTTCCTGGCCACCCTGATCTTCTGGAGCGGCCGCCGCAAGTACACGCATGTGCCGGCGGGCCAGTCGCACCGCGATCCCCATGGCTTCCTGAAGGTGGTGCGCACGGCGCTGCTGACGCAGGCACCGGGCCAGGGGCGCGGCGGCCTGATCGTGGCCGGCCTGGGCGTGGTGCTGGCGATCGGGGCGCTGGCCCTGACGCCCAACCTGGGCTTCGTGATCGCCTTCTGCTCGGCCCTGGTGCTGGTCATGGGCTTCGGCGGCATCGGCGCCTGGATGCAGCTGGAACGCGCCCGCGCGGTGCATCCGGCCGAGGCCGTCGAAGGCGTGCGCCAGGTGCTGCGCCTGCTGGTGCTGTTCGCGCTGGTCACGCCCTTCTGGTCCCTGTTCGACCAGAAGGCCTCGACCTGGGTGCTGCAGGCCGACCAGATGGCCAAGCCGGAGTGGTTCAAGTCCTCGATGATGCAGGCGCTCAATCCGGCCCTGGTCATGATCCTGATCCCGTTCAACAACCTGGTGCTGTACCCGCTGCTGGCCCGCCTGGGCCTGAAGGTGACGGCGCTGCGCCGCATGGGCGCGGGCATCGCGTTCGCCGGCCTGGCCTGGATCGTGGTGGGCGGGCTGCAGCTGTGGATCGACGGCGGTCACGTGGTCGACATCACCTGGCAGGTGCTGCCCTACGCGCTGCTGACGCTGGGCGAGGTGCTGGTGTCGGCGACCGGCCTGGAGTTCGCCTACAGCCAGGCGCCGCTGGCGATGAAGGGCGTGATCACCAGCTTCTGGAACCTGTCGGTGACCATCGGCAACTTGTGGGTGCTGCTGGCGAATTCGAGTGTCAAGGGTGCGGCGGTGACGGCCTACATCCAGTCGACCGGCACCAGCGTGACGGCCTTCCAGATGTTCTTCTTCGCCGGCTTCGCGCTGCTGGCGGCACTGCTGTTCGCGCTCTACGCGCGTGGCTACCGCATGCAGGACAACTACCGGGGCTGAAGCTCCACTCCTCAAGGAAGCGTCAACGATGAATCGACTCCTCTCGCTGGCCACCGCGCTGGCCCTCCATGCCGCGATCGCGACGCCGGCGGCGCTGGCGCAGACCAGCGTCAAGCTCAACCTGGTGCCGCTGCCGTCGACGCGGCAACAGGTCGACCTGACCATGGACACCCGCATGAACATGTCCATGCGGCTGCCGGCGGACGCGCCCGAGCAGGCGCGCGCCGAGGCCGAGCAGCTGAAGGCCGCCATGCCGTTGACGATGACCATGGCGATGCGCCAGACGCTGTCGACCTCGGCCAAGGCGGCCGATGGCGGCTACACCCTGGATGCGGAGATGGCGACGCTCAAGACCGAGATGCGCAATGCGTCCGGTCAGCTTCAGCCGCTGCCGCCGCCGATGACCTTCCGCTTCAACGCGCGGCTGAAGGACGACCAGTTCGAGCAGATCGACATGCAGCTGCCTGCCACGGCCGCGTCGCAGGCGCTGAGCAAGGAGCTGCAGGAGCAGCTCTTCAACCAGAGCTTCGACTGGATGCGCAAGTTCAATGGCGTGACGCTGAAGGTCGGCGAATCGGTCGAGGTGCCGGTCGAGATGAACCTGCCGATGGGCGCATCCAAGCAGCTGGGCAAGGTGGTGGGCCGATACACCCTGACCGGCGTGCGCCAGGGCGTGGCGTCGTTCGACGTCGCGGTGACGATGGCCATGGACGTCGCGCTGCCGGTGTCCGCGCCGGCGTCGGCGGCCGCCACCTCTGCCGCCGCCTCCAGCGCGACGGAGGCGACCGCCCCGGCGCCGGCCGCGTCCGCGCCGGCCGAGGTGAAGGGCTCGATGACCGCGACCGGCAGCGGCAAGATGGACGTGCGCCTGGCCGACCGTCTGATGCTCCGCAGCACGATGTCGATGACGATGGGCATGGACATGGCGGGACCGCAGGGCAAGCTGCTGCGCATGGACACGCAGATGAACATCGCCAGCACCGGCAAGGCCTTGCCCGCTGTGAAGAAGAAGGTCGCGCCGGCCAAGCCCGCCAGCAAGAGCTGAGCGCCTGATGCGCGCCGGGGACCCGGCGGCGCCGTGACCAGGACCGCCCGAGGGCGGTCCTTTTTCTTGACCTGAGCGGGGACGCTGCTGCCTCACCGCCGGCGCAGCTCGCGCATGCCGGGCAAGGTCGGGATGACCTCGCGCATCACTTGCTGGAACGCGCGCAGCCGGGCCGGCTGCAGGCGGCGCGACGGATACACGAGCGAGATCGGCAGCGGCGTCGCGCACCAGTCCGGCAGCAGTCGCACCAGACGGCCTTGCGCGAGGTCGTCGATGACCGCCCATTGCGAGACCAGCGCCAGGCCCAGGCCGCGCCGCGCGGACTCGATCAAGGCGAACAGGCTGTCCGTGCCCAGCCGGGGCCGGAAGCCGATGTGCAGGCTCGCGTCGCCCGTCGCCGCGCGCAGGTCGATGCCGTCCCGGTAGAAGGCCAGCAGCGCCAGCCAGGGCTGCGCGCCGAGCAGCGCCGCGATCTCCTCCGGTGTCTTCCGGTCCAGGCCCTTGGGCAGCTTCTTCGCGAGCGACGGCGCGGCCACCAGCACCCGCGGGACTTCCGCCAGCTGCGTGGCAATCAGATTGGGCTGACTGATCTCGCCGACGAGCAGGGAGCAGTCGACGTTCTCCCGGCTGAAATCCGGCAGTTGGTCCTGCAGCATCCATTCGACCGACACCCGCGGATGGCGCTTCAGGAAGGCGGCCAGCGGCTCGATCAGCTGGCTCTGCCCAAAGGCATGCGGCACCCGCAGCCGCAGCGTGCCGGAGAGCTCCTCGCCGCCATCGAGCTCCTCGGCCAGCGTCTGCCAGCCATCGATCAGTTCCTGCGCCTGCGCGGCGCAGCGCTCGCCCTCCTCGGTCAGGCGCAGGCCACGCGTCGAGCGTTCCACCAGCCGCGCGCCGAGCAGCGATTCCAGCATCTGCACCCGGCGGCTGACGGTCGGCTGGGTGGTCGCGAGCTGCAGCGCCGCCGCGGAGAAACTGCCCGCCTCCGCGACACGGAGGAAGGTCTGCAGCAGCGCGAGGCGGTCCTGGCCGCCGTCCCGGACAAGGTCTTTCATGGGACGCTTTATACGCCGGACGTATGGCCGCTGTGCGCGCGGGGCCGGTTCCGCGGGCGGGCGCCGATCCGAAGAATGCGAGGCATCCCGGTGCCGGCGCGCCGCCGCCCACCGATTCCCGCTTCCTCGTTACCCTTCCGGAGTTGCCATGTCCGCCCTGCCGCTGACTTCGCCCTCGACACCCACCGTGACAACGACCTCGACCGCCTCGCCGCCGGATGCCGGCGCAACGCCCTCGACGCCGCTGATCGTCCTGCTGGCCGCATCGGCCGGCCTGGGCGCCGCGTCGCTCTACTACAGCCAGCCGATCCTGACCCCGCTGGCCGAGGATCTGCACGCCTCCACCGGTGGCATCGGCGCGGTGCCGATGCTCACCCAGCTCGGCTACGCCGCCGGCATCCTGCTGTTGACGCCGCTGGGCGACCGCTTCGACCGCCGCCGCGTGATCCTCACCAAGTTCGTGCTGCTGATCGCGACCCTGCTGATGAGCGGCTTCGCACCGGGCTTCGCGCCCTTCCTGGTCGCCAGCGCGCTGCTCGGACTGACGGCGACGCTGGCGCAGGACGTCGTGCCGATGGCCGCCGCGCTGAGCCCGGCCGAGCACCGGGGGCGCATCGTCGGCCAGGTGATGACCGGGCTGCTGCTGGGCATCCTGCTGTCGCGCGTGATGAGCGGCGTCATCGCGGACCTGCTGGGCTGGCGCTGGGTCTATGGCCTGGCGGCGCTGGCCCTGACCGTCGCGGGCCTGGCGAGCTGGCGCTGGCTGCCGTCCTCGCCGCCGGCGATGCGCACGACGTATGGCGGCCTGCTGCGCTCGCTGGGCGGCCTGTGGCGCGCCTGGCCGACGCTGCGCCGCGCCGCGATCGCGCAGGGCTTGCTGGCCGTCGCCTTCAGCGCGTTCTGGTCGACGCTGGCGGTGATGCTGCATGCGCGCTTCGGGCTGGGCAGCGCGGTCTCGGGCGCTTTCGGACTGGCCGGCGCGGCGGGCGCGCTGGCCGCGCCGCTGGCCGGCCGTATCGCCGACCGGCGCGGTCCCGGCGTGGTGACGCGGCTAGGCGCTCTGCTGGTGGTGCTGTCGTTCGCGGCGATGTCGGTCACCGCCTGGCTGGACCGTGGTGCGGCGATCGCCGTGCTGGTGGTGTTGGCGGTCGTCTTCGACTTCGGCGTGCAGGCGGCGCTGGTCGCGCACCAGACCATCGTCTACAGCCTGGACCCGGCCGCGCGCAGCCGCCTGAACGCGCTGCTGTTCACCGGCATGTTCATCGGCATGGCGACCGGCGCCGCGCTCGGCAGCCTGCTGCTGGCGCACTGGGGCTGGCTGGGCGTGACCGGTCTGGCGACGGTCGCGAGCGCCGCGGCGCTGGTCGTGCGGCTCACGGCTGACGAGTGAGGACGAAGGCCTGCGGCGCGGCACATCGGCGCACCGCGTCCGGCGCTCAGTCGCCGCGCCCGAGATACGCCCGGATCGCGCTGATGCGGCCTTCGTCGTCAAACTCCAGCACGTCGACCACGAACAGCTCGATGTGCCCGTCGACGACGATGCGCAGCTCGCCGGCGACGGAGCGGTCGCCGGCGAGCACGCGCTGCACGTCGATGCGGATCGACGCCGCCGATTCGAAGTTCTTGCGCGTCTCGGCGATCGCGGCGTCGCGGCCCTTCACCGACAGGTTCCAGTCGCGCAGCGTTGCCTCCGGCGCGAGCATCGCGGCGATGCCGTCCAGGTCCTTCGCTTCGTAGCGGCGCAGGTAGTCGATGAAGGTGGCTTGCAGGCTCATGGGGTGCTGTCGGACGGAACGCAAGGAAAGCCGGCGCCAAGGCCGGCCCGGATCGCGGCGCATTGTGGCGCGATCCGGCTGGCTCACACGCGGCGGAACAGGCCCGGGTAGTCCACCACCAGGCCGTGCTCGTCGACCTCCAGGTCCGCCGTGAAGCCGGACCCATCCAGCGACTCGAAGCGATAGCGCCGCTCGTCGAGCCGCGTATAGGCCTGAGCCTGAGGGCGGACGGTCAACGCGGTGCCATCGACCCACGCCATGCGGAACTCGCGCCGCTCGCCGACCGCCAGGGACACGCGCCGGATCGGGAAGCTGTTGGTGAACGGCGTGGGCCAGATGTCGATGTCGAGGCAGCCCTCCAGCGCGGGGAGCGCCGCGCCGCGGTCGTCGGTCCAGTGCCCCTGCCCATCGGTGGCGAGGCCCATCGTGCGTGCGGCGACACCCTCCCCGACGATCAGCGACAGCGCCGCATCACGCAGGCACCACTGCGCGTCCCAGCTCAAGCGGTAATGGAGGCGGAACGGTCCGCGCTCGTCGTCGATCGCAACGACCAGCCCGTCGGCCTGCCCCTCCGAGAGGCGCAGATGTTCGATGCCGACGTCCGGATGCGAAGCGCTCCAGCTCGGGATCCAGCAAACGGTGCGGGGGATGGGCGACATGTCGGCTCCTGTCCCTGGCTGGGCAATCGACGTGCGAGAGCCGCTCGGGTCAATCCTGCGAGGGCGGTGGCGAATGGCAGGCCACGCACAGCTTGTTCCCGTCGGGATCCCGGAAGTAGGCGCCGTAGTAGTGCTCGTGATATTCGGGGCGCAGGCCTGGCGCACCTTCGCAGCAGCCGCCGTGCGCAAGCGCCGCCGCGTGGGTCGCATCGACCATCACGCGCGAGTCGGCCATGAAGGCGGTCATCTGCCCGTTGCCCGCGGCGTGCGCCATGCCGTCGAAAGGACGCCCGATGAGGAAGAGCGGCCGCGGCCCCGGAACCGACTGCCAGCCGGCCCAAGGCCGCGTGGGATCGCAGAAGCGCTGCGGCAGCTCGAGCGCCGCCATCAGCGGCGTGTAGAACGCGAGCGCCCGGTCGAAATCGCCGACGCCGATGAACACGTGCGAGAACATGGCGGTGCCGCGCTTACTGCGTCCGCCCGCGCCAGCCGAGGAGGCTCACGCCCAGCGCCACGAAGCACGCGCCGAAGCTGCGGTTCATGATCCTCACGCGGCGAGGCGAGGCCAGGCCGCGGCGCAGCGCGCGGGCCAGCACGACGTAGAAGCCATGCGCCAGCACGGCGCACAGCGAGAAGGTTACCGTCAGCACGACGAAGTCGCGCATCGCCGTCTCGGGGTGATTCATGAACTGCGGAAACAGCGCGGTGAAGAACAGGATCGCCTTGGGATTCGTGAGCGCGACCAGGATGCCGCGCAGGAACAGCGCCCGGCGCGACAGCCCTGCCGTCTCGGCGGCGGCCGCGTCGCCATCCGCGATCGAGGCCATGCGCTCGCCCTGGCGCCATTGCTTGATGCCGAGCCAGATCAGGTAGCAGGCGCCCAGCAGCTTGACGACCAGGAAGGCCTGAGC
>Ga0055524_1002115_pt1 | contig 10489 bp, 8 predicted proteins | sample AraplaCol_mCL_r2_2_FD_55011 | JGI IMG/M metagenome (GOLD analysis project Ga0055524, IMG submission 55011) | Arabidopsis root microbial communities from North Carolina, USA - plate scrape MF_Col_mCL_r2 | ecosystem: Host-associated > Plants > Roots > Endosphere | place: USA: North Carolina...
TGCGCTAACTATTTAATTTAGAACAGGATTCAGATTTTAGGCCGAACCGGCCTGATCTAGTCCAGACCCGTCAGCGCGGCGATCATTTCTCCTTTGGTGCCGGGGGGACGATCGGCTTTGCCGGGGCTGCAGCCGGTGTTGCCGGCTTTACCGGGGCTGCGGCAGGTATTGCCGGTCTTGCCGGTTTTGCGCCATCGAGATTTCCAAGGAGGGACGAGATGGCGTCGTCGCCCTCGAAGCCGGCCTCCTTCAACAATTTGTCGAGGATCGGTTTGTTGGCCTGATAGGAGAGGAGCTGGCCTGCCAGTCCTTCGCCGAGGCCGATGCCGGTTCCTCCGGTCGCGCCGTTTCCGCGGCCGAGCATGCCGCCGGTATCGAAGATCCTGATATCGGAGATCTTCTCGATCGGCTTGACCGCCTCGGCGAGTGCTTCGGGAATGATGCGGATACGCTCGCGGGTGATCTCGAACTCGATGATGGCAGCGCTCAACTTGTTGCGGGCGTCGTTAAGCAATGCCTCGCTCTCGGCAGCGGCCTTGCCGGTTTCGAGAATACCCTTGGCCTTGATGATGGCCGCATCCGCTTCGGCGGTCGCAAGCGTCTTGATGGCCTCGGCCTGGTCGCTTGCCGCCTGTTTTTCGGCCTCGGCGCCGACGGTGACGGCGGTTGCTTCCGTCTCGGCCTTCTTGCGCGCGTCGATGACGGCGATCTGCCTTTCGCGTTCGGCGATCTCGATCGCCTTGGCGGTGCCGACCTTTTCCTCCGCCGCTATCGCCAGCGCGCGGGCCGCTTCCGCAGCTGCCTTCGCTTCGGATTCTTCGCGGCTCTTGTTGGCAACGGCGATGGCGCTCTCCTGCGCCACGATCTGCAGATCACGCTTGGCTTCGGTGTCGCGCTGCTGGACGGCGCGGGCGGAATCGATGTTGGCGCTTTCGCGGGCCTGCTTGGCGGATGCCTCGCGTTCAGCGATCGCCTGTTCGGAGGCGATGCGGGCTTCCTCTTCGGCGCGTTTGGCGGCCTGTTCCTGCTGCGCGGTTTCGGCGCGTGTCGCCGCGGATTTGTTGGCGATGTCGCGTTCCTGGCTGAGCTCGGCTTCCCGCTTCGTCCGCTCGATGGTCAGCGATTGCTGGCGGGCCTCGAGATCCTTCTGGGCGATGGCGACTTCGGTATCGCGAACGATCTCGTTTCGCTCCTTCTTGCGTCCCTCGGTGATGCGGGTCAATGCGGCGAGACCTTGCGCATCGAAGAAGTTGTTGGCGTTGAAATGCTTGATATCGGTCTGGTCGAGGCGGGTCAGCGACACGGATTCGAGCTCGAGGCCGTTCGACTGGAGATCGGCGCCGACGGCTTCCTGCACGGCCTTGACGAAATCCATGCGCTGTTCCTGCAGCGCGTCGAGGTTCATCGTCGCGGCCACCGAGCGAAGGCCGTCGACGAATTTCGCTTCGATCAGGATGCGAAGCGCCTCGGCATCATTGGTCCGGTTGCCGAGCGTCTGGGCGGCAAGCGCAATCGAGGAGGCATCGGGTTTTACGCGCACATAGAACTCGGCGCCGATATCGACGCGCATGCGGTCCTTGGTGATCAGCGCATCACCTTCACCGCGGCGAACTTCGAGCCGCAGCGTCTTCAAATTGACCCTGGCGATCGAGTGGAAGATCGGCAGGACGACCGAACCGCCGTCGAGCACGACCTTCTGGCCACCGAGGCCGGTGCGCACATAGGCCTCATCGCGGCTGGAGCGTGTGTAAAGAGAGGCGAGGACAAAACCGATGCCGAAGATCAGAACAATCCCAATGCCGGCTGGTAGAATAACGTCGTATATCATTGCTGGTCCCTCAAAGATTGATTGTCCGCATCGGTCGGGTCGGCCAGTGCGGGAATGGCGATATATACATCTGCCGTGCGGTCGACGAGGAGAACCTCGGTGCCGACCTTCAGAGGCTCCTGATCTCTGGCGGCCTTGGCTCTCAGCACGTGCCAGTTTCCATGCTGGTCCTTGACGCGGACGCGTCCTGGCAGCCCCTGATCGAGCGGGCCGAGCGATACTTCGGCCGTCCGGCCGATGAGCGCGTCGAGATCGACGGCATAGGTCTCGTCATGCGGCACGAGCCGCGCCACGGTCCTGCTCGACGCCCTGACCATGGGGATGGCAACCAAGATGGCGGGAAGAGCGGCGACGGTGGCGGGAAGCGGTGCCCAGAAAGCATTGGCGACGGCCTGTATGGCAAAGCCCGTCATGGCGAAGAAGCCGAGCGCCAGCATGATGAGGATGAGCAGGGGAACACCGCCGAGATTGAGCCAGGACAGGTAGCCCGCAAACCCGTCATGGCCATGGAAATCCGGTTTTCCTAGAAATTCCATGATCGAAAAACCCATGACGGTCGCGAGCATCTCGATCGCGGTCAGGCCGGCGAGGACCGCGGCGGCGATGGCGAAGGGGGCACATTCGGGGGCGAAGAGAAGTGCCATCGCCGTTACCGGTTATCCGCCTTGAAGCGTGCGAGGCGCGCTTCGATCGCCTGTTCGCGGTGCAAGCGGTCGAGTTCGTCCAGCTCCGAACTATGGGCGTGCTCGCCTGATGGAACACCGGTCAGCCGCGACACCGCCGCCGCAGCCCGGGCAGCATCGGCGCCCGGCGCGGGCCGGCTGTGACCTGCTGCGGCGTCTTCGGGATGCCTGGCGATGCTGCGCTTGAAATCGGCAAGGCGGGCGTCCGCCTCGCGGCGCGTGGCGAGCACGGCCTGAAGGGCTTTCTGGCCCTCGTCCAGCTGCTCCCTGGCATCGGCCAACGCCTTGTCGAGCGCCGCGATCTGGGATTCGAGATCGATCTGCCGGGCGACGCCGGCCTTTGCCAGATCATCGCGCCCGGAAGAGACGGCGAGGCGGATCTTCTGGTCGAGCGCGTTCATGTCTCCGACGATCTCGTCCTTGCGGCTCTGGATGCGATATTCCTCGGCACGCGCCTTGCCGAGATCGGTGCGGGCCTCATCCGCTGCCGCATCGATCTCGCGGATCGCCTGTTCGATGACGGCGATCTTGTTGACGCCTTCCGCCTTGTCGACCGCCGCATTCGCGATGCCCGCGATCAGGCGGCCCATGCGGGAAAGAATGCCTTCATTCGTCATGTTTTCCTCCATCCGAGCGGAATTCGGCGTGACGCCGATGTGAATCTCGTAACGATCCTGGCCGGCCACAAGATAGGCCGGAAAAATACTCTCCCATCCCCTGGAATAGCCCGCGACATCAAAGGGTACGGCAACGCGCCCGTGCACTGTGGCGATCGTTAGATCCGCGGGGCCTTTGATGGCGAAAAGCTTGTCGTCGAGCGGCAGAAGCGGGGGATCGGCACTCGCGCCGCGATTGGCGGCGAAATCGCGAAGACCGAGTGTCACCAGCCGCGCCGGCAGCCCCGTCTGCTCGCGGACGGTTTCATAGGCAAGTTCATGCAGGAGGACGAGATTGGCGCCCGCCCTGTCGTCGATGCGTTCGTTCAGGATGTCGATCATCCTGCGATAGGCGGCAAGAGTATCGTCCAGCGCCTGCCGNGCCTGTTCATCAGGCGCCAGCGTGTAGCGCAGCAGCGATAGGTGCGGTGTCTTGCCTGTGTTCGCCATAGGATAAAACATAAAGCACCGCTTTGGTGCTTTCAAGGGGTTGTGCTAAAAATACAACCTAAGCTTAACATGGCGTTAGAAGGAGAGGCAGCGTCCTATCGGGCGGCGGTATGCGCCTCGCGAATACCGGCGCTGATACGGTTGATGATGGTCCATATGAGAAGGAGAGCCACCACCGCCCAGAGCCACGAAGTCCATGCTGCAAACGTACCGCCAACCGCGACAAAGATGCCGAGCGCGCCGAAAAGCACCGCGCGGTCGCTCTTGCCCAGCGGCCCGTCGTAACGCCGGCTTGCCCCGACCGTTTGACCCAGAACGCCGGCAAATTCCGTCAGCGCCGAGAGGAATATGACTGATAACGCCGGCACCAAGCCGTTCGGATCGATGAGCGCAAACGGCAAATACAGGGCGACATCCGACACGACATCACCGATCTCGTTCAGATAGGCGCCTAAAATGCTCTTCTGCCCATGTTCGCGCGCGAGCATGCCGTCGATGGCGTTGAGGCCCATGCGCAGGAGAAACCATACCGGCACCAGCAGGAACCAGTGCGGAAGCGGNGCGACGCTCAGAAAAAGGCCCAATGCAACCGAGACGGCGGCGGCAACTGAAGTCACCTGATTGGCGGTGACGCCTCGCGNCGCGAGGGAGCGCACCAGAGGGCGAAGAATNTTCTGAAATCGGGACTTCAATTGATANACAGACATGCTACCTCANTGGAATTTCGTGGCATTTGAACAGTCTATNCCGGCTCGGGCAGTGCAGATCGTCGCAGCTGTGAGGAAGGCCGCACTTCATATCGGTTCATGCAAAGGACTTACATTTGCAACTAGACTTTTGCAATGAAAGCAAATCACTGTGCTCGCCAATGGATGCAACCTATCCACCCATCAGAATTGGAGAAGAGCGTGCTGCAAACTGCCGATAGTGGGCAACCGTCCTCGACGGCCAGACCAATGCATGAATCAGAATTCGCATCGCATGATGGCACTCGGCTGTTTTATCGGGCGTGGCCTTCGACGAGCGCTGCACCGAAGGGCGTGATCATTCTTCTCCATCGCGGCCACGAGCATAGTGGCCGCGTCGCTCATCTCGCCACCGANCTCGGTCTCGATGATTTTTCCTTCTACGCCTGGGACGCACGCGGCCANGGGCGTTCACCGGGAGAGCGCGGCTATTCTCCATCCTTTGCTGCCTCGGCGCATGATCTCGATTGCTTCGTCCGCCATGTCAGCGAGACAAGCGGTACTTCAGTCGAAGACATCGCCGTCATTGCGCAGAGTGTCGGCGCGGTCCTCGCCAGCACCTGGGTGCACGACTATGCGCCGCCGATCCGTGCGCTCGTGCTTGCCTCGCCGGCCTTCAGCGTCAAGCTCTACGTGCCTTTTGCCAAAGAAGGCATCGCGTTCTGGGAAAAGCTCAAAGGTACATTCTTCGTCAATTCCTATGTCAAGGCGAGGTTCCTGACGCATGATCCCGAGCGCATCGCCTCCTACGAAACCGACCCATTGATATCTAGGCCGATTGCCTCCAACATCCTGGTGCAGCTCTATGAGGCGGCAGCCCGCGTCGTCGGCGACGCCCGCGCCATCACCGTCCCGACCCAACTGCTGATCTCCGGCAGCGACTGGGTGGTGCGACAGGCGCCGCAGCACCGGTTTTACGAAAACCTCGGCAGCCGGATCAAGGAACGGCATGTGCTTGCCGGCTTCTACCATGATACGCTTGGCGAAAAGGACCGCGCGATTGCGCTCGCCGAGNTCCGCCGTTTTATAGNTGCGCGTTTTGCCGAGCCCCGGGCACCTGCCGACCTTCGCAACGCCCATATCCAGGGCTATACAAAGGACGANGCCGACCGGCTTGCGAGCCCGCTGGACGCGACATCCCCACGTGGCATCTACTGGGCGCTCAGCCGCCTCAACATCAAGATCGGCGCCTTGGTGTCCGAGGGCATCAAGACCGGGGTCAAGACCGGCTTTGATTCCGGCTCGACGCTCGACTACGTCTACGAGAACAAGCCGCGCGGGCTCGGTCCCGGCGGGCGTTTGATCGACAAGGTGTTCCTCGAGGCGATCGGCTGGCGCGGTATCAGGCAGCGAAAGCTGCACTTGCAGGAGCTGATCGACCGCGCGCTGCAGCGCCTGAAAGCAGCCGGCCGCAGCACCCATATGCTCGACATAGCGGCCGGGCACGGCCGTTATGTGCTTGATGCGATCGAGGCGGCTGCCGTGCGTCCCGACAGTGCGCGGCTGCAGGACTATTCCCCCATTAACGTCGATGCCGGCCGCAACAGCATTGCCGCACGTGGACTGGGCGATTTCGTCAACTTCCGCCAGCAGGATGCCTTTGATGGCGAGGGGCTGGCAGCAACCACGCCGGCTCCGGATCTCGCGATCGTCTCCGGCCTTTACGAGCTGTTTTCCGACAATGCGATGATCGCCGCTTCCCTCAACGGGATCGCCCGCGCGATGCGGCCCGGTGGTCTGCTAGTCTACACCAACCAGCCATGGCATCCACAATTGGAGATGATTGCCCGCGCCCTGACCTCCCACCGCGGCGGCGAGGCGTGGGTGATGCGGCGGCGGACGCAAGAGGAAATGGACCAACTGGTCGCCGCAGCCGGTTTCCGCAAGATCGAACAGCGCATCGACCAGTGGGGCATTTTCACTGTCTCGTTGGCCGAGCGAGTTTGAGGGCAAAGCGTGGAGAAGGCACGTTCACCTTTTTCCCGGGCAGCACCGGTCCAGAAGCGGGCGGCGCTCTGGCTCGCCTTCCTGGGACCGTTCTTCTATCTGAGCTATGGCGGCGCCAATTGGCTGGCGTCGCAGCGCGCTCATGTGCCGAACGTCGCCTTCGCATGGGAAAGCGCCATTCCGTTCCTCGGATGGACGATCATTCCCTATTGGTCGATCAATCTGTTCTATGCACTCTGCCTGTTCATCAACACGACGCCGCGCGGTGTGGATATGCTGGCGAGGCGTTATCTAACGATCCAGATAATAGCCGTCGCCTGCTTTGTCGCGTTTCCGCTTGAAGCGACCTTCGTGCGGCCGGCAACGAGCGGCCTGCCCGGTTTCATGTTCGCCGTGCTCGGCGGCTTCGATAAGCCGTTCAACCAGGCGCCGTCGCTGCATATCGCGCTCCTGGTTGTGATCTGGGACCATCTGCGCGGCCGGCTGCCGCGCAAGGCACGGCTTCGGTGGCACTTCTGGTGCCTCCTGATCGGTGCCTCCGTGCTGACCACGTGGCAGCATCACGTCATCGACATACCGACCGGCATGCTGCTCGGCCTGTTTGCCGCCTGGCTTTTTCCGCGCGATGCCGGTTCGCCTCTCGCGAATTTTGCGATGAGCGGCGATCCGAAGTCGCGTCGCCTCGGCATCTATTATCTATGCGGCGCCATCGCATTTCTCGGCCTTGCAACGCTCTGCACACCTCTATCGGCCGCGGCCCTGCTGTTGCTCTGGCCGGCTGTTGCGCTGGCGATCGTCTCGCTCGGATATCTCGGCGCCGGCCCGCAGATATTCCAGAAACGCGTCGATGGCCGGGCCACCCTTGCCAGCCGCTGGCTGCTGGCACCCTACCGGCTCGGCGCTCACATCAATATTTGGCTCTGGACCCGGGGAATGCCGGCGTCGGTGGCGATCGCCGACGGCGTCCATCTCGGTCGTTTTCCGCGTCGCTACGAGGCCGACCGTTTTGCCACGGTGATCGACATTACCGGCGAACTTCAGCGCCCCGGCGCGACACGCGCGCGCTGGTGCAGCTTTCCCACCCTTGATCTTACCGCCCTCGACAAGATCCAGACGCTCGCCGCGGCGAACCTCGTCGAGGCTGCGCGCGAGCAGGGACCGGTTCTCGTCTGCTGTGCGCTAGGTTTCCAGCGGAGCGCTTGCGTCATCGTGCGTTGGCTGCTCATCAGCCGACGTTGCGAAGATCCGGCCGAAGCAGTGCGGCTGATCGAACGGGCGGGGCGGCGTGTTCATCTGCCCGCGGAAAGTATCCATGCCGTGACGGAGGGCGTGCAATGACGCAGTGGAATAGCACGGCCTCGGCGGCGGCGCGAAATCTCGGCCGTAATTCGATCTTCTGCGGGCTGACGGCACTGTTGCCACTGATTGTCGGCCCGATCACTGCCGAATATCGAGGCTTCGTTCCACAGTTCGGCTGGCTCTTGATGCTGGTTTTCTGCGTGATTGTTCTTGCGCTGGCGATCCATCTTCTCTTCGATGCGCTGTTGTTTCGCCTCGCGGCGAGCCACGAGACCGAGACGGCCGGTCTTGCTGCCGTCGACGACCTGTTGTCCCGCATGCGGCTTCGCAAGCCTGACGGGACACCGTCTGGGCTCGAGAGGCGGATTGCCGGATCGCGTCGCATCGTCTGGCGGCAGCGTTTTGCGCTCGCCATCTGTCTCGTGATTTTCGCGATCCTGGTGCTCGATGCGACCGATGGGCAGCCGCTCTGCTGAATATGACGGCAGGCGATTGATGCAAGCGCTCCGGCACGTGTCCGGCAGGTCTTGCGCGCGCCAATCGCGACGGCGATTCCGGGATCCGTGACCCTTCTAGAGCAATTCCAGGAAAAGTGCGAAGCGGTATTCCGTCCGGAATTTCGTCAAAACAAGAGCTTAGAGCGGTTTTGCGTTTCCATGAAAAGTTGAACCGCTCTCAGCTGGCTTCTCCAGCAGCTTCACTGCCGTCCGTCGATGATCGACGAATTCACGTCGTTGATGTCGCGCTTGCCGCAGAGCGCCATGGTGATGTCCATCTCCTTGCGGATGATGCCGAGCGCCAGCGCCACGCCTTCCTTGCCCATGGCGCCGAGGCCGTAGAGGAAGGGGCGGCCGATATAGGTGCCTTTGGCGCCGAGCGCCACGGCCTTCAGCACGTCCTGGCCAGAGCGGATGCCGCCGTCGAGATGGACCTCGATACGGTCGCCGACGGCGTCGACGATCTTCGGCAGCATGCTGATCGAGGAGGAGGCGCCGTCTAGCTGCCGACCGCCATGATTGGAGACGACGATCGCATCGGCACCGGTATCGGCGGCTGCCTTCGCATCCTCCGGATCGAGTATGCCCTTGATGATCAGCGGTCCGCCCCATTGTTCCTTGATCCAGGCGACATCCGCCCAAGACAGCCGCGGATCGAACTGTTCGGCCGTCCAGGAGGAGAGGGACGAGAGGTCGGAAACATTCTTCGCATGGCCGACGATATTGCCGAAGGTGCGGCGCTTGGTCTGCAGCATCTCAAGGCACCAGAAGGGCCGGGTCGCCATCTGCCAGATATGCTTCGGCGTGAATTTCGGCGGCGCCGACAGGCCGTTGCGCAGATCCTTGTGGCGCTGGCCAAGGATCTGCAGATCGGCCGTCAGCACCAGCGCCGAGCATTTGGCCGCCTTGGCGCGGTTGATGAGGTTGAGGACGAAATCCTTGTCCCTCATCACGTAGAGCTGGAACCAGAAGGGGCGGGTCGTCACCGAAGCGACATCCTCGATCGAGCAGATGCTCATCGTCGAGAGCGTGAAGGGAACACCGAATTCTTCGGCGGCGCGCGCCGCCAGCATCTCGCCGTCGGCATGCTGCATGCCGGTCAGGCCCGTCGGCGCCAGAGCCACCGGCATCGACACTTTCTGGCCAACCATCGTCGTTGCCAGCGTGCGGTCGGTCATGTCGACCATCACCCGCTGACGCAGCTTGATCTGGCATCGAATGAAATCGCTCTCATTCGCCGCGTAGGTCGATTCCGTCCAGGCGCCCGAATCCGCATAGTCGAAGAACATCTTCGGCACGCGGCGCTGTGCGAGTTTTTTCAGGTCGGCGATGGTGAGCGGGGTGGCCATGAATTGAACCTTCACATCTGAATGCGGCCATCGGCCATAACATGAATTTGGCGGCAGTGTTATGGGAAATTGGCCGTGTGAGGCAGCTTTTCACGGACCGATTTCGAGAGCAACGGCGCGCGTTATCGAAGTCCCGCCTTCAGCGCCACACCTGCAACATAGGTCTCGGCAATCGCCCGGTCGTCGCCCATCGTCTGCAGCAGGAATAGCTCCTCGGGCAGCGTCTTCACCACCTCCATCTTCAGCGCCATGGCCGGTGTCGCCGTCGCATCGAGCACGACGAGATCGGCTTCGGTGCCAGGTTCCATGGTGCCGATTCGGTCTGTCAGCGACAGCGCTTCGGCATTGCCGCGCGTCATCAGGTAATAGCTTTCCAGCGGGTTCAGCCGTTCGCCAAGCAACTGCTGGATCTTATAGGCCTCGTCCATCGTCCTGAGCATCGAATAGCTGGAGCCGCCGCCGATATCGGTGGCGACGCCGATACGGACCGGCTTTTGGCGCCGCGCCAGCGCCTTCAGCGGAAACAGGCCCGAGCCGAGGAAGAGGTTCGAGGTCGGGCAGTGGACGGCGACGGCGCCCGCCTCGCTCATGGCATCGGCCTCGCGCTCGGACAGGTGGATGGCATGGCCNAAGAGGCTTTTCGNCCCGAGCAGGCCGTAGCGGGCNTAGATGTCGGTATAATCGAGCGCCTCGGGATAAAGNTCGCAGGTGAATTTGATCTCGTCGTGGTTTTCCGAAAGATGCGTCTGGATGTGCAGGTCGGGAAATTCACGGGCCAGGGCCGATGTCGCTTCCATCTGCGCCGGTGTCGAGGTGATGGCGAAGCGCGGGGTNATGGCGACGTGATTGCGGCCCTTGCCGTGCCAGTCCGATATCACCTGGCGGGTTTCGTCATAGCCCATTTCGGGGGTGTCGAGCAGNCCCTGCGGNGCATTGCGGTCCATCATCACCTTGCCGCCGACCATGCGCATGTTGCGCTTCATCGCCTCGGCGAAGAAGGCGTCGGCCGAGGTCTTGTGCACGGAGCAATAGGC
>Ga0055524_1002156_pt1 | contig 10355 bp, 6 predicted proteins | sample AraplaCol_mCL_r2_2_FD_55011 | JGI IMG/M metagenome (GOLD analysis project Ga0055524, IMG submission 55011) | Arabidopsis root microbial communities from North Carolina, USA - plate scrape MF_Col_mCL_r2 | ecosystem: Host-associated > Plants > Roots > Endosphere | place: USA: North Carolina...
GGGGCCAGCACGGCATACGATGCGGTCCCTTCGAGCTCGGTGGCGGCATACGTCAGGAAGGCGGCCAATATGCCCAGCGCCAGGGTGGTCCATTTGCAGGCGGCGAATGCCGCCGTGGGACGCATGCGGGCGACAGCCAGGGCCATGCCAAATTGCTGAGCGACCACGTGATGCTGGGTGAGGACGAGGACCACCACCAGCAGCAGCCAGGCCGGTACGCCTGCGCTGGACAGTGCGAGCGGCAGGACGGCCACGCAAACGATGGTGGCGACCTGCTTTCGATAGGCCGTCAGGTATTCGGTGTCGCACATGGTCTGGAAACTGGACACGATGTGCGGCAAGCCGAAGAAGAACGCCCACAAGGGAAACTGTTCGGGAAGCCGGTAAGCGGGCAGGGGCAGGAAGCCAAGCAGGAACAGGCCTCCCAATGGCAGCAAGGGCAGCAGCAGGGCATATGGCATGGAAAACAGTCGCCCGATCGGGACGGGTGCGCGCATAGCGTTCTCCTCAGCGGTTCTTCGCGGTCAGCAGCGGTACGCCGGCCAGCCTGGCGAGGGCGGCGCGCGACCTGTCCTGCGCGATTTCGGCCGACGTGCCGCTGGACGGCCATTGATTGGTTGCCGATACCATCAGCGCGGCATTGCCTCCCAGCAGGCCGCGGTGTGGCCAGAGCAGGAAATCCTCGTAGCACATGGAGAATGCGACGCGCCGGCCATGCAGTTCGACCAGGTCGTTGCCGAAGATATCCGTCTCGGCCCCTTCCTCAAGGCCGAATTTCCAGTCCCCGACCGGCATCGGCACCTTGGAGGACACGGCGACGGCACCGTGGTCGTGTTCCATGCCGTAGCCGACCAGGGCATTGCGGAAGCTGGTGCGTGCAGGGTTCCAGCTCTCTTCGCCTACCAGGATGGTGGCGCCGCGCTGCCTGGCCGCGTCCGAGACGCGCTGCCACAGGGCTTGCTGCGAACGGCGGCTCGACCCCGATATCGATTCAGGAAGGATGACGACCTGTGCGCCATTTGCGAGCTCGCGCATTGCGATGGCGGCCAGCGCTTCGCGCCGCGCGGCCATGTCGTCGGACCACAGCTCGGGACTCTTCCCGAAATCGAGGGAAACCGCATGCCAGCCCGGCGGCGGCGCCGGTTCGCGGTATGCTGTTGGCCATGAAGGAGAGTGCGAGGAGCATGGCCAGGGCTGCGTGGATACGCCGGGTGGCCCGGCCGCTTGCCGCCAGCAGCGACACCAGCAAGGCGGTGAGCAGTAGTCCGGCCCACTGCCAGCCGGGATAGAACAAGGCCGCCGACATCAGGGGCGAACCCCAATGGAAGAGTCCGATCGGCGGGATCGTCGTCAGTACCAGCGCGGCCATGACCATTGCGGCGCGGCGGGCTGCACCGGCAGAGGGCGCCGCCAGCGCGAACGCCCAGGGCAGGGCAAGCAAGGCAGTGTGGCCGGCCCAGAGCGACAAACTGGCGGCCAGCGGCAGGGCAGGAAAAAAATAGCCGATGATGCCGGGCACGGCGCGTGTAGCCGTTCCGTAGTAAGCGAAGGCAATGCAGAATGCCGCGCCGCGCCCGCGCGCGCGGCACACCAGCAGCGGCAGCAAGGGCAGCAAAGCCAGCGATGCCAGGCTTTGCTGGTCGGCCCATGCTGCCATGCCGATGCCGGCGGCGAGCAGGCAAAGCACCGGCGCCGCCAGGGCGGCACGCTCCCAGGGAAGCGTGCTGCCGGCGGCCTGGGCGATCACGTTGCCGGATCGAATGCGCTCCATGATCGCCGGTTCCTCACTGGGCTTGCGGCTGGAAGATGATGTACAGCGGCCCCTGGGTGCCGTGGTCCCAGTTCCACGAGGTCGTGTTGCACAAGGAGCTGCTGCCGCAGACCACGGTGTCCTTTGACGGGTTTTCCAGGTTGATGCTGTTGCGGGTGCCCGCGCCGCTCCAGCCGGACTGGGTCGCGCCGCTGAATGCCGTGTTGGCAATGGTGTAGCTTAAGGGCCAGTTCGACGAATCGGTGGCGCAGGTGTCGCCCTTGGTGGAGCTTGCCTTTGCCTCGACGTAGCCGACCGAGGCACAGGTCACACCGGCGCTGCTGACGGTAAAACTGGTGTTGTTGCCGTTGTCGTTCATGCAGTGCGTGCCCGCGCCGCCGGCCTTTACCGAAACCGTCATCGGCTGCATCGGTTTGGTCGGCAGGCTGATACAGGCGTTGACGGTGGCGCCAGCGCCCGCGTAAGCCGAACCCGCAAATATGGCACCGATTGCCAGGGCCATTGCGCTGCCCATCGTTTTCATCGCTTTCATGATGTTTCCCCTTTCTTGGTTGTGGAAGACTGCGTACTACCCTGCCAAATCAAAGCAACAACAAAGCCAGTAAACCGAATGCCGCATCGCCTGCCGCTGCCGCCACGCCGGTTGCCGCGGCGGCTGTGGCGGCGGCGGCATCGGCCACCATGGTGGTGGCGGCGGTTACCGCGGCGAACGTGGCTTCCGTTGCCGTGCTTGCCAGGCCGGCGGCGGTCGCGCCAACATAGCCCAGTGCCTCGCCAGCCACGGCGCCCGCATAGCCGAGCGCCTCGCCGGCTGCCGCTCCCGCATAGCCGAGGGCCTGGCCGGCCGCCGTGCCAACGTAGCCGCCGATCGCGCCGCCCAGGGAGCCGCCCAGGATGCCGCCGGTCATGCCGGCCAGGGCCGACCCGGCATAGGCGCCCAGCCCGGTGCCCAGCGTGGTGCCCAGCACCGCGCCGACGGTGATCTCGCCGCCCGTCACCGCCATCACGGTGGCCGATGCTGCCGTGACCGCGCCGGCAATCAGGCCGGTGGTACCGGCGCCTGCGCCCAGCGCCAGGGCGCCCGCGCCGGCCAGGACGCCGGCGCCGATGGACGCCACTGCGCTCACGCCGCCCACGGCAGCGGTCACTGCCGCGCCATAAGTGATCGCCAGGTAGGCGCCGACGCCGACCAGGGCCGCGCCCGCACCCGCGCCAACGCCGATGGCAGCCCACTCCAGCGCATCATTGCCAGTCGGGTCGATATTGTTGATGGGGTCGCCGTTGCCAAAGCCGTAGCGGTTGTCGACGCGCAGGTTGTCGCGCGAAATGAAGCGCATCGTGCCCGGGTCGTAGTAGCGCGCACGCAGATAGACCAGCTTGTTGTCCGGATCCTTGTACTCCTGATTCCAGGCAAAGTTGTTGCTGGCGTCGAGACCGAGATTGGCGTCGCTTTCCGCGCCGTAGGCCTGGTAGCTGGCGCTGCCCACCAGCTTGCTGCCCGCCATGCTCAAGACCGTGTCCTGGCGCTGGTTGGTGCCGTAGTACAGGGGCGTGCCGCCCTGCTTGCAGGTGGCAAAGCGTTTCGAACCCACCAGCAGGAATTGCGTTGCCACTCCGTCCTGGTAGCTGTTGACCACCTGCTGGGTGTTGTCGTAGTACATCTGGACAGTCGAAGATTGCGTGGTGCGGCTGGCCAGCAGTTCGTTGGGGTAGTAGGCATAGCGCGTATTGCCTTCTCCCTCGACATTCAACAGCTTGCCGCGCAGGTCGTAGCGGTAGCCGTTGCCGTCGCCATCGACCACCAGGCGGCCGTTGGCATCGAAGGCCTGCGTTTGCTGCTTGCCGGCGCCAACAGTGTAGGCGACCAGCTGGTCAATGCTGTTATAGCTGTACACCGTCGGCACGCCGTTCGAGGTTTTCGCCAGCACATTGCCATTGCCGTCGTAGCGGTAACTGTCGGCGCTGAGCACGGCGCCGCTGCTATTCTTCACGCTATCGTCGGTGAGCTGGCTGAAGGCATCGTAGGTCCAGCTGCGCTGCTGGTTCAGGCTGGCATCGCTGCCCAGCGCGGAGCTGGTGGTGCTCGATACCAGCTGGTTCAGGGCATTCAGCACGCAGCGTTCATCGAGCAGCACCTGGCCCGCTGCCGACAGCTTGCGCGTGGCGTTCTTGCGGTCGTGGGCGTCATACTGGTAAGTCTCGGTGTAATTGTTCGCCAGCGTGACGCTCTGCGGTGCGCCGATCACCGTGTTCTTGCTGGTGTCGCTGTAATAGCTGTAGGTCAGCGTGCCTTGGCCATTGCTGACGCTGGCCAGCTGGTTCTGCGGCGTGTAGCTGTAGCTGGTGGTGGCGCCGCTGACGTCGGTCTGGCCGACTTTGCGGCTGTACTGGTCCAGCGTGTAGGCCAGCTTCTTGCCGTCCGGGTAGGTGATCGAGGTCAGCACGCCATCCAGCGAATAGCTGTTGGCGACGGAGCCCGTGTTGTCGGTGGTCGACAGCAGGTGCCCGTCATGGTCGTAGGCGTAGGCGATGGCGCAAGCGCTGCCTGCTTCGTTCCAGGACTCTTTCGCTTTCTGGCCGTCCGGCGTGTACTGGTAGTTGATGACGCTGCCGTCGAACAGGGTCCTGGCGGTCAGCTGGCCATCGCCGTTGTAGGCATAGGTTTCCGACTGCTCCATATTGTTGGTGAGCCTGGTCATCTGGCCGAGGGCATCGTACTGCCACACTTCACTGGTGACGCTGTAGTTGCGCTGGTCGGGATAAGCCGTGCTGGTGGTGTGGCTGACTTCCTTCTTGTTCAGGTCGTACACCGTCTGCGTCAGGCGGGTGGAACCGTCCGGTGCGCTGAACTTCGCGCTGACCTGCTGGCCGTCCGCATCGTACTGGTAGGCATTGGCAAACAATGGCGTCTCCACACTGCCGTCGAGCCGGCTCACCTGGGCCTGCTGCAGCTTGCCCAGGCCGCCATAACTGGAGGCGCGGCGCAGCGTGTACTGCGAGCCCGGATCAGGATTGCTGGTATTCGGGTACTTCTCTTCCAGGATGGTGTTGCCGCTGTTATCCGAGACCGCCTTTTTCTGTAACACGCCGTTCAGGCTGGTCATGGCGGCGTTGGCGGCAAAGTCATAAACAATGCTGGTCTGGTTCCTTTGCGGGTCGACCGAAATGGTGGGCTTGCCGAGGGAGTTGAAGGCGGCGGTCGTCACGTTGCCGAAGACATCGGTCTCGGCCACGACATTGCCAAGAATGTCGTAACGCTTGGTCGACAAGGTGCGCAGCGCGCCTGGCTTGCCCGGCGTGCCATTGTCGTAGCTGGCCGTTTCGCGCCCCAGGCAGTCGTAGACCGATTTGAGCTGATAGCCAAGAGGCGTGGTCTTGGTGGTGCTGTTCTCGCCGTCCACCGTGGCGATNTNGTAGGCATANNTCGTTTGCAAGCCGGACGGCGTCACCGAGGCGGTGAGACGGCCAAGCNTGTCGTAGCTGTAGCTTGTCGTTGCCCCCGATGGCTGGATGTCNGCCAGCTTCTTGCCTACCATCGTGCTGATCGTGTGCTTGCTCGCAAAGCCCAGGGCGTCGGTAATGGTGGTGGTGACGGCGAAGTTCGCTGCGTCGAAGGCATACGCGTATTGGGTCGTGCTGTGCTGTACGCCGGGCGCGTTGTCCTTGACCCATTGCAGCGTTTCGGACACTTCGCGGCCAAAGGCGTCATACGCCATCTCGCGTGCTTTCCAGTCGTTCCAGCTGGCGCCGCCATCGTTGCTGTAGCTGAGGGTCGAGGAGGCGACGTCGAGGCGGTTTGCCGTCAGCGCGTTGACGGTCTTGATCACCTGGTTGGTGATGCAGTCCTGCGTGGTGGACGTGTTCACCAGGGTGAAGATGGCCATGCCCGCCGCCGTGTAGTAGGAGGCGGTTTCCACCGTGTCCATGGTGTAGGACTCGCTCGCCTGCTTGTACGAGCTCGACTGCTTGGACGTCGTGTTGCCGAAATAATCGTACTGGTAGGCGCGCTTGTTCTGCGGCACGCCGCTGGCGGACGCGCTGGCAAAGAACAGCTGTTCGCTCTGTTTCGGGCTCAGGTAGTTGGGCTGCTGGCTGTGCTTGTCCGGCGTGACGTCATATACCGAATTCAGTTGCAGGAAACCCTGCTGCGTGCCGCTGGCGTCGATGATGTAAGTGTTTTGCGTGAGCGGAACGTGGGCGAAGCTGTACAGGGTGTCGGTCAGCGCCACGATAGTGCCAGCCGCGTCCATGCTGCGCACTTCGACATTGTATTGGTACAGGGTGTTGTTGCTGTCGAGCAGTCCATCGGAGGTGCTGGACAGGGCGTAGCCGCCCTGGTAGCCGGTAAAAGTGTTGCCCCCGCTATTGGTGCCGTAGGCGTACTGGTAGTGCGACAGCAGATTGTTGCCCTGGTCCAGGTAGTACAGGTCGGAGATGGCGGGGATCGAATAGCTCGCATTGTTCGCGTCGAGGAACTGGATGCTGGTGTAGCTGAAACTGCTCGTCTTCCCGGACGGATAGGCGATTGTGCTGATGACATTGAAGCCGCCTTGCGCGACGGTGGTGAAGCTGGTGACGTGGCCCAGCGGATCAACCAGGCTGCTGATGCCGGTGCCGGTGAAATTCAGCGTGGTGGTGGCGCCATCCGGGCCGGTGATGACGATCTGGTTCGGGTTGTAGCCAAAGGCAGTCTGCTGGCCGAAGCTGTCAGTGATGCTGTCAAGCAGGTTGTTGCTGGTGTAGGCGTAGTAGATGAAATTGCCGTGGCGGTCGGCCCGCATCAGCAGCTTGCCGGTGCTGTCGAAATAGTGGCAGGAACCGTCGGTGTCCGAGAACGAGAACTGGTAGCTGGCGCCCGATTGCCCGTAAGGCAGGGCTTGGCCCGAAATATTGTTGACGAAAGCGATGCCGTGGTTGTTTTCGTACTTGAGGCCCGAGGCGTAGCCGGTCGCATCGGTCCAGTTGGGATCGATGATGTAGCGCATGCCGTTGACTTCAAGCGCTTCGCCAGGAATCAGGAAGGGAATGCCGAAACTCCAGTTGTCGGGCAGGCCGAGCCGGCCCGGCGTGCCCATCGAGTATGCCAGCTGGATCGACAGGCCGATGCCGTCCAGCTTGCCGACCAGGGTGACCAGCGGTATGTTCAGCATCAGTGAACCCGAATTGGGAATCACGTTTTCGAATGCGTTGGAAATCCGGTTGAACGCCTGTGAACCTTCAAACGAGCTGCTCATGTTATTTCTCCAGTGTAGTGAGTGGGGGCGTTGTGCAGAGTGTTGGCTTTAGAGATGCGGCGGCCGCTGCTGTCGTCCGGTCGGTCAGGCGAATGTACCGCCGGCCCCTGGCGCGGATAAGTATCGTGACCGTTACAGGGGACGTATCGTTACGTAACAGGCCTGGTCAGGACGCAAAGAAGTCCTTCAGTGCGGCGCAGACGGTGCGCGCCAGGTCTTCCTGCATGGCGATGCCGGGCGGCCCGTTGCGGTCCAGTTGCTCTGACCAGACGATGGTGCCCGACTGGGTATTGGTCAGGCGGAGCGCCGCGCGCACCAGCTCTTCATCGAGACGTACGCTGCCTTCCAGGCGGTAATCCGCACCGTCGGGCTCACCCTGGATGACCTGGTGGAACAGCACATGGTCGCCAAAGGCGCGGAACAGGTGGTGGCTCAGTTCTTCGCTCAAGCCTTGGGCGAACGGCGCACCGGCCGCGCTTGCGCCGGCATTGCGCAGCTCATGGACCGCCAGCATGTAGCTTGCATGCTGTTCCTGGGTGGCCGCGCCGCGGCGGCGGATCACGGGCATATAGCTGCGGATCGGGATCGAGATCACGATGCCGTCATTGCGCCCCGGTCCGGCGTAATAGACCCGCAGTTTCTCGCGCAGGCGGCCGACCTGGACCCGCACGATGGGATCCTCGCCGGTGCTATAGGAAGCCGGATTGCGGTCGAAGACTTCGATGCCGATCCCGTACTCGGTGGTGGCGCGCTCGGCGCCGGCCAGCCAGCTTTCCACCAGAAAGCGCAGCAGCCGGCTCAGGCGCGGTGCTTTGCGGAACAGGTCATTGTTCAATAGCCAGCCAAGATTGGCCTGGATGGTCTTGCTGTCCAGGGTCTCCGGCCCATCGCAAAGAAGAGCCGGGGGAAAGTGCGGCAAGGCTCTGGCGAGCTGCAAGGTGGTATTGATGATGCGCTCCATGAGGTCGGTTGACGTGTCCTCACTCTAGTGCGCGTGCCGTGGGCGCGTTCTTCTCTTTATCTTCCGGAGCCCAAGTGATTGATTCGGCGAATAAAAAAGACCCTGTGCAAGCGCACAGGGCCGGTTGGGATGCAGCGTGGGAGGGAGTGCCTGCCGGGCTAGCCCTCTGGCTGGTTGGCGACCTCAGGATCGAAGGAACCGCGCTTTTGCGTCGACTGGTGGTCGTAGACCTTGAGCGTGATGAAGATGGAACCCGGTTCGGAAACTTCATTGCAAACGGTGAGCATCTTGCCGCTACGGCTGATGGTGATCTGGCCGAGCTGCGACACATCACCCTTGATTTCGGGCGGGTCGAAGCGGTAATCGCATTCCTTGTTCTTGGGCTGCGTCAGCTGGAAGTTGAGGATGGTATCGCGCGCGCCGCAGGTGATCAGCTCGACGCAGTTGGGCAAGAGCCTGCCGGTCTCGTCTTCGGTCACGGTGACGACGATATTCTTGAACGAGGCCAGGGGGATATATGGTTGCTGGTCGTAGAAACTCATTGCGCTTCCTTTTGGTTGAAGTTAAGTGCCAGGGTGGGGATGTAGCGGACTTGCTGGTGATGCATTTTGCTCAGTTGTGCTTCTGCGATGCGGGCCGCGCCATCGTCGCCAGCGCAGTGCGCGGCGCGCGCCCAGTGGGACAGCTGACGGAATTCGGTCTCGGCTCCGATGCCGGGTTGCAGCAGGCCAGCAGCCTGCTGGCAACTGGCGCGGGCTGTGGCTTCGTCTTGTTCGGCGCGTTTGAACTCAGCCTGCAGCAGCAGAGTATTTGCCAGCGACTCGCGCACCAGCGCATCGGCCGGCGCCACGTCGCGCAAATGCTGCAGGGCGGCAGTGGCAGCGGCCAGTTGTCCGTGCGCTTGATCGCGTTGCTGCAACGACCAGTAGAGCCTGGCCCGCTGCTCGGCCGTCAAGGCGACCAGGCGTTGCAGGTTCCATTTTTTCGGCTCCAGCCGGACCAGTTCCGACAGACGCGTTTCTAGGTCCTGCAGGGCCGCGATGCGCGCAGCCGGCGGCGCTTGCGCGATCTTCAGCTGCTCCAGCTGCACGGTATAGAGGGCCGCCTGCCAGCTTCGGTTGCTCGGGTCCTGCCTGGTGACGGCTTGCAGCAAAGACTCGGCGGCGGCGAATTTGTCGCGGGCGGCGGCCGTGTCGCCACGCTCGGCATGCAAGGTGGCCTGGTGCCAGAGCGCGAAAGCGTAGCGTTGCGTCCATTGCGCATTGGCCGGCACCGCCTGGTGCAGGGCGAGGGTGAGCTCGGCTTCGCGCTGGTACAGGGCCATCGCCTCGTCCAGCTGGCCCAGCTTGGCGCAGGCGCTGGCCAGCCAGGACAGGCTGTTGGCGAGGTCCATTTGCAGGTCCTGCCGGTTGGGACTATGCGCCAGGGCGCGGCCCTTCAGTGCAATCGAGGCGGCAAATTCGTCTGCTGCATGGCGGGTGGCGCCGCGCCTTAGCGCCACCGTGCCCAGGTTGCTGTGGGCATAGGACTGCTCGATCCAGCCGTCGATATCGGACGGATCGGCCGCGGCCAGCCGGTTGCTGAAGTCGAGGTATTCGCTGAAATAGCGCTCGGCTTCAGGCCAGTTGCGCTGGTCGAGCGCAATCTGGCCCAGCCAGAATGCGTTGGCGCCCAGGGACTTCAGCAGGGGCTTGTCCGCCGGCGCCTGGCCGTCCCAGCGCGCGTACAGGATCTGGCGCGCCGCCAGCAAGGCCTGGGTGGCGCCGGCCGGGTCGGCCCGTGCCACCTTGATCTCGGCGATGACCTGCAAGGCCTTGGCGCGCTGCACCAGGGCATTATCGTCATCCTTGGGGTAAGCCCTGGCCAGGTAGGACAGGGCCCGGCTGCTGACGCTATCGAGCAGGTCGAGCCGGCCAATCGGGCGCAGCTTGTCGGTGAAATCGCCCAGCATAAAACCCATCAGTTCTTCNGCCTCGATGCGGTGGCGCTCGGATTGTTTCTGTGCCGCGCGCGCCCAGAGTCCGAGCCCGCTGGCCAGCANGGCCAGCACGGCCACCATGCTCACCAGCGCGGCACGGCGCCGCTCGTCGCGCTGTGCACGCCGCAGCGAGGCGCTGATGTAGTCGCGGTCCTGTGCGCTGAGCTGGAATCCCGGCGTTTGCAGCAGGTCGCGCGCCTGGTTCACCTGGGTGCCGCGCGGCAGCAGGAAGTCGCGGCTGCGTCCGCTCGACTGCCAGCGTGCTGCCTGCAGGCTGATGCGGGTGCGCAGTTGCAAGGCATGCCGATGGTTTTCGATCCACGCGACCGCGCGCGGCCAGCGCCGCAGCAGGGCGTCGTGCGCGATGCCGAAGGTCGGCACACCCGCGGTCAGGTCGCTGACGAACAGGCG
>Ga0055524_1002158_pt1 | contig 10352 bp, 10 predicted proteins | sample AraplaCol_mCL_r2_2_FD_55011 | JGI IMG/M metagenome (GOLD analysis project Ga0055524, IMG submission 55011) | Arabidopsis root microbial communities from North Carolina, USA - plate scrape MF_Col_mCL_r2 | ecosystem: Host-associated > Plants > Roots > Endosphere | place: USA: North Carolina...
GCATAACGGCTCATGATGTCGAGCAGCTTCTTCTTGCCGGTCGCCTGGTAATAGGCGACGGCGCCTTCGATCAGGTGTCCGGCGCAATAGAGCTCGTGATGATCGCGCAGGTTCGTCCAGCGCCGGCCCGGCTGCACGCGTTGGAACCAGGCGTTCAGATAGCCGTCCTTGTCCTGGAGTTTCTCATACATGTCGATAATCTGGTCGACGCGAGCCTCGAGTTGCGGATTGGGCCGGCGGTAGAGTGAATAGGCAACGGTCTCGATCGACTTGCCGAGATCGCTGTCCCAGAACATCTGCGTCGTGCCGCCCCAGGGACCGATCGGAATGACGACGCCGGGGCTCGGCTGCGTCACGTCGATTGCCTGCAGCATGCCGGCCTCGACACAGCGGTCGAGCAGCGTTTCGGCGGTGGAATCGCAGATCGCGTCCTGGCGATCGCCAAACAGCCCCTGCAATTCGACACTTGGCACGGGCAGGGGACGGAACTGGCGATCTCTTTTCAGCTGGTTCATGGCTTCATCCATTTTGTTGAAAGGTCATCATTTCACCGCGCCGGCCATCAGCCCGCGCATGTAGTAGCGTTGCAGGAGCAGGAAGACGATCAGGCAGGGGATCGTCATGACGACGACGCCGGCCTGGACCGCGCCCCAGTTGATGGCGCCGAGGCGTCCGGCGCGCACCGCCGTCATCAGGACGGGAAGCGTGTATTTCTCGTTGCTGGAGAGCAGCACGAGGGCGGCGAGGAACTCGTTCCAGGCATTCAGGAAGGCAAAGATCGCGACTGTCGCAATGCCCGGCAGGACCAGCGGCAAGAGAACACGGATCAGCAGTCGCAGGTCCCGGGCACCGTCGATGCGCGCTGCCTCCTCGATCTCCTTCGGCACCGCGTCGAAGGCGTTGCGCATCATGAAGACGGAGAAGGGAAGTTGCAGCGTGACATAGACGAGGGTCAGCCCCAGCAGCGAGTTGTTGAGGCCGAGCTTCGCCAGGATGATGAAGAGCGGCGTCAGGATCGACTGGAACGGGATCATCAGCGTTGCGATGATCAGCACGAAGAGGGCATTTTTCAGCGGGAAGCGGTAGCGAGAGAAGCCATAGCCAGCGAGCAGGCTGACGGCGACCGTCAGCAGTACCGTTGCCAGCGAAACGAAGAGCGAGTTGATCATGTGCCGCCAGATGCCGGCGCCGAACGTATCGAGCAGCGCATAGGCATCGAAGCTGACACCTGTCGTCGGCCATGGCGGCAGCGGCGGCAGGCTCGACTCCGTACCGTGCCGGAACGAGGCAAAGAGCGTGATGATGAAGGGCGCCAGGAAGAAGATCGAAATGGCGATCCCGGCGACATGATAGGCCGATTGCGACCTGAAGCGCTTGCGGGCGCGGCGTTCCCGTGAGGAGATCATCAGCGTTCCTCCCCGACACGCAGCAGCCAGAGCTGGACGATGGATATCGCCACCAAGATCGCCAGAAGAGCGATCGACAGGGCGGACCCGTAGCCCAGATTGAAGGATACGAAGGACTGGTTGAAGATGTAGTAGACGACCGAGATCATCTTGTTCTGCGGTCCACCCGAGGTCATGATGTAGAACTGGTCGAAGGCAAGGATTGACCCGGTGACCGAGACGATCAGCGCCAGCGCAATCGTTTTGCGCATCAGCGGCAGAGTCAGATGCCGGAAGCGCTGCCAGCGGCCGGCGCCATCGATGCGGGCGGCCTCCGTCAGTTCGGACGGAATGGCCTGCAGCCCGGTCAGCAGGATGATCATCGTAAAACCTGCGATCTTCCAGACGACCATGACGATGATGGTCGCGAAGGCGGTATCGAAGCTTGCCATGATATTGGGGCTTCGCTCGACGAGGCCGAGTGCGCGAAGGGCAGGGCCGAAGAAGCCGCTATCGACATTGGCAAGCCAGACCCACAGAAGCGACGCCGTCGCCAGTCCCACCACGACGGGCAGGAAGATGATCGTCCGGTAGGTGCTGACGAAGCGGCGTTCCTTTTCGACGAAGATTGCCAGCGGGAAGGCGATCGCAAAGATCGCGATGGTCACGATGACGGTGTAGTAGGCGGTGAAATTCANAGCCGCCATAAAGCGGCTGTCGTTCCACATNCGGGTATAGTTGGCAAAACCAATCCAGCGCGAGGCGCCCATCAGCGGCCAGTTGTGCAGGCTCATCCAGCCGGTGAACAGCACGGGCATGACGAAGAAGACGATGACGAGCGCCATGGCGGGCGCAATGTAGAGAAAGCCGCGCCATTGCGACCTTCGCCGTTTTCGGACAGCGCGCGTGCGCTGAGGACCGGAACCGGTCATCGAAACCTCCGCATTTTATAAGGTCTTCTAGCTTTGAATCGGCCGGGGAACTGCCACCGTCCCCCGGCCACGGCCGGGAGAGTTATTGGCCGCTGTCGATGATGGACTGCATCTCGGACTGGGCGTTCGAGAATGCGCCATCGACGTCGTCACCGAAGATTGCTGCGTTGGTGAAGGTCGCCCAAGGTCCGTTGGCGCTGTTGATCAGNTCATTGAACTGCAGCGTGTAGGGTGTCTTGGCCACAGCGATTGCCTTCAGGCCCACCTGCATGCGGGGGTCGAGCCCGGCAAGCACCTGGTCGGCAATATCGCCGCGTGTCGGCAGGCTGCCGTATTTCGCCAGGACTTTCTGGCCGTCCATCGAATAGATGTATTCGAGGAATTCCTTGACCGCATCGATCTTCTTCGTGCTCTTGGTGATGACGAAATTGTCGCCGCCGGCAAAGGATGAAGTCTTGCCGTCGACGCTGGGGATCAATGTCACGCCGAAGTTGATATCCGGATACTTGGTGACCAGCGTACCGATGGCAAAGGCGCCGAGGCTCTGTTGGCCGATCTTGCCGTTGGTGAAGCTCAGGAAGCTTGTGCCATTGTCGCTTGCTGCACTTGCCGGAACGAGATCCTTTTTCACCATATCGCGATAGAAGCCGACCGCCTTGCGCATCTGTGGAGTATCGAGCGTCGCGGTCTTGCTATCCTCCGAAAGGATATCGGCACCGGCACCCCAGACGAGTGGCGTGAAGGTGAAGATCATGCAGCCGCCACAGCCNCCGCCCGAGAAGTAGAAGCCATAGGTATCGTCGCCGAGCTTGCGGATCTTTTCAGCGTTCGCCTCGATTTCCTCCCAGGTCGCGGGCGCCTTTTCGGGGTCAAGACCGGCCTTCTTGTAGAGGTCCTTGTTCCAGGCGAAGACAGAGGTTTCGACTGAAAGCGGCAGGCCGTAGATCTTGTCCTGATAGGTGCCGAGCTTGACATGCGACGGCGACAGCGAATTGAAATAGGGCAGGCTCTTGGCCCAGTCCGTCAGGTCTTCGAGCTGACCTGCCGCGGCAAAGGCCGGTGTGTAGATCAGGTCCATCGACAGGGCATCGGGCGCCTGGCCGCCGGCGATTGCCGTTGCATATTTCTGCACCAGTTCGCCGAAGGGCACTTCGGTGGTGACGACCTTGTTTTCATGGCTCGCATTATAGGACTCGACGACCTTGTTGAAGGCATCGCCGATACCGGTGCGGACCCACATTTCGATCTTTTCGGCAGCAGAAGCTGTCGAAACCAGGCAGAGTGTGGCAAGGCTGGTTGCCACCAATAGACGCTTCATCATGGCTCTCCTCCCAATAAGGCGCGTCTCCTTCGCGCCGTTGCTATATTCCGAGGGTGTCTCCCCCGCATGACTGCCGCACGACGAGACGGCACGGCAGTTTCCTGATGCCAGGCTCCACCGGACGTCCCTCCGCAAGCGCCAGAACCGTCAATCCGGCCTGCCGCCCCAGTTCCTTCAATTCCATATCGACCGTCGTCAGCGGCGGGCGCGTCTGGCCGGCGACAATCTCCCAATTGTCGAAGCCGACCACCGAAACATCCTGCGGCACCCGAATGCCGCGTTCGCGCAGCGCATCGATGACACCGCGCGCAATCTGGTCGTTGCCGCAGAAGATGCCGTCGGGCTTTTCGCCGCTGCCNCTCCACAATCTTGCGACGGCTTCGTGGCCCCAGCTTTCCGACCAGGCTCCAAACAGAACCGGCCGCTCCTCTCCCGCAACCTTACGATAGGCATCGGCACGCTCACGNACCGAAAAGAAATTCTCCGGTCCGGTGACATGCACGATCCGCTTGCGCCCGAGCTTTGCCAGCCATTCGATGGCAAGCCGCGCGCCCTGCGCATCATCAGAACTGAACGTCACGGTTCCCGGCGCTCCCTCCGTGAAGGCGTAGACGACGGGCACGTTCAAATTCGACAGNTCGATCGGCAGCCGTCTGTCCAGACGCTTTCCTGTGGCGATAATGCCGTCGACCTGTTTGTCGAGCATCGCCTCCACATGAATCTGACCGAGTGCCGGATCCTCCTCGATCGCGCACAGGAAAACCGAAACGCCGTGATCAACGAGAGCATCCGATATGCCGGCCATGACCGGCAGGGTAAAGCGACCATAGGTATCGTTGGTAAGAAGCCCGATCGTGAAGCTGCGCTTGCTGAGCAGCCCTCTCGCCAAAGCGTTCGGTCTGTATCCGATCTCTGCCGCTATGCGCTTGACCCGCTCGCGCGTTTCCAGTCCCATCCGGCCTGTATCGTTGAGTGCCTTCGATGCCGTCGAGATGCTGATTCCAGCTGCCGCCGCGACGTCATGAATGGTAATCCGGCCTCTTTTTTCTCCTGTTGTCTCCAGCAACCCCTCCCNTCGAGCTTGCGATGAGAAAAGCTTTTCTCAANAGAATTGTCAAGTGNGAAAAGGTTTGCGCAATTGCTTTGATCTTGAGCGANGNTNCAGAAGATGGACGTACGATGGCNGATGATGAGCCGGCTTTTGGTCGAAGNCTGGNGCTGCGGGCNTGTTAGTGTGCGAACGCAATCACTTACAGATAGCCGACGTGGTCGCCGAACGGGACATCTTCATCCANGTTGCCGCTGCCGATGCGCTCGCTCTCACCGGACAGACGTTCTTCGTCCGGATCAGGGGCCTCGGCATGGGGGTGGGTGGAATGATGGTCCAGATGCCGGCCCGCTGCCGGATCATCATCCGCATCGATACGGTCTTCGTCGCTGTCAGCGGAATGATGCTCGTCTTTTTTTTCACTGCCGGCGGTGATCTTTGCCTGTCGCTCGGCGACCCAGGCATTGTCGGGTTCGGAGCCGATGGAGGTGCTGTGGTTTACGTGTGTGGCCGAGGAGGGTGCGGTGGGCGAGGTGGGCGCAATCTTTTCGACCATTGAAATTCCCTGGCTTATGGCCCGACTGGCAGGCTTGTCTATGATTTCTGTCGCCCAAGCGGGTGCGCATGGGGATCGATGCTGATCTGATCGCGACCCCTCATCTTGGCCGCATAGAGCGCCAGGTCGGCCCTGCGATAGATATCATTGGCATAGTCTCCGCTCATGACACAGGCAATGCCTGCGGAAAAACTGTAGCGGAAGCTGAGTTGGTCGGCCAGCGGACGGGACTGTCTGACGGCAATCAGCATGCGATTGACGATTTCTGCCGCTTCCTCGGGAGCCGTGTTCGGAAGAACCAGAACAAATTCCTCGCCGCCCACGCGGCCGAGAATATCGGTCTTGCGCACCATTTTCTGCAGCGTAGCGGCGAAATCCTTGAGAACGGCATCGCCCGCAGTATGGCCGAAACGGTCATTGATATATTTGAAATTGTCGATGTCGAGAACTGCGAGGCAACCGACTTTCTCGGGCTGGTGGCCATAATTGCGCACCAGCTCCTCGAGTTTTGACATCACGAAACGTCTGCTCGGGATGCCTGTCAGCTCGTCGGTCTGGGCAGCCTTGATTGCGCTGTCGCGATCTTGCCGCAGCGTCCTCTGATCGGAGCGGATCGATGTCACGTCGCTCGCAATACACAGCATCCAGCCATTGGCCTGCATGGTTTCGGTCATCCATAACCAACGGCCGTCATGAAGGTCGGTCTCAAAGGCGCGAAACCCGCTTTTCCCTCGGCGGGCAAGCGTTGACAACAGCCAGCTCTCAAAGTCGGTCGCGGCAATGATCGTTCCGCGGCGGGCGTGAAAGTTGCGCCGCATCAGCTCGGCCCAGAGAGGTTGTTCCTCTTCTGCGACAAACCAGGCATCGCGAAACGCGCGATTGGCAAAACGCAGCCGGTCATCCTGGTCGTAGACCGCAACCATGACGCCCGCAACGTCCATCAGCTGCGCCATTTGCAACATTGCTTCCGTGTCAGCCAAGGTCATCATGCCCTCAGAACAGATCATCATCAGCTTGCACTATCCGCCCCGCGTGAAGAAACAGTTAGCCGGTCTGCATATGCGCAGACCGTTCTGACATCATCAACAGTTGCGGTGCAATTCCTGCCAGGCTGCAATTATTCCTCCAAGTGGAATAATACCTTCCGCATTCTGCAGATTAACGGATTCCGGTGAATGGCTATTGTTGGTCCCAGGCCAGCACGGGCTGTTGGCGAATTTGTCAAAACGGAGAACTGAGATGAACAGACTGATCCTTTCGCTGATGCTGGCAACTGTCAGCTTTGCTCCCCTTTCCCAAGCTGTCGCCGCTCCTGCCAAGCAGGCTGCGATCACCCAGCAGGTGCCGGTGACCGTGCACTATCGTTCGGCCAAGATCGATGGCGTCAACATGTTCTATCGTGAAGCCGGTCCGTCCGATGGCCCGGTCGTCCTGCTTCTGCACGGCTTCCCGACATCCTCGCACATGTTCCGCAATCTCATTCCGCTGCTCGCGGATCGCTATCACGTCATCGCGCCTGACTATCCGGGCTTCGGTCAGAGCGATGCACCCGATCACACCAAGTTCGCTTACACTTTCGCCCATTACGCAGACATGGTCGATACGCTCATGAACCAGCTCGGCGCCAAGAAGTATGCCATGTATCTCATGGATTATGGCGCACCAGTCGGCTACCGCCTGGCTCTCAAGCATCCCGAACGGGTGAGCGGGCTGATCGTCCAGAACGGCAACGCCTATGAAGAAGGCCTGCGAGAGTTCTGGGATCCGATCAAGGCTTACTGGGCCGATGACTCCAAGGAAAAGCGCGAGGCCCTGTCCAATCTTGTGGTCCTCGAGACCACCAAGTTCCAGTACACGGACGGCGTCAAGGACCTCACCCGCATCAGNCCCGACAACTGGGTTCACGATCAGGCCCTGCTCGACCGTCCCGGCAACAAGGATATCCAGCTCGATCTCTTCCACGATTACGGCACGAATGTCCCGCTCTATCCGCAGTTTCAGGCCTTNTTCCGCGAACGCAAGCCGCCGACGNTNATCGTCTGGGGCAAGAACGACAAGATCTTCCCCGAAGACGGNGCACATCCTTANCTGCGTGATCTTCCGGACGCCGAAATGCANCTCCTCGATACCGGCCATTTTGCCCTCGAAGACAAGCTGGATGAAATGGCGCCGCTTATTCACGACTTCCTCGACCGCAAGGTCGCAAAGTAAAACTCGCTTATACGAGAGCCCGCGCATTCAGAGATGAATGCGCGGGCCTTTGCTAATTGAAGTGCCTGTTGGACCTCAGTTTTCCCACCGCAAAATCGATGAAGCTCCGTACTTTTGCCGAAGCATGCCGGCCTTCCGGATGAACGACGTGGATCGGCAGGGCTTCTTCCTCGTAATCGGACAGGATCGTGCGCAGTTCACCTGCCTCGAGCTGCGGTGCGATCTGATAGGACAGGACGCGCGTCAGGCCCCAGCCGGAGGCCGCCGCCGAGATGGCAGCTTCATTGGTGCTGCAGTAGAGGCGCGGATTGACCCGCACGGTCGACTTCTTCTGCACGCCGAAACGCCATTCGAGCGATGTCCATGCACTGGTCGATGCGATGATGCGATGGCGCGACAGATCGCTTGGGCTTATCGGGACACCGTGCTTTTCAAAATAGATGGGCGACCCGCAGATGACACGCCTCACCTGGCCGACACGTGTTGCGGTGAGGCCCGAGTCCGGCAGATGGCCGATACGGATGGCCACATCGATGCCCTCATCCACCATGCTGACAACCCGGTCGACGAACAGGCCGCGACCGATGACGTCGGGGTAGAGATCGAGATATTCCGTCATCAGCGGCAGGACGAACATTGTCCCGAACATGGCCGAGGTCGTGACGGTGAGGGTGCCTGTCGGTTTGCCGTAGGCGCCGGCAGCGATGGCTTCCGCCTCCGAGAGATCGGCGAGAAGCCTTTGGCAGTCCGCAAAATACTGGGCACCGGCTTCCGTCAGTTTGACAGATCGGGTCGTGCGCGCCAGGAGGCGTGTCCCAATGACGTCTTCCAGGGCGGACACGATGCGTGTGACTGCCGGCGGGCTCATATGGAGTTGCCGTCCTGCATCTGCAAAGCTCTCGGCCTCCGCAACCTTCACGAAGACCCTCATTGCCTGCCATCGATCCATGCGCCCCACATTCTCGTGAAAATCTCGGTCCCGCACCAAGCTTTAAACGCTTTTATTCCGATCGCAATCTATCGGTCCCATAGCGTCAAGCCGCTGAACGGCAATCTTTTATCTGGCGGGCGATAGGTCCAGTCTCCTGATGAGGGCGGGCAGTTCCGACGCGATGTCCGGAACGCCGAAAGCCATCAGTTGCCGACTCGCGACCATGCTTGCCTCGTCGTCACCGGCTTCGATCGCCAGTGCGCATTTGACGGCGATATCGACAAGCAGGTCGAAGCTGCCTCCGCGTTTTGCAGCATCGATCTCCGCGCCGCTCAACGCCAGATGTTTCGCCTCCTCCTCCAGCAATCGGACGGCGTGGGGATCATGTCTCGCGTTTGCGATGGCCAGTTCGATTTGTACGCGCATGATCGGGGTTATGAGATCTTTACTCACTTCATTCTCCATAGGCTGCGAATAGCGGTCGTCTCTTCGCTCGCCGTTTCGGGCCTGTCGGCAAAGATGTCGGGTGACGCTTTGGCTGGTGGAGCGATCGCGAGCCGTTGGCCATTCGCAGACGGAACACCGTCGACGCATTGGTACACCTGGCCGCATTGGGCTTGAACAGGGGTTCTGCTGAAGACTTTCTTTCCAATAGCGAAACAATCGGACAAAGCCGCTCCGCTGAGGCTTTTTTTGCAAAAGCGGACCCACACCAAAGAACAGTTCCTGACACGCGGAGGCTCTGCTAACCGTCTTAAAACGCCGACAGAGTGCTATAAACCGAGACAACTGCATTCAGCTTCGAGGAACGCCATGCCCCAACCCGTCCTGTTTTCTCCTTTCACCGTGCGCAGTCTTGAACTCGCCAACCGTATCGTGATCGCGCCCATGTGCCAGTACTCGGCCGTCGACGGCTGCATGACGGACTGGCATCTGATCCATCTCGGACAGTTGGCGCTTTCCGGTGCCGCACTTCTGACCATTGAGGCAACCGCTGTCGTTCCCGAAGGACGCATCACCTTTGCCGATGTCGGCCTTTATGATGACGCCTCCGAAGCCGCGATGGCCCGTACGCTCGAAAGCATCAGGAAATGGTCGGATATGCCAATCGCCGTGCAGTTGGCACATGCCGGCCGCAAAGCCTCGACCGAGGTTCCCTGGAGAGGCGGCGGTCAGTTCGCGCCGACCGATCCGAACGGATGGCAGACCGAGGCACCTTCCGCCATTGCCTTCAACCCGAACTACGTGCCGCCAACTGCGCTCGATCGCGAAGGCATGAAGCGGGTCCGCGATGCCTTTGCCACTGCCGCACGGCGGGCGGCGAAAATCGGCATTGATGCCGTTCAGATCCATGGCGCTCACGGCTATCTGCTTGCACCAGTTCCTGTCGCCCTTGTCGAACCAGCGAACCGACGACTATGGCGGCTCGCTGGAAAACCGCGCCCGCTTTCCACTGGAGGTTCTCGATGCCGTGAGGGATGCCTTTCCCTCCGATCGGCCGGTGACGATGCGCGTTTCTGCGACCGATTGGGTCCAAGGTGGTCTGGAGATTTCCGAGAGTGTGGAATTTGCCAGGATGCTCGAAGCACGGGGCTGCAATGCAATCCACGTATCGAGCGGCGGCCTGCATCCCTCCCAGGCGATCCCGATCAGCCCGAGCTATCAGGTGCCGCTCGCACGAGCAATCAAAAGTGCCGTCAAAATGCCGGTCATCGCCGTCGGCCTGATCACCGCGCCGACGCAGGCCGAGGCAATCGTGGCGACCGGCGATGCGGACCTCATCGCACTTGCGCGAGCCATCCTCTACGATCCTCGCTGGCCGTGGCATGCAGCCGCCGAGCTCGGCGGGCAGGTCAAGGCAGCCAATCAATATCTCCGCTGCCAGCCGCCGCAGCTCAAAAACCTGTTTGCGAAATAGGACCGAGCGCAAATATCCGCGCGCGGAAAACGCTGTCTGCGTGATCGTTC
>Ga0055524_1002168_pt1 | contig 10328 bp, 7 predicted proteins | sample AraplaCol_mCL_r2_2_FD_55011 | JGI IMG/M metagenome (GOLD analysis project Ga0055524, IMG submission 55011) | Arabidopsis root microbial communities from North Carolina, USA - plate scrape MF_Col_mCL_r2 | ecosystem: Host-associated > Plants > Roots > Endosphere | place: USA: North Carolina...
CGCGGCGTGCGCTTCGTCGAGGACGCCAACCTGTTCTTCCCCGAGGAGCGCCCGGACCTGATCGCCGAGGAGGCCCGCAAGCTCTGGGGCGTGTGACCGCCCCCATCGACGGCCTCCCGCATTTCCGGGACGTGGCGTAAGAAGGATCCATGATCCTGACCGCCATCCTCGGCCTCGCGCCGATCATCATCGTCCTGCTGGCCATCTCGGCGCTGTTCTCGGCCGCCGAGACCTCGCTGACCGCCGCCTCGCGGGCCCGCATGCACCAGCTGGAGCGCGAGGGCGACCGGCCGGCCAAGCGGGTCAACACCCTGCTGGCCGACCAGGANACGATGATCGGGGCGGTGCTGCTGGGCAACAACCTGATCAACATCCTGGCCTCGGCCCTGACCACCCAGGTGCTGACGGCCGCCATCCCCGGTCCGTGGGGCGTGGCGGCGGCGACCGGGGCGATGACCGTGCTGGTCCTGGTGTTCGCCGAGGTNCTGCCCAAGACCCTGGCGATCCTGAAGTCCGACGACGTGGCCCGCTTCCTGTCGGCCCCCACCCTGCTGGTGGTCCGCCTGTTCGGCCCGATCATCTACGCCATCCAGTGGATCGTGCGGCGGACCCTGCGGCTGTTCGGCGTCAAGCTGGACATGGCGGTCGACGTGCTGGCCGCCCACGAGGAGATCCGCGGCGCGGTCGAGTACCACCACTCCGAAGGCGGCGTGGAGAGCGGCGACCGGCGGATGCTGGGCGGGGTGCTGGACCTGTCGGACATGGACGTCTCTGAGATCATGGTCCACCGCAAGTCGATCACCCTGATCGACGCCGACCTGCCGATCCGCGAGCTGGTGGCCGAGGCCCTGGAGGCCCAGCACACCCGCATCCCGCTGTATCGCGAGAACCCCGACAACATCGTCGGCGTGCTGCACGCCCGCGACCTGCTGCGGGCCCTGGCCGCGGCCAACGGGGCGATCGACGACATCGACGTGGCGGCCATCCAGCGCGAGCCGTGGTTCATCCCCGACACCACCAACCTGAAGGACCAGCTGAACGCCTTCCTCAAGCGGCGCAGCCACTTCGCCCTGGTGGTCGACGAATACGGCGCCCTGCAGGGCCTGGTGACCCTGGAGGACATCCTCGAGGAGATCGTCGGCGAGATCGAGGACGAGCACGACACCAAGGTCGAGGGCCTGCGGCCCCAGCCCGACGGCTCGGTCCATGTCGACGGCCACGTCACCGTGCGCGACCTGAACCGGGCCATGGACTGGCGCCTGCCGGAAGGCGACGCGGTGACCATCGCCGGCCTTGTGATCCACGAGGCCCAGACCATTCCCGAGCCGGGGCAGATCTTCATCTTCCATCACCACCGTTTCCAGGTGCTGCGCCGCCAGCGCAACCAGGTCACCGGCCTGCGGATCAGCGGCCGCCTGGACGAGGGGGCGCGCTAGGCCCCGCGCCCCAGGGACTGCGTCGGGGACCCGACGCAACCGCTTGATTTTCTCGGATTTCACAACGAAGACGCTTCCAAGCCTCAACCGCAGGGCGCAGGATGACGTGGGCTTGGAACCATCACCATAACGGCGCGTTTGTGAGCACGCCCGCGGATGGCGGCAGGGGGGATCAAGGGCTTGGTCAGGGCGATGAGCCGCGCCGAAGGGGACGAGGTCGAGGACCTTCTGGCGCGCCTGGGCGCCGCCGAGGAGGCCCTGGCCGAGGAGGTGCGCCGCTTGCGGGCCCTCAACCGCATCGCCGAGGCCATCGGGGCCGGCCATGACGCCGAGACCCTGGTCCAGACGGTGGTCGACGGCGGCGTCGAGCTGACGGGCGCCCAGTTCGGGGCGTTCTTCTACAACATCGTCGCCCCGGACGGCGAAAGCTACACCCTCTACAGCCTGTCGGGCGCACCGCGCTCGGCGTTCGAAGGCTTCCCGATGCCGCGCAACACCGCCGTCTTCGCCCCCACCTTCAAGGGCGAGGGCGTGGTGCGGTCGGACGACATCACCCAGGATCCCCGCTACGGCCGCAACGCCCCGCGCAGGGGCATGCCCGAGGGCCACCTGCCGGTGCGCAGCTATCTGGCTGTGCCGGTGATCACCCGCGAGGGCGCCGTGCTGGGCGGTCTGTTCTTCGGCCATCCCCAGGTCGGCCGCTTCGGCGCGCGGGCCGAGAGCCTGATGGTCGGCCTGGCCGCCCAGGCGGCGGTGGCCATCGAGTCGGTGCGCGCCCGCGAGGCCGCCCACGCCGAGCTGGCCCAGCGCCGCGACGCCGAGGAGCGCCTGAAGTTCGCCCTGGATTCCGGCCGCCTGGGCTCGTGGGAGCTGGATGTCGAGACCCGCGCCTACCTGGCCTCGGACATCTGCAAGGCCAATTACGGCCGCCGCNCCGACGAGGACTTCACCTTCGACGACCTGGTCGCCTCGGTGCATCCGGGCGANCGCGACCGGATGACCGCCGCCATCGAGGACGCCATCNGGCACGGCGCCGAATACGACATCGAGTACCGGGTGCGCGCGCCGGTCGGCGAGACCCGCTGGGTGCACGCCCGCGGCCGCGCCGCCCAGACCGCCGACCACGGCGGCGCCCGGCGCATGGCCGGCGTGTCGCTGGACGTCACCGAGCGCAAGCGCGCCGAGGAGCGCCAGAAGCTGCTGGTCAACGAGCTGAACCACCGGGTGAAGAACACCCTGGTCTCGGTGCAGTCGATCGCCAGCCAGACCCTGCGCACCACCGAGACGCCCGAGGCCTTCCGCGACGCCTTCGAGGGCCGGATCATGGCCCTGTCGCACACCCACGACCTCCTGACCCAGCAGAACTGGGAAGGCGCCAGCCTGCGCGAGATCTTCGATTTCGAGCTCGAGGCCTTCGCGGCCCGCGACCGCATCGGNTTCGACTACGACCGCGACCTGCAGCTGAGCCCCAAGGCCACGGTGGCCCTGGGCATGGCCGTGCACGAACTGGCGACCAACGCCCTGAAATACGGGGCCCTNTCGGTCNCNGGGGGCGAGGTGCGGGTGGTCTGGGCGGTGGAGTCGGGCGAAACCNACGAAAGCCCGGCCCTGCGCCTGACCTGGACCGAGCGGGGCGGCCCGCCGGTGGTCGCGCCGACGCGCCAAGGCTTCGGCGCGCGACTTCTCGAAAAGGGCCTGGCGGGCGAACTGTCCGCACAGGTCAGCCTAGCCTATGATAGCCTCGGCCTAGCCTGCACCATGAGGTTGCCGATCCGTGCTTTGGAGCCCTGAACAATGAAGACCCTCGCCGCCCTCAAGGTCCTGGTGGTCGAAGACGAAGCCTTGGTCTCCATGTTGGTGGAGGACATGCTCAGCGACCTGGGTTGCGTCGTGGTCGGTCCGGCCGCCGAGCTGGAGGAGGCCCTGCGCCTGGCCGGTTCCGCCGACATCGACGCGGCCCTGCTGGACGTCAATCTGGGCGGACGCCCGATCTTCCCGGTCGCCGACGCCCTGAAGGANCGCGGCGTGCCGTTCGCCTTCGCCAGCGGCTACGGCGAGGCNGGCCTGTCGGAAGGCCACAAGGGCGCGACCGTGCTGCAGAAGCCGTTCCGCGAAGCCGACCTGCGCAAGGTGCTGGAGAGCCTGGCCGCCCAGGTGGCCTGACGGCCGCGCCNACGCGCGCCGATCCGGCAAAGAAAAAGAGCGGCGGGAAGCTCCCGCCGCTCTTTCCTTTTGTCTNGCGTCCGGGTTCCCGCCGACGCCGCCGGCCCCGAAAGGGTCGGCGGCGGGGCTGGCGGAACTACCAGCGCTTGTTGATCTCGAACACGAACCGGCGACCGCGCAGGTCGTAGGCGTTCAGCGCCGAGACGCCGATCCGGAACTGGCCGGCCGACTGGGCCGGGGGCAGTTCGTCGAAGACGTTCAGCACGCCCAGTTGGACCGACAGGTTGTCGAACTTCTTGCGCACGGTCAGCGAGTGGTACGCCGTGAACTCGGTGTACTGCTTGGAGTACAGGTTCTTGTTGTACCGGGTGCTNGAGTGGATNTCGCCACCNTCGATCAGCTCGGTGTCCGAGGCCTTGCCGTACATGTCGACCGCCCAGTTGACCGTCCAGTCGTTGTGGTCGAACCGGGTGTTGATCACGCCGGTGAAGTCCGGCTCGGTGGTTTCGCCGTTGTGGTCGTCCGGCTCGCCGCCTTCCAGCAGGTTGGTGACGTCCTCGAACTGCCAGGTGAACTGACCGTCGATGGTCAGCTTGCCGGCGGTGAACTCGTGCTGGTAGCGCGAGTTGAAGTCCAGGCCGCGGTTCTTCTGGCTGGCGACGTTCAGGTAGTTGTCGTTGATGATCGTGACGTCGTGGCTGACCGGGTCACGNTTGAACAGCGAGCAGAAGTCGTTCGGGTAGTTGTTGCCGCCGTAGCAGGCGTTGAGGATGTTGCCGGCCCCGAAGTTGGCGACTTCGTTGTTCACCTCGATGTCGAAGTAGTCCAGCGCCAGGCTCAGGTCCATGAAGCTGGGGGTCCAGATCACGCCGAAGGTCGCGGCCTTGGAGGTTTCGGCCTTCAGGCGGCCCACGCCGCCGCCGGTGCTGACCAGCGGGGTCGAGGATTCCACGTAGTCGTCGGGGATGCCGGCGGCCGCGCAGTTCTGTTGCAGGCGGGTGTTGGTCGATTCACCCCAGCGACGGCANGGGTCGACGCCGTTGAAGAACGAGGTCTGGTCGGCCAGGTACAGTTCGTACAGCGCCGGGGCGCGGAACGAGGTGCCGTACGACGAGCGGATGCGGAAGGCCGACGACAGCTGCCAGTTCAGGCCGACCTTGTAGGTCTCGTCCGAACCGTAGCTCTTGTAGTCGGTGTAGCGGCCCGACAGGCTCAGATCCAGCTTCTCGATCGCCGGCAGGTCCTTGAAGATCGGGATGGCCAGTTCGCCGTAGATTTCCTTCACGTCGTCGCTGCCGGCCGTGCGGCCCGCGGTGCTGTAGCCCCAGTAGTTGGCGTTCTGGGCNTTGAAGCCGGGGGTGTCGTCCAGCTTGTCCTTGCGGTAGGTGGCGCCGAACGCCGCGCCGACCGGGCCGGCCGGCAGGGTGAACAGGTCACCGCTGATCGAGCCTTCGAACGAGTACTGGGTGTACTTGGTCGTGCCGGTTTCCTGACCGATCAGGAAGGCCTTCTGGGCCGGGGTGAGGTTGCCGGCCAGCACGTTCGGATTGAAGTAGTCGATGTTCATGCACGAGCCGCCGGAGATCGTGATCTCGGACGGGTCGCAGCCCAGGCCGCTGCCGCCGGTGGTGGCGTAGACGCGGTCGGCGTAGATGAAGTCGCTGGTGTATTTGGCGTCGGACTTGCCGTACTGGCCGTAGACGTCCCAGTCCCAGTTGTTCAGGAAGCCGGCGCCGTTGATCGTGCCGCGCAGGCCGCCGACGACACGACCGTAGTCGATCGTCTCGCGCTGGAAGTGCGGCAGCAGGATCAGCGGGATCGCGTCGCCCGACGCGCCGCCGGCCTGCAGGCCCGCGGCGACCGAGTTGTTGGGGTTGTCGCCCGACACGGTCTCGAACAGGTACATGATGCTGGTGCCCGACGACTTGCGGCGGTTCAGCAGCACTTCGGTGTAGGCCTCGACGTTCGGCGTGATGTCATAGCTGCCGGTCAGGTAGATCGTGCCGCGCTTGACCGGCGAGATCGCGTCCGAGTTCTGGTAGGCCGCGTTGTCGTAGTTGGCGTACGGATAGGTGGCCGGCTGGCCGGCGCGGGCGGCGCGCACCCAGTCGGGCAGGAAGCCGCGCGTGGTCAGGCCCGCCGCCGGATAGCCGCCGGGAGGGGCCTTGGACAGGGTCGGGTCGTACTGGAAGATGCCGCCGTAGACGTCGGCCGCCTGCCAGGCGTTGTTGACCGCGTTGTAGCACTTGTAGTGGCCGGTCGCCGGATCGATGAAGTCGACGCGCTCGCCGGTCACGGCGTCGAAGCGGTAGTCTTCGGCGCAGGAGGTGTATTTGCGGTCCTTGACCTTCAGCGCCTTCTGCTCGTTGTAGTCGGCGGTCAGGTTGATGTAGCCCTTGTCGAACACCTTCCCGGCGGTGCCCGAGATCCGNTAGGTCTCGCCTTCGCCGCGGGCCGGGACCGAGCCGTAGACGTTCAGCTCGACGCCGTCGAAGTCCTTCTTGGTCATGATGTTGACGACGCCGGCCACGGCGTCNGAGCCGTAGATCGACGAGGCGCCGTCCTTCAGGATTTCGGTGCGGTCGATGATCGACGACGGCAGGACGTTCAGGTCGACCGGGCCGACGGTGCCGCCCTGGCCGGCCGGCGCCAGGCGGCGGCCGTTCAGCAGGACCAGGGTGCGGTTGGCGCCCAGGCCGCGCAGCGAGATGCTGCTGATGTTCTCACCGCCGGTGATCACATAGCCGGTCAGCAGGTTGTTCGACTGGAACGAACCGCTGGCGGCCGACGACTTCTGCAGGATGTCCCCGGTGTCGGCCAGGCCTTGCAGGGTGGATTGCTCCGAAGTGATCACCTGGATCGGCGAAGCGCTGGTGTATTCGTTCCGCTTGATGCGCGAACCGGTGACGACCAGGGCTTCGACTTCGCTGTCCGAGGAGGCGGTCGACGAGCTCGACGTCTGGGCGAAGGCTGTCGGCGCGGCCGACAGAGCGATGACACCCGCCAAGATTGAACTTGTGAGCAGTGACTTGCGATCAAGCATATGGACCCCTCAATTTTTAGCATGTCGGGGACACGACAAAAAAATTGCGTCACCCCCGATTGCGGAGAACGCTATTCACCTTCACTGCGTCGCTCAACGATAAGAAGCGCGTGAGCAAACTTCGGCCGAACAGCGTTACAATCTGGTCACAGTGCCGCCACGAATGCGACACGGCGCCGCATTGTGCGGCGTTCCACCGGCAAACGGTGGGTTGGAGACCGATGCAATCTGGATAGATTACCCTAGGCGGGGGTGTTTCGTCGGTCGCCGCGCGTGTCGGGGAAGGGACCGACGCGAAGTAAGACCACGCTTACAAAACGGAATCTTTTTCCAATCCGAGGACTTTGGGCAGCAACATGCGTTCATACAATTTAGGATTGCTCGTCGGCGCCGCGTTCTGTCTGGCGACGGCGCCCTTGGCGGTTCAGGCCCAGGCGCCGGCCGCCCCGCCGGTCGCCAAGGACTTCGCCCGCTACGCCCAGATCGACAACGTCAGCATCTCGCCGGACGGCCAGCACATCGCCGGCCTGGTCTCGCAGGACGGCGAGAACAAGGTCATCGCCATCTGGGAGACGGCCAATCCCGACAAGGCCCCGACCATCCTGGGTTCGGCCAAGATGCAGCTGATGGGGATGAACTTCGTCAAGAACGACCGCCTGGCGGTCCTGGCCCAGCAGACCTGGACCTACGGCGCGACCAAGACCCACCTGCAGAAGCTCTACATCACCGACCTGAAGGGCTCGGACTGGAAGCCGGCCCTGCCCGAGAACCGGGGCAAGACCGAGGACGAGCAGTTCGCCCAGGCCGTCAGCAACCCCTCGATCCTGAGCCGGATGCCCAACGATCCGCGCCACATCCTGGTGCTGAACACCAACTTCACCGGCTCGGGCGACGTCTACAAGGTCGACCTGTACGACGGCTCGGCCGACCGGGTGACCCGGGGCTCCGACCACTTCGGCGGCCTGCAGGCCGACCACAAGGGCGAGCTGCGCGCCCGCCAGAAGGTCGATTTCGACGCCGGCAAGGTCTATATCGGCCAGCAGATCCGCGATCCGAAGACCGGCGAATGGGTGGAGCACTGGCGCTCCTACGCCAAGGACCGCAACCTGATGACCGTGGTCGGCTTCAGCGACGACCCCAACATCATCTATGTCAACGTCCGCCAGGGCGACGCCGACAAGACCGGTATCTACGAGTACGACATCGCGCAGAAGAAGATCACGGAGCCGGCCTTCGAGATCAAACTGTTCGACGCGGGCGGTCCGATCCTCGACGACGACGGCAAGCTGCTGGGCTTCGACTACGAGGCCGAGACCGCTCGCAACTACTGGGTCGACCCCACCCTGGCGGGCGTCGCCAAGAACCTGCCGTCCGCTCTCGGGGTCAAGACCGTCAGCCTGGCCTGGACCGATCCCGGCGGCGCGCCCACCGCCAAGTTCAGCTATCCCGACGGCGCGGGCGCCGAGATCGCCGACTGGTCCAAGGACAAGAAGTACGTCCTGATCCGCAAGTCGGGCCCGAACCTGCCGCCGGAATACTACCTGCTGACCGACGGGACCAAGCTGACCCTGCTGGGCAAGTCGCGCCCGCAGCTGGCCGCCGCCAAGCTGGGCGAGTCTCGGCTGGTGGAATACAAGGCCCGCGACGGCCTGATGATCCCGGCCTTCCTGCACACCCCGCCCAAGGACGTCTACGGCGAGGGCCCCTACCCCGCCATCGTCCTGCCGCACGGCGGCCCCTCGGCCCGCGACCATCTGGACTGGGACGTCTCGGGCTGGACCAAGTACTTCACCGCCCGGGGCTATGTGGTGATCCAGCCCCAGTTCCGCGGGTCGGAAGGCTGGGGCTCCAAGCTGGCNCGGGCCGGCGACGCCCAGTGGGGCAAGACCATGCAGGACGACAACGACGACGCNGCCAAGTACCTGATCGACCAGAAGCTGGCCGCGCCCGACCGCATCGCCCTGTTCGGCTACTCCTACGGCGGCTACGCGGCCTACGCCGCCGCCATCCGTCCCAACGGCCTCTACCAGTGCTCGGTGGCCGGGGCGGGCGTGGCCGAGATCAAGCGCTTCCAGGGCGAGACCTTCAACGACCGCTTCCTGCGGGAATACCAGCGCCCGACCATCGACGGCATGGACCCGATGCCCAACGCCAAGAACGTCTCGATCCCGATCTTCATCTATCACGGCGATCGCGACCAGACGGTCGAGGTCGAGGAATCCCGCCGCTTCGTCGGGGCCCTGAAGGCGGCCGGCAAGACCTACAAGTACCTCGAGATCAAGGACATGGGTCACCAGTACAACTTCATGACCCCGGCCATGCTGGAGACCCAGCTGACCGAGATCGAGAACTACCTGAAGACCGACTGCGGCCCCGGCGGCCTCTGACCGGTTTCCGGAACCTCGGGAAGGGCGGCCTGCGGGCCGCCCTTTTTCGTTGCCGCTAGTCCAGATTCCTCAATCCAGGTCCCTGGGGCCGAACGAGTCGGGCAGCAGGCTCCAGAACGGCGTGCGGCGCGTGGCCTTGCCGCCCTGGACCGAGACGATCTCGCAGGTGTCGGCGGCGAATTCGGCGATGCGCTGGCGGCAGGCGCCGCAGGGCTGGACCACGGCGTCGGAGCCGGCGGCGATCAGCACCTTGGCGATCTTGCGCCCGCCCGCCGTGACCATCGCCCCGATCGCCGTCTGCTCGGCGCAGGTGCCCGACGGATAGGCGGCGTTCTCGACATTGACCCCCAGGTGGGCGCGGCCGTCGGCGTCGATCACCGCGGCGGCGACCGTGAAGTTCGAATAGCGGGCGTAGGACCGCGCCAGCAGGGCCGGCAGGGCGGCGGCCAGGGCGGCCTCGCTGTCCTCGTCCAGGAAGATGGGGATCGGGGTGGTGGTGTCGGTTGCGCTCATGCCGGCCTCGTCGCCGGCGGAAACCGCGTCTTTGCGGGATCGCGCCGGGCGCAGAGGCAATCAGTCGCGGGCCGCCCTGGCAAGTCCGTTTTCACGCCAAAGGGTCAAGCTTCGCCCGGCGCCTTGGCGACGATCGACAGGGCGTGCACGGGGCCCGCCATCTCCTCGGCCAGGGCCTGGAAGATCAGGCGCTGGCGCTGCACGCGGGCCTTGCCCGCAAAGGCCTCGGCCTCGATCAGCAGGTTGAAGTGGCTCTCCCCGCCCTCGCGATGTCCGGCATGGCCCTGATGGCGGTGGCTGTCGTCGACGACCTCCAGCCTCGTCGGCGAAAACGCGCGGTTCAGTTTGGCGGCGATGGTGTCTGCGACGGCGCCCATGGCGGCTTCCTTGCTTGTCAATCCTTGAACGCAAATAGCTGCGGCTTACTCTAAGCGCCATGAGCGCCGACTTCGAATATCGCCCCAAGTTTTTCGACATCCGTGTCCGCCCCCCGAAATCGCCGGAGGAAGCGGCGCGGGAGAACGACGTCTACGCCCTGAAACCGGGCGAAGTGCGCTGCGATCACCCCGAATGCCGCTCGGCCGCCACGGCCAAGGCGCCCAAGTCGCGCGACCTGCCGGGGGTCTACTACAATTTCTGCCAGCGCCACGCGGCCGAGTACAACAAGAACTGGAACTTCTACGCCGGCATGAGCGAGGGCCAGATCCGCGCCCAGCAGGAGCAGGAGAAGATGACCGGCGGCCGGCCGACCTGGTCGATGAAGGCCGACTCGCGCTCGCGCGAGGC
>Ga0055524_1002174_pt1 | contig 10317 bp, 9 predicted proteins | sample AraplaCol_mCL_r2_2_FD_55011 | JGI IMG/M metagenome (GOLD analysis project Ga0055524, IMG submission 55011) | Arabidopsis root microbial communities from North Carolina, USA - plate scrape MF_Col_mCL_r2 | ecosystem: Host-associated > Plants > Roots > Endosphere | place: USA: North Carolina...
GGCGAGGACCGGTAGAAGTAGTCCACGTCCAGCCGGCGATCGAGGTAGAAGCCGCCGATCACCCAGTCGAACTTGCCGCCGGGGTCGGACGCCAGGCGCGCCTCCTCGACGAAGGTGCTCTGGTAGCCGTTGGCGTCGAGGCCGAAGGCGATGCCCGCGGCGCCGAAGGTGCCGGCCAGATCGACCCAGAACTTCTGGTCGAACATCGAATAGGTCGACGAGCTGGTCAGGTGCGCGCCGTCGAACTGGTAGTCGACCGTGGCGTTGTAGCTGGTCAGCTTGCCCACGAAGAGGTCGGGCCGGTCGGAGATGCGCTTGTTGCGCCCCAGCGACGGGATGATCAGCGAGGAGTCCTTGGGATTGCTCTTCTCGTAGGAGGCCAGCAGCTTGACCGACAGGCGGTCGGTCGGCTTCCACAGCAGGGTCGCGCGCCCGCCCCCGTCGACCAGGGTGTTGGAGTTGTGGATCCCGGTCCCCAGGTTGTCGACATAGCCTTCCTCGTGCCGGTAGAAGCCGACCACGCGTAGGGCCAGCTCGTCCTTGACGATCGGCAGGTTGACCATGCCGTTGTAGCGCTGGCGGAAGGAATCCGACCCGGTCAGGCCGAAGTCGACCAGGGCCGAGGCGTCGTATTCGTCGAGATCGGGGCTCTTGGTCAGGATGCGCAGCGCGCCCGACAGCGAGCCGGACCCGAACAGCGTGCCCTGCGGGCCGCGCAGGAACTCGACCCGCTCCAGGTCGTACAGGTTGGGGTCCAGCACCGTGGTGTTGCCGATCGTCGAGATCGGCAGCTCGTCGATATAGATCGCGACCGTGCTCTGCAGGTTGGCGCCGTAGCCGTTGGTGGCCACGCCCCGGGCGGTGAAGTTGTTGAAGTTGGCCGTGGGCTTGTTGAGGACGACGCCGGGCGTCTCGCGCGCCAGGCCCTCGTAGCCGACGATGCCCTTGGCCGTCAGGTCCTTCTGCGAGAAGGCGGTGACGCTGAGCGGCACGTCCTGCAGCTTCTCATTGCGGCGGGTCGCCGTGACCACCACCTCGTTGAGCAGCGTGTTGTCGGATGAGCCGGCGGCCTTGCCCTGGGCCTCAGGAGACGCGGTCTGGGCCTGGGCGGCCACGGACGTCGACACCAGCGCGGCGGCGCACGCCGTCGCGAGAAGAACTACCTTCATGCGCTTATCTCCCCGTGCGCCGATCGTGAATGCCGACGCTTATGACAGCGAGGCTGCACCCGAGGTCGCCGCCTGTCAACACTCACTATCATGAGCGTGAATATTCGTGTCCACATGAAGGGCCGACGACCGATCGAGACCGGAAAGCCCGGCAGGCCTTTGTCGTGTAAGGATTTCCCCCCGCGCCAGCGGCGCGTGGACGGATCGACGGCGAGGCCGCCCTGCCCTAGCTGGCCTTGAGCGAAACCTCGACGCCGGCGATGGTCGCGCCGGGCATGGCCCGGCGGATGGCCGCGCGGGCGACCGGCCTGGCGACCGGCAGGAAGGCCTCGAGGAAACGCCAGGCGCCCTCGTCGTGATCGAGGTGATGGGTCAGCAGGCCCAGCGGTTCGTCCCACGCCCCCGCCACGCGGCGCTCGGCCAGCAGCCGGCGGGTCCGCATCAGGAATCGGACCGCGCCCCGGAAACGCGGCGCCGGCTTCCAGCGCATGACATCCAGGTGGGCGTCGAGGCGCTCGGGCTCGGCGGGGCTTCGCATTTCGCCATAGCAGGACAGGCCCAGGTCCCGCAGGCCCAGCGCCCGCTTCAGGGTCGGATGGGCGTTATTCCACGGCGGCACGAACAGGCTGGGCCTGACGCCGGCGCGGCGGAACACGTCGATCGCCGTGCCCAGGTCGGACACCACGTCGGCCAGGCGATCCAGGTCGTTGACCTCGCCGGAGGGCCAGCCCGGCGGCGCCCGGTTCTCGTGCCGGAAGCCGTGGATGGCCAGTTCCGCATCGGGGATCGCGCGGCAGGCCTTGGCCAGGGCCGCGATATCGCCGTCCGGCACGGCCGCGAGCGTGATCGGCGCCTCGAAGCGGACGGAAAGAGCCAGCAGGCGGTCCAGCGCCGCGGTGGGTCGGCGCGCGTCGTCGTCGCGCCACCAGAACACCGGCGCATGGCCGCGCGCCTTCCAGCGGGCCAGCTCCGGCCCGATCAGGATCGCGATCAGAAGGCGATGGAACGACACGATCAGCGCCTAGGCCGAATGACCCAGCCGGGTGTCCTCGACGGTCAGGCCGATCACCGCGCCGCCGCTCGAACGCACGGTCTGGACGCCGTTCAAAGCGCGGATCTCGCGCGCCTTCAGGTTCGAGAGCAAGGGATAGAGGCCGGCCATGATGGCGATCAGGAAACCCATGTCGCCTTCCTTGTAGCCCTTGCGCGACACGTAGCACTTGTAGAACCGGCGCACGCCCCGGAACAGATCGTCCCACAGGCTCTTGATCTTGCCGCTGTCGGCCAGGTCCTGGCCGCGCAGGGCGGTATAGCGGTTCAGGCGCTGGACCATGTCGGCGATGTCGTCGTCGACCTTGTGCAGGATGGCGTTGTGCAGCCGGCCGCCATAGACGCCGGTGAAGATGGTGCCGGGATGGACCCGCTCGCTCTTCCAGCTCTTCACGCCCCTGCGGAACAGACGGGCCACCGACGACGCGCCGAACGAGCCGCCCCAGCCGTGACGCACCAGCTGCGCGCCCACGTAGTTGTCCACGGGCACCTGGTGCCAGTCGGCGGTCGAACGGNCGACGGTCTCGCGGATTTCCCGGGCCAGGGCCGGCGTCACCGCCTCATCGGCGTCCAGCTCGAGAATCCAGTCGCCGCGACAGGCCGCGACGCCGGCCTCCTTGCGCAGCCCCTCGACGGGGAAGATGCCCGAGACGACCCGCGCGCCCATCTTCCGGGCGATGGCTTCGCTNCGNTCCGTGCAGCGGTCGGCGACCACGACGATCTCGTCGCANAACGCCAGGCGCTCCAGACACTCGGCCAGCCGCGCCTCCTCGTTATGGACGCAGACAAGTCCTGACAGGACAGACATGGAATTTCCCCGACTTGGGGGCGCCTTCCGAATCTGCCCCCGTCAGAGAAGAGACGTCGCCAAGCTCAGGGAACCTCAGAACTTTTTCCGCGTTCGCGCGAGACGAACCGACCGGCGTCCGTACCGGGAGCTTGGCCGGAGGGGGCTAAAAGTCCCGCGAAACCAGCAGGCTCCAGGTGCGAGGCCGCAGTGGCGTGACCTGGCGCACCTGGCCGAAGCTGAACGGATTGCCGTAGGCGAAGGTGTCGCTGGAGGCGTTGGCGGGATTGGTGACCGCCAGGGTCCAGCTCCAGTCGCGGACGGCCAGCTCGGCCGAGAGCCGGCCGGTGACATAGCCCCCCATCGACGGGGAAAGGCGACGATCGAAGGTCAGGCGCGACTGGCCCACATATTCGACCTCGGTGGTCAGCACCAAGCGTCGGCTGGCGGTCAGGTCCTTCTGATACCGCATCAAGGCCCCGGCCGAGACGTCCGGCACGCCCGGAAGTTCGCTCTGGGCCGCCGAGGCGAAGTTGGGATCCACCTTGCTCAGCCGCGGACGGTTGAACAGGGCGTTGACCTCCAGGGTCAGGCCTTGAGCCGCCAACATCGTGGCCTCGACCTCCAGGCCGGTGTTGCGTCCGTCGCCGACATTGGCCGTGTAGGACAGGCCCGAGCTCAGATACTGGTCGGTCTGGATGTCGGTCCACACGTCGTGGAACAGGGCCGTGCGCAGGATCATGCGCCCCTCCCACGGCCGGACGCTGGCGCCGATCTCGTAGTTGCGCAGATGGTCGGGCTTGAACGAGGCCCGCAGGACCGACGGCGCGGCCAGGCCGCCGGAGTTGAAGCCGCCCGAGCGATAGCCTTCCGAGGTCAGCAGATAGACCAGCCCGCCGCCGTCCCACGTCCGCTGGAGCGAGAATTTCGGCGAGATGCCGGTGAAGCGCGCCTTTCGGTCCATGTCGCGCGACTGCCCCGGCGGCGGGGACACGACCATCGAGGTCGTGTGGACCTCGCTGCTGAACGCCCGCCCGCCCAGGCTCGCGGTCCAGCCGCCGCCCAGGTCGTAGGCGGTCTCGCCATAGAGCGCCAGTTCACGCCGCCGATCGCGGCGCGCCTCCAGATAGATGAGGCGCGAGGGATCGTAGGCGGTGCGGGCCCGCAGTTCGCCGTCGCTGTCCTCGAGGCTGGCCAGGCCGTACAGCCCGACCAGCCAGCGGAAACGATCGCCGTCGGGGGACGACAGCACGGCGTCCTCCACCAGCATCCGCACCTTGCTGGCCTCGTCGAACAGGCCGACATCGACCGAGGCCGCGCCGACGCCGTTCAGGGCCGCGGTGGCGTCGAACCGGCTGGCGAACCGGTGGCGGACATAGCCGGTCGACGACACGAACCGCCCCCAGTCGCCCGCGCCCGTGATCGTCACCGCGCCCTGCTGCAGGACGTTGTCGTGGGTCTCGCGCACCTGGTTGGCGCGCTTCTGGCCGCCCAGGCCGGGCGTGGTGTACTGGCTGTCGGTGGCGTGCAGGTCCTGGCGGGCGCCGGACACCGTGACCGACCAGTCCGGATCGATCGCCACCGAAACGGCGGCCCGCCCGCCGAGGCGCGTGGTGCGGTCGACGTTCGAGAGGCGCAGGTTGACGTCGTCGACATAGCCGCCGTCCACGTCGCTGTAGGCCACCAGACGGACCGCCGCGCGGTCGGTGGCGACCGGCAGGTTGAGGACGCCCTCGACCCGGCTGCTGGGCGAGCCGGATTCCGTGGCCGCCGCGCCGGCCAGGACCGATCCCGACCATTCGTTCAGCACGGGCTTGGTGGACACGATCCGGTAGACCCCGCTGAGCGATCCGCCGCCGTAGAGCGCGCCCTGGGGACCGCGCAGCACCTCCACCCGGTCGACGTCGATCAGGCGCAGGTCCGGATCGGGCGCGTTGTAGGTCAGGGGGATGTTGTCGAGATAGGTGCCGACGGTCTGCTGGGTGCGGCCCGTGAAGGTCCCGTCCGACAGTCCGCGCAGCATGATCTTGTTGCGGGCCGCGCCGAGGTTGGTGGTGATGAAGCCCGCNGCCTGCTGGGAAATGCTGGTCGTGTCGATCGCGCCGGTGTCGCTGAGCCGTTCGGCCCGGATCACGCTGACGCCGCCCGCGGCGGCCCCCAGGCGCGTCGGGCGCTTGGTGGCGGTGACGATCACCCCGTCGAGCGCGGCNACGGTCGCCGGCGCNGCCGGGGCGATCGCCGGCGGCCTGGCGCGAGCGGCCGGCGGNGCGGGCCGGATGACCACCGTGGCGTTGTCGAGAATCTCGAACCGGCAGGGCGCGTCGGCCGTCACCGCNTCCAGCGCCTGGCGCAGGGTCAGGNTCCCGAACACCGCCTTGCCGCGCCCCGGACACGACGAAGCGCCTCCGAGGGTGACGCGCGCCTGGACGCCGAGATCGATCAGCGCCTCGGATCGGGGTTTGGCGGGGATCTTGAAGGCGAAGCGGGCCGGCGCGGCCTCCGCCGTTCCAGCCGGGACCAGGCCGACCAGGACCAGGCTCGATGCCATCGACAGGAGGAAGAGGCGCGGCAGGCGGCCGACGGCGAACGCTCCGGAACGCTCCGGTTCGTCAGATCGAAATCGAAGCTGGGATTCCGTCTCCGAAATCATCGGGCTCCAGCTCTATCCCCCTAGAGCTCAAGCTTCGCGCTTCGAACGATTCCAGGCCCCTCAGCAAGGCTCTAGCGCGCCCGGATCACGATAGCGTCTTCGGTCGTCGTCGTTTTGACGGGAAGCAGGTGTGACAGTCGNTCGACCATCGCATCCTGTTCGTCGACGATCAACACGCCGGAAAGTCGCATATTGGCGACCTCGGCGTCGCCCAGCTTCACCGGACGCGGGAAAAGCCGGTTCATGTCCCCGGCGATCTGTGAAAGCGGCTGGTCGCGATAGATCAGCCGGCCCTGGCGCCAGCCCGCGATTTCCTCGACGGCCACCGCCTGGAGTTTCGCGTCCGCCGCCCGGCCCTCATGGTGGGAAAGCCCCTGCCCCGGCTTCAGCCGGAAAGGCGTGGCGCCGGAGGCCAGGTTGGGGCGCACCTCGACCAGTCCGCGCTGGACGTTGACCGCCACCTGGCCGTCGCGACGGCGGACGTCGAACTGGGTGCCGACCACCCGCACCTGGGTGTCGCCCGCCGCGATCAGGAACGGGCGCGAGGAATCCTTGGCCACGTCGAAGAAGACCTGGCCGTCGTCCATCTTGATCCGGCGCGCATGGCGCTCGAAGCGCACGGTGACGCGCGAGGCGGCGTTCATGTCGATCCGCGAGCCGTCCTCCAGGGCGATGGCCCTGCGCTCGCCGACGCCGGTCACGTAGGTGGTTTCGCGGCCGCCGATCAGGCCCTTGCTGGGCACGAGGACCGCGCCGGCCACGAAGGCGGCGGCGATCGCGGCGCCGGCCGACCACATCCAGACCCGTCGCGCCGGTCGCAGGGGGACCACATTGGCCGCCAAAGGCGTGCTCAGCGGCGCGCCGGCGGGCGCGGCCTCCGCGAAGCGCGCGTCGAGGTCCAGCCCCTGGTCGAAGGCGAGCGCGTCGTCATAGGCCTGGGCGTGCGTCGGCGAGGCCGTCAGCCAGGCGTCGAACGCCAGCCAGTCGCCCTCGGTGACCGTCTCGCCCTGCAGGCGGACGAGCCACGCGATCGCGGCCTCGGACGTCTCGGCGTCGATGTCTGTTTGGGCGCGCGTCATTTCGCTCCGTCCCGACGCCACGTTGCGCCCTCGCAAGGATAAGACGTCACCAAGTCGGCGGAACCTCCAAAACCCGTTCCAGAAACAATAGCNGCGCTCATGACAGCTTCGCCATCAGCGCCTTCAGGGCGGCGCTTACATGTTTTTCGACCGAACTGCGACTGACCCCCATGGCGGCCGCGGTCTCAGCGTGACTGAGACCGTCCAGCTTGTGAAGCTTGAAGGCGCGCGCGACCTGCGGCGGCAGGGTGTCGACCGCGGCCATCATCAGCTGCAGGCGCTGCCGGCCGGCCACGACCTCTTCNGCCGAGGGGATGTCGGCCACCTGCTGGTCGCCCAGCACGACGCCTTGCAGGCTGCGCCATCCGCCGTCGCGCGCGCTGGCGCGGGTCTGGCTGCGCAGCCGGTCCAGCATCAGGTTGTTGGCCATGCGGAACAGCAGGGCCGAGCCGTCGCCCTCGACCTCCACCTCGCCCAGGGCCTGCACCTTCAGGAACAGGTCCTGGATCAGGTCCTCGGCTTCGCTCACCGAGCGCAGCCGAGCGGCGAAGACGCGCACCAGATTGGCCCGCTTCTCGCCGTACAGCCGGGCCATCGGCGTGATCGTCGAAGATGGGGCGGGCAGCTCGGACTCCAAAGACTCAGTGCGGCGAACAGGTTGCGGCGAGTCCTTAACCTAGGCCGCTGACGCCCGCCGGTCCAGCGCACCGAACGGCTCCTTGTTGCGATTGACTCGCAACAAGATTGACGCCTAGATGGTGCGAACCATTCGCAACAAGCTCCGCACGGAGACCGGCATGACCCCCACTTCCACATCCCTCCGCTGGACGACCGGTCCGNCGGTCGGCGAAAAGCTGCTCCTCAGCGCGATGCGGCACTGGGCGGTGCTGCGGTCGGCGGGCGAGTCCCCCGCCCGCATGGTCGCCCAGGCCCTGGCCTTCCGGGCGTCGAACCGGACCGGCGGCCTGTTCGTCGCCTGGATGCAGTCGGTCGAGGCTAGCCTGCGCCGGCCGATCCAGGTCGAATGCCCGGCCTGCGGCGGCATCTCCACCGACGAACAACGGCTGATGGTCTCGTGCGGCTTGGCGGGAACCGCGACGGCGACGGGCGAGGCCCTGCTCGAACCGCTGCTGATCGATTCCCAGCCGACCATGGTGCTGGCGCGCGCCCTGAACGCCGCCCTGCGGGTCGACGGCTATCCCCTGCCCGTCCGCTTGCGCGACGAGTCCGCGGAGCGCGCCCCCGAGCCGCCGACCTTTCACTGAGGCTTGGCGGCGGCCAATCGAAGCACCTCGATCTCGCTGACCATGCGCGCCGANCGCGCCGGCCGCAGGTCGCCCTCGGCCACCAGCTTGAAGGCCCCGTCCTTGCCGCCCAGCGGCGCGCCGTCCGCCTTGTCGGCCAGGATGACGCGGTTGGCGCGGGTGCCCGGGTCCAGCTCGGCCAGGCCGAACGCCACCTGGTAGCCGTCGGACGCCTTGACCAGCACCACGTCGGCCATCTCCGGCCCGTGGATCGCCTTGCCGGTCGGGGTCCCGACCTTGGCCAGCACGTCGATCAGCAGCGGCCCCTCGTAGACGTGCTTCTCGCCGTGGGCGTCGAAGGCGACGCTGACGCGCGGCAGGGCGGCGATGTCCGCCGCGCTGAGGCTGGCCGCCTCGCCCGAGGGCCCCTTCAGGGTCAGGGTCTGGGCGAAGGCCCCGGTGGCCAGGCCGGCGAAGCAGAGGGCGAGAGCGAAGGNTTTCACGAAGCGATCCTATTCGACGGCGAGGATGACGTTGGAGGGCGCGACGGTCGCCACGGCGCGGTCGCCGACGCCNGGCGCGCCCGAGACGGGCACGGTCGCGACCAGGGTCTTGCCGGCCGACAGGCCCAGCCGCACCTCGCTGACCTCGTGNCCGTCCTCGCGGTCGGCGACGATCCCGGCCAGNCGATTGACCNCGCCCTCGGGCGCGTCCTGGTCGGCCAGGACGACGAAGCTGGACTTGATCAGGGCGACGACNGGCTTGCCGACCGCCANGTCCAGNTCCTCGCGGCTGCGACGGGTGATGATCGAGACGATCTCGACGCCGTCGCCCAGGTCGATCNNGACCCTGGCGGTCACCTCGCCGTCCTCGATGGCNGCGACGATCCCTCGCAGCGCGTTGCGGGCGCTGGTGCGCAGGCCCAGGCTCCAGAACACGTCCGACGCGGCCAGGCCGGCCTCNAGCCGCGACAGGGCCGCGCCGATCTCGCGCTCCACCTCGCGGAACGCCCGGATCACNGCCTGGCCGCGCGGCGTGACCACCGCCGCCCCGCCGGCCTTGCCGCCGGCGTTGGCGACCACCANGGGCGCGTCGAACAGGTTGTTCAGCGCCTGCACGCCGTCCCAGGCGCCCTTGTAGCTGAGGCCCAACTGCTTGGCGGCGGCGCTGATCGATCCCAGGCTCTCGATGGCNTCGATCAGCNCCACGCGCTCCTGGCCCACCCGCGCCAGGCCGCCGCGGCGCAGGATCAGGGACGCGCTCAGATCGCCGTCGTTGGACATCGGAACCTCATGCCGCGCCGGGCCGTCGCCCAGGCCCTGACCTAGGCCGTGACCTAGGCGCGAAACCTCGTTATGTAAATCGACTACATAACCGAAGGTCCGGTCGTCCCGAAGCCATGCCCTCTCCGCCGCCGACCAAGATCGAGGCCCGCTGACCATGCTGGAGATCGCCTGGCTGACGGCCAAGCTGGCGGGGATCACCACGGTCCTGNTGCTGNTNCTGTCCACGCCCCTGGCCTGGTGGCTGGCCCGGGGGCGTTCGCGCTGGCGGACGCCGGTCGGGGCGCTGGTGGCCCTGCCGATCGTCCTGCCCCCGACCGCCNTGGGCTTCTACCTGCTGATCGCCCTGGGNCCNCAGAGCCCGCTGATCGCCCTGCTGCACCCGTTCGGGGTGCGCACCCTGGCCTTCACCTTCCAGGGCCTGGTGATCGGGTCGCTGATCTATTCGCTGCCGTTCGCCGTCCAGCCGCTGCGCAACGCCTTCATCGCCCTGGGCGACGAACCGCTGGAGGCGGCCGCCACCCTGGGCGCCTCGCCCTGGAGCGCCTTCCTGCGGGTGGCCCTGCCCCTGGCCCTGCCGGGCTACGCCGTCGCCGCCCTGCTGGTCTTCGCCCACACGATCGGCGAGTTCGGCGTGGTGATGATGCTGGGCGGCGGCATCCCGGGCCAGACCGAGGTGCTGTCGATCGAGATCTACCGCCTGGTCGAGGCCCTGGAATGGGACAAGGCCCACCAGCTGGCCGGCGCCCTGCTGGCCTTCGCCTTCCTGGTGATGCTCAGCCTGCTGCTGATGGAACGCCGGGTTTCGGCAAAGACTTCGCGGGTTTAACTCGANCCGCTCATCCCGGCGTTCGCCGGGATGAGCGGAGAGTAGATCAGAACGGCACGTCGCCCTGGATCGTCACCCGCTCGACGATGCGTTCCTGCGGCCAGTAGTCGAGGATGGCGTAGTGCTGGGTGGCGCGGTTGTCCCAGAAGACGATGGCGTTGGGCGTCCAGCGGAAGCGGACCTGGTATTCGGGGGTCTTCACCCGCTCCAGCAGCTCGGCCAGCAG
>Ga0055524_1002176_pt1 | contig 10308 bp, 10 predicted proteins | sample AraplaCol_mCL_r2_2_FD_55011 | JGI IMG/M metagenome (GOLD analysis project Ga0055524, IMG submission 55011) | Arabidopsis root microbial communities from North Carolina, USA - plate scrape MF_Col_mCL_r2 | ecosystem: Host-associated > Plants > Roots > Endosphere | place: USA: North Carolina...
CAACTGGACCTCTTCGACCGAAGGATATTAGGCGCCCTGGCGGAGGATGCCCTGCAGAGCTATGCGGCCCTGGGAAAAACCGTCAACCTGTCGCCGCCTGCAGTGCACGAGCGCGTCAAGCGGCTGCGCCGGTCCGGCGTCATGAAAGGTGCGCATGCTGCACTTGATGGCGCCGCGCTCGGCAAGCCATTGCTGGCCTTCGTGCATGTCGAGGCCGCAGGCTGGGGCAAAAGTGAAAGGCTGATGCAGCTCTGCCGCTTTCCCGAAGTGGAGGAAATGCATTCNGTTGCCGGCGACGCCAGCGTCATCTTCAAGGTGCGCACCGAGAGCCCGCGCGCNCTGGAAGCTTTTCTGTCCCAGGTCCATTCCGTTCCCGGCGTGACCTCTACCAAAAGCTATGTGGCACTTTCCACCTATATGGAGCGGCCCGTTCAGGCGGATATGACGGCGGACTGGCCAGAAAATCCGTTGCCGGCCTGANGGTATGCGGTGTAGTCCAGCCACCACATCGTCATGCATAGTGCCGTCTTGCAAGGNGAGCATATGATGGTTCGAGAAAACGAGATCCGCGAAAACGAGCTGCTGCTGGACAATCCGCCTGATGCAACCGACGCCGGCCTCGTCTTCATCGGTCGGATTTTCACACCGTGGACCTCGCGCATGGAGACGCCGCGTCAGGGCCGGCATGACGGGCCGCTCTGCCGCATTGAGATCTTCGACCCCTGGGTGCCGGCTTTGCAGGGCGTTGCGGGTTTCGAGCGGCTCGAAGTGCTTTACTGGCTGCACCAGTCACGGCGCGACCTCTTGCTGCAGAGCCCGGNTCGCAACGGCAAGACGCATGGTACTTTCTCACTGCGGTCACCCGTNCGNCCGAACCCGATCGGCACCTCCATCGTCAANCTGGAAGCTGTCGAAGGCAATACGGTGCTTGTGCGCGGCATGGATTGCCTCGATGGCACGCCGCTCCTCGATCTGAAGCCGGATCGGACGCTCTTCACGCCCATTGCGCCGCCGCAGCCGGGCGACTTTCAGACCGGCGATGTGTCCGAGGCATGAAGCTTAGTCGACAGCCACCATCACGTCGGAGGCCTTGACGACCGCATAGGCTTCGGCGCCGACCTTGAGATCGAGTTCGTCCACGGCTTCATTGGTAATCGAGGCCGTGACGATGGTGCCATTGCCGATATCGATGCGGACATGTGCCGTCGTCGCACCCTTCACCACTTCCACGACCTTGCCCTTCAGGCGGTTGCGTGCACTGATCTTCATGGAATCCTCCGCTTGTTGTCAGCGAGATTATCTTCTGGCAGATGCGCCCGTCAAACCGTTCAGGCGGCAAGATCGCCGAGAAAGTCATTGCACCAGCGCGAGACGTCGCGTTCCAGCAGATGGTCCATCATCCGTCTCCAGCGATCCTGGCGCTCCTGAAGCGGCATGTTGAGCCCCCGCGCCAGCGCATTGGATGTGCCGACAATGTCGTAGGGGTTCACAAGCAGAGCGCCGTTCAGCTCGCGCGCCGCACCGGCAAACCGTGAGAGGACCAGAACGCCTGGATCATCGGGGTTCTGGGCGGCAACATATTCCTTGGCGACGAGGTTCATGCCGTCGCGCAGCGGCGTAACAAGCCCGACTTTGGCGAGCCGATAGAGGCCGGCAAGCACCGGCCGGCTCACGGAGCGGTTGATGTAGCGGATGGGCACCCAATCGACCGTACCGAGCGCACCGTTCACGCGACCCGCCTGTTCGGCGACCATGCGCTGCATCGCCTCGTATTCGGGCACCTCGGAGCGGGATTTCGGTGTGATCTGCAGGTAGGTGACCTTGCGCTGATGCGCCGGGTTGTTGGTGACGAAATTTTCAAACGCGTCGATGCGCTGGGTGATGCCCTTGGAGTAATCCAGCCGGTCGACGCCGATGATGAGGCTGCGGTTTTCGATGCTCTGCTGTGCCTTCAGGACCATGCTGTGAGTGCCGGCTTTCCTCGCGAATTCCGCGAAGGCAGCCGTCTCGATGGCAATCGGATAGGCTCCGCCGCGGAACCTGCGCTCGCCGGCGACGAAAAGCCCTTCGCTGATCATGTCACCCATCTCTTCCCGGCGCAGGCAGCCNGCGAANTTCTCCAGATCGTGATCAGTCTGGAAGCCGACGAGATCGTAGGCNGCGAGCCCCCGCATTATCTCGTCATGGACAGGCATGGCGAAGAGGACGTCGGCGGGCGGCCAGGGGATATGCAGGAAAAAGCCGATCTTGTTCCTGATGCCCATCTGTCGAAGTTCGGCGGCGAGCGGGATCAGGTGATAGTCGTGCACCCAGATAATATCGTCAGGCTTGATCAGTGGCGCCAACCGATGGGCGAAGAAGCGATTGACACGGAAATAGCCGGCCATTTCCGTGCGCCCATATTCTGCGAGGTCGAGCCGATAATGACAGATTGGCCAGAGCATGCGATTGGCAAAGCCGAAGTAATATTCGTCGACATCTTTGGATGTCAGATCGGTTAGAGCATAGGTGATGTTGCCGCGCTGCTCGATCGCAAGCGGTCCGGGTTCGCCCGCGTCGTTGATTTTGCCCGACCAGCCCATCCAGACGCCCCCCCGTTTTTCAAGGGCGGCCTCCAGTGCCACTGCGAGCCCGCCGGCAGAGGCCGCCCCTTTCTTCTCCGGAACGGGCACGCGGTTCGAAACGACGACAAGGCGGCTCATGGCAAATTCCTTTCATTAGAAATAATTGCAAAACGCAATCAGCCGGCAAAACGCGCGACGATCTCGCGGACCACCGCTGCGGAGGGCAGGATGCCGCGCGCGTCTGTCTCGTGCGAAGGTGCACCGACGCGGATGGAGTAACCGCCAAGCCTGTTTGCGGCGCGGAACATTGACTCATCGGTAATGTCGTCGCCAATGGCGATCGGACGACGGCCAAGGAAGGGCGGGGTTGCGATAAAACTCTCCAGTGCATCGCCCTTGTTGGCTCTGGCGGGCCGGATTTCCAGAACCATCTTGCCGCGCTGGAGGGTCCAGTCCGGACCTGCGCGGTTCACGAAACGCTCGATCAGCACGGTAAGTTCCGCCAACCGCTCGGGCGCAAGGCGATAGTGGGCGGCTACGGCTGCGCCCTTGTCCTCGATCAGGATGCCGGTCCAGCTGGCCGTTTCTGCCCGAAGCTCGATCTTCAGTCTCTCGAACTCGCCCGTCGGCTCTACTTTGAAGATGCTGCCGTCAGGGCTGCGGCGCTCGGCTCCATGCAATCCGGCGATTGGAAACTGGAAGGGAGCGAAGAGCCGGTCGGCATAGGTAAGGCCTCGTCCGGTCACCAGAGCTAGTGCCCCGCCGAACCTCTGCGAGAGCGTATCGAGCTGTGCGGGAAGCGACGGCGGTACGAATATCTCATCCGGCGTCGGCGCGAGATCGAGGAGCGTGCCGTCTATATCGAGGAAGAATGCACCGTTTTGAAGATAGGAAGAGAGTGTGGAGAGGGTTTCATCCTGCCGGGAAGCGCTGCCGGACGGCGGAGCTTCTGATAGCTGATTGCTGTTTGCCATGCCGGGGAAACTAGGTCAGCACAGCCCTCCGGCAACCCTCGATCGTCGTTCAATCCGCTGGCGGGCTCGCCGGATGCTCGGCATAAAAGGCTTTTGCATCCGCCGTGAATGCGGCGCGCTGGCCAGCTGTCGTATAGAACATGTGGCCGCCGCGATAGAGTTTCAGCGACACGCGATTTCCCGCCAGGGACGGCGGCAGGTGATCGACCACATAGCGGCTGACGCCGTAGGGCGTGACGAGATCGCTGTAGCCATGGGCTATCAGCAGGTGGAAGGACGGGTTGGAGGCAAGCATCTGCCTGATATCATCAGTTGCGCTCGCCTGGAAACGTGAACCGCCGCCGCGGCCGCCGCCCCACTCCCAGCGCTGGCTGATATCGTTTTCGAGCAGCGTGTAGGTCATCTCTGTCTTGAAGCCGAGCTCGTTGCGGGCGTAGTCGGCGAAGGCGCCGCCATAGGCTCTGGTAAAGCCGTCGAGGATCGCATCGTCGCCTCGGTCGTAATCGGATTCCGGATAGGGGTCGGGCGTTGCGAAGGCCGCGTCGTATGGGCTCATCACCTCGCCCGCCTGCTTGCCGGAATGCTTGGCGTAGGCATTGCCGAGGAAGCCGCGATTGCGGGTGACGATGTCCTGAGGGATGCCCGTAAGGCTGGAGATCCTGCTATAGAAGCTTGCTGCCGCGTCCCCTGTCGGTGCCGGGCCGGCGAGCGTGGTGAGGTAGTCGCCAAGTGCAAACTTCTCCGCATCGCGCTGGCCGGATTCGCTGAAGCTCTTGCGCCGGTCGGCTTCGGCGGCTGCCAATGAGGGGAATTCCAGCGCAGCCCCCAAAGCGAACTGGTCGGCATTGAACATCAGCTGGCCTTCGAGCAGCGGCGAAAGCATGACGGTGCCGGCAATGATGATGCCCTGGTTTTGCTGCAGCGCCGAGGCGACCTTTGCGGCGCGGAAGCCGCCATAGCTCTCGCCGAGCAGATATTTCGGCGAATTGGCACGATTATTGTGCGCGACATAGAGGGCGATTGCCTTCGCCATCGTCTGCGCGTCGCTGCCGACATTGTAATAGTTTGAGGCGTCGTCCGCCTTTACCGTACGGCTCCATCCGGTGCCGATAGGATCGATCAGCACGAGATCGGTGAAATCGAGCCAGCTATGGGGATTGTCGACGAGCTTGGCGTTTGCGCCGTCACGGCCATCGGGCCCGAAATCGAGTATGCGCGGGCCGACAAGTCCAAGATGCAGGAAGGCGGAAGCCGCGCCCGGGCCTCCATTGAAGGCGAAGGTCAGCGGCCGGTTCGGCCCGGCATCCTTGGCGATATAAGCGGTGTAGAAGATCGCGGCGTTCTGCGCGCCATCCTGGCCGAAAAGATCGAGCGTACCAGCCGTGGCCGTGTAGGCGATATCGCGTCCGTCGGCCGTCGTCAGCTCGTGCTCGGTTACGGAATCTCGCGGCAGCAGCTTGAGCACGCCTTCGCGAGAGGAACCCTGAGCTGACGCAGCCCGTCGTTCACCGGCCTCTTGCGCAAAGGAGAACGCAGGTGCGAGCGTAGCGGTCAGCGCGGCGAACAGAAGCAGGGATCGGAAGTGCAAGGATTTTTCCTCCGGCGGGTCGGAATGCGGCTGAGATAGGGTAGCAGCCGAACCCCTTCGATGGAGATCAAGAGATGGTGATGCGAAGGTGAAGCCGGCTCATTCGCCTTTCTCGACTGTGCGCGCATTCACATGCAGCGCCCGGCCGGCCCGCCACCCGTTGAAGGCGGCGCCAAGGCCGAGCGCGACGAAAAGCACCGCGCACCATGCGAAACTTCCAGTCCAGCCGCGGATCAGGCCGACGATGAACGGGCCGACGGCGGCAAGCAGATAGCCTACGCATTGTGCCATGCCGGAAAGGTGGGCGGCGACATGCGGGTCGCGCGAACGCAGCACGATGGCGGTCATCGCCGCGGCGATCAGCCCGCCCTGACCGATGCCCTGCAGCACGGCCCAGACCCAGACGGTGGAAAGCGGCGCAAAGAGCAGGCCGAGCAGTGCGACGACGGCGAAAGCGCAGAGCGTCACGTTGATGAGGCGCTGATCCCTGCCTCGTACGGCGATGTGCGGCACGAAGAGGCAGGCAGCGGCCTGCACCATTACGGAGACCGAGACGATGCCGCCGGCCACAATGCCGTCGAGACCACGCTCACGCAGGATCGGCACCAGCCAGCCGAAGACGCAATAGGCGAGCGCCGACTGCAGGCCCATGAAGAGCGTGACCTGCCAGGCAAGCTTATCCCGCCACAGACCTTCGACGCGAAAACCGCTGCGCCGGGCCTGTCGGCTGCTCGCAAAGACCTGCGGCAGCCATATGAGCCCGACCAAGAGCGCAGGCAGCGCCCAGACGGAGAGCGCGCCGTCCAGCGAACCGCCGAGCGCATGTTCGATCGGTAGCGTCAGGCCGGCGGCACTGGCCGCGCCCGCGCAGAGCGCCATCGTATAAAGGCCGGTCATCAGAGCCGTATTCGCGGCGAAATCGCGTTTCACCAGTCCGGGCAGCAGCACGTTCCCGACGGCGATCGCAGCACCGGCAAGAGCGGTACCGAAAAAGAGCAGAGGCACGGAGGAAAAGCCACGCAGCGCCGTACCGAGCGTCAGCAGCAGGAGCACGCCGAGCAGCGTCCGCTCCGTGCCGATGCGCTGGGCAAGCCGCGGAGCAAGCGGAGAAAAGGCGCCGAGGCAAACGACAGGCAAGGTCGTCAGCAGGCTGGCACCGAGTGGCGACAGGCCGAGTTCCCCACGGATCTCCGGCAACAGGGCGGAAGCGCTGGAAAAGACCGGGCGCAGATTGAAGGCGATCAGCACGAGGCTGGCGCCAAGCAGGAAGCGGGCTGTTGTGCTCTGCTTCTGCGGAGGCAGCGGTGAAGGCACGCTGTCAATTTCGGCATCGATCATTGTCTCGTCGGCGGCGTCGAACGAGGACGTGACATTCTGTACGGTCATGGTCATGAAAGAAGCATCCGGTCGAGAGCGGAAAGGATGGGTGCCATGAAGGCGCGTACGGCAGCATCGGCCTTGTCGGGGCTGCCCGTCTCAATGGCGTCGACGATCGCCTGATGCGCTTGCATGTCAGGCTCAGGAATGGTCCTGTCGAGCGTGGCGGCGATGGTTTCCGCGATGGAGATGGAGAAGAAATCGTAGATTTCAATCATCGCCCGGTTTCCCGAAGCGGCGATGACGGCCTTGTGGAAGGCAAGATCGCGTTCGATAAAGCCTGCGGGATCGCCGCCTTCATAGTTGCCGCGCTCGGCAAGCAGNCTGCGAAGCCCGGCGATGATATCAGGCGTCTTGCGGATGGCGACAAGCCGTGCGCCCTCGACATCAAGCGCACAGCGCGCCTCGAACTGGTCGCGCAGGCTGGCGCGCCGTGCCATTGTGAGCGGTCGGCTGTTGTCGGTGGTCGAAAGCACATAAGTGCCGGAGCCCTGCCGCGTTTCCAGAAGACCCTGCGAGACGAGAACGCGCACAGCCTCGCGCACCGTGCCGCGGCTGACCGAAAGCATGGCCGANAGCGTGGCCTCGTTCGGCAGCTTCTCGCCGACAGCCCAGCGCTTGGCGAATATCTCGCTGCGGATTGCTTCGGTCGCCGTATCGGCAAGGTTTGTTTTGTTGAGTGGTTGCATGACACTATTCANAAAGTCATCGGATGACTTTNTGAATAGGTTGCTTTCGTTCCAGCGTCAATTGCCACCGCGGCAATAAAAAAGGGCCGCTTTCGCGACCCTTTCCATGAGGTTTGGCCTGTAATTGGCCGGACCGTCTTATGCGGTCCCTGGAAGGTGGGGTTTAGTGCGAGGGCTGCCTCGCTTCCATCACCACTTCCATGCCCATTACGAGGTCCGAAAACTCATTAGACATTGGATCACCTTCCTTTCGTTACGTTGATAATGATCTAAACGTAAGCCGATTCCCCGGAGATGCAAGAAAAAATCGCATGGCTGTTTTTTAGCCGGCGTTGGGTTATGTCGCGCAACTGTCTGATTTTCCATGGCTGCGATCACGCAAATCCCTATTGTTTTTGCGGAAAGTGATCTCGATCAGCGTCAAGAATTGGTCAACTTGGCCTGGCAAATCGGATAGTCATTAAGTTGTTGTTAGCCGTAGCGTCAGACAATCGAAGACGTTTTCAGCATTCCTGCCGCGCAGGCGGCGGGCCGGAGCAAGAGCATGTGTCGCTGGGCAGCCTATCGCGGAGATCCTCTCTATCTGGAGGAGCTGGTATCCTCTCCCGCCCATTCCCTGATAGAGCAATCCCATTGCGCCACCCGCGCCAAGACGGCGACGAATGGCGATGGTTTCGGCATTGCCTGGTATGGTGACCGGCCCGAGCCGGGCCGCTACCGCGATATCCTGCCGGCATGGTCCGACTGCAATCTGAAGAGCCTGGCCCGGCAGATCCGCTCGCCGCTATTCCTCGCCCATGTCAGGGCCGCGACCGGCGGCGGCACGCGCCGCGACAACTGCCATCCCTTCACGCATGAAACATGGTCTTTCATGCACAACGGCCAGATCTCCGGTTTCGAGCGTCTGCGTCGGCCGATGGAAACCATGCTGGATGACGAACTCTTCAATGCGCGCAGCGGCACGACGGATTCCGAACTCCTGTTCCTGCTCGCTCTGCAGTTCGGTCTTCGGGATGCACCGATCGCTGCCATGGCGCAGACCATCGCGTTCGTCGAAGGCTTGGCGGAGAATATTCTGGGATCCGTGCTGCTGCGCTTCACCGCGGCCTTCTCGGATGGAAAGTCTCTTTACGCGGTTCGCTATGCCACTGACCGCAAGGCACCGACCCTCTATGCCTCGCCGCTTGCCAAGGGTTACTGCCTCGTTTCCGAGCCGCTGAACGATGATGGTGATGCCTGGCGGGAAATCCCTGATGGGAGTGCTGTGATCGTCAGCACCGAGGGTCTTGAGATCACGTCTTTCCGGCCGGAAAAGCCTGCGGCTGCGAGGCCGGAACCTTTTTCTATCCCCGCATAAGCTGTTCGGCGATCAGCGCGGCCAGCCGTACCGCCACCTCGTCCTTGGATAGATCCGGCCATTGCTCGATGCCGTCGCGCCGGATGAGCTTCACGCTGTTGCGCGTACCCCCCATGATGCCGGTGGATGGCGAGACGTCGTTGGCGACGATCAGATCCGCGCCCTTGCGATCCAGTTTCAGCTTGGCATTGGCCTCGACATCCTGTGTCTCTGCTGCAAAGCCGATCACGAGTTTCGGTCGCGTCGTGTGATGGCCGACAGTCTTGAGAATATCCGGGTTCTCGGTCAGCGCCAGTGTCGGAATGGATTCACCCGGATGCTTCTTGAGCTTCTGGTCGGCGGCCGAAGCCACCCGCCAGTCGGCGACTGCTGCCACCATGACGGCGACATCGGCGGGAAGGGCGGCAAGCACGGCGTCGCGCATCTCTTCCGCGCGCTCGACATGCACCATCCTGACACCGGCCGGATCGGGGATCGTCACCGGGCCGGACACCAGCGTCACATCCGCGCCGAGCCGCGCCAGGGCCTGCGGCAATGGCATGACCCTGCCGGCCGGAGGAACGGTTGGCGATGTACCGCACCGGATCGATTGGCTCATGCGTCGGACCTGATGTGACGATCGCCTTCCTGCCGGCGAGCGGCTTCGGCCCGTCGTCGAGCAGTGCTTCGGCAGCCGCAACGATCTCCAGCGGCTCCGCCATCCGGCCCGTGCCGGCCTCGCGGCTCTCCGCCATCTCGCCGGCGACAGGGCCGATGAAGCGGATGCCGTCGCGCCGCAGGGTCTCGATATTGCGTTTCGTCGCCGGATGCGTCCACATTTTCGGGTTCATCGCGGGTGCGGCAAGCACCGGCCTATCGGTGGCAAGCAGCACCGTGGAAGCGAGATCATCGGCAAGCCCATGCGCCATCTTGGCCATCAGGTCGGCGGTGGCGGGCGCGATCAGCACCAGATCGCAATCGCGCGCCAGCCGGATATGCCCGACATCCTGCTCATCCTGCCTGGAAAAGAGATCGGTGAAGACATGGTCTGCCGCAAGCGCACCGACGGCAAGCGAGGTCACGAACTCCTGCGCACCCTTCGTCATGATCGGACGCACGGAAGCGCCGCGTTCCCGCAGGCGGCGGATGAGATCGAGGCTCTTGTAGGCCGCGATGCCGCCTGTGATGATGAGAAGGATGCGTTTGCCGCTGAGAGCCATGGTTTTTCCCGCCGCTTCTTTGATTGGGCAAAACCCTAAGCCTTTGGCGGAAAACATGCAATCGCCGATGCTCAGGCCGGCTTGGGCCGCTTCGGGGTAAAGATCGCAATCGCCATTCCGACGCCGATCAGCTGGAGGATCGCGCCGCCGGCTTCGGGCACTGTCGGCATGCGCTGCTCGAACAGGAAGCCATAGAACAGGCCGAAGACCGTCTCCGCAACGATAAGCTGGGCGGCGAGTGCCAGCGGCAGAATACGCGAGGCAATCATCCAGCACAGCGTGGCAAGCCACGATCCGGCAATGCCCATGACGGCCGCCCAGAGCACGAAGTGAAAGGTCTGCACGCCGGTGAAGCTGACTGTCTCCCCGAGCGAGGTGAAGGGCAGGAGGACGAGTGAGCCGATGCCAGCTCCGATCCCCTGCAGAGCGGTCCAATGCATGGCGCTTGGCGCATCCTGGGACTGCATGACGGCAGCGCTCATCATGCCATAGGTGACCCAGAGCGCCAGTCCGATCAGAGCGGCGACGATGCCGAACAGGATCTCGGTCTGATCGCCGGC
>Ga0055524_1002181_pt1 | contig 10297 bp, 10 predicted proteins | sample AraplaCol_mCL_r2_2_FD_55011 | JGI IMG/M metagenome (GOLD analysis project Ga0055524, IMG submission 55011) | Arabidopsis root microbial communities from North Carolina, USA - plate scrape MF_Col_mCL_r2 | ecosystem: Host-associated > Plants > Roots > Endosphere | place: USA: North Carolina...
CGCCTTCGACCATATCGCTGTTGGCAATGTCAATGCCAGTGGACTCGCCCAAACCAGCCTGGCGAAGTCCGTGCTTGATGCAGGCTGGTCGTCCTTCCGCAAGATGCTGGCGTACAAGGCCATGAGGCATGGCGCACGGTACGTGGAAGTGGACGAACGCTTTACCACCCAGACCTGCTCGAATTGCGGCGCACTGCCCGATTCGAGGCCGAGAGGTATCGCAGGCCTTGGAATAAGGGAATGGGAATGCAGCGAATGCGGTGTGGTACATGATCGTGATCGTAATGCTGCGTTAAACATTCTCCGTCGCGGACGTGCGACGCTGGAAGCAGGAATCCCCGTCCTTTAGGGCGGGGAGGACGTCAAGGGAGGTTATCGACGTGGACGCCGAACACAAGGCGTACGAGTTCATTGGCTTCCTCCAGCGTGAGGTCGACTTCGACATAGCCGCTTTCCTGCGTGGCGCCGGGATTGGGGTTGTAGGCGAAACTGCAGGCCGACACATTCCGGGCCACGACGGCGGAACTGGCAGTGACTGCGGGGCAGGCGCCAGGGCTGGCAAAGGCGTAGCCCGAGATCCGGTACAACGTCCTGTCCTGGCAAACATAAGATACTGGCCCCTGTGCTGCGGGCACGACGACGAACCTGGCGCCATCGTAGCCGGCCGGGACGTTCATGCCGGCGCCCGCCAGCGTCACACGTTTTACGCCGATCCCGGCAACGGGCGGTGCACCTATGCTGCCGATGACACCGCGATTGCTGCCGATGTACACATCATCAGGATTCTGGTTGCCGATGACGATCCAGTCGTTGGCCGCCGCACTCACATCGGTCATTGCGTCGAAGGCGGTCACCGTCCGGCCAGGTTCAGCCGCAAGCGACTGGGCATTGTTAATGTCGGGCGCGGTGCGATAACGGCCGCCTGCTGAAGTGGGCACCATTTCCAGGCATTGGCCGCCATGGGTGCGCACGGAATTTGGCACCGACACGCGTACGTCGCGCGTCAGCTTGCGCATGGCGCGGTCCGCAGCGTCGCTGAGGGCCGCACGCCGTGAGGCGTCAAAGTAGTTTTGCATCGCCGGGCGGAAGAACACCACCAGGATGCCGGCCAGGATGCCCATGATCACCATCACGACGATCAATTCAATCAGGGTAAATCCGCGCTGTAGCCTGTTCATGACCAGGTCCTCAATAGGCGTAGCGCCAGCCGGCCAGCGCATAACTGGTGGAACCGTGGCTGACGGTGACCTGGATGCGGACGACCTCCGTGCCAGGCACGCCGCCGGCCAGCGCATTGCCGCTGGCTGCGGCCACGCTGACTTTGACCGTGTACCCGGCTATGCCGGGCGTGCCGGTAACGTCGCAGACCGGCTGGTTGTATCCATCGTAATCCTTGATCTCGTCGAAATCGGTCCGGATGCAGCCAGCGCCCGGCGGCACAGGTGTGCCGGGGCCTTTCACTGGCTTGAGCATGATCTCTTCCATCATGCCTTCGGCGATGGCGGTTACCTGCTTCGTCATCATTGGGTCGGCGCTTTGTACGCCGGTACGGGCCAGTACGGCCATGACACCGGCAAGGCCGACCGAGATGATCACCATTGCGATGATCATCTCGACCAGCGTGAAGCCACGTGGGAAGCTATTCGACATAGCCCGTCCTTCCATCGATCATCAATGGCACCTGGCCGCTGACGGCGATCGGACCGACCGCGAAGGCAGTGCCAGCTGCGTCGGTGGTGATTTCGCCGCCTGGCTGGAAGTACAGGGTATGGCCGATGAAATCGCCGCCGGCTTCCACGCCGGTGTCGCGGCTTTGGTAAACAAGCGATCCGTCAGGGCTGCTGAAGTCCTGGTTGCAGGGGGGCGACTGGGTGGCGATTGTCAGCTTGACCGTGGTTTTCGTCAGCGCCGCGCAGACCATGCGGCGGTGGCTGACCGCGCTCTTCTGGGCATGGCGCAGGGCGCTGGCAATTTCATTGCGGTAGGCATTGGAACTGAAGGCGCTGGTCTGGGTAAGGCGAGGAATGGCGATGGCGGACAGGATGCCGATGACGACCATGATCGTCACCATTTCCACAATCGTGAAGCCCTGGGCCGCGCGCTTCAATTGAAGGACTCCCTTACGTGGATGGTGCTCTTGTTCTCGCGCGTGGTCACGCCGAAACTGGCGCGCGCCGTGGGGTCCTGCGTCCAGATGACGGCCGGGTCGTTCTTGCCGCTTGGGTCGCAGGCGCCGTTGCGGGAGCGGAGCCAGGCTTGCTGAGCGCCGGTGGACGCGACGGTGCTGCTGAGGCAGGAGCTGTCTTTCGCAAGACCGCCGAGGTTGGCTGCAATGTCGACGTAACCTACGCCGTTTGTAGTGGAGTCACGCTTGGGTGGGGTGAGCTGAAGCTTGCCATTGCCAAGCTGGATGCTAACCGTGCCAGCAACGGTAACGCCCTTGATCGTTGGTCCGTGGTTGAGGGCGAAGGCAGACGGCAGCAGGATTGTCGTACTGTCGTCCCGGTTCAGCAGCCAGGAGCTGCCGGTCCAGTACTCGACCCGTGCCGGAATTGTGACGGTACTGTTCACGCCACCGAAGGCATTGCTCATGCGCAGGCGGCCGCTGCGGATTTCCAGCACGGCGTCGCAATGGGTTTCCGAGCTGGTCCCGTCGGTGTCCTTGGCGCAGATGGCGATTGCCGTCGGCTTGACTGGCAGGCTGGCAGCGGCGAAAGAATAGGGCAGGCTGGCCCGCACCGCGCCTTCCCCCTGGTCGACGAGATCCTTCGAAAGCACTTTGGGTGGATTAAGGGCGCCGGGACCGGGATTCGTGGTCAGAGGAGCCGGTGCGACGCCGGTGGCGGTGAAGCTCAGGTCCTGGACGATGCCCAGCGTGCTGACGCCATCGATATCATCTTCCTTGTTGTAGTTGGACGTGACGTCCCCTTGCGCGTTGTAGGCCGTGACGAGTACGCCGACCGGCTCGCCTGAATAGGCCCATTTGCGGGTCGTGTCGCCCTGGACTGTCCTGGTTGCGCCATCGAGGGATGTCTTGAAGTAGCTCGGGCGGAAGCGGCCGAATTTTCCGGTGCATTTGCCGGGCGCCGTGTCGAGGTCAAGGTCGCTGCTGCCTTCTATGTTGACCTTGAGACCGAGATAAGCGGTGCTGCTGGCCTTGATGTCGATGGTGCCTACCTCGCCCCATTTGCTATTGGTCGATTCGGCCGAGCCGTAGGCGAAGTCGCCAATCGTACCGCTGGAGGTGCCATCGTCGCCATTCGCGGGCTTGCATCGGATGAAGCTCAGGTCAATCTTTTCCTTCGTGCCGTCCAGGCCATAGTTCGGCGTTGGTTTGTTGGCGGCGTTAAGAGCCGTCACCTTGACACGGAAGTCTTCGCTTGCGACGAGCGTAGAAGATGGGTTGGGCCAGGTGACTTCGAACTTTTGCGGATAGGCGATGAACTCCGCACCGCCAGTCATCGTTGCGCTGGAGTAGTTCGCCGCGAGGTAGATTTTGCCGGCATCGCCGTAAGTCAGGTCCATGCGGGCCTTGCCGCCGCTGTCGAAATTCAGGTCGAGCGTCTGCGCGCCGGCGCCGCAAGTGAGGTTCTTTGAGCTTCCACCGCCCTCGATCACGACCGGCCGTTCATCGCCCGGCGCAACCGGCGCGGCGCTTCGCGGGGCGACATAGGCGCAGGTGAAGGACATGCGCTTGGTGCCCGAGAAGGCAGGAACGCAGGTATTGCCGCTGGTGCTCTTGCTTACCGCATAAATGTCGACGGCTTGCTTTGTTGCTGATACATGGTCGTTGATCTTGATGTTGAAGCCCAGGTCATTGTAGACATGCTGGCAGCTTGCTGCATCGCCATCCCAGCACGAGTAGCCGGATGTGGTGGTTGCAAAGAAGACTGTTTCGGTGCCGGCATAGGGAACCAGCACNGTTGCATTGGTCTGNCCTGCGGGAATGCTGAAATCGTNGGTCGCAATTACCGTCCCGGCGGCGTTCTTGACCTGCAATTTGCCNGACGCTCCGCTTGTGGTGGTAGGGCAGGTCCCGCCGCTGCTGCTGGTGCCGGTGCAGGCCCAGACTGTCACTTCGGACGGCGTACAGGTGAGGCCGGTGCCTTCATGCTCGATCAGGAAATGGTCGAATGCGACGTCTGGCGGCGGCGTCACTTTGTGGCAGTAGTAATTGGTGTTTGTATACGAGCAGTCGCCGGTGATGCTGCTGTTCTTGCCCACCTTGAGGGTATTCTTGGTGAAGACATCGCCGCCAATCAGCGAGTCCTTGGCGATCGTAATGTTGTCGCCGGAATTGAGGTCGCCATAAAGAATGGTGTTCTTGGCGAAGCTCATGCTCTTGGTTGATTTGATATCCAGGTAGCCGTTCATGTCCTTGGCGAAGGTTACGCTGCCGACGACATCGAGGAGCAGCGAAGCGCCTTTGGGAATGATGAAATTCTTCGCTGCAGTGAAGTTGCCATTGACGTGCACGACCAGCGGGGACGCGATGACGATGTAGACGTCCTTGGAAAAGTTCATCGCCGGGCAGTTGTATTCGCCGGGCGCAAGCAGGGTGCAATTGAAGTCGGGGCCGGTCAGGTCCGCTGGCCAGGTATAGCTTTGCGCGTGCGCCAGCGTGGCCGCACACCACAGGAAGAGGGCGAGGATTGCGCGTGAAATCATGGCGAATCAGACCATGTGGAAACAGAATGTGTCAAGACCGTAACACCGCCTTATAAATAAATTGAGAATCCGTGAAAATTTAGTAAAAGTGTAATGTGATCTTGAATATAATCAAGCATCTACGGCGCGAACCTCGCGTAACGTTTTCTTTTTAAATTGGCGGCATGCGACTTTTCTCCAAGGCAAGAAAAAAAGAGGGAATTCTAGTGACGTCCTTCCATGCGGATGGGATTAGCGTGGCGCGCGTCGAGCGTCAGCCTGCCGCTAAACCAATCGTCAAGCTCGCGGCATTCCATCCGGTTACACCGAGCTTGTCGGCGGATGCATTGGCGCGCGCGGTGCGCGATACGCAAGCCGGCAATTTCACGGGCTCGACCTTGCTGGCCGGCGGCGAATACCAACTGCTCCAGGTCGAAGCGCCGAATGTACCGCAGGATGAACTGAAGACTGCCGTGCGCTGGCGCTTGAAGGACATGCTGGACTTCCATATCGACGATGCCACGATCGATGTGCTGGACATCCCGGTCGACAAGGCTGCCGGCAACCGTGCCCATTCGATGTTCGCGATTGCGGCGCGCAACAGCCTGATCCAATCGCGCCAGGATATGTTCGCGGAAGCCCAGGTTCCGCTGTCGGTAATCGACATTCCCGAAATGGCGCAGCGGAATATCTCCGCGCTGCTGGAGCCGGAAGGGCGCGGGCTGGCCATGCTGTCCTTTGATGCCGCCGGCGGCCTGCTGACGGTGAGCTATAACAAAGAGTTGTACCTGGCCCGCCACTTTGACGTCACGCTGGCCATGCTGCAGGAGCAGGACCTGGAGCGGCGCCACGCGGCATTCGACAAGATCGCGCTGGAGCTGCAACGCTCGCTGGACCACTTTGACCGCCAATACCACTTCATCAGCATTTCACGGTTGATGCTGGCGCCGACCGGTGTGCCGTCGCTGCAGGACTTCCTGTCGGCGCAGATGTACATGCCGGTGGAGTCGTTCGGCCTGGGCGACGTGTTCGACCTGGCGGAGGCACCAAGCCTGCATGCGCCGGCGGAGCAGGTGCGCCAGTTCCTGACGCTGGGCGCAGCCTTGCGGCATGAGGAGCTTGTGCTGTGAGCCAGCAGATCAACCTGTTCAACCCGATCTTCCTGAAACAGAAGAAGATCTTTACTGCCGTGCACATGGCGCAGACACTCGGCCTGGTGGCCGCTGGCGCCTTGCTCATTGCAGTGTACGGCGGCGTGAAGACGTCGCAGCTGGAGCGGCATGCGGCGGCGGGCCAAGTCGCCACTGCTGCCGCGGAAGCGCGCCTGGCCCAGGTGATGAAGGATTTCCCGCCACGGCAGAAGAGCAAGGATATTGAAATCGAAATCGCCCGCATGCAGGGCGAACTGAAGGCGCTGCGCGATGTGCGTTCGGTACTGGAACGCGGCGAACTGGGAAATACTGCCGGCTATTCGGAGTACTGGCGAGCCTTTGCCCGGCAAAGCGTATCCGGTGTCTGGCTGACCGGCGTCGGCGTAGTCGGCCCGGGCAAGGAAATCGCGTTGGAAGGCAGGGCGCTGCAGCCGGAGCTGGTGCCGGGCTATATCCAGCGCCTTACGCGCGAAGCCGTCTTGCAAGGGAAAACGTTTGGCAGCCTTGAAATCTCGCGACCCGGCGCAGTGCCAGTGGCGCAGCTCGCCGGAGCGGCCGGAACGGAAAGCACGGTGGGCGCGCCTTATGTCGAGTTCCGCATGTCGACGCAAGCGGCGCAGGTGAAGGAGGCGGCGAAATGAAGGCGCAGTGGCTGAAGCTGAGCGGCCGCATCGACGGCATGAGCCTGCGCGAACGCATTGCGATCTTTGTCGCTTCGGTGGCGGTGCTGCTGTTCCTGATTGATTCCGTGGTGCTGGAACCGATGTTCGCACGAAACCGCCAGCTCGCCGACCAGATCCGCCAGCAGAATATGCGCCTGGAGACTGCAAATAACGGCGTGGCGCTGCAGATGGCTGCATTCAGCGGCAATCCCGATGCTGCCGCAGAACTGCAGCTCGCAGGCTTGAAGCGCGATGCAGCCGCCATGGCCGGATCCTTGCGCGCCATGCAGCACGGGCTGGTGGCGCCGGAGAAAATGGGCCAGTTGCTGCAGCAGCTGCTGCGTTCGAATGGCAAGTTGAAATTGATATCGCTGCGCACTTTGCCTGTGACCGGCATGGGTGGCGCAGCGGCCGCTGCCGATGCGAAGGCAGCGCCCGCGCAACGCGAACTGTTGTACCGTCATGGCGTGGAAGTGGTGCTGCAGGGCGGCTACCTGGATATGCTCGATTACATGGAAGCGCTGGAAGGCTCGCCGCAGCAGGTGTTCTGGGGACGCGCGCAACTGGACGCGCGCAATTATCCGGCTTCCACCCTGACGCTGACGCTGTACACCCTGGGCCTGGACGAGAAATGGATGACGCTGTGAGCGCACGCCTGCTGACCATCGCCTTGCTGGCCGTTCCCCTTTGTGCTGGAGCGCAATCCCGGGCGGGCCTGAGCGACCCGACTCGCCCGCCTCCTGAAATCCTGCAGCCGCAAGCGCCTGGATCGATGCCTTCGCCGAGTGGTCCGCGCAAGCCGGTGCTGCAATCGGTCCTGGTCGGCAGAGGACATGAAGGCCGTGAAGTCGCGGTGATCGACGGCGAGATCGTGCGCAAGGGCGAAACTTTCCACGGCGCCGTGCTGGAGGAGGTGGGCACCAATGTCGCAGTTCTCCGTCGTGGTAAAAAGACTGAAACGCTGATTTTATTTCCCCTCGCGGCAGGCAGCCGCAAGAAGTGAGAAGAACAATGAGAAACTTCCTTAAGCGTGCAAGCATGTTATCCGTGGCCGCCGCGCTGGCTGGCTGCAGCATGAATCCACCACGTGATACCTACAACAAGATCAATGAGGAAATGGCGGCCGCTGCCAGGCCTGCCGCGGCTGCGGCGGCGCAGCCAGATGCGGTGTCGAATGCCTTGCTGCCGCCGGCCAGTTCGCTGGCGGGCGCATTGCCGCAGGCGCGGGCCGTGATGGAGGAGCGCTTCAATGTCGCCTTCAATAATGTGCCGGCGCAGCAGTTCTTCGTTTCGCTGGTGGCGGGCACGCGCTACAACATGCTGGTCCACCCAGAGGTGGCCGGCAACATCACGGCCAACCTGCGCGACGTGACCATGGTGGAGGCGCTGGATGCGATTCGCGAACTGTATGGTTACGATTACAGGATCGATGGCACCCGGATCTATATTCGTCCGCTGACGATCCAGACCCGCATGTTCCAGGTGAACTACCTGACAGCGCAGCGCCTTGGCATGTCGAACCTGCGCGTCAGTTCGACCTCGGTGGCCGATGTGGCCGGGAACAACAATAACAGCAACAACAATAACAATAACAACCAGCAGAATAATAACCAGGACAACGGCCAGGGCAACAATAGCCAGGGCGGCCGCGTGCGCGATGCAAGCAATGTGCTGACCCGCACCGAGTCCGACTTCTGGAAAGAACTGAAGCTGTCGCTGGAAACGCTGGTGGGCGGCAAGGAAGGCGGACGATCGGTCGTCATCAGCCCCCAGTCCGGCGTCATCGTCGTGCGCGGCATGCCCGACGAACTGCGCGCGGTGGATCGTTACCTGAAGGCGACGCAACTCTCCGTTGAGCGCCAGGTGATCCTGGAGGCGAAAATTCTTGAAGTGGAGCTGAATTCGGGCTTCCAGTCGGGCATCAACTGGGCCGCCTTCGGTACCGGGAACAACCACAAGATTTCAGGCGGCGTGGTGCAACCTGGCACTGGCCTGGCTGCGTTGCCGCGCAATGGCGGGCGGGATTCGGTCGTCGATCCAATCGGGAATACCATCAGCGGCCTTGGGGCATTAACCGGGAAAACGCTCGTCAATGCCGGAGAGGCGGGAGGCACGCTGTTCGGCATGGCCTTCCAGACCAGTAATTTCGCTGCGCTGATTTCCTTCCTGGAGTCGCAGGGAACGGTACATGTGCTTTCCAGCCCGCGCATTACGGCGACCAACAACCAGAAGGCTGTGCTGAAAATCGGTACCGACGAATTCTTTGTCACCGGTGTCAGCACAACAACTACGACCAATTCGGCCGGCAACGGCACCGTGTCGCCAAACGTGACGCTGCAGCCGTTCTTCTCCGGCGTGGTGCTGGACGTGACGCCGCAGATCGACGAACACGGGAATATCCTGATGCATGTGCATCCATCGGTGAGCCAGGTATCGACCGTCAACAAGTCGGTCAACCTGGGCTCCACGCTGGGTGCTTTGAACCTGCCGCTGGCGTCGTCCACGACGTCCGAGTTCGACAGCCTGGTGCGCGGCCAGGACGGCAAGGTGGTGGCGATCGGCGGCCTGATGCGCCAGGCCACGACCAGCGACCGCTCCGGCGTGCCGGGCGTCGGTGGCTTGCCGGTGATCGGCAATTTGTTCAGCAACCGCCAGGAAGTGATGCAGAAGCGTGAACTGGTAGTGCTGATCAAGCCGACCATCATCGAAGGCGAGGCCAGTTGGAGCGAGGATTTGCTGAATGCCGAGAGCCGGATCAAGAACCTTGATCCGGCAAGGCGGGGAGTACGCTGATGTACCTGCAGCATTTCGGCTTGCGTGAGCTGCCTTTCGGGATCACGCCCGATACTTCGTATTTTTTCACCAGCGCCCATTCGCAGGAGGCGTTGAATACGCTGCTGGTCGCTGCCCGCAGCGGCGAGGGCTTCATCAAGATCACCGGAGAGGTCGGGACCGGAAAGACGCTGCTGTGCCGCAAATTCCTGGCGACGGTGGGCGAAGATTTTGTTACCGCCTATATTCCGAATCCCTATCTTGAGCCCCGCACGCTGATGCTGGCCCTTGCCGACGAACTGGAAGTGCCGCTGGAGCGCGACGTGGACCAGCACCAGTTGCTCAAGTCGATCACACACAAGCTGATGGAACTTGCGGCGGCGGGCAAGCAGGTGATCCTGTGCCTGGACGAGGCGCAGGCGATTCCTATCGAGAGCCTGGAAGCGCTGCGCTTGCTGACCAACCTTGAGACTGAAAAGCGCAAGCTGCTGCAGATCGTCCTGTTCGGGCAACCGGAATTGAACCGGCATCTCGAAGTGGATTCGATTCGCCAGCTTGCGCAGCGCATTACCTTCCATTACCACATGGGGGCGTTGTCGCGCGATGACATGGACTTCTACCTGGCGCATCGCCTGCGGGTGGCTGGGTTCACCGGCTCGCGCCTGTTCTCGCAGGCGGCAGTGAAGCGCTTGTTTGCCGCCAGCAAAGGCATTCCTCGCCTCGTGAACATCGTGGCGCATAAATCTCTGATGGTGGCCTATGGCGAAGGGAAACAGCAGGTCGAGAAGAAGCACGTAACGCTGGCGGCGCAGGATACGGTCGGTGGGCATGCTACTGGACCGGGCGCCGGTCTGCGTTGGCCGTGGCTGGTTGCTGCGGCCAGCGTGCTGATGGCTGCGGGCAGCGTGGCGTGGGCGGTGCTGAAATGAGCCTGATTAATAAAATGCTGCGGGACCTGGACGCGCGTGGCGGAGATGGCGCGCGGGGTGATGCGTCGTCGCAGGTGCGGCCGGTAAGCCATGGTGCCCGCGGAGGCCTGTCGCCGTTCGTGATTGGCGCCGGTGT
>Ga0055524_1002182_pt1 | contig 10293 bp, 9 predicted proteins | sample AraplaCol_mCL_r2_2_FD_55011 | JGI IMG/M metagenome (GOLD analysis project Ga0055524, IMG submission 55011) | Arabidopsis root microbial communities from North Carolina, USA - plate scrape MF_Col_mCL_r2 | ecosystem: Host-associated > Plants > Roots > Endosphere | place: USA: North Carolina...
GGCATCCTGCAGATCAAGAGCAAGCCGGCCGACGGCTACACCATCGGCTACGGCAACGTGAACACGCTGGCGGTCAACCGCACGCTGTTCAAGAAGCTGCCTTACGACGTGGACCACGACCTGATGCCGGTGGCGCAGGCCTTCGACCTCTACAACGTGCTGATCGTGCCCAAGGACTCGCCCATCCAGGACGTGGCCGGGCTGGTGGCCACAGCGCGCAAGCAGCCGGGCAAGCTGTCCTTCGGCGCCCCCGGCATCGGCACCACGGGCCACATGGGCGGCGAACTGTTCCGCAGCATGGCCGGCATCGACGTGCTCTTCGTGCCCTACAACGGCGGCCCCGCCGCGCTGCAGGACCTGATGGGCGGNCGCATCGACTACCTGTTCGCCAANTCTTCCGANGTCGGCCCGCTGGTCTCGTCCGGACGGGTGCGCGCGCTCGCGGTNAGCAGCGCCAAGCGCATCGCGCTGCTGCCGAACGTACCCACGCTGGACGAAGCGGGCATCAAAGGCTACGAGACGGTGGCCTGGGGCGGCGTGGTCGCGCCACGCGGAACGCCGCGCGAGGTGATCGAGAAGCTCAACGCCGCAATCAACGCAGCGCTGGCCACCCCCAGCGTGCGCGAGGGCCTCGCCAAGCTCGGCGCCGTGCCGGCCGGCGGCACGCCCGCCGACTTCCAGCGCACCATCGACCGCGAGACCAAGCGCTGGGGCGAGCTGATCGAGCGCAACCGCATCGAGAAGCTCGACTGATGGCGGACCTCGCGACCCCATCCGCGCAACAACAATTGCTGCTGCGCGGCGGCACGGTGATCGACGGCAGCGGCGCCCCGCCGCGCCGCGCGGACGTGCTGATCGAGGGCGACACCATCGCGGACATCCTGCCGCCAGGCAGCGAGATCGCTGGCGCCGGAGTCGTCGAACTCGACGGCCTGGCCCTGGCGCCCGGCTTCATCGACTCCCACACCCACGACGACGGCTACCTGCTGGCGCATCCGGACATGGTGCCCAAGGTTTCGCAGGGCGTGACCACGGTGGTGACCGGCAACTGCGGCGTGAGCCTCGCGCCCGTGCCGCCCGGCAGCCCCCTGCCCCAGCCGCTCGACCTGCTGGGGCCGCCCGAGCTGTTCCGCTACGCGAGCTTCTCCTCCTGGATGGACGCGCTGCGGCAGACGCCCGCGGCGGTCAACGTGATTCCCCTCGTGGGCCACGCCAGCCTGCGGGTGAGCGCGATGGACGACCTGCAGCGGGCCGCGACGGCGGAAGAATGCGACACCATGCGGCAGTTGCTCGCCGAAGCGCTGGACGCCGGCGCGTTCGGCATGTCCACCGGCACCTTCTACCCGCCCGCGCAGCACGCCACCACGCAGGAGATCATCGACATCGGCGAAACCATGCGGGGGCGAGGAGGCATGGTCTATGCGGTGCACCTGCGCGACGAATCCGACCGGATCGACGAGGCGATCGAAGAAGCCCTGGAGATCGGGCGCGCGCTGACCGCGCGCGTCGTGTTCTCGCACCACAAGCTGGCGGGCGAGCGCAACCATGGCAGGTCGACGCAGACCCTCTCGCGCATCGACGAGGCCGGCGCGATGCAGCCTGTCTGCCTCGACTGCCACCCCTACCCGGCCACCTCGACCATGCTGCGGCTCGACCGCGTGCGGCTGGCGAGCCGCACGCTCATCGCATGGTCGAAGAACGAGCCGTCCGCGCAGGGGCGCGACTTCGCGGACCTGCAGCGCGAATGGGGGCTGGACGACGAGGCCATGCTGCAGCGGCTCGCACCCGCGGGCGCCATCTACTTCCTGATGGACGAGCGCGACGTGGAGCGCATCCTGGCGCACCCGCGCACCATGGTCGGCTCCGACGGGCTGCCCTTCGATCCGCATCCGCACCCGCGCCAATGGGGCACCTTCACGCGCGTGCTGTCGCGGCTGGTTCGCGACAAGGGACTGCTCACGCTGGAAGCCGCCGTCCACAAGATGACCGGCCTGGCCGCGAGCAACTACGGACTAGTCGACAGGGGCCTGCTGCGCCCGGGCCTGCGGGCCGACCTGGTGGCCTTCGATGCACAGCGCGTGACGGACCTCGCCACCTTCGACAACCCCGTGCAGGCAAGCCGGGGCATCGAGGGCGTGTGGGTCAACGGGCAGCGGGTCTGGGACGGGCAGCGCCCCACCGGCCTGCGGCCGGGCAAGGTGCTGCAGCGGCACTGATCCGGGACCTCCCTTTCTCTCTCCCTCCTCTGTTCCCCTCCTTCAAAACCGTCGAATCATGAACCCCAAGAAAATCGCCTTGACGTTTCTGACCGCCATCGGCCTCCTCGGAGGCGCCGGGCATGCCATCGCGCAGGCCCCGGCCAAGCCCAACGTGGTGATCCTGGCCACCGGCGGCACCATCGCCAGCCGGGGCGCCGACAGCCTGGCGCTCACCGACTACGGCCTGAGCAAAGGGCTGCAGCCCGTGGGCGTCGAAGCACTGGTGACCGCCGTTCCCGAGATCCAGAAGTTNGCCAACATCACGGGCGAGCAGATCTTCAATGTCGGCAGCTCCAAGCTGAGCATCGACAACTGGCTGACGCTGGCGAAGCGCACCAACGAGATCCTCGCGTCGAAGAACGTGGACGGCGTCGTCATCACCCACGGCACCGACACGCTGGAAGAAACCGCCTACTTCCTCAACCTGGTGGTCAAGAGCGCCAAGCCCGTGGTGATCGTGGGCTCCATGCGCCCCAGCACCGGCATGAGCGCGGACGGCCCGCTGAACCTGGTCAACGCGGTCGCACTGGCCGCGAGCCCCAGCGCCCGGGACAAGGGCGTGATGGTGAGCATGAACGAGGTCATCAGCAGCGCGTTCAGCGTGACCAAGACCAACACCACCAACGTCGCCACCTTCAAGAGCCTGGACGGCGGTGACCTGGGCTACATGCAGAACTCCACGCCCTACTTCGTCGCGCAACCGCTGAAGCGGCACACCGTGCACAGCGAGTTCGACGTGTCGAACCTGCAGAAGCTGCCGCGCGTGGACATCAACTACACGACGCTAGGCTCCGACGGCGTGCTGGTCGACGCCGCAGTCGCGGCCGGCGCGAAGGGCATCGTCAACGCGGGCGTCGGCCATGCGAACATGCCCGACGTCACGCTGCAGAGCCTGAAGGCCGCGCGCCAGAAGGGCGTGGCCATCGTCGTCGGGTCGCGCGCCATGAGCGGCATCGTGACCCCGGTCGGTCAGTTCACCGAAGCCGGCTTCGTGACATCGATGATGCACACGACGCAGAAGGCGCGGATCCTCCTGATGCTCGGTCTGACGAAGACGAACGATCCGAAGGAGCTTCAGCGGATGTTCGAGGAGTATTGAGCGATTGCAGCGGCTGGAGGCCGGCTCAGGTCCAGTTCGCCTCCACCCAGTTGCGCACCTTCGCCCACTCGGGCGAGTTCTTGATGTAGTCCTGCGTCGCGCTCACCAGCTCGCCGACGTTCTTGTAGTCGTCCAGCCCGAAGGGCTGGGCCAGCGGCACGTTGCCGCGCATGTAGTTGCCGCCGAGCATCTGGCCGGCCTGGATCGCCGCCAGTTCGGCGGTGGCGTCCATGGTGAGGTTGAGCAGCGCAGTCGCCGGCACCGTGCCATCGCTGAAGGGCCACAGCCAGTGCGTGACGCCCCAGTCCAGCGGATTCGACACCGAGCTTGGCGAGATGCCCACCGGGTTCACGCCGGTGCCGAGCGAGAGCATCAGGATGTCGGACGTGCCGCTCGCGTAGCCCTGGTAGATCGCCTCCACCATCGCCGTCATCGACGGGTTGTTGGCGAAGGTGCCGCCATCGGCGAAGTAGCCGTAGCTGCCCACCTGGTACGGAGGGAAGTAGGTCGGCGCGGCCGAGGTGGCCAGCGCGGCGTCCACCATGCTGATGCCGCGATAGGCATTGCTCGGGCCGTTGGAGATGGTGCAGGGCTCCCAGCTGTTCTGGCTCGGGTCCCACAGCCGCGCGGAGTTGACGGCCACGAAGCGGCTCGCCGACGACAGCGGGCCGCTGCCCACCAGCTGCTGCGCGACCGACTGCAGGCCGGTGTTGACGTACTGGCACTCGAAGATGCCCGGGCCGCTGCCCAGCAGTTCTGCCGTCGACTGCGCCGGGGCCCTGTCCTGCTGCCTGGCCTGCGCGTCCAGCAGCCAGCCGTTGGGCTTGAAGATGGTGGCGCCGTCGTTCTCGTAGACGTTCACGATGTCGCCGATGGCCACGCCGTTCACCAGCCCCAGCGAGATCAGCCCGCCGGTGGACGTGCCGGCAAAGCCGTTCGCGCCCGCGACGATGCCGAAGCTCTTGTCCAGGTCCTGGATCAACAGCGCCGTGATGACGCCACGAATGCCGCCGCCGTCGCAGCAGAGAATCTTGAAAGACATGCCGTGCTCCTTGCTCGAGTGGATGGATGGATGAATGGACGCAAGGCGCCCTCTTTCCATCGAAGGCGCCGGGACTTTCAATGCGGGGGTTTGCCGATGCGATGAAGTGATCGTTCCCCACGCCGAACGATCGATAGCCACGGATCTCAGGGCGGAATGTGGGTCAATTCGCGGGGCGGTGCATCACTTGAACAAGTGAGGTTCGGCCTCTCTACAGCAGTCTCCATACAAAGAAAGTCGTCATTCCTCCGCTTCGGCTTCGCGAGCGATTCAGCCTTCGCCGTTGCCGGGCAGCTTGGCGATCACCTTGATCTCGAACTTGAAGCCATAGAGCCACGTCACGCCGATGCCGGTCAGCGTGGGATGCGGCGCATCGCCCCAGAACTCCGGCACGATCTTCCAGGCCTTCTCGAAGTTCGCCTCGGGGTCGACGATGAAGACGGTGACGTCCACCACGTCGTCGAAGGTGCAGCCGGCGGCGCCCAGCACCGCGTTCAGGTTCTTGAAGGCGAGCCGCACCTGCGCTTCGAGGTCGGGCTCGGGCGAGCCGTCCTCGCGGCTGCCGACCTGCCCCGACACGAACAGGAATCCGTTGGAGCGGACTGCGGGCGAATAACGGTTCTTTTCGTAGAGCGCCTGGCGCCCGGGCGGGAAGACGACGTCGCGTTTGGCCATGGAATGCTTTCCTTTCTCTCTTCTTCAATGAATGCGATGAAGGGACTTTAGGAATTCGCGCCGCGCCGATAAACGGGCAATGCAGACAATGACTGTTTGGGGAATCCAAACAATCGGCAACTCAGGAACAGCACCATGGACCGTTTCGATGCAATGCAGGCCTTCGCCCGCGTAGTGGAAGCAGGCAGCTTCACCAAGGCGGCCGAGACGCTTCACACGAGCAAGACCAGCGTGACCCAGCTGGTGCAGCAGCTCGAAGCGAGGCTGCGCGTGAAGCTGCTCAACCGGACCACGCGCAAGGTCGGCCTCACGGCCGACGGCGCGGCCTACTACGAGCGCGTGGTGCGCCTGCTGGCGGACATGGACGACGCCGAGACCAGCCTCTCGGGCGCATCGGCTTCTCCTAGAGGCCGCCTGCGCGTGGACGTGCCCAGCCCACTGGCCCGCATGATCCTGGTGCCGGCGCTGCCCGCGTTCCACGCGCGCTACCCCGACATCCAGCTCGACATGGGCGTGAGCGACCGCATGGTCGACCTGATCGGCGNGAACGTCGATTGCGTGGTGCGCGGCGGCGANCTCACCGACCAGTCGCTCATGGCGCGCCGCGTGGGCGANCTGCAGCTGGGCGTGTATGCCGCGCCCAGCTACCTGGAGCGCGCCGGCNCGCCCTCCGATCCNCGCGAACTGGAAGACACGCACCACCGCATCGTCGGCTTCCTGTGGTCGCGCAACGGCAAGACCTTTCCGTACGCCATGTACCGCGANGGCGAACGCATCGAGGTGCAGGGGCGGTACGTGCTATCGGTCGACGACGGCAACGCGTATCTCGCGGCTGGGTTGGCGGGTCTTGGAGTGCTCTGGCTGCCCGACTACATGGCGAAGGTGCATCTGCCCAGCGGCGAGCTGGTGCCGCTCTTCGAGGGCTGGAGCTTCGACCCGATGCCGCTGTACGTGGCGTTTCCGCCGAACCGGCATGTCAGCGCGAAGCTGCGGGTGTTCATCGATTGGGTGGCGGAGCTGATGGCGCGGCATGCGCCGGTTGCGGGCCGGCCCCTGCGCTCGGGGCCGGCGAGAAGCCGCTGAGACAGAAGAAGAGGAAGAAAGAATCTTCTTCAGGACGCCGGCACCGGCGTGACCTTGCGGATCAGATTGTTGAACGTGTCGGCGATGTACAGCGTTCCGTCGGCGTCCACGACCACGCCATAGGGCTGCTTGAACCTGGCGGCGGAGCCTATGCCGTTCTGCGCTCCGGTCATTCCCGCCTGGCCGGCCAGCGTGGAGACCACGCCCGCTCGCGTGATCCTGCGCAGAAGATTGTTGCCCGTGTCGGCCACGTAGACGTTGCCGTCGCCGTCCAGCGCGACGCCGCCCGGCGCATTGAAGGAAGCGGTATCGCCGGGGCCGTCGGCCGAGCCGCTCGTGCCGGAGCCGGCGAGAGTCGTGACGACGCCACCGGGCGTGATCTTGCGGATCCGGTTGTTGCGGCTGTCCGCGGCGTAGAGGTTGCCGTCCTTGTCCATCGCCATGCTGTAGAGCCCGCTGAAGAGGGCCGCAGCGCCGGTGCCGTCGGCGAAACCCGGCAGGTTCGGGGTGCCGGCGATGGTGGTGACGTCGCGGGCGGGGGTGATCTTGCGGATGACGTGGCTGTAGTACTCGCTCACGTAGATGTTGCCGGTGGCATCGCGGACCAATCCCGCCGGACCCGCGAACGAAGCGGCGGTGCCGTTGCCATCGAGCGTCCTTCTCGCGCCGTCGCCCGCGAAGGTGGTCACGTCGGCCGACGGCGTGATCTTGCGGATTCGATTGCCGCTGAGTTCGGTCGCGTAGATGTTGCCGTCGACGTCCAGCGCGATGCCGCCCAGGCCGTCGAAGTACGCGGCCGGGCCGTTGCCGTCCACCGGGCCATTGAAGCTGCCCCCGCCCGCGATGGTCGTGGTCTCGCCCGCAGGCGTGATCTTGCGCAGGAGCCCCGTTTGCACATCGGAGACGAACAGGTTCCTGTCCTTGTCGAAGACGATGCCGTAGGGCAGCGAGAACGACGCGGCAGTGCCGGCGCCGACCGCGGAGCCCGCGGCGCCGGAGCCGGCGAACACCGACACCTGGGCCTGTGCCGCCGAACAGGCGACCGCGACGTCGGCCACGTCGGCCGAAACCTTGCCGCTGCCCTTTGTCACGGTGCAGAACTGCCAAAGCGGCTGGGTGCGCACGCTGACCTCGTAGGCCGAGCCTTCGGCGATCGCGGTCGCAAAAGTGAAATTGCCGTCGGCCGTGAGCTTCAGGTCGTCACCCGCGTTGTTCTGGAGCACCACGCTGCCGGCAAGGCCGCTGACGGTGCCGCCGACCGTGTGCTTCACGACGACGGGGGGTTCCGGCGTCTGGGCCGATGGAACGGATGGCACGAAGGGTACGAAGCCCGTTGCGCCACCACCTCCGCCGCCACCGCCGCAGGAGGCCAGCAGCACGATTGCGCCAGCCACGGCGCCGCGGCGCCCACAAGAACTCACTCTATTCAGGAACATCCTCTGCCTCTTTGGTTTTCTGCGGATTCGCACAAACAGGAAAGCGCGAATCCATCTGTCGCCGGGCCCTCCAGCTGGCCTGGACGTATCAGATTGTTAGATCTTGTTATCTTTTTGACTCATCTGCCATAGCCGAAATTGGGTATGGCGCGCGCCAGCCCTCGATGCCTACCGGATTCCGTAGAAATGACGGATTGGCGCAAACCGGGGGCCCACTGGAGCGGGCACTGGAGGAAAATCCATTGCATACAAAGGCAATAACACCTCCCAGCGCCATGAAGACACTCGACGAACTCTTTGCCAATGACGAGTCGCTCCCCACTGTTCCGAGGGTGGTGTCCGACCTGATGGAGATGCTGAGGGACGACGACGTGTCCTTCTCGGCGGTCGCTCACCGCATCGAACTCGACCAGGTGCTGGCGGCCAAGGTGCTGCAGATGATCAATTCGCCGCTCTTCGGGCTGCGGCGCAAGATTTCCTCGATACAGGGCGCGATCCTGATGCTCGGGCTCTCGGCGATCCGCTCGGTGGTGGTGAGTTCGGGCCTGGCGGGCGCCTTCAGGAAGGTGGAAGGCGTCAGCCTTCCGGCCTTCTGGGCGCACAGCCTGCGCGTGGCTTCGGCTTCGCGGTATCTGGCTTCCAAGACCCGGCTCGTCGACCCCAACCTGGCCTTCACCGCGGGCAGCATGCATGCGATCGGCCACCTGATCATGGCCCAGGCGATGCCGGGCCGGATCGCCGCGCTGAACGCCCTCCATCCCTTCGAGGCGCTGGGGCGCGCGCAGCTGGAGCTGGTCGAGTTCGGCTACCACTACGGCGACGTGAGCGCCTCGCTGGCGCAGCGCTGGGGCTTCGCGCCCGACCTGGTCGGCGGGCTTTCGAGCTTCGTGAACCCCGACAAGTCGGAGCATGCCGACGCACTCGGCGGCGTTCTGCACCTGGCCGTGTGGCGCGTGGCGCTGGAGCGCCAGGGCGTGGACCTGGGCAATCTGGGCGGCGTCTGGCCGAGCCAGTCGGCCATCGCTGCCGGCATCACCGAAGACATCGTCCAGGAAATGCCTGCGCCGCGCGAACTGGCGGCGGAACTCGAATCGATGATCGCCTGACGGCGGCGCCGTCGGCCTTCACGAAGTCTTCGAGGTCTGCGCGGCGACCACCTCGCGCAACCGCTGGTGCTCGGCACCATCCCACACAACCGGCTGCTGGTTCTTCGCGCGCAGATAGTGGTGCGAGAACACCGGCAGATAGGCTTCGAGCGTCTGCCCTGCCGCATGCTCGCCNGCCAGGTTCAGGCACATCGCGGCGACCTCGCTGGTGCAGAAGTGGTCTTCGCGGCCNGAGTTGCGCAGCTTGTACTGCGTGATCTGCTCCGGGCGAAGGCTCAGCACCGGNAGCCGGTCGAGGTACGGGCTCCTGCGGAACATCTTGCGCGCCTCGGCCCANGTCGCGTCGAACAGGATGAAGAGCGGGCGCTTCGCAGCGGGCNGTTCCACGCCCAGCACCACCCGCTCCGGCTGCGCGTACTGTCCCGGAAACACCACGTAGGGCTGCCATTGCGGATCGTTCAGCAGCGCCAGCAGCGCAGGATCGACCTCGGTGCGGGCCCAGCCGAAGGCGAAGGTGTCGGCCACCACGTCGGCGACCAGCCAGCCGGTGTTGGTGGGCTTGAGCGGCTCGATGTCCGCCATGATCAGGCAGACGCCCGCGCGCGTTGCGACCGANGGGCGGATGGCGCACATGCAGTGGCTGGGCACCAGCCGGCAGCCCGCACANCGCTCGCGCTTGAAGCCGCCACGGGCAAGAAAAGGCTTGGCGCTTCGCGCCAGCCGTGCGGCGCGAAGAAGGGAAACGGCGTGAGGCATGCGGGAATTCTCGGCGGTGTTGCAGCCCGCCCTGCGATCAGGCTGAAGGGGCGTCCCGGTCGATGCCGGCGACCAGCTCCTGAAGCCACGCCCGATGGGCGCTGAAGCTGCCCAGTTGTTCCTCGAAAGCTTCCCTCGCCGTCAGATACCGCTCCAGGAAGCGGAATCCGACCACTCCGGCGGCGTCGCGCAGCACTTCATCGGACAGGTCGCATTCGTAGAGGAAGTCGAAGCGCGTCGCCCAGAACCCCTGCTCGGTGCCGGCGACCCTTTCGAAGTCCTGAGGCAATTCGATGCTGAACTCGATGAACTCCAGGCTGCCCTCCGCTGCCCGGAGGCCGCAGACCCTGCTGCCGTGGTCCCACAGCGGAACCAGCGTGGGCCCTTCGGGCACGTCCGCGCCGTTGTAGACGTAGAACGGCGGTCCCAGGCAGGAGTCCCGCAACGCCTCGTGGATGCACNGGCCGGCAGCCAGCTGCATCAGCGGGGCGGATGCTCCGAGCCGNTGCAGCTCGGACATTCGCAGGTGTTCGGCGATCACGGCCATGTTTCTTTCCCGATCCGTCCTGTATCAGCCCGGATCATGGCTCATGCCGCCTTGGAGCCGACGCCGCTAGAGCAGCCGCAAGTCCTTCGGCGCCACGCCCTCGAACACCCGCCCCAGCTGCGCCGGCGACAGCCCGTACATCCGCTGGAACAACCCGCCGAACACCGCCCGGTACTCGTTGAGCACTGGATAGTCGCGGTTCTGGAACAGCGTCGCCTGCGTCAGCGCCTGCTGCTCGCCCACCACGCGCCCGCCGGCCTGCGCCGAGAGGCCGCCGCCGAGCACCCAGTA
>Ga0055524_1002188_pt1 | contig 10271 bp, 9 predicted proteins | sample AraplaCol_mCL_r2_2_FD_55011 | JGI IMG/M metagenome (GOLD analysis project Ga0055524, IMG submission 55011) | Arabidopsis root microbial communities from North Carolina, USA - plate scrape MF_Col_mCL_r2 | ecosystem: Host-associated > Plants > Roots > Endosphere | place: USA: North Carolina...
CTGCCCGCAACCCGTCGTCAGAGAAAGTCGCCCCCATCATGAAAGACGCCCCCGTCACCGCTGCCGCCCCCGCTGCCACCGCCACCGCCACCCCCGGCTTCGCTCACCTCCGCGCCCTGCGCCGCATTGCCGGCCCCGGCGGTGCGCTGGCGGCCGCGCTCGTTCTATCCGCGTGCGCGCACAGCCAGGCCAGCAAGTTCGATGTGGACGCGTTCCTGCGCGGCTCGGACACGGCGTTGCCCGAGGTGCTCGGCAACCCGGACTTCCTCAAGGCGACGCAGGTGCCGCAGCGCGATTGCGCGACCCTGCTGCAGTCGGCCGACAGCGGTGCGCTGGAAGACCTGCCGGCCAGCAATACGACGCGCGGGCCTGCCTGGGTGTTCCATCCCAAGGGCGCGACGGACAAGGTATGGCTGGTGGTGGGCCAGGCCAATGGCGAGCGTAGCTGCCACGGCCCGTTGCCCGCCGATGCCATGAAGGCGCTGACCGAGCGCGCCAAGGGGTGAAACCGGGAATCCGCGTGAGGCGGATGACCGGGATCATCCGGACGCCTCGGCTGGCGCGTCCGGCGCCGGCCTAGCCGGCCAGCGATTCGCGCGCGTAGCGCTGGCGCGGTTTGGGCAGCGCCTGCAGTTTCTCGCGCCGGATACGGATCGCTTCCGCATCGCCACGCTTGATGGCGGCGCGCAGCTTCAGCACAGCCTTCTTGTACTGCTTCTTCTTCCGCATGCGGGTGGTGATGGCCATGGCAGTAATGTCCTCCTGACGGGCCGGGCAAGGGCGCCGGCTGTCAGCCATGGTACGGTGCGCACCGCGCGGCCGCTTCCGCTTTCGAAAGAATTCAGATCAGTCTGCAAAGCCGCTCATTGTGGCGGCGCAGCATGGCGGGCCACGGCGGGCCGCGCCAGCCATCAGAGCAGGAAGCGGCGGTTGTCGTTCTCGTCGTAGCGCGGCTCCACCTTGCGAAACTTCAGCTTGGTGCTGCTCTTGAGCTTGCGGCCGGCCAGCTTGCGCTGCAGCTGGCGATGCACCGCGCGGATATGGCCGACCGAGTCCTGCGCATAGGGCTTGCCATCGGTGGCGCCGGCCAGGCCGCCGCCAGCAGCCAGGGCCGCGTTGTGTGCGGCCGCTGACTTCGCGATCAGCACATCGAGGTACTGGCGTGCCCGTACGGCGGCGTGCAGCATGCCGTCCGCCGGGTTCTGCTTCGCGCGCACGGCGTCTTGCGGCAGGCGCACGTTGGCGGCAATCCGGCGCAGCGCGGCACGCAGCTCGGCGCCATCGAGCGCGGCGTCCTGCACGATCCAGACTGCGTCATGGCGAATCCAGCCTTCCACATCGGCCATGCGGCGCAGCAGCGCCGGCAGCAGCAGGCGCCCACCGTAGCGGTGTGCGACGGATGGCGGACAGCCCGATGCGACGTACGTGCGCGTTCTCATGCTCGAACAGGTCGGTGATGACCTGGTCGGCCTCTTCCTGCGATTCGATCAGTTCGGCAAACTGCCCGGCCAGCGAGATTTCTTCCACGCCGTTGAGCTTGTTCTTGCTCGCCAGCCGGTTCAGCTTGAACATCAGCATGCGGTATCGCAGCATACGTATCCCCGAATTTCGCAAACAGTGATTCTGTAGTGAGCCGCCGGCCGCAGCGCCGGCGTCGGACTGCCCGTGCCGCTTGAAGCGCGGGCCATTGGGTGCTATCGGCACGATCGGAGCCGGACTTTAGGGGCGGCGCAAAAAAATCCGGCCTGGCGGGATGGTCTACACTGTGGCGTTCCGCGCCGCTTGCGGCGCCAGCACCGACAGAAAGGCTCCAGTACCGTGGCGGACTCGCTGTTTTCCGACCCCCCCGAACGTTCCCGACAACCGCTGGCCGAGCGCCTGCGCCCGCGCAATATCGACGAGGTGATTGGCCAGCAGCACCTGCTGGGTCCCGGCAAGCCGCTGCGCGTGGCCTTTGCGTCCGGCGAGCCGCATTCGATGATCCTGTGGGGCCCGCCCGGCGTGGGCAAGACCACGCTGGCCCGGCTGATGGCCAACGCGTTCGATGCCGAGTTCATCGCGCTGTCGGCCGTGCTGTCCGGCGTCAAGGACATCCGCGAAGCGGTGGAGCGCGCCGAGCAGTACCGCGCGCACGGGCGNCGCACGCTGGTGTTCGTGGACGAGGTGCACCGCTTCAACAAAAGCCAGCAGGACGCGTTTCTGCCGCACGTGGAAAGCGGGCTGTTCGTGTTCATCGGCGCCACCACCGAAAACCCGTCGTTCGAGGTCAACGGGGCCTTGCTGTCGCGCGCGGCGGTCTATGTGCTCAAGAGCCTCGACGAGGCCGAGCTGAAGCAGCTGGTGCTGCGTGCCAGCGAGGAACTGGGCGGCGTGAGCTGGGACGACGAGGCGATGGGCCTGATCGTCGGTTCGGCCGATGGCGATGGCCGAAAGCTGCTCAACAACATCGAAATCGTGGTGCGCGCCGCGCGCAATGCCGCGGTGCAGACCATCGATACCGCGCTGCTGGGCAGCGCGCTGTCGGAGAACCTGCGCCGCTTCGACAAGGGCGGCGATGCGTTCTATGACCAGATCAGCGCGTTGCACAAGTCGGTGCGCGGGTCGGATCCCGATGGCGCGCTGTACTGGTTCTGCCGCATGCTCGACGGCGGTGCCGATCCGCGCTACCTGGCGCGCCGGATCGTACGGATGGCGTGGGAAGACATCGGCCTGGCCGACCCGCGGGCGGCGCGCATCACGCTCGATGCCGCAGAAACCTACGAGCGGCTGGGCTCGCCCGAGGGTGAACTGGCGCTGGCGCAGGCGCTGATCTACCTGGCCGTGGCGCCGAAATCGAATGCCGGCTACAACGCCTACAACGCGGCGCGCGCCTTCGTTGCCAAGGACAAGTCGCGGCAGGTGCCGGTGCACCTGCGCAACGCGCCGACCCGGCTGATGAAGGAGCTGGGCTACGGCCACGCCTACCGGTATGCGCACGACGAGCCCGAGGCGTACGCGGCGGGCGAGCACTACCTGCCCGACGACCTGCGGCGCCAGGACTGGTACCAGCCCACGCCACGCGGGCTGGAAGGCAAGATCGGCGAAAAGCTGCGCCATCTGCGCGATCTGGACGCCACGTGGCATCGCGAGCAGCGGGGCAAGGGCGAGGACGGCGGCAAGGGCTGACGGCCGCCTGATTGTCCCCCCGACCGACCGCTCGGCTGCCGGGTTTGGCGTCGAACCGGCGAATAGCAGCGGAAATGCCGGCAGATTCGGCGCCGTCGGGTCGCGGCGGTGCAGTAAAATGTCGCGTTCGCCGGCATGTCGCCGGCACTGCACACGACCCCCAAGCAACATGCTCGACATCCAGCTGCTCCGCAAAGACATCGACGCCGTGGCCCAACGCCTGGCCACGCGCGGCTTCCAACTCGACGTGGCCGCCTTCCAGGCCCTGGAAGCCGAACGCAAGCAACTGCAGACCCAGACCGAGGAACTGCAGGCCCGCCGCAACACGCTGAGCAAGCAGATCGGCATGCTCAAGGGCAAGGGCGAGGACGCCTCGGCGCCCATGGCCGAAGTGGCCGGCATCGGCGACACGCTCAAGGCCTCGGCGGAACGGCTGAGCCAGATCCAGGCCCAGCTCAACGACGCGATGATGTCGATCCCCAACCTGCCGCACGAAAGCGTGCCGGTGGGCCGGGACGAGACCCAAAACGTGGAAGTGCGCCGCGTGGGCACCCCGCGCACGTTCGACTTCGAGGTGAAGGATCACGTCGACGTGGGCGCGAAGCTCGGCCTCGACTTCGAGACCGCCTCGAAGGTCACCGGCTCGCGCTTCACGTTCCTGCGCGGCGGCGTGGCGCGCATGCATCGCGCGCTGGTGCAGCTGATGGTGGATACCCACACGCTGGAGCACGGCTACACCGAGATGTACGTGCCGTACATCGTCAACGCGGCGTCGATGCGCGGCACGGGCCAGCTGCCGAAGTTCGAGGACGACCTGTTCAAGGTGCCGCGCAAGGTGGGCGGCGACGATGGCCAGGACACGATCGAGAACTTCTACCTGATTCCCACCGCCGAAGTGCCGCTGACNAACATGGTGCGCGACGCGATCGTGCCGGCCGAGAAGCTGCCGATGCGGTTCGTGGCCCATACGCCGTGCTTCCGTTCGGAAGCCGGTTCGTACGGCAAGGACACGCGCGGCATGATCCGCCAGCACCAGTTCGACAAGGTGGAAATGGTGCAGGTGGTGCCGGCCGAGCAGTCGATGGACGCGCTCGAGCAGATGACCGGCCACGCCGAGGCGATCCTGAAGAAGCTCGAACTGCCGTTCCGCACCGTGGTGCTGTGCACCGGCGACATGGGCTTCGGCAGCACCAAGACCTACGACATCGAGGTGTGGATNCCGGCGCAGAACACGTATCGCGAAATCAGCTCGTGCTCGAACATGGGCGATTTCCAGGCGCGCCGCATGCAGGCTCGCTCGCGCGCCGGGCAAGGCAAGCCGGAACTGGTGCACACGCTGAACGGCTCGGGCCTGGCCGTGGGCCGCACGCTGGTGGCCATCCTCGAGAACTACCAGAACGCCGATGGTTCGCTGACCGTGCCGAAGGCACTGCAGCCGTACATGGGCGGCGTGGAGCGCCTGGCACCGGAAGCATAAAAAATTTCCGAAAAGGGCTTGCGCTCGGTATGGCAACGTCCCTATAATCTTGGTTTCGCTGCTTACGCAACGACCCAGTTACCGGAGAGGTGGCAGAGTGGTCGAATGTACCTGACTCGAAATCAGGCGTACCGGCAACGGTACCGTGGGTTCGAATCCCACCCTCTCCGCCAAAACAAAAAGCTGCCGCAAGATTCGACCACCGGCAGACAAGAAACGCTGTAGTAAAACTCGAACCGACGCACTGTGAAAGCAGGCGTCGGTTTTGTTTTTCTGGCGTGCGTTTTTGTGGATTCCTTTTTTGCGGCTTCCCCCTCAGAAGCGTAGCCGCCGCGCTACGCTTGCGGCGCGCCTTCCGCCGCCGGCAGGTACGACACCAGCAGCTGGTCGATCTTGTGATGGTCGATGTCGAGCACCTCGAAGCGGAAGCCCGCCACCGTGATCGACTCCGATTTCTTCGGAATTCGCTTCAGCGCGTAGATGACCAGGCCTGCCGCCGTATCCACGTAGTCTTCGCCCGGAATCGTATCGACTTCCAGCGCCTTCTTCAGGTCCACCAGCGGGGTCAGGCCATCTACCAGCCATGAGGTGGCATCGCGCCGGACGATCTGCTCGTCTTCGTGGGAATAGAGGATGTCGCCCATCAGCGCCCCCACGCTGTCGTCGAGCGTGACCACGCCCACCACCAGGCCGTACTCGTTCATCACCACCGCGAAGTTCTCGTGCATCTCGCGGAAGCGCGTCAGCGACTCCGACAGCGTCAGCGTGTCTGGAATCACGAGCACGTTCTTGTCGTAGTGCTTGCCGATGTCGTCCAGCACCGAGGCGTTCTCGTTGGCCAGCAGCAACTGCAGGATGGCCTTGGAATCCATGTAGCCCAGCACGTCGTCGATGCTCTTGCCGCAAACCGGATACTGCGCGTGCGGCTGCTTGACCAGCTTGCGGCGTACGCTGTCGGCCGACTCGTCGAGGGTCAGGAAGACCACGTCGTCGCGCGGCGTCATGATCGCGGTGATCGGCTTCGAGTCGAGTTCGAACACATTTTCGATCAGGTGCAGCTCGTGCTTGTGCAGCACGCCGGCCTCGGCNCCGGCNTCGACCATGGCCGCGATGTCCTCGGTGGTGATCTGGTCCACCGGCTTGGTGGGAATGCCGAGCAGCTTCAGCATGGCATCGGCGGCGGCGTTGAACACCCACACCACGGGTTTGAACACTTTCAGCAGGGTCAGCATCGGCCCGATCACGGCCACCGCGCAGGCCTCGGGGAAGGTCATGGCCACGCGCTTCGGAATCAGGTCGGCAAACTGGATGAACAGCAGCGTCACGATCAGGAACGAGCCGATATTGGCCGTGCGCTGCGCAAGATCGGGGCTCAGCCAGGGCAGCAGGGCGTCGAAGAGCAGGTCGGAGACGTGCTTCTCGCCCAGGATACCGGCCAGGATCGCCACGCTGTTCACGCCGATCTGCACCACGGTGAAGAAGTTGCCGGGCTCTTCCTTGAGCAGCAATACCTTGGTGGCGCGGCGGTCGCCGCGTTCGGAGAGCACTTGCAGCTTGGTGCGCCGGGCCGCGGTCAGGGCGATCTCGGAGATCGAGAAGAACGCGCTTGCCAGTACCAGGAGGATAAGGATCAGGACAAACATAGAAAGCTCACGCGCCGGTCGGGGCGTGTTGATGATGGTGCACAGCGTGGCCGGGTGTCAATTCGGTTGTCAATTGTCCGCTCGATGCATGACGCGCGACGGTGGGTGGGCATGGCTAGGCCGACTGGCGCACGGTGGGTTCGAACAGCACCACCGGCCCCTCGAGCCGTTGATCGAGCGTGGCGGCCAGCGCATCGGCGGCGGCGGCGAACTGCGCCTGCATGTCGTCGACCAGGCTCGACGCCCCGCGATGGCTGGCGCGCAGCATATGGATCTCGAATGACAGTTCCGGCTGCAGGTCGTGCAGCGCCACGTTGGCCGGGTTGGCATTGAGTGCCGTGAACTGGTCGAGCAGCGTGAGCCCCAGCCCGGCGTCCACCAGCGCCAGCGCCAGCGAGTAGGTTTGCACCTCCAGCGTGGAATGCGGCTCCAGCGCATGGCGCGCCAGCGTCTGCCGGACCAGCAGCCCCAGCGAGCTGTTGTCGTCGTAGCCAATGAAGGGCCGCTCCATGGCCTTGCGGGCCGGCACCGTGCCACGCCGTCCGCCCGACGGCAGGGGCAGCGCGCGCGGCACCGCCAGCAGCATGCGGCCGGCGGCCACCGGCACGCTGGTGATGGCCTCGTGCCGGGGCGGAGAGAACGCAAAGCCCACGTCGATCTGGTTGGCCAGCAGCGCGGCCACGATTTCGTTCGTATGGTGGGTCAGCACCTGTACCTGGGTGTCGGGGTGGCGCGCGCTGAAACGCCGCACCGCCGGCACCAGCAGCGGGTTGGCCAGGCTCGGCGTGGCGGCCACGCGCAGCCGGCCGGCGCCCTTGTGGCGCAGGCTTTCGGACACGCGCCGCACGCGTTCGATCTCGCCATATAGCCTTTCGACATCGCCGTACAAGGCCATCGCCTCCGGCGTAGGTTGCAGGCGTCCGCGCTGACGGTCGAACAGCCGAAAGCCCAGCGACGCCTCTGCGTGCTGCAGCACCCGCGTCACCACCGGCTGCGACACATGGAGCAGGCGGGCGGCCTCGCTGACGGTGCCGGTCAGCATGACGGCGCGGAAGACTTCGATCTGGCGCAGACGCATGATTGTGGTGCGGGAAAAATGCCGGTTTGGTGCGGGGAAATGCTGCTTTGCACTACGGGTAGACCCGGGTGGCGGGACCTATAGCCTGGGGACATATTCTGGCACGTATTGGCATTGGGCAAGCCGCCCCGGGTGTTCTACGCTCTGCCCCATCGTTCGAAACGGGAAGGCAAGGCGAGTCAGATGCGTGTAGCGATCGTGGGTGCGGGCGTGGTTGGCATGAGCACCGCGTGGCGGTTGGCCAACGACGGCCATCAGGTGACCGTGGTGGAGCGTCACGACGGGCCGGGCGAGGAAACCAGTTTCGCCAACGGCGGCCAGCTCAGCTACAGCTATGTGGCGCCGCTGGCCGGACCGGGCGTGTTGTCGAAGGTGCCGGGCTGGCTGCTGGACAGCGATTCGCCGATGCGCTTCCGGCCGTCGATGGACCCCGCCCAGTGGCGCTGGCTGATGGCCTTCGTGCAGGCGTGCAATGCCTCCACGAGCGAAGCCACCACCCGCAAGCTGCTGCGCCTGGCGTTCTATTCACGCGACCTGATGCAGGCGTTCGTGAACCGGCCCGAGGCGCGCCAGGAGGGCGGCGGCTTCGATTTCGCGCGGCGCGGCAAGCTCGTGGTGCACCGCGATGCGCAAGCGTTCGCCTCGGCATGCCGCTTGCTGGACTACCAGGCCAGCCTGGGTTGCGAGCAGCAGGCGCTGGACCGCGACGCCACGGTGGCGCTGGAGCCGGCGCTGGCGGGCATCGCCGATGACATCGCCGGCGCAATCTACACGCCGAGCGAGGAAGTGGGCGATTGCCACCTGTTCTGCGTGTCGCTGGCGCATCTGTTGCAAGGCAATGCGGCCGTGACGCTGAAATTCGGCACGCGGGTGACCGAACTGGTGCGCGACGGCGATCGCGTGACCGGGTTGCGCACCGACCAGGGCGATATCGCCGCCGATGTGGTGATCGTGTCGGGCGGCATCGGCAGCGTGCCGTTGCTGCGGCCCGTGGGTATCCGGCCGATGCTGTGGCCGCTCAAGGGCTACAGCATCACGGTGCCGATTGCCGAAGGTGCCACGGCGCCGATGATCAGCGTGACGGACTTCGCCAACAAGATTGTCTACGCGCGCATCGGCAATACGCTGCGCGTGGCTGGCATGGCCGATATCGTGCGCGGCGGCGCAGTGGTAGACCGCGAGCGGGCGCAGACGCTGGTGACGCAGACGCGCGCGGTGTTCGGCAACGTGATGAACGGCGCTGACCTCGACGCGCTACAGCCGTGGGCCGGATTGCGGCCGGCCACGCCGACCGGCCTGCCGATGATCGGCGAGTCGCGCCTGCGGGGCCTGTGGCTGAACCTTGGCCACGGCGCGTTGGGATTCACACTGGCCATGGGCAGCGCGGGGCTGCTGGCCGACCGCCTCGCGGGCCGCCAGCCGGCCATCGACGCGGAAGATTTCAGTGCAGCATCGGCCTGAGCGCTGGGAGACCAGCGGCGCGTGCCGATGCAACACGGGTTGCAACTGAAAGCTGGAAGTTAGTGAGTAGTGAGATTGCCTCGAGTCAAAACTCTATGAAACCAAGCCCCTTGAAGGAGCGCTCCATGAAGTCAACGTCTGTCCGTTCGACCCCCGTCCATCGCCTGCTGGCTGCCGCCGTACTGGCCGGTGCCGCCGCCGGTGCCCACGCCGCCGATGGCGACACGCTCAAGAAGATCAAGGACAGCGGTGTGATTTCGCTGGGCTATCGCGAATCGTCGATTCCGTTCTCGTACTCGGACGGCAACCAGGTCATGGGCTATTCCCACGACTACCTGCTGGCGATCGTCGACAAGGTCAAGTCGACGCTGAACATGCCGAACCTGCAGGTCAAGATGACGCCGATCACCTCGCAGAACCGCATTCCGCTGATGCAGAACGGCACGCTCGACATCGAGTGCGGCAGCACCACCAACAATACCGAGCGCCAGAAGCAGGTGGCCTTCTCGAACAGCCTGTTCATTTACGGCATTCGCATGCTGACGAAGAAGGATTCGGGCGTGACAGACTTCCCGCAGCTCAAGGGCAAGAACGTGGTGACCACGGCCGGCACCACGGGCGAGCGCCTGCTGGTGAAGATGAACGGCGAGGGCATGAACATGAACCTGACCAGCGCCAAGGACCATGGCCAGGCCTTCCTGATCCTGGAGTCGGGCCGCGCCGCGGCGTTCGTGATGGACGAGCCGCTGCTGTACGGCGAGCGTACCAAGGCCAAGAACGCTGGCGACTGGGTGGTGGCCGGCACGCCGCTGCAGACCGAGAACTACGCGTGCATGTTCCGCAAGGACGACGCCTCGTTCAAGACGCTCGTCGATGGCGTGGTGGCGGACATCCAGAAGAGCGGCCGTGCCGAGAAGCTCTACACCAAGTGGTTCCTGCAACCGATTCCGCCGCGCAACATCAACATGAACTACGCGCTGTCGCCGGAAATGAAGCAGCTCTTCGCCGAGCCGAACGACAAGGCGTTCCAGTGAGTTGAACAAACTCAAGGCTTCGGCAAATGTGGTGCCTTGCTAGACCACCCCTCTCTCCCGCTCTCTCCCCATGAGGGGAGAGAGAGCCAAGACCTCGCCCTCGGAGCCGTCTTGGGCGTGGCCGCCTCTCTCCCGCTCTCTCCCCATGACCGGAGAGAGCGCCAAGACCTCGCCCTCGGGGCGGTCTTGGGCGTGGCCGAAGCCATGGGTTTTCACCCGAGTTATATAACCATATCCAATCGTTATTTCGCTCTCGATAGCATTTGCGGTACCTTGGAGCCCGTTATAGGCTCTTAGAGCCGTCAGATTTCCCTCAAAAGGGGAGCTGGCTACCACCGCATCCCTACTGGAGAAGATATGCGAACGATTCGATCGGGTTGGTTCAAGTCCCTGCTGGCCACCGCGCTGGTCGC
>Ga0055524_1002192_pt1 | contig 10265 bp, 5 predicted proteins | sample AraplaCol_mCL_r2_2_FD_55011 | JGI IMG/M metagenome (GOLD analysis project Ga0055524, IMG submission 55011) | Arabidopsis root microbial communities from North Carolina, USA - plate scrape MF_Col_mCL_r2 | ecosystem: Host-associated > Plants > Roots > Endosphere | place: USA: North Carolina...
TCACCGATGTAGCGNTCGACGGCGGTGCGGAATTCCGGCTCGCGGTCGTACTTGCGCTTGATCTCGTCGAAGGTCTGCTGGCCCTTCAGCGTGTAGAGACGACGGGTGAAGACGTCGCGCTCGCCGCGCTGGTAGCGGCGCCACAGATCGACCGAGGCATCGTGATCAATGGCGCGGGCGATATCGACCGAAAGCGAGTTCAGCGATTCAACGACATGGCGCGGGTTACGCGCATCATTGGCACGCTGAGCGGGAGCAGGGGCCGGAGCAGCAGCTTCCGCTGCCGGGCGGGCCGGCGCACGCGGCGCTTCTTCGGCCTCGTCACGCGAGGCTCCACGCAGGAGATCGCTGATCCAGCCGCCACTGGTGGGTTCCGTCCGCGGCGCTTCCTGGCGAACCTGCGGAGCAGGTGCCGGCTGGGGAGCCTGGGCAACCGGGCGCTGCGGGGCGGGTGCAGAAGCCGGGGTGGGCGCAATGGCGCCNCGCAGGCCCATGGATTCGATCGACTGACGAGCTGTCGGTGCCGGCTGCGGGGCCGGAGCCGTTGGGATCACCGGCTGGGTGACGCGAGGCGCAGGTTCTGCCTGGGCAAGCGTGCGGGCGACCGGCTCGGAGATTTCCAGACGCTGGCTGGAGCGGCCAACGATCTGCGAAATATCCTGCAGGGCCTTGATCTGCTCGGCAACAGCGCGGCGCATGGCGGACGCGCTTTCCTTGGCTTCTTCCGGCAGGTCGAACGCNCCGCGCTTCAGTTCAGCGCGGGTCGTGTCGAGTTCATTGCGGATATCGGCTGCGGAGCGGCGGATCTCTTCCGTTGCACCCGAGAAGCGGCCGACCGCTTCATCGATCGCATCGCGAAGCGATTCACGCAGGTTCTGCGCCGCATGATCGGAGGCGCGCCCGGCTTCGCCGAGCATGCGCTCGACTTCCGACAGCGANGCCGTCAGCCCGCCACGCAGGCGGTTGGTGAGGTCGCCCGAACGGCGCTCGACATTGGCAAAGCTGGTGTCGATCGTGGCATTGGCTTCCTCGCCGGCGCGATTGATGGCTTCGCGCATGTTGGACGCTGCCTCTTCGGCGCGCTTCTCGGTGTCCGAAAGCACGCGGCCGATATCGGCAAACGAGGCCTGCACGCTCTGACGCAGCGTACCGGTAACCTGATTGGAACGCTGCTCGGCGCGCTCGAATACCGTTTCGATCATGCCGCCGAGGCCGCGCATGGTCTTTTCGATCTCGCCNGAACGCTGCACGAGNCCAGCTGCCAGCGTCTGCAGGGCGGNCTCGCGTTCTTCGAGCGTCGAGACGAGACCGGACTGGGCGGCAGCAAGAAGATGCGAGGCCTGTCCCAGAACCTTCGAATGGTCGTCGAAGCGGCCGATGATGCTGCCNACCTGGGCGAGCGTCTGGCCTGAAATATCCGACAGGCGGTCGACCTTGCCTTCGAGAAGGCGGGTCGATGCGGAGACCATTTCGGCAGCCTTGGCGGCAGAGTCCGTAAAGCGCGTGGTCGTATCGCCGAGGCGGCTGTCGACGCCGCTCAGCTGATCGGCNGCCCGCGTCATCATGACAGACATGGCGGCGCTGCTTTCCGACAGGCGCTGAACGAGACCGTTGACGTTGTTCGTCAGGCTGTTCTCGATGGCGGCGACGGCATTGGCGACGTTTTCCGCGCGGGTGGCAACGGCCTCGGTGAGGGCTTCATTTTCCGCACGCAGGCGTTCGGCGCTCAGGCTTGCTGCCGCGGTGATGCGGGCTGCAGCTTCCTGGCCGGCGTCGGTGTAGCGGTCGATGATCGGACGTGCCGTCTCATCCAGGATACGCGACAGCTCGGTGGAGCGGCCGGCAAGCATGGAGTTCAGGTCGCGGCTGCGCTCGTCGAGCGTTGAGCGGATCGAGTTGCCGCGTGCTTCCAGCGCCTTGTCGATATCGGTGAGCGTGGTGTCGATTTCGCGGGCACGCTGCTCCAGGCTGGAGCGAATGATGCTGCTGCGGGCCTCCAGAGCGCGGTCGACCTCGGCCATGCTGGATGTGATCTGGCTGCCGGCATCCGTCAGCGTCGAGCGGATCGAGTTGCCGTGCGCGGCCAGCGTCTGGCCGGCATCGGCGAGCGCGTGGTTGATGGCGCTGACCTGGCTGCTGACGATGTTTTCGGCCTCCGCCACCTTGCTGACGATGACGTTGCCGGCCTCGGAGAAGGTCTGGGCAACGGCGGCAGCCTGGCCGGCGAGGCGGCTCTGTGCCTCGGCGACGCGGTTGACGATCTGCGAGGAACGCTCGTCCATGGCTTCGGCGAACTGCTGGCCGGTGCGGTTGAGCAGCTCGGAGGACTTGGTGGCTTCGCCATCCATGCCTTCGGCAGCTTCGGCGACGGCGTTGCGCAGGCTTGCGGCAAGACCGGCTGCCTTTCCTTCGATCGTGCGGTTGACGGCATCGAGACCGACGGTCAGAGCGCGGTCCATGGTGGAGAGACGCTCTTCGATGCGCGCGGTGCCGCGATCCATCATGTCGCCCAAAGCCGAGGTCCGGCCGTCGATCGACTGGGCCATGTTTGCACTGCTGCTGTCGAGCGTTTCGGCAAGATGTGCCCGGCGGCTGTCCAGAGCCTGGGTGAGGTTGGCGCTGTGGCTGTCGAGAGCATGCGTAAGGTTGGCGCTGCTGTTGTCGAGGGCCTGGGTGAGGTTGGCGCTGCCGGCTTGCAGTGCATCCGTCAGGCTGGCGGCGCGGCCGTCGAAAGCATCCTTCAGGCTGGCGCCGCGGCTGTCGAGCGCCTGGGTCAGGTTTGCGGCGCTGGTGCCGAGCGTTGCGGCGATGCGCTGGGCTGCGTCGTCGCCGATCGAGCCCAGACGGGAGACGCCGTCATCCAGGAGGCCGGAGATCTGGTTGCCCGCAGCATCGACCTTGTCGGCGAGCCCGCCGACGCCATCGGCAATGCGGGTCTCGATGGCAGCAAGGCTGGCCTCGACACGGGCGCCGGTTTCGGTGAAGCGGCCCGTCAGATTGTCGACGGAATGGTCGAGATGGCCGGAGAAATCGGCGGCCGAACGCGAGATCGTGTTGGCAGCTTCCTGGAAGCGGCCGGCGATCTGGCCAGCGCCTTCGCGCATGCGATCCTCGAGCGCCTGGGCGCTGCCGTCGATGGCCTGGCGGATAGCAGCTTCGCGATCCTCCAGTGACATTTCGAGCATGCTGATGCTCGTCGCAACCGAGGTACCGATCGAGGTCGCCTGTTCGGAGAGCGTGTCGTTGATGAGGTTATGGGCCTCGCTCAGCGTCAGCGTGATGGCATTCGTGCGGTCGTCGAGCGTGGCGCGAATACGATCATGCGCGGCGGCAAGACCGCCTTCGACATTGCTTGCGGCATCGTTGGCAAGGGCGGCCATACGCTGCTGGGCGTCGGTCAGGCCATCCTCGATGCGGCCCGTCATGCTGCCGATAATGCCTTCCATTCGGACGCTGCCGGCATCGAGGGCTTCGGACAGGGTGGACGTGTGCTCGGCCAGCGCCGTTTCCAGACGTGCCTGGTTATCCGTATAGGCGGCGCGGATCGCTTCCGTGCGGTCGGCAAAGGCGCCGGCAACACGCTCTTCGGCATTGGCAACGGTATCCATGATGGAGTTGCTGCGGTTTTCGAGCGCAGACTCGAAGCGGCTCTGACCGTCGTCGAGCGAAATGGCGAGCGCCATGGTCTTCTCGTCGAGCGTATCGGACAAGCGGTCGGCGCTGTTCGTGACGGCATTGACGATGGATTCGGCGCGATTGGCGAGCGCCTCCTCGATGCGGAGCTGGCTTTCGCCCAGCGTTGCGGCGATCCGTTCATGCGTGCCGGCGGCTGCATTGGCGAAAGCGTCGGCGCCCGTTGTCAGCGTATCTTCCAGGCGGCTGTGGCTTTCGTTCAGCGAGATTGCAAGCGCCATGGCCTTTTCGTCGAGCGTTTCGGCGAGGCGGTCATGGGTGCCAGAGACGGCATTGATCAGCGCCTCCGAACGCGTCGACAGCGTATCCTCGATGCGCGACTGCGTTTCGTTCAACGCAATGCCGAGCGCCATGGCCCGCTCGTCGAGGGTCTCGGCGAGGCGGTCATGCGTGCCGGAGACGGCATTGATCAGCGCTTCCGAACGCGTCGACAGCGTGTCTTCGATGCGCGACTGCGTTTCGTTCANCGCAATGCCGAGCGCCATGGCCCGCTCGTCGAGGGTCTCGGCGAGGCGGTCATGNGTGCCGGAGACGGCATTGATCAGCGCTTCCGAACGCGTCGACAGCGTGTCTTCGATGCGCGACTGCGTTTCGTTCAGCGAGATGCCGAGCGCCATGGCCCGCTCGTCGAGGGTTTCGGCGAGGCGGTCATGCGTGCTGGAAACGGAGCTGAGCAATGCCTCCGAACGGGTCGCCAGCGTATCATCGATGCGGGCCTGACCTTCGTTCAGCGAGATGGCAAGCGCCATCGCCTTTTCGTCGAGCGTTTCGGAAAGGCGCTCATGGGTGCCGGAAACAGCCTCGATAATGGCTTCCGAGCGGGTCGCCAGCGTATCCTCGATACGGGCCTGGCCTTCGTTCAGCGAAATGGCAAGCGCCATCGCCTTTTCATCGAGCGTTTCGGAAAGGCGCTCATGGGTGCCGGAAACGGCGTTGATGAGCGATTCAGAATGGGTCGAGAGCGTGTCTTCGATGCGCGACTGCGTCTCGTTCAGCGAGATCGCCAGAGCCATCGCCTTCTCGTCGAGGGTTTCGGCAAGACGGTCATGGGTGCCCGAGACAGTATTTATAATGGCTTCGGAACGGCTCGAAAGCGCCTCGTCGAAGCGGCTGTGGTGGTCTGCAAGGGCGCCGATCAGCGCTCCGCCGCGTTCGGCCATCACGCTGTCGAGGTTGGTATGCGCGGTCTTCAGCGCGCCGGTGATTTCGGCGGCGCGGGCGGCGAGAACGCCGCTCAGCTCTTCGGCGCGGCCGCTGAATGCGCCGGTCACCTTTTCGGTGCCGCTGTTGACGGCAGTCGTGATGTCTGTCGTGGTCGTCTGCAGCGTGTCGCGGAATTCGGCTGCCCGGGCGGCGAGATTGTTCTGCAAGTCGGACGTGCCGGCTGCCAGCGCCAGCGAAATCTCTGACGTGGCGTTGCTCAGNGCCGAGCCGAGTTCNCCGGTGCGGTTCGTCAGCGCCGAGGTGATNTCGTCTGCACGGCTGGAAAGGGTGCTGTCCAGCACTTCCTGACCGGTTGCCAAGGCCGTCGCCAGCGCCAGCGACTGTTCGGTCATGGACGTGCCAAGGCGCTCGATATTGCTATTGAGGATGCCTTCGATGGAATCCGCGTTGCCGGACAGCGTCTCGTTGATGCGGGTGAGGCTTTCGATGAGCTTGGTATCGAGCGAGCCGGAACGCTTGTCGAAGGCATCGGTGAATTCGGCGACACGTTCGTCGAAGGCTGTCGAAAGCTGGGCGACGGTCGTCTGCAGGCGCTCCTCGAAGAAGCCGGAGCGCACGTCGAGATCCATGACCGCATCGTCGGCGCTCGATTGCAGGCTTTGGCGGAAGCTTGCACCCTTTTCATCGAGAGCGGTGTTCAACCTGGAGAGCACGTCGTCGAGCGTGCCGGTGATCGTGCGTTCACCTGATGTCAGGCTCTGATTGATCTCGCGGGTGCGGGACACCAGAATTTCGTTGAGCTGCTGGGTGCGCTCCTGCAGGGCGGCATTCAGGCGCTCGGTGCTTGCATCCATCGTCGAGGCGCGGGTCTCGAACTGGGTGAGCAGGCGCTCGCCATGTTCGTTGATCGTGCTCGTCAGCGCGTCCAGGCGATTGTCGAATTCATTGCCGATCGCAAGACCGGAGGCTGTCAATGTATGGAGCAGCGTATCGGTCTTGGCGGCAAGCAGCGTGCCAAGCGACTGGATGGCGCTGTCCGACTTCTCCATGATCGCAGCAGCGCGCGTATCGATCAGCGAGGCGAAAGCTTCGCCCGAAGTGGCAAGACGGATGGCAATCTCTTCCGTCGCCAGCGACAGTTCTTCCTTCAGCTGGTCGTGGACGCCGGCGATGGAAGAGCGGATGCGGTCGGCGTGATTGACGATCGCCTCACGCTCGGAGCCAAGTTCGTGGACGAGGCCGCGCACGCGCAGTTCGTTGTCCGCATAGGAGCGCTCCAGCGCATTCACTTCGGAATGTACGAGCGTTTCGAGTTCGGAGGCGCGCGCGATGGTGCGCTCGATGCCTTCGTTCATGGCGGAGACTTCACGGCGCACGGCCTGGCCGACCGTCATGATGCGTTCGGAAGCAATGGTTTCCGGCTCGGAGAGGCGCAGCGCCACTTCCGCCATCGAGCGGGCGGCGTTNCGCATGTCCTGGGCGCGCGANATCATGATGGCAAAGGCATAGAACATCATGACCGGCACGATGATGCCGACAAGGCCGGCAATCACGCCCGGCAGGGCGGCAAGATCGGTCAGCGAGCGNATCTGCGAGATCTGCGGCGCATAGAGCATGAACATCAGCCCGAGGCCGATGACGACCCACAGGATGGAGACGAGAGCGGCCGTGCGCAGGGCAGAGCGGCTGGAGCCGTTTTCCAGCGACTTCAGAAGCGAGGCGGGTGAATTGCGGCTGGCATCGTTGGCCGGAGAGAAGGCGGGTGCCCGCGGAGCCTGCTGGTCGCCGGTTCGGGCGGCGCGGCCGCGGCGGCGCTGTGCTTCTTCCTGGGCCTGATTGCGGGCATTGGATGGGTCAGTCACATTAGCCTCCGGGGCGTGGGGCGCGTTACCGCGGCGAGACGGCACGTTTTCCTGGCCGAAATCAATCTGAAGCGCCTCGTCCAATGCCTTGAACGCTTTGTCCTCGATCGATTCATTGTATTTGTTATTCGCCATTCCGATACGCCTCACAATTCCCGGCAAGTCCGGCAGCGCATCCGGGCCATCGCCTTCGCCCGGAAAGAACCTTCGCCGTTCCAGCCTTCCATCCCAAGACGGACGGATAAGCATGTCATTTCAGAGTAGATAGCCGATTTTGCAAACGAAAGGTATCAAAACACTACCATTATCCACTCTGACGGCAAAGGCGCGCGGCAGGAGCCCGCCTCAACAGTATCGTAGTGACACATCTGGGTGCCTTACACAATTAATGAACCCTTGCGTTTCCATCGCTCTTAACCTGTTGTTAACACCTTTAAAATTTCGAAGCGGGCCAAAAGCCGATATTTTAGCGATATTTAAGGGACGTTAACCATATGGTTAGATTTCCACGCCGAATGTGCCGGAATTTAACGGGATCGCCATTCTCCGACCGCACAACAGTAGCAAGCGCGGGCAATACAAGACGGGAGAATTGGCAAATGGCAGCAGTGAGCATCGCTTTCGAAGCACCCGACAATTCCGCGGGGCCTTCGCCTTCCAAGATCCGGCCGATCGATCTTGTCCATCTCGCGCGCCAGACGATGGGCGACAAGACGGTGGAAATCGAAGTTCTCCAGATGTTTGCGCGCCAGGCGCGCGCCTGCCTGCAGGACATTGCCAGCGGCGAGTCCGCCAGGGTGGGTGCTGCAGCGCACCGCCTGAAGGGAGCGGCAAGTTCAGTCGGCGCCTTCCGGGTTTCGCAGTCAGCGGAAGCGGTGGAAGAGAACAATGGCGATGTCGCCGCGATGGCAGCACTCGGTGCGGCCGTTGTCGATGCCGAGAATTTCATTCTGAAACTCTGCCGCGGATAAGGCAGGACAGGTCAGCAAGAAGCTAGGCCCGCTGTTCCATTTGGGAACGGCGGGTCTTTTTGCGACTTCCTCGATGACGCATTGAGAATGGCGGAGCCTTGCCTGATCTGCGAGGTTTGCAGGCGAAACCGGCATGTTGACTGACGCGCCGAATTATCGGAAGAAAATCCGCCCATCTCCTATGAAAGACCGGAAATCATCCTGATGCCTAAACTTACCATCGTCGCCTTTGACGGAACGCGCTTCGACCTCGATGTCGATCAAGGCTCCACCGTGATGGAGAATGCGGTCCGCAATTCCGTGCCCGGCATCGAAGCCGAATGCGGCGGCGCCTGCGCCTGTGCGACCTGCCACGTCTATGTCGACGAGCAGTGGACCGAGGTCGTCGGCCCGCCGGAAGCGATGGAAGAGGATATGCTGGACTTCGCCTTTGACGTGCGTCCGACCTCGCGCCTTTCCTGTCAGATCAGGATGAAGGCTGCCTATGACGGGCTCACCGTGCACGTGCCGGAACGGCAGGCATAAATCCCCAAAATAGCGGCTTTTTCCAAAAAGAGAGCCTCGCACGCCGGAGGCGAGCGAGGCGAGGCGGGCGCATTACCTACGGATGAGGGAGGAACACCCGCGGCTTCGGAACGCGCCAGGAGAACACCGTCACGAAAGCCAGCTGCCTTACTGCACTTTCGAATATAGTCATATTACCGCGTTCCGGTTGAGTCCACCAGAATGAAAAATGATTGGTAAAAGCCTGGGAGTTCCACAAGCTTCGCACAAGTTTCATTGCGCAGCTAATGATCTGTGCTCGCCTTGAAGGCAAAAAGGGCTTATCTTTCGCCGCCCTTACCCTTGAGTCGGTTGTTAAGCAGTCTCAGCATCCGATTCTGAAAATTGACCGCCTCGACGCGATCGAATCGGGCTTGCAACTTATCGTGCTCCTCTATCCCGCGAGCCGAAGCATCCGAGACGAGTTCCTGCATGGCTTCGCAGCTGCGCTGCGAAGGAAGCGCCTTGAGTTCGCGTTCCATGACGCGCGCCTGGGTGCGGGCTATCTCGGCATGGCGTTCCTCGTGGCGCCGGATATCGCTCGACAGGGCATCCCAGATCATCGACAGCTCGCGGCTGGCACCCTTGCGGTTGTTCCAGCGCGGCATGATGATCTGTGTGTGGACGGTGACCTTGACGTTGCCGACGCGGCAACGGCCACNTTCCTGGATATAGGTCGCCTCGCCACCGAAACGGATCTTGGTGGCGCCGGGGTGGCGGGCGGAGGAGCCGTTCGCCGTCGGGCCNCGACGNCTCAGCTCATCGTCCAGCTGNTCTGCCGTCTTCCCCTTGATATTGAAATAGGAATAGCTTTTCGTCGCAACGACTTCGGCTGCCGCNGGGCCGCAGAGNAAAANGGCAATCACTGCAAAGGCGATGGGAAGGCGTATATAACGCAACGCAAGCGGCATTCTGAACTGAACCTGTGTTGAAGTTTGGCGGAGCTTGGGGCATAGCCACCACAAGCGCAATATCGGATAGCGGCCTTTTTTCGATAAAGCATGTCGCGCAAAACTGCGCGGCGGTCTTGCGATAACGACATACGTAAAACAAAGGCTTAAAGTGTGGCAAGCGGATCTGGATGATCGCAGACACGCTTTAGCGACGGGATTAGGCTGGTGAAGCAGCTCGACAGCAGTTTCTGGCGTGTGGCCCATGGCCGCGAGATCGAGCTCGGCAAGNGCTCGGTGATCATGGCNATCATCAACGTGACNCCGGATTCCTTCTCCGACGGCGGGCGNTACGACACGGTCGACAGGGCTGTCGCATATGCGCTNCAGGCAGTTGCAGACGGCGCTGACATTCTCGATATCGGTGGTGAGTCGACGCGGCCGGACGCGGCCTCCGTCAGCCCGGCGGAGGAACAGGCGCGGGTACTGCCCGTTATCGAAGCGCTCAGCGGGCGCACGCAAGCCCTGACTTCCATCGATACCTATCGCGCGGAGACGGCGCGGCGAGCCATCAGTGCAGGCGCCCATATCGTCAACGATGTCTTCGGCCTGCAGAGGGAGCCCGAAATCGCCACCCTGTCGGCTGAAACCGGGGCAGGGCTCTGCATCATGCATACCGGTCGCGACCGGCAGAAACTTGCCGATATCATCGAAGACCAGGTTTTCTTTCTCGAGCGCTCGCTCGAGATTGCTTCTGCGGCCGGCGTGCTGCGCGACCGGATCGTGCTCGATCCAGGCTTTGGGTTTGCCAAGGAGACGCCGGGCGAAAACCTGGAGCTGATGGCGCGTTTCGAAGAGCTGCACCGCTTCGGCCTGCCGCTTCTCGCCGGCACGTCGCGCAAACGGTTCCTCGGCGCCGTCACCGGCCGGGAGCCAGCGGAGCGCGATGCGGCAACGGCAGCGACGAGCGCGCTGTTGCGCATTCAAGGCGCGGCTGTTTTCCGCGTACACAATGTCGCAATCAACAGGGATGCGCTTGCGGTAGCCGATGCTATGCTGGCTGCCCGGAACGATATTTCCAAAGCGTGTCACGATCCATCAGATCCGCATGCCGCACTTTGAATCTCTGTTTTTTCACATGT
>Ga0055524_1002204_pt1 | contig 10228 bp, 8 predicted proteins | sample AraplaCol_mCL_r2_2_FD_55011 | JGI IMG/M metagenome (GOLD analysis project Ga0055524, IMG submission 55011) | Arabidopsis root microbial communities from North Carolina, USA - plate scrape MF_Col_mCL_r2 | ecosystem: Host-associated > Plants > Roots > Endosphere | place: USA: North Carolina...
TAGCCGAAGTTGCGCGAGATGTAGGCGGTGGTGAAGGTCGGGTCGAGGATCTTCAGGTCGGCATGCGCCACCACCTTCAGCGTCTTGGGCTGCGGCGTCTGGGCATGCGCGGGAAGGCTCGCCGCGAAGGCGGTGGAAAGGGCCAGGGCGGCGAGAGCGCCAAGCGTCCGTCGTTTCATCGTCGGTTCTCCGGTGAGGGCAGGCAGCAGGAAAAAAGGAAGGAAAGGCTCAGGCCGCGACGCCGATCGGCCACTTCGGCAGACGGGCCTTGCGATACGGCAGCGTGTTCAGGTCGAGCGTGACGGCGCCCGGCGCGCCCGCGTAGATGACGTGCTTCGCCACCTTGGAATACGACGCGTAGAAATGCTGGGAGGACTTCACGACGATGATCTTCTTCGCAGCGAGGTCGCAACCGAGCTGCGTGAACAGGTCGGTGCCCATCGCCTGGTTGCGCAGCGTGATCAGCACGATCTCGATGCCGTTGGCCTCGACCAGCGCGCTGTCGCCCATCAGCGTGGGCGTGCCGGCCAGGCCGGTCATCACCAGGTCGTGCTTCAGCGCCTTCACGGTGCATTCGACATCGAGCGGGTCGCCGGAAAGCGGGCTGATCTTGCCGCCGATGCGCATCGGCAGCTTCGCACCCACGCCCGCGTCGAAGGCGATGCGCACCGCGATCGGGTCCCACAGCGGGCCCAGTGCCGCGTTGGCAATGCCGCGCTCCACCATGCGGCGCAGGATGAAAGTGGAGTCGCTGGCCGCGCCGCCGCCGGGGTTGTCGGCGCCGTCGGAGATCACCACCGGGCCGCCGTCGAAGGCCAGCGCCTCGTCGAGCGATGCGTCGATGCCGGGGTAGTTCACGGTGAGGCCGTCGCGCATGGCGATGACCTCGTCGGCGAGCTGGCGCGCCAGCATGTCGGCCTTCGCCTTGTCGCCGTCGGTGTAGACCAGCACCTTGGTGCCCATCTCGGGCACGTCGCCCCACGAGAAGCCGTGCGTGAGCGAGATCGAGAGCACGCCGTCCTTGCCTTCGAGCGACTGCATGCGCTCGACGAAGCCGCGCGCCGGCTGGCGCGAGGTGTGCACCGTGACGATCATGTCGCAGTCGACCACCGCGGGCACCGGCCGCACCTTGCCCTCGACCGTGGCGGCGCAGATGTCGACCAGCTCCAGGCCGCGTTCGAGCACGTCGGTGTGCGGGTACTCCTTGAAGGAGATCATCACGTTCGCGTTGGAGATCATCTCCGGCGTGAGGTGGTTGTGCGGATCGAGCTCCGCGCCGATCACCACGTCGGGACCGACGATCTGCCGCACGCGCGCCAGCAGGTCGCCCTCGCAGTCGTCGTAGCCGTCGGCCACCATCGCGCCGTGCAGGCCGAGCAGCACCATGTCGACCGGCAGCACCGCGCGCAGGTCGTTCAGCAGTTCGTCGCGCAGCGTCTCGTAGGCGTGGCGCGTGGTGGTGCCGCTGGGCTGCGCGCCGGCCACCATGCCCTCGAACAGGGTCCAGCCCTTGTCGGCGCCGCGCATGCGCGCGGCCCACAGCGGGCCCGAGAACAGCGTCATCGCCTCGGGGTGCTTACCGGCGGGGAAGTAGCCACGGTCCTTGAAGGAGGCGAGGCCCGTAGGCATCGGGCCGAAGGTGTTGGTTTCGGTGGCAAGGGAAGCACTGAAGACGCGCATGGTCGGACCTCGTGGGGTGGTTCTGTTGTGTTGTTGGAGCAGGCCGGGCTCAGCCCGCGGCCGTGCGCAGCCGCTGCGGGCCCAGCATTTCCGCCGTGAGCCCGAAGGAGGCGATGCGCTCGGGCAGCGGCAGTCCGCGCGCCAGCGCGGCGCAGGCTTCGCCCATGGCGGCCGATGTCTGGATGCCGTAGCCGCCTTGCGCCGCNACCCAGAAGAAGCCGGGCACGCCGGGCTCGAAGCCGCCGACCANGTCGCCGTCGGCCACGAAGGAACGCAGGCCGGCCCANGTGCGCGTGGGGCGGCGGATGGAGAGCGTGGTCGCTTCCTCGATGCGGTGCATGGCGATGGCGATGTCCATCTCCTCGGGCTGCACGTCCTGCGGCTCGACCGGGTCTGCGTTGGCCGGCGAGCCCAGCAGCATGCCGGCGTCGGGCTTGATGTACCAGCCTTCGTCGGCGCCGAACACCATGGGCCAGTGCGCCACGCTCTGGCCCTCGGGCGGCGCGAAGATGAATGCCGAGCGGCGACGCGGCTCGATGCCAAGCGGCGGCACACCGGCCATTTGGGCGATGGTGTCGACCCATGCGCCGGCCGCGTTGAGCACCACGGACGCTTCGTAGATTGCGCCGCCGGCTTCCACGCGCCAGCGATCGCCCTTGCGCTCGATGGCCGTCACGCCTGCATCGCACACCAGCTTGCCGCCCGCGCGACGCATGCCGCGCAGGTAGCCCTGGTGGATGGCGTGCACGTCCATGTCGGATGCATCGGGCTCGTAGACGGCGCCCTGCACCTGCTCGGGGCGCAAGGCCGGCACCATCTCGCACGCCTCTTCGCCGCTCAGGCGCGAGGCGCCAGTGTTCATGTCGCGCAGCACCTGCCAGTGGGCTTCGAGCTCGGCCATGTGCTCGGCGCCGGCGACCATCATCGCGCCGCGCGGCGTGAGCAGCGGGTGCTCGCTGAAGCCTTCGGGCGGATGCTCGAGGAAGGCCCGGCTCGCCATGGTGAGGGCGCGCACCTGCGCGGTGCCGTAGCTCTCCATGAAGAGGGCGGCGGAGCGGCCGGTGGAGTGGTAGCCCGGTTGCGATTCGCGCTCGAGAAGGATCACGCGTGCGTGCGGGGCGAGCCAGTGGGCCACCGAGGCCCCGGCGATGCCGCCGCCGATCACGAGGAAGTCAGCCACGACGGGCTCTGCAGTGCTGGAAGTCATCGGCGAAAAGTGTAGGAAGAAATTTGCGGATACGCAAATTGATTCAGGGGTGCCAAGGGGAAACCATGATGCACCGTGCTGGTGAAATTTGCGTTCGCGCAATTTGCGTATACGCAAATTCCGGGCCCGGGTCACGCGGGTTGGCATGGATGGCGCCCCTCTCGGCTGGCAGAATCTGCGGCACCACAAGAGAAAGCCAAGCGTGAATCCACACACAGGGACCAAGACGGGAACGAAGCCCAGGGACGAGCCGCCCACGCTGGACCGCGCCACCTTCGGCAACCGCCTGCGCGCCGCGCGCAAGCGCTTCGGCTGGACGCTGGCGCAGCTGGCCGAGCGCTCGGGCGTGTCGATCACCACCATCTCACGCGCCGAACGCGGCCAGCTCGCGCTGGGCTACGAGAACTTCACCGCGCTGGGCCGTGCGCTCGACATGGACATGAACGCCATGTTCGCGGGCGCCGGCGTCAAGCCCGCGCAGCTCGACGGGCCGGTGGTCACGCGCGCGGGCAAGGGCGTGGTCTACAAGGGGCTGTCCATCGCCTACGAGTTCCTCGGTACCACCGCGGCAGGCAAGCAGATGAGCCCCATCGTCGGCACGGTGCACGCGCGCAAGATCCACGGTCCGGAAGACTTCGTGCGGCATGGCGGCGAGGAGTTCGCCTATGTGCTGTCGGGCGAGATCGAGGTGCACTTCGACAACGGCGAGGTGGTGCGCATGGCGAAGGGCGATTCGCTCTACTTCGACAGCCGCCTGGGCCACGCGTACATCAGCGTGAGCCGGCAACTGGCGCGCATCGTCGGCATGACCATCGGTGAGAGCGGGCACATGCAGTCGGCCCGGGAGGGAGAGGGGCGCGCCATGCCGGCACCGGTCGCCCACAAGAGCGAGAGGCCCGTTGCGTCGGCGTTGCCCGTGAAGGCGTCGAGGGGGCAGTCGAAGTCCGCTCGGAAAGCCGCAGCAACAAGGGGCGCATAGCCGCCCTGGGCCGTGTCTCCGATTTGCTCGCCGCGCGAGGCCGCATGGCTATGCTGTGCGCCGTCATCCACTCCAGAGAAAAGACCATGACCTCGCGTCCGCCTTCATTCCCGCTTCGCTCCATGGCCCTGGCCTGCGGCCTCGTGCTCGGCGCCGCTGCCGCCCACGCCGCACCCGACGCGAAGCTGCTCGCCGCCGCCGAGAAGGCGCAGCCCGCGGTGATCGACAACCTCAAGGAGATGGTGTTGATCGAATCGGGCAGCCTGAATGTCGACGGCCTGCTCAAGATGGCCGATGTGGTGGAAGGGCGCCTGAAGGCGGCCGGCTTCAAGACCGAGCGCCGCAAGGCGACGGCCGGCGCGGGCGCCGACATCGTGATCGGCACGCTCAAGGGCACGGGCAAGCGCAAGATCATGCTGCAGGGCCACATGGACACGGTGTACGCGCCGGGCATCCTCGGCAGCCAGCCCTACAAGGTCGACGGCAACCGCATCTACGGTCCCGGCATCGCCGACGACAAGGGCGGCCTCGCGGTCATGCTGGCCTCGCTGAAAATCCTGGCCGATGCCGGCTGGCGCGACTACGACACGCTCACCGTGCTCATGAACCCCGACGAGGAAGTAGGCTCGCTCGGCTCCGGCGAGCTGATCGCGACCATGGCCGACCAGCACGACACGGTGCTGTCCTTCGAGCCGACGGTGGCGAAGTCGGTGGTCAAGGGCGAGTCGCTGCTGCTCGGCGCGGCCGGCATCGCCACCGCCACGCTCGAGGTGAAGGGCCGCGCGTCGCATGCGGGCGCGGCGCCCGAACTGGGCCGCAATGCGCTGTACGAGCTCTCGTACCAGATGCTGCAGACCAAGGACCTCGCCAAGGACATTCCCGGCGCCACGCTCAACTGGACCGTGGCACGCGCCACCGGCCCGCTCAACCAGATCACCGAAAAAGCGCAGGCGCAGGGCGACATCCGCATCACGCAGCCCGGCGCCGAGAAGAAGCTCGCCGAGGCGCTGCAGGCGAAGATCGCGTCGGGCAAGCTGATTCCCGACACCGAGACCACGGTGAAGGTGGAAGTGGGCCGCCCGGCCTTCATCGCGGGCGACAAGGGCCGCGCGCTGGCCGAGAAGGCACAGGCCATCTACAAGGAAATCGACCGCGACCTCGCGCTGACGCCCATGACCGGCGGCGGCACCGACGCGGGCTACGCGGGCCGCTCGGGCAAGGCCACGGTGGTGGAGAGCTTCGGCCTCGCTGGCTTCGGCTACCACGCACGCGACGAGTACATCGAAGCCGACTCGATCGTGCCGCGCCTGTACCTCGTCACGCGCCTGCTGACCGAGATCGGCAAGAACTGAGGCTGCGGATAGGCGCCACCGCGACGGTGCAGTCGAGGCGGCGCGGGCGCGCTACTGCTGCTGTTGCCTCGGGTCGCCGGGGCGGTGCTGCTGGTGTTGCTGTTGCTGCTGGCGTGCCGCGGCAGCGGCCGCCATGCGTTGCTGCTGCTGTTGTTGCTGGGCCTGCTGCTGTTGCTGCATGGCCTGCATCTGCTGTTGTTGCTGTCGCATGCGCGCGGCCTGCTGCTGGGCCTGCTGCTGCGCCTGTTGCTGCGCCTGTTGTTGCCGGCGCATCTGCTCCTGCTGCGCTGCCTGCTGTTGCTGCTGGCGAGCCTGGTTCTGTGCCTGCTGTTGCTGCATGGCCTGCTGGCGCTGGATCTGCTCCTGTTGCCGCTGCGCCTGTTGTTGCGCGCGCGCCTGTTGATCGGCCTGCTGCTGGCGGCGCATCTGCTCCTGCTGACTCTGCTGGTTGCGTGATTGTTCGAGCTGGGCCTGCTGTTGGCGCCGTTGCTCCTGCGCGGCCTGTTGCTGCTGGCGTTGCTGCGCGAGCTGTGCCTGTTGTTGGGCTTGCTGTTGCTGCTGTTGAGGCTGCATCAGGCCTCGCGCCTGGCGAGCCTGCTGGTCGCGCGCCTGCTGCTGGGCCTGTTGCTGCGCCTGTTGTTGCCGGCGCGTCTGCTCCTGCTGCTGCGCCTGCTGTTGCTGCTGGCGGGCCTGGTTCTGTGTCTGCTGTTGCTGCATGGCCTGCTGGCGCCGGACTTGCTCCTGTTGCCGCTGCTGGGCTTGCTGTTGCGCACGAGCCTGTTGTTGTTGCTGTTGGGTGAGCGCGGCCTGCTGCTGGAGGCGTTGTTGCTGCTGTTGCTGTGCCTGCTGTTGCTGCTGGGCGAAGAGGGCCCGCTGCTGTTGCTGCTGCAGTTGCTGCGCGGCCCCCGGGCCCGCTGCGAAATTGGGCGGCGCTCCCGGAGGCAGCGCGCCTCGCGGTCCGGCATTGTTGTTGTAGACATTGACGTTGCGCACGTTGTTGACCACCGTGGTTGAGCGCGAGACGTAGGTGCTGTTGTTGTAGACCACGGCGGGCCGCGCGAAGGCCGGCTGAGGNGCGGGGCCCCGGTCGCGCCAGCGCGGTGCGCCCCAGTTCATGTTCCACGAGTGCCAGCCCCAGTTGTGGCGCTCGAGCGCGGCACCCACGATCACGCCCGTGCCGAAGGCGAGCGCGCCGGCGGCCAGCACCTGGCCGCTGCTGTAGCCCGGCGACACCACCTGGACCGGCGGTGCGTAGGCATAGCCCGGATACACCGGCTGCGGCGCACCGTAGATCACCTCCGGATCGTAGGCGGGAACGTACACCACATCAGGCTGCACGGGCTCGATGGTGATGAACTCCTGCGGCGGCTCGATAACCGCGGGGCCCGCATACACGGGCTGCACGTCGGGCGCGGGCGCATAGTTCGGCGGCGGCGCGGCTGTGACCACGCGCATCTTGTCGTTGTTCTTGAGGCGGCCGGCCTTCGCCGCGCGCTGGCGCATGACCTGGATCGCGTTCATCACGTCGGCCGGGTCGTTGTAGTAGGCCTGCCCGAGCGCCTGGGTCCAAGGGATGTTGCCGGCCATCTGGTCGATGACGGGGCGGAATGCGGTGAGCGACTTCACGCTCGGGTCCCAGGGCTGCTGGTTGGCCGCATCGGCCAGCGGGCCTGCTTTGAGATTGCGGTTCTGCGCGAGCCAATCGTGCGCCGCTGTGATCTGATCGGGGTAGGTGGCGCCGGCCAGGATCTGCGCGACCAGCTTGTCCGGATACAGCGCAATGGGGGCGACCATCTGGTAGAGCTGCTCGGCGCTGGGCGGCGTGTAGGCGGCCTGAACAGGAGCGGCCGTAGGCGGCTGCGTCTGCGGCACGGACGGGGCAGGGATGCCGGTCGCCGGGTCCTGTGCCGAAACAGCGGCAGTGGGCGTGCTCGGGGACTTGTCGCAGCCTGCGAGGACGAGGGCGCCGATGCACAGCGAGATCGTCAACAGCCGCGGGGCGGTGGAGAGATTTTTTGTCATCTGGAGTTCCATGAGGACGCCGGCGTCGTGCCCGGAACTTCTTCAACGGTGCCCGGCTGCAGGCGATGACAGAGCCTGCGCCGTGGATGCAACGGTCTGTGTCGGCTCCCTGCCGTCAAGCCTGTCGGCGCAGAACCACACGGCCCGGAGGCCATCGCCTCCGGTGCCCGATGGCGGCAGCAGCCGCCGGCCTTACTTGGAGCCGCCGGTGTACTTGGTGACGGTGGCCGCGCTCACGTGATAGCCGCTCACGCCCATCATCGAATCGTTGCGCAGGGTCTGCAGCTTGCCGGTGACCCACACGGTGTCCATCGCGCGGAACTTGGCACCCTTCTGCGGCACCACGTGCAGGATCTGGTTGGCCGGCGGCGGCGGCGTGTGGATGCAGGCGCCGAAGTAGGGCACCAGCAGGAACTCGGTGACTTCGCCCTTGGCTTCCTCGAGCGGCACGATGAAGCCGGGGATCTTGATCTCGGTGCCGTTCATCGCGGGGTTGGTCGGTGCGTTGTTCGACACCTCCTGCATCTTCATGAGCAGCTCGTTGGCGCGCGGGTCGCCGTCGTCGAGCGCGCTCAGGTCCATGCCCTTGAACTCCTTGGCCGGGTCCCAGTCCTTGGGCACCAGCTCTTCCCAGGTGATCTGGCGCGGCTGGCCCGGCGTGGCCTTGGCCGGCGTCGCGGGGGTGGCCTTGCCGCCCAGCGGATTGGTGGCGGTGGTGTCCTTGGGGGCGGGCTCCGCGGCCCATGCGGCGGCCGCGAGGCCGGCACCGGCGATCAGCATTGAAAGCCGCATGAAAGCTTTGCTGGTGGAGGTCGCGTGTGTGAAAGGCATGGTTCAAATCCTCGGCGAGAGGCCGTCTGCAAGGGAGAGTCGATAGGCGCGGATGCCGGGCAGCAGGCTCGCCAGCCATCCGGCGACCAGCAGGCTCGCCATCAGCAGCCATTCGTTCAGTGTAGGTTCGGAAAGGCTCAGTGTCAGCCCGAACTGCGACTGCAGCCATGGCGAGAGCAGGGCGATGCCCAGCACCGCCATCACGAGGCCCAGCGCGACGCCCAGCACGGTGACCATCGCGCCTTCGAGCGCGAGCAGGGCCAGCACATGCCGCAGGCCCGCGCCCACGGCACGCAGCACCGCGAGCTCGCGGCGCCGCTCGTTGAGGCCCGCCATCACCACCGACACCAGCCCCGCGAGGCTCACCAGCGCCACCAGCGCAGACATCAGCAGCAGCGCGTTCTCGCCGATGCCGATCACGCTCCACAGCTCGTCGAGCGCCACGCCGGGCAGGATGGCCATCAGCGGCTCGCCGGTGTAGGTCGAGATCCAGCGCTGCACGCCGAACACGGCCGCGCGGTTCTTCAGGCCCACCAGCACGGCTGTCACGTTCTTGGGTGTGAGGTCGAACTTGCGCACCTGCTCCGGCGAGATGTGCACGCCCGGCATCGGCGCGCCGCCCACCCATTCGAGGTGGATGGCCTCCATGGCCGCGAGGCCGATGTGCACCGTGCGGTCGACCGGCGTGCCGGTGCGCGCGAGCACGCCGACCACGGTGAAGGGCTTGTCCGCATGCTCGGCCACGTTGAGCTCGCCGCTGCCGTGCGCGAGCGTGATCTTCTGGCCCACGTGGTAGCCGAGCTTGTCGGCCACCTCGGCGCCCACCACCGCGTCGAACAGCTCGCTGAAGGGCTTGCCCTCGCGCAGCTTCAGCGTCTGCCTGTCGCCGTAGCGGAAGTGCGTGAAGTAGTCGGTGGACGTGGCCAGCACCGCGAAGCCGCGATGCGAATCGCCCAGCGACAGCGGCACCACCCAGTCGACGCCCGGATGCGCCGACAGCGCCTGCACGCTTTTCCACGAGATGTTGTTGGTGGCCGCGCCGATGCGGAACACCGAGTACAGCAGCAGCTGCGTGGAGCCGGTGCGTGCGCCGACGATCAGGTCGGTGCCCGAGACGGACGATGCGAAGTTCTCGCGCAGCTCGGTGCGGATGCGTTCCACGCCCAGCAGCAGGAATGTGGAGAGCGCGATGGAGAACACCGTCAGCGCGAGCGTGAAGCGCCGGTTCCAGGCGCTGCGCCATGCAATGGAGAAGAGCGCTTTCATGCATCCACCGCCATCGCGCTGGTGGCGGCGCGGTTGATCTCGGGCAGCAGCACATGCCGCGCGAAGCGCTGCGCGATGCGTTGGTCGTGGCTCACGAACACGAGCGCGCTGTGGTGCTCGGCGCAGGCCGTGAGCAGCACGTCGAGAAAGGCTTCGCGCCGGTCCTCGTCGAGCGCGGAGGTGGGCTCGTCGGCGATCACCACCTCGGGCTGGCCGATGAGTGCGCGCGCCGCGGCCACGCGCTGCTGCTGGCCCACGGAGAGCTGCAGCGCCTGGCGGTTCCACAGGTTGCGGTCCAGGCCCATCTGGTCGAGCAGGTGTTCGGCTTCGCCACGCGAGCTGCCGTTGCGCGATGCATTGGCCTCGCGCCGCTGCGAGAAGCGGCAGGGCAGCAGCACGTTGTCGATCACGCTCAGGTAAGGCAGAAGATTGAACTGCTGGAAGATGTAGCCCACGTGCGCCACGCGGCTGCGGTCGCGCTGCGTGCCCGAGAGCTTCGACCAGTCGTGGCCCAGCAGCGTGACACGGCCTTCGTCGGCCACCAGCACGCCGGCCAGCAGCGAAAGCAGCGTGCTCTTGCCGCAGCCGCTGGGCCCATGCAGGAACACCGACTCGCCTGCCGAGATGCGAAAGGCCTCGATGTCGATGCACGGGGCCTTGGCCGAAGGCCATGTGAAGCGCAGCGCCTCGGCCGCGAGCACGACGCGCAGGGCCGAGGAGGCCTGCGCCGAAGGGAGGTCGCTCACGGCGTCACTTGCCCCAGCTCAGGCGTGCGGGCTGGGCCGCCTGCGCGCCGGCGGGGCGCTTGAGCTGGCGCTTGAACTGGCCCTGCGCGGTGGCGATCTGCGAGTCGATCTGGCGCAGGCCCTTGAAGGCGCCGAACAGGTTCAG
>Ga0055524_1002205_pt1 | contig 10224 bp, 10 predicted proteins | sample AraplaCol_mCL_r2_2_FD_55011 | JGI IMG/M metagenome (GOLD analysis project Ga0055524, IMG submission 55011) | Arabidopsis root microbial communities from North Carolina, USA - plate scrape MF_Col_mCL_r2 | ecosystem: Host-associated > Plants > Roots > Endosphere | place: USA: North Carolina...
GCCAATGGCGAGATGATCCCGGCCCCGGTGGCGAGCAAACGCTTCTTCGTCCTGAAGGAAGCAGTCGGCGTAGTGGCCGTGGTGACGCCCTGGAACTTCCCAGCCGCGATGATCGCCCGAAAGATCGCTCCCGCGTTGGCAGCCGGCTGCACGGTGGTGGCCAAACCGGCCGAGGACACGCCGCTCACGTCGCTGCTGCTGGTGGAGTTGGCCGAGCAAGCCGGTGTGCCACCCGGCGTGCTGAACATCGTGACCGCCTCGCGCGAGCGCACGCCCGAGGTGGTGGGCGTGTGGCTGGCCGACGGCCGGGTACGAAAGATCAGCTTCACCGGCAGCACGCAGGTGGGCAAGCTGCTGGCGCGCGAATCGGCGGGCACGCTGAAGAAGCTGTCGCTGGAACTGGGCGGGAATGCACCCTTCATCGTGTTCGACGATGCCGATGTGGGTGCTGCAGTCGAGGGCCTGATGGCAGCGAAGTTCCGCAACGGCGGCCAGACCTGCGTGAGCCCCAACCGCGTATACGTCCATCAGGCCGTGCACGACCGCTTTGTGGACAAGCTCGCGACCCGCGTAGGCGCGCTGCGCGTCGGTCCCGCCACCTCGCCAGACGCCGAGATCGGCCCGATGATCAATGGCCGCGCCGTCGAGAAGATCGAGCGGCATGTGAAAGATGCCGTGGCCAAGGGCGCAAGGGCGGTGGTCGGCGGCCACCGCGTGCGCAGCGAGATTGCGCAAGGACCGAACTACTACGCGCCCACCGTGCTGGTCAATGCCACACGTGAGATGGAGCTCTCATGCGAAGAGACGTTCGGCCCGGTGGTGCCGGTGTTCCGTTTCGACAGCGAAGCCGAAGTGATTGCCCTGGCCAACGACACGCCGTTCGGCCTGGCAGGCTACTTTTACTCCCAGGACGTGCGCCGCATCTGGCGCGTAGCGTCCGCGCTGGAAACAGGCATTGTGGGCATCAACGAAGGGGCGATCTCGGCGCCGAGCGCGCCGTTCGGAGGCGTCAAGGAATCGGGCTACGGACGCGAAGGCTCCCATTGGGGCTTGGAAGACTACATGCACACCAAGTACCTGTGCCAAGGCAACCTGTGAACGTAGCAAGCTGAAATGGAACACCCCCGGACTGATATGACAGCAACCACATTGAAGGACTTGCCGACGCCCTGCCTGGTGCTCGACGCGGACCGCATGGAGTGCAACATCGCCCGCTTGCGCCAGCGGCTGGATGGACTGGGAGTGGCGCTGCGTCCACACCTGAAAACGGCCAAGTCGGTGGAGGTCGCGCGGCGCGTGATGAGCTCGCCGGCCGGCCCGGCCACCGTGTCGACCCTCAAGGAAGCGGAGCAATTCGTGGCCACCGGCGTGCGGGACATCATCTACGCGGTGGGCATCGTGCCCACTAAGCTTCCACAGGTGCTGGCGCTGCGCGCCAAGGGTNCCGATGTGGCCGTCGTGCTCGANACGGTGGAGCAGGCGCAAGCGGTGGCGCGGGCCTCGCGCGAGACGGGAGCGCGCATACCCGCCCTCATCGAGATCGACTGCGATGGCCATCGCTCGGGTGTGCGTCCCGACGATAGGCAACGCCTGATCGACATCGGCCGCGCCCTGGCGGATGGCGCGGAACTGCGCGGCGTGCTGACCCATGCGGGCGGCAGTTATGCCGCGCGNGGCGCGGCACTGCAGCAGTGCGCGGAAGACGAGCGGCGCAGCGTGGTCGATGCAGCTGCGATCCTGCACGAGGCGGGCCTGGCCTGCCCCGTGCGCAGCGTGGGCTCGACACCGACCGCGCACAACGCGGCGGATCTCACCGGCGTCACGGAGGTGCGGGCTGGCGTGTTCGTGTTCTTCGACCTGATCATGGCGGGCGTGGGTGTCTGCAGCGTCGACGACATCGCCCTCTCGGTACTGGCGACCGTCATCGGCCACCAGCGCGAAAAGGGCTGGATTCTCACGGACGCCGGTTGGATGGCCATGTCGCAGGACCGGGGCACGCGCAAGCAGGAGATCGACCAGGGCTACGGCATCGTCTGCGACATCGCCGGCCAGCCGCATGCNGACTTGATCGTGGNCGATGCCAACCAGGAACACGGGATCATCACGGTGCGGCCCGGATCGGGCGGCGTGCTGCCCAACCTTGCCATCGGCGACCGCGTTCGNGTCCTGCCGAATCACGCCTGCGCCACAGCTGCGCAGCATGGGCACTATCACGTGGTACGGGGCAGTTCCAGCAAGGTGGAAGCACAGTGGCCGCGGTTTGGCGGCTGGCAATAGCGGCGGCGGNCGAGCATGACATCCCATCCTTCCGAAGCGACCCTCCTCCTGCTGGACAAGGGCGCAGTTGAACAGCTGCTCACGCCCGCCGAGGCCACGCAGGCGGTGCGTGAGGCTTTCGTGCTGCACGGGCGGCACGAAGGGCGCGTCTTTCCGCTGGTGCGCGAGAAGCTCTCCACCGGCGGCGTGTTCGGTATCAAATCCGGCGATGTGCCCTCGCAGGGCTTGCTCGGCTTCAAAGCTGCTGGTTTCTGGCCGCATAACCGCGAGCTGGGCGGCGAGCCGCACCAGGCGACCATTCTGCTGTTCGATCCGGCCACGGGCCGGCCTCGGTGCGTGATCGACGGCAATGCCATCACCACGGTACGTACCGGCGCAGCGGGTGGACTGGGGCTGGAACAACTCGCCCGCCAGGACAGCACGCGCCTCACGGTTTTCGGCACCGGGGTGCAGGCGCGCTCGCAACTGCGCTTCGCCTTGCGCGTACTGCCCCGCATTGCCACTGTTTGGTATGTGTCCGTCGACCGGAAGGCCGACCCCGCCTTCGAGGCCCTGTTCGCGGACCAGTGCGACATGCACTGCGCTCAAGATGCCGACCGTGCCGTGGCTGAGAGCGATGTCGTCATCACTGCAACGCCGGGCGGAGGGCCGCTTTTCGACGCCAGCGCGGTGCGCCCAGGAACTCACCTGAACTGCGTAGGCGCCGATACTGCGGGCAAGCGCGAACTGCCGCCGGGCGTTCTGGAGCGCGCACGGCTGGTGGTCGATGACCGCGAGCAGGCATTGCAGCTGGGCGAGATGCAGTGGGCGCGTGAAACCGCCTGCGTGGAGCTTGGCTCCCTGCTGCTGAGCGAAACGCCGTTCTCGCGCGCGGCCAGTGACATCACGGTGTTCGACATGACGGGCCTGGCGCTACAGGATCTGACGGTGGCGCGCCTCATCTACGAGCGAGCGTGCGCTCAGGCGCTGGGGCACCGGATCGTCTGGCCTTGGTGAATGCATGCGCGGCAGCTCGGGGCTGCCGCGCATGCTGCGTCACGCCGTGACGCCTTCCAGCTTCAGGATGTTCTCGATCTGCTGGGGAACAGGTTCGCGCAGGAAGTCTCCGTCGAAGACGGCGCTGCCCACGGTGAAGCCCCACACGCCGCAGCGGCGCATGGCCTGCACGCGTTCGTTGCCGTCGATGCTGCCCGCCGCCAGGACCGGGACCTTGACCGATTGAACGACTCGCGTAGCCAGCTGCTCCACATCGCCGGCAAAGCGGTAGGCCAGCAGGTCCAATCCATGCACGCCCGGCAGCGAAGCCAGGCGCTTGGCATCCTCCACGATCTCGTCAATCGTTCCTACCAACCGCGTGGGATGGCCTTCGGTCCGGCCCGTGAAGGGGAAGTACTGGATGTCGGTGCCCTTAAGGATGCGAACCGCTTCTTCCGCATTGCGGCCGCCCAGCAGGTAGTCCACGCCGATCTCCCGGGCTGCCTCCACGGAACGCATTTCCGCTTCTCGGCTGGTGCTCACAACTTCCAGCATCACCTTCTTGCCGTCCCGCTTCATGGCGGTGGCAAGGGACACCAGTTCCGCCACGGGCAGGCCGATGTCCTTGAATCCGATATAGCGAAGCGGAGTGTGTGCCAAGTCTGCGTAAATCTTGGCGGCGTCCGGGACCGTGCGGTCCTCCTTTGTGAGCATGAAGACGAAGTGGGACATGNTGATTTCCTTCAAATGGTTGCCGCAGAGGAACTGCGAGCGAGTTGGTGCGCGGTGGCAAGCGCGGTCTTGAGGCTGGATGGGTCGGCGATGCCCTGGCCGGCGATGTCGAACGCGGTGCCGTGGTCCGGGCTGGTCCGCACGAAGGGAAGACCCACCGTAACGTTCACGCCGTCCTCCACGCCCAGAAGCTTTACGGGGATCAATCCCTGATCGTGGTACTGGGCGACCACGATGTCGAAGCGGCCTTTGCGGGCCTGCATGAATACCGTGTCGCCGGGAAGCGGACCGACCGCGTCGATGCCTTCCTGCCGGGCCTGGGCCACCGCTGGCGCGATCAACTCCATGTCTTCGCTGCCNAACAGCCCGCCCTCGCCCGCATGAGGGTTCAGGCCAGCCACCGCAATGCGCGGTTGGGCGATGCCCATGCTCTGCAGGCTTCGATGGGCCAGACGGATGACCTGCAGTTCACGCTCGACACTGAGCTTGCGAACCGCGTCCAGGATCGAGCAGTGCACCGTCACCAGCAGTGTGCGCAGGTGCGGGTTGACCAGCATCATCCCGTAGTCGCTGGTACCTGAGAGATCGGCCAGCATTTCGGTATGGCCGGGGTAAGGTACGCCTGCGGCAGCGAGCGCCTCCTTGTGAATCGGCGCCGTGCAGATGGCGCTCACGCGTCCGTCGTTGGCCCATTCGATGGATTGGCGGATGGCGCCAAAAGCTGCTGCCCCGGCCGCCGCGCTGATTTCGCCGTGTCGCAGGTCCGCGGGCAATCCACTCAGACTGACCACCTGCATTCGCCGGGCGGCGGGTGCGTATTCCTCAGGGGCGAAGATGGGCTCCACCACCAGCGAGGAACCCCAACGCGCCGCGGCGTTCTTCATGATGCCTATGTCTCCGACGACGAAGGCGGGATACTGTTCCATGAACTCGGTGTCGGCGAAAGTCTTGGCGACGATCTCAGGGCCGATGCCCGCGGCGTCGCCGAAAGTGACCACGATGGGCTTCATCAGATTGCTCCTTCCAGAGATTTGAGGCAACGCTTGAAGACNTCGTCGTCCCCAAAACCTCCTGCCTTCGTGACCAACGGAAACTCCCCTTCGGGTGTCCGCATCAGGCACAAAGGAATACCCGGCTGCACTTCACGCAGCACCACGATCTCGAATGCTTGCAGACGGCGGGCGATGTGCTTGGCCGTTTCGCCTCCNGTGACGGCAAGGCCGTCGCAGCGACCAGCGAGCACCGCATCGCAGACCCTGTCAACGAGATCGGCCGTCAGCGCCGCTGACGCACCCCGCTCATCCGGGGTGGCCCAGACAAGGGCGCCGCAGGCTTCGGCGTGACGCAGTTGAGCGCGTGACCTGGGATTGAAGCTGCCAACCACGATGCCGGGGACTGCGCGCCCTTCCAGGCCGGCGCGACCTGCTGCCGGTCGGGCAATGCAACGGCCAGTGCGCGCAGCAGTCCGGTTGAGCCGGCCCAAAGAAGATCTCTTCTTTGGCCGGCGGCAACAATCAGCTTTTCCAGATCGACTTCGGTGGATGCGTCCACCACCACCGCATTGACCCTGTCCAGAAGGCTGATGGCCTCGGTCGCGTCACGGGCAACGTACAGTCGCTGACCTGCGGCAGCGAACAAGCCGGGCACGCTGCTGACTCGCACTGGTAACTGAGGGTCACGGGAAAAATCCGTCTCCGCGACAGGAACCCCATCGACCCACACCTCGCCGTTGACCGTGGTACGCCCGGCGGCAGGGAAAGCCGGTGCTACCAGCAGCTTCCCGCGTCCACTGGCCCGCCATGCGGCGAGCACTTCGCAGGCAAGGGGCCCCCTCAGCGTGGAATCGAACTGTTTGACCAGGATATCCGCGTCACGCCACTGGCGCGCCCAGGCCGCGACTCGCCCCCCCGCGCTGGCGTCGTCCAGCGTACGACTGTCGGTGTCGGTGCTCCAGACCTCTGGAAGCTCCGGAGAGGCAAGCCGTTCTCCAAGTACCACGCAAGTGCGCCATCCCCGCTGCGCGAACGCGGGCAGCGCATCCGTTGCGCTGGTGAAATCATCGGCGATCACCCGGATTTGTCTTATCCCGGCGAGATGCTGCGCGTCAGGCATGGAAGAACCTCCGCACCGCCGCAATACAGCGGTCGATGCCTTGGGCATCGACACCGAGATGGGTGACGAAGCGCAAGCGATACAGCCCCCATGCCAGCACGCCTTCGCGCTTGAGCGCTTCCAGCAGTTCGTCCGACTTGTCGCGCGCCGGACCGTGAAGGTCGACGAANAGGATGTTNGTGTCAGGCTCCTCGACNTGCAGGCCCTCGATGCCACGCAAGCCTTCGGCCAGCCGCCTCGCGAGCGCGTGGTCCTCNGAGAGCCTGTCGATATGGTGGTCCAGTGCATGCGAAACCGCGGCCGCCAGGAAGCCCGCCTGTCGCATCGCGCCGCCCGCCATCTTGCGGGTGCGCCGTGCACGAGCGATCAGTTCCCGTGAACCACAGAGAGCNGAACCTACCGGCGCNCCCAGCCCCTTGCTGAAACACACCGAAACCGTGTCGAAGTACCGCGCNATCTTCCTGGCCTCCGCCTTGGCGTCACCNCCTGTGCGGCGCGCCTGCTCCACGGCCGCATTGAACAAGCGCGCGCCGTCGAGATGCGTCGCAAGTCCCTTGCTGCGCGCCAGGGCGGTGGCTTCCGCGATGTAGTCCAGCGGGATCACCTTTCCCATCATCGTGTTCTCGAGCGCCAGCAGCTTGCTGCGCGCGAAGTGCTGGTCGTCCGGCTTGACCGCCTCCGCGATGTCGGCCAGCGCGAGTGTCTTGTCAGGCTGGTGCGCGATCGGCTGGGGCTGCACGCCGCCAAACACGGCCGCATTGCCGCCCTCCCAGCGATAACAGTGCTGTAACTGGCCCGCGATGAATTCGTCGCCACGCTGGCAATGCGCCAGCACGGCGCACAGGTTGCTCTGCGTGCCGGTCGGCACGAAAAGCGCCGCCTCGAAACCGAGCAGCGAGGCGATTTTTTCCTGCAGCGCGTTCACGCTGGGGTCCTCGCCGAACACATCGTCACCCAGCGGTGCGGCCATCATCGCCTCGCGCATGGCATGCGTCGGTTGCGTAACGGTGTCGCTGCGGAGGTCTACTAAGGGGTTCATTTCGCCTGCTCCGAGAAGTTGCGCAGCATGGCGTTGCCACACTCCGTGGGGATGGATTCCAAATGCCTCATGCGTAGCCTTCTTCTTAGTTGCTCCGAGTCAGGTCCGCGACGGTCCGATCTGCATGCTCAAAAGTTTGCGTGCTCATTGGTTGCTTGTTAAGCTCCAATTTCTTCCTAAATTGAGCAACCAATTGATGCCGAACATCGCGGCTTCCGTGCTCCCGACACTGGAGATGTCCAACACATCCCAAGCTCGGAATACCCAATTGGCTTTGGCGCTTTCGCAAGCGATACGCGATGGGCGCCTGCCTCCCGGCTCTAGGCTGCCTCCGACGCGGGATGCCGCAAGTCAGCTTGGACTGGGTCGCAACACGGTGGTGGACGCTTACGCCGACCTCACGGCGGAGGGATTGCTCGAAAGCCGTGGACGGCTCGGCACCTTTGTGGCGCGGCAAGCCAAGGCTGTCCTGCAGCCAGCAACCTCGCTTCCTCGCATCGTGCGGCGCTTGCCCTCAACGTCCACCACGCCCGGTGCGGTGTCGCAGGACTGGCGATTGGGTCAGAGCGGCACTCAACTGCTCCCCTTGGATGTGTGGCGTNCAGCGTGCCGCGAGGCCGGGCGGAATCTTCCGCCGTCGGGNTATGGGGATCCNCAAGGNCTGTTCACACTGCGTGAAGCGATCGCTGCATGGCTGCGCAGGCACCGCGGTACGCGACACGAAGCGNCGCAGATCGTGATCACTCAGGGCACTGGAAGCGCGGTGGAGTTGCTTGCGCGGACGCTCGTGCGGCCGGGAGACCTTTGCGCCGTGGAAAGCCCCGGCTATTCGCGTGCGCTGGACGCGTTTGAGTTAGCGGGCGGCACCATCGTGCGCGTGCCTATCGACGAGCAAGGTGCGATCGTCAAGGAGGCTTTCGCGAACACCGCTCCCAGCGTTTTTCATCTGACGCCCGCGAATCAATACCCGCTGGGCGGGCGCCTTTCAGGGTTGCGCCGCGCGGAGCTTGCAGCTCTTGCTTCGAAGGCGGGAACGCTTGTCATCGAGAACGAGTACGACCACGAATTCATCTACGAAGGACAGAACCACGCTCCGCTGGCCGCGACCCTTGCTGGTCAAACCGTTTTGGTCAGCACGTTCGCCAAATCCATCAGCCCAGCATTGAGGATCGGATTCATCGCCGCCCCACAGCGCGTGGCAGATGCGCTGGCGTCATCTATCGCCGCACAAGGCTTGCACGCGAGCTGGCCCGTGCAGGCGTCGCTGCAGTGGATGCTGGCCTCTGGAGAGCTTCAACGGCATCTGCGCCGCGTCAGGCGTCACCACGCCACCCAACGTGATCGTCTACTTGCTGCCATTCGCCAATCATGTCCTGAACTGCAAGTGCGCGGCACTGAGGGCGGACTGCATTTCTTATTGACGCTCGGGCGTAAGGAGTTGGATCGGAAGCTAGCCAAGGAGCTGAAAGCGCGAGGGGTCGTACTGCAAACAGTCACCGACTTCGGCGGCGAAACCGACGAGGTCCTGATGGGCTATGGCCATATGGAAAGGACGGAGACTCAAGCGGCAGCCGATCTGCTTCGCGGTGCGTGCGCGGCCATCTGACGATAGTTGCCGAGCATTCGAACAGATCAACCTCCCATGGGTTCGGCTGGTCAGAGGAACTCATCGCATCGGTGCGAACCACCACAGGATCTAGCGCCGCCAAGCGGCGCTGTTGATGTGAATCTCCGGCACGTGGTCGGCGCGATGTCGCCGGGGATAAGCTTGGCTTCGTCGGGACGATCCGCCATTGCGGCTCCTCACTCGTTAAGCGACGCAGTATGCGGACCAGGTTGGTGCTTAAGCGGCCCGGTCCATGTACGGGTTCGTCGGCCGATGGCGGGATCTGAATCCCAGCTTCCGCCCGGCGTCATGCGCAGTGAACTCGGCGAAGCCGAGGAGATGAAGGAGCTCGCGGCTGGCTTCGGAATGGCGATGCTGACTGGCGTGCTGTGCATCTACATGGTCCTGGTGCTGCTGTTCAAGGACTTTGTACAACCGGGAACGGTCTAGGCGGCTCTGGTGCTTCCGTACCAGGAGCGATGCTCGCGCTATGGGTCACCGGCTTCGCGCTGTCAATGCCTTCCATGATCGGCCTGATCATGTTGATGGGGATCGCGACGAAGAACTCGATCCTGCTCGTGGACTACATCATCCTTGCACGACGTGACCGCGGCATGGATCGCACGGAGGCCGTTCTCGATGCCTGCCGCAAGCGCTCGCACCCCATCGTCATGACCACGATGGCCATGGGCGGCGGCATGATTCCGGTGGTCTTGGGACTGGGCGGTGATCCGAGCTTTCGCGTTCCCATGGCCGTCGTCGTCATCGGCGGGTTGATGACCTCGACCTTCCTGAGCCTGCTCGTGATCCCGGCCGTCTATAGCTTCGTGGACGATGGCGTTCAATGGTTGCGGCAGCGCTTCACGCCCCGCTCAAAGGCGCTCGATCCGTTGGGGCAGGCTTCACCATGAGAGCTCACGCTGCGGCCACTCCGCCGACAGGCCGCAAAGCGCAGGCAGATCGCACCCAATGCGCTGCCCGGATTTTCGCTGTCACTGTGGAGAACTTCCCCGCGGTGGTTTGCCCATCTGTCGAGCCTGACCACGATCGGAGGCTAATCTCGCAGATTTATGCAACAACGCCCCACCGGCCCCAGGTCCGGTGTGACTCCCGTCACACCCTTTCGCGCTCAGTCCCCGTGCGTGAACGCGATGCGCATCGTGTGCGCGGCATCGCCCTGTTCGCGCGTGTAGGTCCATTGCTGCCGCTCGCAGAAGCGAGCAACGATCTGCAAGCCATAGCCGGTGGACGACGGCACATCGCGGTCGACATCGTTGAAGATCTCCAGCACACCGTGCCGCAACGATATCCGGATGTGTGTCGCGGCATAGGCCGCCGCATTGCGCAGCAGGTTGTCGACCAGCACGGTGAGCAGCTCGGGCGGCGCCGACACGGTCGCGTCGACGTCCCGTCGAGCGCCACCGTCAGCCGGCGTTGCCGGATCACCGGCGAGAGATACGCCAGCGCGCGCTCGACGTCCGCC
>Ga0055524_1002206_pt1 | contig 10222 bp, 9 predicted proteins | sample AraplaCol_mCL_r2_2_FD_55011 | JGI IMG/M metagenome (GOLD analysis project Ga0055524, IMG submission 55011) | Arabidopsis root microbial communities from North Carolina, USA - plate scrape MF_Col_mCL_r2 | ecosystem: Host-associated > Plants > Roots > Endosphere | place: USA: North Carolina...
AAAAAATTGCAGAGGGTAGGAGCCAACAGTTAACGAAAGTAAACGGTTCGTTAACCATAATGATGCTCTAATGCACCCAAGTCAGACAAAGGCCACGAACCGCGCAGACCAGCTCCGCGCAAGCCTTGGTCCGGCAGAGTGGAAGTTATTTTTGGGGGTGTTGATGAGTCGCGAGCACGTAGCTGTCCTGATGGGCGGATTTTCCTCGGAGAGGCCTGTCAGCCTTTCCTCGGGAAAGGCGTGCGCCGATGCTCTCGAAGGTGAAGGCTTCAAGGTGACGCGCATCGANGTCGAGCGCGACATTTCCGAGAAGCTCTCTGCCGTGAAGCCCGATGTTGTCTTCAATGCCTTGCATGGGCCGTTCGGCGAGGATGGCACCATACAGGGCATTCTCGAATATCTGCAGATCCCCTATACGCATTCGGGCGTGCTTGCCTCGGCGCTCGCAATGGACAAGAGCCGGGCAAAGCGTGTGGCGGCTGCCGCCGGTGTTCCCGTTGCCGAATCGCAGGTGCTGAACCGCTTCTCGTTTCCGTCGGAGCATCCGATGAAGGCGCCNTANGTGGTNAAGCCGGTGCGCGAGGGCTCCAGTTTCGGCGTCGTCATCGTCGGCGAGGATCAGGCGCACCCGCCTCAGGTCATCGGTTCGGCCGAGTGGCGCTATGGNGAGGAAGTCATCGTCGAGCGTTATATTCATGGTCGCGAATTGACCTGCGGCGTCATGGGNGATCAACCCATGGATGTCATCGAGGTGGTGCCGCAGGGCCACAATTTCTATGATTACGACTCCAAGTATGCGGCNGGTGGTTCAAAACATGTCTTGCCGGCTAAAATTTCACCGAAAATTTACCAAAAAATACAAACATTGGCGTTAAGGGCGCATCAAGCAATTGGTTGCCGCGGCGTCAGTCGGTCCGACTTTCGTTACGACGATCGTTTCTCCGAAGACGGCGAGCTCATCTGGCTGGAGGTTAATACCCAGCCGGGCATGACGCCAACCTCCCTTGTGCCCGAAATGGCCGGCCATGCCGGATATTCCTTTGGTGCATTTCTCCGGTGGATGGTGGAGGACGCGTCTTGTTTGCGTTGACGGTCAAAAAAATAGGACGCCCCAGCCGTCATGCCGANCTTCCCTATGTGGAAGCCGATGACCGNCGCGTGCTGCCGCGNCCGCTGCGCCGCGTCGTCCGNTTCCTTGTAAGTCTCGGAAGTGGCCGTATCGACATNCCGGCCCATACGGGTACGGTTTCCGCGCTCGGCTTNCTGGCTGCGACTGGTCTCTACGGCATGTCGCTTGGCGGCCATACGGAAGCGGTCGCCCAGGCGACGACCAGCGCTGTCGGATTTGCCATCGAGGATGTGAAGGTTTCCGGCAATAACCAGACCTCGGAAATCGAGATTCTTCAGCTTCTCGGCCTCGATGGCGCGACATCGCTCGTCGCGCTCGATGTCGATGCTGCGCGCCAGAAGATTGCGCGCCTTCCCTGGGTCGAGAATGTCGAAGTCCGCAAGGTTTATCCGAAGACGATCGAGGTGAAGCTCTCGGAGCGCGCTGCCTACGCTATCTGGCAACACGGCCAGGAGCTTTCTGATCGAGAAGAGCGGCAGCGTGATCGCGCCGCTTCGTGACAATAAATTTTCTACCCTGCCGCTGGTCGTCGGCCGTGACGCTGAAACGGCCGCGGCTTCCATCGAGGACGCGTTCTCCAAGTGGCCTGATGTCAAAGCTCGCGTGAAGGCGTTCGTCTGGGTTTCCGGCCGTCGTTGGGATCTGCACATGGATAATGGCGTCGTCGTCAAGCTGCCGGAAGATGATATCGACCAGGCACTCGCGACGCTTTCGAAATTCGACAGGGATCAGCAGCTTCTGGAGCGCGATATCGCTGCAGTCGATCTCAGGCTGCCGGATCGCACGACGATCCAGCTGACACCGGAGGCGGCAGCGCGCCGGGAGGCAGCGGTCGCAACGCGTACCAAGGAATTGAAGAAGGCGGGGCAGAATATATGAGCTTGTTCGGTTCATCCCACTTTGGATTGCCGCGCCTGAAGCCGCTTTCGTCGAAGCGGTCGCATATCGTTTCGGTCCTCGATATCGGCTCGACCAAGGTCGTCTGCATGATCGGCCGGCTGACGCCGCGCGAGGAAAGCCAGATTCTGCCGGGCCGCACGCACAATATCGAGATTATCGGTATCGGCCATCAGCGTTCGCGCGGCATCAAGACCGGCGTGATCGCTGATCTCGACGCGCTTGAAGGCGTCATTCGTCTCGCCGTCGATGCGGCCGAGCGCATGGCGGGCCTGACCGTCGAGAGCCTGATCGTCAATCTGACGGCCGGCCGTCTCGGCAGCGACATCTACACGGCCACCATCGATCTCGGCGGCCAGGAAGTCGAACTGAACGACCTGAAGAAGGTGCTTTCGGCAGCCTGCCAGCAGTCGCTGCGTCAGGACCGCGCCGTCCTGCATTCGCTGGCCACCGGCTTCTCGCTGGATGGCGAGCGCGGCATCCGCGATCCGCTGGCGATGTACGGCGATGCGCTCGGCGTCGACATGCATGTCGTGACGGCGGAGCGCTCGGCGCTCAAAAATCTCGAGCTGAGCGTCAACAGGGCGCATCTTTCGGTGGAAGGAATCGTTGCAACACCTTATGCATCCGGTCTTGCCGCACTGGTCGACGATGAAGTCGAGCTTGGCTGTGCGGCCATCGACATGGGCGGCGGCACGACGACGATTTCGGTCTTTGCCGAAGGCAAGCTTGTCCATACCGATGCTGTCGGCCTCGGCGGTCATCATGTGACGACCGACCTCGCACGGGGCCTTTCCACACGGATCGAGGATGCTGAACGTTTGAAGGTGGTCCACGCTTCGGCGCTGACCAATTCTTCCGATGAGCGCGAGCTGATCTCCATTCCGCCGATCGGTGAGGATGACCGTGATCAGCCGACGCAGGTGCCGCGGGCTCTGGTCTCGCGCATCGTTTCGGCGCGCATCGAAGAGACGATGGAGCTCATCCGCGACCGGATCCAGCGTTCGGGCTTCAGCCCGATCGTCGGCAAGCGTGTCGTGCTGACGGGTGGAGCCAGCCAGCTGACCGGCCTTGCCGAAGTGGCGCGGCGCATTCTGGCCCGCAACGTTCGCATCGGCCGTCCGATGGGTGTCTCGGGTCTGCCGACGGCAGCCAAGGGGCCGGCCTTTTCGACAGCCGTCGGGCTGATGATCTATCCGCAGGTCGCGGACATGGAGACACATGCGTCACAGAGCAATCTGCTCATGTCGCTTGGGGGTAATAACAGCCGTATCGCCCGCATGGGCCAGTGGCTGAAGGAAAGCTTTTGAAATTGAGTGAATTGGCCGGCGTGGCGATGCGGCCAGAGAGAGAAGGAACGGGTACCATGACTATCAAGCTGCAAAAGCCTGACATCACTGAGCTGAAGCCGCGCATCACTGTATTCGGCGTCGGCGGCGGCGGCGGCAATGCCGTCAACAACATGATTTCAGCAGGCCTCCAGGGCGTCGACTTCGTCGTCGCCAACACGGATGCCCAGGCACTGACCATGACGAAGGCCGAACGGATCATCCAGCTCGGCGCCAACGTCACCGAAGGCCTCGGCGCCGGTTCGCAGCCTGAAGTCGGTCGTGCGGCTGCCGAAGAATGCATCGATGAGATCATCGACCACCTGAACGGCACGCATATGTGCTTCGTCACGGCCGGCATGGGCGGCGGCACCGGCACGGGTGCTGCTCCTGTCGTCGCGCAGGCCGCCCGCAACAAGGGCATCCTGACGGTCGGCGTCGTCACCAAGCCGTTCCACTTCGAGGGCGGACGCCGCATGCGTCTGGCCGAATCCGGTATTCAGGAACTGCAGAAGTCTGTCGATACGCTTATCGTCATTCCGAACCAGAACCTCTTCCGCATCGCCAACGACAAGACGACCTTCGCCGACGCTTTCGCCATGGCTGACCAGGTTCTCTACTCGGGCGTTGCCTGCATCACCGACCTGATGGTGAAGGAAGGTCTCATCAACCTCGACTTCGCCGACGTCCGCTCGGTCATGCGCGAAATGGGCCGCGCGATGATGGGTACCGGCGAAGCTTCCGGTTCGGGCCGCGCCATGCAGGCCGCCGAAGCGGCAATTGCCAACCCGCTGCTCGACGAAACCTCGATGAAGGGTGCGCAGGGCCTCCTGATCTCCATCACCGGCGGTCGCGACCTGACGCTCTTCGAAGTCGACGAAGCTGCGACCCGCATCCGCGAAGAAGTCGATCCGGACGCCAACATCATCCTCGGCGCAACCTTCGATGAATCGCTCGAAGGCATCATCCGCGTCTCCGTCGTCGCGACCGGCATCGACCGCGCCATGGGCGAGGGCACCGACCGCGTATTCCAGCCGACAGCAAAGCCGGTTATCCGCCCCTCCGCGGCCGTTGCTCCTGCACCGGCCGCAATTCAGCCTGCTCCGGTAATGCAGGCACCGAAGGCCGACCAGATTGCGCAGACCATCCGCGAGGCTGAAGTCGCGATGGAACGCGAACTGGAAATCCCGGCCCCGCGTGCCGCTGCTCCGGTGCAGCAGCCGGTGATGCAGGAAGCCTTCCGTCCGCAGAGCAAGATCTTCGCTTCTGCGCCGGAAGCAGCCCCGGTTCTCCGTCAGGCTCCGGTCCAGCAGCAGGCTCCCGTCATGCACCAGCCGGCTCCGCAGCCGGTCATGCAGCAGCCGATGCACCAGCCAGTTCGTCATGAGCCGGTCATTCGCCAGGCTCCCGAGCAGGTTCGCATGCCGAAGGTCGAGGACTTCCCGCCGGTCGTCCAGGCTGAGATCGATCATCGCACGCAGCCTGCTGCCGCGCATGTCCAGGAAGAGCGCGGTCCGATGGGTCTGCTCAAGCGAATCACCAACTCGCTCGGCCGTCGCGAAGAGGAAGTCGCTCCGGAAATGACCTCTGCGCCGGCTGCTTCTTCGCAGCAGCGCCGTCCGCTGTCGCCGGAAGCAAGCCTCTACGCACCGCGTCGCGGCAACCTTGACGACCAGGGCCGTGCGGTTCCGCAGGCCCGCATGATGCAGGAAGACGACCAGCTGGAAATCCCGGCCTTCCTGCGCCGCCAGTCGAACTGAGAAAGCACTTCTCCACAGAAAACGCCCGGGACCGAAACCCCGGGCGTTTGCATTTCTACATGCTTGAATTCTAAATGCTTTTGCCGCTGCGGATTTCGTAACAAATCGAAACGAACAGTGATTTGGATTGCAGCGCCGCTCCACGTAAGTATGAGGCAAGCGAACTGCTCCAAGAGTCCGCTTCGAGCGCTGCGGGCAGTATAGAAGAAAGATCCGACCGGTTGGCAACGACGGGTATGGAAGAATAAGGGCATAATTTTATGGGACTTGGCTTGCTGGGCTTTCAGACGACGGTATCGCGTCCGGTGACACTTTCGGGCATCGGCGTGCATTCGGGTGCCGATGTTTCGATCACCTTCAATCCGGCCGAAGCCGGCACCGGCGTCGTTTTCCAGCGCGTGCATGAAAATGGCGATGTCACTGAACTGAAGGCTGTTTCCTCGCAGGTCGGCAATACTGATCTCTGCACCGTTCTCGGCTTCTCGCCTGCTCATTCCGTCGCGACGATCGAACATGTCATGGCGGCCGTTTACGCTCTCGGCCTCGACAATGTCGTCATTGAAGTCAGCGGCGCCGAAATGCCGATCATGGACGGCAGCTCGGTTCCCTTCGTCGAAGCCATCGACAGGTCGGTCTCGTTTCTCTCGGCGTCAAGCGCCGCTACATCCGCATCACCAAGCCGGTTCGTATCGAGCATGGCGGTTCCTGGAGCGAGTTCCGTCCCTATGACGGCACGCGCTTCGAAGTCGAGATCGATTTCGAATGCCCGCTGATCGGCCGCCAGAAGTGGGAAGGCGATCTCACTGCTTCCGTCTTCAAGACCGAATTGTCGCGCGCGCGCACCTTCGGCTTCATGCGTGATGTCGAGCGTCTCTGGGCTTCGGGCCATGCTCTCGGTTCCTCGCTCGAAAACTCTGTCGTCATTTCCGACGACAACACCGTCATCAATGTCGAAGGCCTGCGCTACGCCAAGGACGAGTTCGTGCGTCACAAGACGCTCGATGCCGTTGGCGATCTGGCGCTTGCCGGCGCACAGTTCATCGGCTGCTACCGTTCCTATCGTGGCGGCCACAAGATGAACGCCAACGCTCTCAAGGCTCTGCTCAGCGATCCCTCGGCCTATGAAGTGGTCGAGACATCGACGCCGCGCCAGCGCGTTGCCGTTCGCGAATTCATTGCAGTCAGCGCTCCGGAATTCGCCCCCTGGTCGGCATGACCTCCAGTATACCAATTAAGGCCAGGGCCGCCTCCTAACGGGGGCGGTTTTTTTGTGGGGAAGGGCGGACAGCGCGTCGATAGATGTTTCGCGGCATATATTTAGCCGCTCCTCATGTGAATGGCGGTGAAAAGCCCGACATTCTCGGCAATGCTGCCACAAAAATGCGTTAATGCGTGATCATTGCGTTGCTCTCGATAGGTATTTGTGGCTAGAAACGCCAGCTAGGCGTGGCTGCTGTGGAGTGGACGGCGGCGGTGGGATTCTTTCGAATGGCTTATGCAAGGTCTGACATGATGATGAAGACAGCGCGTGCTTTGCTCGCATCCTTGATGGTGCTGAGCGCAGGTGCCTTGATTTCCGGCTGCCAGTCGGACCCTGACATCGACATCACCAAGCTCGGCCTCGAAACCGATCCGCCGGACGTGCTCTACACGCAGGGCCTTGCCAACATGAAGGCCGGCAACATGGCCGAGGCGGCGCGCAAGTTCGACGCGATCGATGCGCAGAATCCCTTCTCCGAATGGGCGCGCAAGGCACTTGTCATGAGCACCTTCGTCAAGTACCGCCAGGGCCGCTTCGACGATGCGCTGGCATCGGGCAACAAGTATATGGCGCAATATCCGAAGTCCAAGGATGCCGCTTACGTCCAGTATCTGGTGGGCCTGACCTATTCGAAGCAGATCGTCGACGTGACGCAGGACCAGCGCGCCTCGCAGAAGACGATCGAGGCGATGCAGGCCGTCGTCGACAATTATCCTGACTCCGAATATGTCGACGATGCGCAGGCCAAGATGCGCTTTGCGCGCGATCAGCTCGCCGGCAAGGAGATGCAGGTCGGCCGCTACTACATGGAACGCAAGGAATATCTCGCCGCGATCTCGCGCTTCCGCATCGTCGTCGAGAAATATCCGAACACGAATCAGGTCGAGGAGGCGCTCGCCCGTCTCGTCGAAGCCTATTACGCGATGGGTGTCGTCGAGGAGGCGCAGACCGCTGCTGCCGTTCTCGGTCACAATTATCCCGATAGCCAGTGGTATGCTGATTCTTACAAGCTGCTGCAGTCGGGTGGCGCGGAGCCGCGTGAAAACAAGGGTTCGTGGATCGCGGCAGCGGGCAAGAAACTCCTTCTCGGTTCCTGAGGCCAATGCTGATCCAGCTTTCGATCCGCGATATCGTTCTGATCGAGCGGCTGGATCTTGCCTTCGAGACCGGCCTCTCCGTGCTGACGGGTGAGACGGGCGCGGGCAAATCCATCCTGCTTGACAGTCTGTCGCTGGCCCTTGGCGGGCGCGGCGATGGCGGTCTTGTGCGCCACGGCGAGGACAAGGGGCAGGTGACGGCCGTCTTCGATGTGGGCATGGATCACGGCGCCCGCAAGCTCCTGCGCGAAAACGGCATCGATGACGAAGGCGACCTGATCTTTCGCCGCCAGCAATCCTCCGACGGGCGCACCAAGGCCTATGTGAACGATCAGCCGATCAGCGTTCAGCTGATGCGTCAGGCTGGCCAGATGCTGGTCGAGATCCACGGCCAGCACGATGACCGCGCGCTTGTCGATACAAATGCACACAGGACGTTGCTGGACGCCTTTGCGGGCATCAGCGATGACGTGCAGGGTGTCGGGGCGCTTTACCGCCAGTGGCGCGATACCGAGCGCACGCTGAAGAAACACCGCGAAAAGGTTGAAGCCGCTGCCCGCGAGGCGGATTATCTGCGCTCCTCCGTCGAGGAGCTTGAAAAGCTGTCACCGCGCGACGGGGAAGAAGACGAGCTTGCCGATCGCCGCCAGAAGATGATGAAGGCAGAGCGCATTGCCGGCGATATTGCCGAGGCTTCCGAGTTCCTCAACGGCAACGCCTCTCCCGTGCCCCATATCGCCTCGCTGGTGCGCCGTCTCGAGCGCAAGAGCCATGAGGCGCCCGGATTGCTGGAAGACACCGTAGCGCTGCTCGATGCGGCGCTGGACCAGCTTTCCAACGCGCAGATGGAAGTCGAGGCGGCACTGCGCAAGACGGAATATGATCCGAAGGAACTGGAGCGTGTCGAGGAGCGGCTGTTTGCGCTGCGCGCTGCCTCTCGCAAATATTCCGTTCCGGTCACCGAGCTTCCTGCTCTTGCCGTGCGCATGATCAACGATCTTGCCGATCTCGATGCCGGCGAAGAGCGGCTGTCGAAGCTCGATGCGGAAGTGGGGGTCGCCAAGGCGAATTACGATACGGCTGCTCGCTCGCTTTCGGAGAAGCGTCATCATGCCGGCGATGCGCTGGCGCAGGCCGTCATGGCCGAGCTGCCGGCACTGAAGCTTGAGCGCGCCCGCTTCATGGTGGAGATCACCACCGATGGAGGGGAGGCGACGGCCGAGGGTATCGATGTCGTCGAATTCCATGTCCAGACCAATCCCGGCACGCGTCCCGGCTCGATCATGAAGGTCGCTTCGGGCGGCGAACTCTCGCGCTTCCTGCTGGCGCTCAAGGTGGCGCTTGCCGATCGCGGTTCGGCGCCGACCCTCGTCTTCGACGAAATCGACACCGGTGTGGGCGGCGCGGTGGCGGATGCGATCGGACAGCGGCTGAAGCGGCTTTCCGAAAAGGTGCAGGTTCTTTCCGTCACTCATGCGCCGCAGGTAGCGGCCCGTGCGGCCACGCATCTTCTGATCTCCAAGGGACCATCAGGCGAGGGGGCCGACAAGATCGCCACGCGCGTCGCCACCATGGCGCAAAAGGACCGCACGGAAGAGATCGCCCGCATGCTTGCCGGTGCCTCCGTGACGGAAGAGGCGAGGGCTGCTGCTGCCCGATTGCTGGCAGGCAACGGCTAGATTTCCCCATCGGTGACAAGCGCAAGGCGTTGCGCTATCTGACCTCAGCTACCGGTGAGGTCTATCCATGCGGCTTTTCCATTTCAGCGACGATCCCACGATCGATGTTTTCGAGCCGCGTCCGGTTCGCATTTCGTCCGACCGGCCGCCGGGCCGGGCGTGGCTGAACGGGCCGCTCGTCTGGGCGATCGATGAAGTCCACGACTTCATGTATCTCTTCCCGCGTGATTGCCCGCGCATCCTTGTTTGGGCAAAGNCGGAGACATCGCAGGAGGATCGCCGCCTGCTCGGGAACTGGCGGGGTGCCGCCTATGTCGAGCGAGGCTGGCTGGAGCGACTGCAGGCCGGGACCATCCATCGCTACGAGATGCCGACGGAGAGTTTCGAGGATCTGGAGGACGCGGGAATGTGGGTATCGCGGAGGAATGTCGTGCCGCTCGCGCTCACGGCCCATTCCGGGCTCGANCAGGAATTTGCACCGCGCGGNATCGAGCTTAAGGTGGTCGACAGTCTTCTGCCGATGAAGGCCTTGCAGCATACGACATTACATGTGAGCGCCATCAGACTCCGCAACGCCCGGCCGTAAATTCCAAACCTCGGTACTATTTCAATCGCCGAATTTTGCTCTAAAACCATTGCAGATTCTCTGGAGTGAAGCTGCATGTCGACCGAATCTGTCGCTGTTGAGGACTTGACGCTTGAAGACGCCGCCGCCGAACTGGAGCGGCTTGCCAAGGAGATTGCGCGCAATGACGCGCTCTATCACGGCAAGGATCAGCCGGAGATTTCGGATGCGGATTACGACGCGCTGAAGCGCCGCAACGATGCGATCGAGGCGCGCTTTCCGGAGCTCATCCGCGAGGACAGTCCGTCGCGCCGCGTGGGGGCCGAACCGTCCAACACCTTTGCGCCCGTCGTTCATTCCCGGCCGATGCTGTCGCTCGACAACACCTTTTCACAGGAGGATGTGCGCGACTTCGTTGCCAGTGTCTATCGCTTCCTCGGCCGCCTGCCGGACAATTCCATCGCCTTCACGGCCGAACCGAAGATCGACGGGCTTTCCATGTCGAT
>Ga0055524_1002225_pt1 | contig 10161 bp, 7 predicted proteins | sample AraplaCol_mCL_r2_2_FD_55011 | JGI IMG/M metagenome (GOLD analysis project Ga0055524, IMG submission 55011) | Arabidopsis root microbial communities from North Carolina, USA - plate scrape MF_Col_mCL_r2 | ecosystem: Host-associated > Plants > Roots > Endosphere | place: USA: North Carolina...
TTACCCGGAATGAGCTGGCAGAATTGCAGTCAGTCCGGCAGCCAGCGCCCTATATGCCCGCCAACGAACGCCATCACTATGTCCCGCAGTTCTACCTTAACGGTTGGTGCACGCCGGACGAGCAAACGCAGGGCGAACGCCTCTACCGATACCAATGGAAGGGCGGACGCCTCCTTGTGGAGCGCGCTCACCCACGCTCTACCGGCAGCCTGGATCGGCTTTATGCCGTCGACAGCGTACCTCCAGAAAGGCAGCAGCAAATTGAGAAGGATTTCTTTGCTGGGGTGATCGAGGCTCCAGCAGGACTGGTCCTAAACAAAATGCGAACGGCGGGACTTGGGCACAATCTCACAATGGAAGAGCGTCACGTTTGGACGCGATTCCTGATGGCGCAGCGGATTCGCTCGCCCGAGATTGTCCGCTTCCTGGATGAGCAGGCTCCGTCCCATCTTCGGAAAGTCCTCGCGGCAAATTCCGAGCGATACCAAGCATTAAAGGAGGGGGAAGATCCAGAGACGCTGTTGGAATGGGTGGAGCGCACAAAGCCCGGATTGATCGAGGACTTCGGGAGACTGCTTATACCGTCGTTGATCCTTGATGACCAAGCCTACAACCGCATCATTCGAATGGAATGGTGGCAGATGGACTTCAGCGGCGCGGGCATACCGCTACTGAGCAGCGATCATCCGTTGGTCATAATTCCGGAAATAGATCACCCCGGCTGCGTCATTGCCATGCCCATCAGCCCGCGCTTCGCCTTCTTTGCCTGCCCGGAAAAGGGGGTGGCAGAGTACGTTGCGAAGTTCTACGGCCTTCGATCCTTGGCTGAATGGCTCAACTTCCAAGTGGTTCGGCTGACGAATGCCCAGGTATACGCCGGGGATACCAGCCTCACCGACTTTGTGCGCGCGCATCTGGTGCAGTCAGAATAGCTTTTTCCGGCAAAGCCTGCACGCGCGGCGCTGATGTATGATTTTCGTTCCGCACACGGAATCTAGTTGGGTCTTGCCAGGCGAACGCAATTTGCCACTTCGATGTTAGGGGAACTCACGGCATCGTCGCAATCCGCAACACGGCCCATAGGGGCGCTAGCTACGAGTCGGCAAGAAGCATTATGGAACCAGCATATATGGGGGGTGTGCATAGCGCTGGCCTTTTGTGAGTCCACGGGTATCGAGTCCGTAAGTTCTCAGAAGCCAGCGCGATTCGCCGCCATGCTGCCCACCGACTTCGCTTCGGCCGTGGAGTGCCAAGCGATTGTTAACCAAGAGTACGTCCCCCGGTTGAATGGATACCGTCTTGCAATGCTGTGCGCACGCGGCGACAAGCGCGTTGTTTGCCGCCGTAGCAGCCGCATTTTCGACGTCAACATCGACGCTGCTGTGGCTGTACCGAATCCACGTCTTCCCATCCACGTCGAGGAGCAACTCGCCATCTTCGACCGAATGTTCGTAGCCGAGCAGGACTTTCATTCCCGGAATAAAGGTCTTCTGTGAGCGGATGCCGAACTGCTGCTTTTTAAGTTCCGCAACTTGCTCGGGCGTCAGCTCGGCCAACGCTTCGGCCAAAGGCATCACCGTCGTCGGAATCGTATCGGGGTTGCGAAGGCCACACAGACTTACAAAATCGGGCGAGGGTGCAATGTCCGGGTTCGTGGCGTCGGTCTGTCCGCGGAATGGAAAACTCACGGCGTCTGTATGTCCGCGCATTGCGCCCCTGGATTTGTTCGCCATCCGCGTGTCGCCCGGTAGCGCTACCAAGTTGACGAAAAGGTCGCCGTTGTTCTCAGAGCCATATGACACGGTTTCCATTCCGAGCGCCCCCAGTGCGGCGATAGCCGACAGGCGTGCCATCAGAGTGCCGGCGCATGAGGGTATTGGGAGGAAGTCGAGCGGAGTTGCCGGCAGTTGTTCAGCCACAAACGCTTGCGGCAGCAGCACATAGGGTGAAGCCCATGCTTCGGCACTGAACGCATGAAAGTCTTGTTGCGTCGAATCTTCGAATGCGGCCTTCAGATCCGCCGAAACCTCCTGCGAAAGCCGTTCTGGCTCGTCGAGCACTTTGCAAGCTTCGGCGTACGACGGCTGGTTCGAAATCCAGGAGCCCACTGTGCTCTGGACAACATTGGCGAATGCTGGGGAAATCAACGCGGCCCTCGATATTTGATATATTGTTGATACGTGTCTATACTACACCAACAAACCAATCCTTCCCCCCCATGACCTCCGTCACGCGGCTCCCTTCGGACGCGGTCGATCCGACACGTCTGTTCCGAGACTATGCTTTGCTGGTGGCAGCAATTGCGAAAAGTGCAAATTTTAATGCAATCGCCGCTCGGGACGTAGTTATATGTACGGTCGCGCTGCCCGACGGAAAGCGCGTCAGCGGCCAAGCGGCGAATTCGGAGCTTGCCACGAAGCAACTCCTGATTTCGCTGACGGATGCAATCCTAGCCGAGCACGATGGCACGCATTGGCAACCAGCTTATGAGGCTGCATTGGCTGCCGGATCACTGAACACCGAGGAGGAAGTCATGGACACCTGCACTAATGACGAGTCCCCGTCGCATACGAAAGCACGGCAAGTGACCATCGGTGTGAGCACCAAGAAGTCTTTTCATAGCGCCATCAGTGCCTTGGCCGATTCACGAGGAGAATCCGTCTCCGAGGTTGCCCGCGAACTGGTTTCGGTCGGATTTGAGGAATTCGAGGAGCGCAGCTATGTTGAGAGCGAAAGCACGCTGCTCAAAAGTTTTGAATCGAGGCTCGAAACCTACGCCGAGGGCGAGCCATCGCAGTGGATGCTTCGTCTAGATCCGCGTCTTGCCACGCGAATAAAGCTGTCGGCAAAGGAGTACGGTAGGTCGGCCTCGCAAATGGCAGCGATGTGCATGTCGCAGGCTTTGAGCGAGCTTTCCACCGGTCATGTGGCAAGTGCGAGTAGTCGTCTGGAGGTGGCGAGAGCGACAATCACTGCCATCCGTGGCCCGGCTGCCCGACGCATGGCGGAAGAAGTGGGCTTGGGTGCACGAGGTCCATTGCTCAGTAGCATTCTATCCGGGCGAGTCATCGCGCCTCGCGCAGTACTTCGGGCGCTGTCTTCAAAGCTGAAGATACCTATGGCAATGCTCGCGGACTTGTTCAAGGAGTCCTTTCTTGCGATGCCGGTCCCTGCGTTCAAGGCGGAAGACGGGAAGCCCCAAGTATGTCTAGAGCAGCAATCGTGGGAAGACGCCGTGAGATCACTTAAGCTGCCGGAGACGGATACCACAGCCTTACTCCGATACTCGGACTGATTCGTCAATGAGTCCATTTGTTAGAGCTCGCGCAGAGGCAATCGGGCTGCGAAGCCGGCTCGTCAAGCGTTGCGCGTCGAATATTCCCACCAGCAAGGAACTGCTTTCTTTTGTCGAGCATGAGCTAGAACTCGCGATCGAAAAGGTGCCAGCCGACTATCCAGCGTTAGGCGGTGGCGGCGCGGTCTTCTACCGGGCTGAAGACACAATCTACGTACGGGACGACGTTAGTGAGGCTGAGTTCGCGTACCTAGTTGGCCACGAGCTGGGTCATTGGATTCTCGACCCGCACACACAGCAGATGACTATCGCCGAACTGCGGTCATTGCTGGCGCCTGGCGAAACTCAGGCGGTCGCGAAAGTGGAGGCATACGGCGCTCGTGAGCGGCAAGAACTGCAAGCGAACGTGTTCGCTCGCGAGTTGCTGTTACCGCGCGAGGTGGGTGCCAATCTGTGGAAGTTGGGGGATGGGGCCCACAACATTGCGGAAAAGTATGTTCTGCCATTGGAATTGGTTCGTCTCCAATTACTGGATGGACTGCTCCTTCCGCCGGCCGCGATTGCCCCCGTCCCGCCATTGCCAGCTCCCAGTCCAAGCCAGAAAGATGCTGCGGAGGCGGACGAGCGCTTCGTGAACGTTGTCGCGGGGCCAGGTACAGGCAAGACGACAACCCTGGTACATCGGGTCAAGTACCTCATCGAACAACAAGGTGTCGATCCATCACGGATCCTCGTTCTCACGTTCACGAACAAGGCGGCATTCGAACTGGTTGAGCGTTTGCGGCACGCGGGCATTCAGCAGGCCGCGGACATCTGGGCAGGGACGTTCCATGCTTTCGGGCTGGAGTTTCTTCGCAAGTTCCACCAGCATTTTGGTCTCGATGCAAATGTGTTGGTTGCTGACAGGCTCCACCAGATCACACAGCTTGTTAAGCATCTTCATCAGGCGGACCTGAAATTTTTCCTTAGAGTCGAGGACCCATACGAATGGCTGCAACCGGTTCTCCGGTGCATTCAGCGTCTCAAGGAGGAACTCGTCAGTCCGGACGAATACCGCTCGCGCCTGGCACAGTTGCCGACGCCAGAGGAAGAACTACGCTGCCATCGCGAAGACATCGCAACGCTCTACGAGTTGCACGAGCGCGTTCTGAAAGACGCCAGGATGGTCGACTTCGTGGATCTTGTGGCGAAGCCTGCGTTAAAGATGCGAGACGCACGATCTCTCGTGGCCGAACTCACGGATCGCTTCGAACACGTGCTTGTCGATGAGTACCAAGACGTGACCGCAGCGATGGTCATGCTCGTCCGGCAGCTTGCATTGCACGCGAAATCTCTCTGGGTCGTTGGTGATGTCAGGCAAGCAATTCATCATTGGCGAGGGGCGTCGGTAAAGAGCTTGCTCAGGTTCGAACAAGCCTTCAAATCATCGGAGGACGCGTCGACCGCCCAGAAATACACGCTTGCCGAAAATCGCCGCAGTTCGTCGGAGATTCTGGATCTGTTTAGCGCCGCCGGAAGGGTGCATGTCTTGGAACGGCATCTGCCGCTGGACGCCATGCAGGCGGTGAAGGGCAATTCTCACCAAATTCCTGAGCTTGTCTCAAGTGCGTCGCGCGCGGACGTCGCCCGGGCCGTGGTCGACGGGGTGGCCACACTTCAACGCTCCGGAACGGAGTTTCGGCAGCAAGCACTGCTGTGTCGTAAGAGTGCGGACGTAGAATTCCTCGCCAAACATCTGAGGGCTGCGGGTGTTCCGACACTATTTATCGGCGAGCTCGCGCAGCGACGAGAAGTAAAGTTGCTCCTGTGCCTGATGCAACTGCTTTGCGAACGCGAGCCTCGCTCATTGGTGGGTCTAACAGACGTCCCCGGCTTGGCAATTCCATTGCAGGCTATTCTCGCCGCCATTGAACGCTCACGTGAAGATGTCGCCTGGCAGCGCGGTCGATGGCTGCGCCCAGGCGTAGCAAATTTGCCTGTTGGCGGCGAGACCGCATGGTCTCGCTTGTGTTGGCTTCTTGCAGGGTTCTCACGTTCGACTAGTCCCTGGTTTTTTGTTTGCGATCTGTTGCTGGAGCGCCGTTTCGGCCTACCGAGCCCCGAGGAAAACTCGATCGACGCAGACACGGCGCGCATGGCTCTGTGGCAGTTCGCCTATTCGGTCCGCAATGGTGATGGAGATCCGCGCCAAGCAACATTGGCTCGATATTTGCTGCGGCAGCAATTGCGTCAGCGAATCGGCGAAACCTATGCGGACAGAGAACTGCCGCCGGAAGCCGCCGGAATGGACGCTGTACGTGTTATGACAGTCCATGGAAGCAAAGGGCTGGAATTCGACGCCGTACATGTTGCCTTCATCGACGCCGGCTCGTATGGTCGAGAGGAGCCGATCTGGAATTCATCGGACTCAATTATTCATCTGGTACCACCTGACGTACTAGGCAGCAGCGACAGTGAGTACAAATTCGAAGGTGCCGTCGAACGGAACAACCTGTTCTATGTAGCCCTGTCTAGGGCTCGGCGATCTTTGCGACTGTACGAAACGATTGAATTCGGTGAGAAGACGCGCGCGCCCCAACTCCGCGACCTCATGCCATGGTACATTCGACGAATGCAAAGTTCGTCAGCCGCTGTCGACATTGAGTCGAGCGCCCCTGGTTCGCCTGTAACGGAAGCGGCGGCGATTGGCCTTGAGGAGTTCGAGGCATACGTAAGATGCCCGCTGCAGTACCACTATCGCTATCGGCTCGGACTCTCACGCGAACAAGACACCGATGTCTCGGTGCGTGCGCGTTGGGCCGCGCTGACGACCCTTGAGGTGTATGCGAGAGAGAAGACCGCGCCGAAAGACGTCTTTTATGCCGCCTGGGCTCGACTTGGCTTGCCTAGCGAGCAGCAAGACCCCCATCTGTTCAGGGATGCCAAGGTAGCTTGTCTACGTGGGCTCCAACTTATCAAGAGGATTGACGGCAGATTTCGTGAAGGACTGAGCGCGACGATTCATGAACTCGAGGTCCATCTCCCATGGCTGGTTGAAGTGCCGCAGGGATTGCATCTCATTCGCTTTCCCGCTGGTGGAGCATCGACCGTCCAAAACCTGATGCGTCCGCTGCTACTGTCGATTTCTGGTTGCAGAACGCGGCCGATGACATTGCATGCCCTCGTGCCCGAGCGCCACTGGGAGGTGCAGCCCAGTCGGGCACCGGAAATGACGGCGGCATTCAAAGCCGCGGTACATTTTTCGGAAGGCAGAGTGGAAGCAAAACCCGGCCGGCACTGCGGTCGCTGCGCCTATCTAACCATGTGTCCTAGTCGACCTGCCGAAATATGATCCTGCGTTGGCGGTCGATCCATTGGCCGCAGGCATAACATGGATCTAGCATTTTCTGTTTTTACAAGCTCGAAGATCGAAACGGATGGCCGGTTAGGTGCGAACCTTGTGGGCGATGAAGCTAGAGAGCAACCAGTTCGGCGAGCTTCGCTGCGATATTTGCCATAGAGTCCTCTGAAGTGTTTAGGCCGCTTCTGGAGCCGAGCAGGGGGCTGACCTCGCGAAGAGCTTCATACGTCGTGTCGTGTATGATCGGAACGAGAAGGTCTCGCGCTAGTAGGGCCGAAAGCTCCTTGTCGGCGATGCCTTCGGCTGCTAGTCGTCGCAGCAGCGCGGGCGTCACCAGAACGATGCCTACCCGCGATTTTGCCAGTCCCTTATCGATTTCGCGGAGCAACGTCGCGCCAAGGAGCACATCTTTTTCGCTGAACCAAACCGATATACCGACTGACTCAAGCAGATCATGCAGTTCCTTTGCCGCCCCCTTCCGGTCGTCCCATGCGTGGCAAAGAAAGACGTCCCGAAGATCGGGCACGGATGCTCGTTTCTCGACGTTCTCACGGACCGGCGTAAGCGATCGCACTTCGGCAGCCGTGTAAGCCACGGACGAACCTGTCCGCGACCAGCGCGGTCGGCCGCTGCTGCCAGACGCGCCAACGGTGCTCCCGCTACTCACCGATGAGGAGTAAGCCGAGGAATAGGATGGAGGCGAATAGGAGTATGACCGGTATCCGACGCTATAGCGGCCGCCACATGCAGGGCATGCGGCCGCGGCGCTCGCTGAGCGATGTCCGTGTACTGGCGCTGTGCATCTAGCCATATCGTAATCTTCCCCTGCTGTAGTCGCTATCTCAATGAGGTCTAAAAGCCGTTCGTAGAACGTACGCCGCCACGGTTCTACCGGATGCTCTGCTGAGCGAGGGCTGCTTCGCACACGAAGAGTTGATTGACCTCGTAGTGAGCAAAGATGCCTTGAGCCCATTGGACTTCATTACCGGCGAGGTTTGATCCGAGCGCTTTGAGGTACTCGCGATTTCCAGATTTAGGGACGCTAGCCAGTACCTGCTTGACCATCTTTTCCCCGACAACACGGTTTCCCGTTACATGCAGCCAGCAACCCAATGCAAACAGGTCCTTATAGACCATTGCCTGTGGCCCGAAGTTATCTTCTAGCAATTCGCGAAGCTTTTGAACGTTCATGGCGGCGTTTGAGTGGATGTGGTCGATTTGATGTCGTTAGTCCCGAACCAGTCCGAGTTCGCTGATGCGTATGGCCATCGCAGAGGCTGACATGCCGAACTGATTGGCCAAGGATTTGAAGTGGTTACCGACTCCAAACTTTTCTGCGCTAGCCAAAGTCCTTGCAAACTCCAACGAGCCGGTAGCTGATCGCATTAGCTCCTGCATCCGGTTGCCTAACAGCGCAAACGCAACTGCATCGTCGAGGACGAGCGATTTGGCACCAAAACGAGACCAGAATGCTTGCCGTACGAGCTTCTCAGGCGCTAGAAAGCAAGCGGCGAAGTAATTTGCTTCCCTCTCACGCCGGTCGGTGCTCATGTTATCGCCGGACAATGGCCGATCACGGTGCAGGGGCAATCCTGGATGCAAGGCAAGGTGTCCTAGTTCATGGGCGCCGGTGAAGCGCTGAACTTCGTAAGGGAAACACCCTGCTACCTTGATTATTCCGCGGCGGGTGTCGATGAGCCCTGCAATTTGGAATCGCTCCGTCCCTGTGCCGTGTACGCCAATGGCTCCGGACGTGACCTCGTATTCGTAGCCATGCACAAGCGCTGCGTGATCGGGGCGGAACAGTTGCAGCAGATGTGGAATGGTCGTGTGGGTGCGTCCGGCGCGCTGCCAGATTTCGAACTGAAAACGCCGAACCTCGGCGGCAATCGCAACCTTATCGATGTCCATACGCGCGCTCGTCTCGGTGGTTATAGCCGCTGATGCGTTTTCGAGGGGATGCCATAGTTGTACATCACAAGATATGGTGTAGTCAAACTTTGATATCACAACATATGGTGGTTGCGTGCCAAAAGAGATATATGCGGCGCTTTGCGCCGTCCGCCCTATCGGGCGACGTGGGATGCGCCAGGGCCGTCGGCTGCTGTGCTAGGACGCATCATGGCTACCTACACTGGGAAAAGCGCGCTATGGCGCCTCAGTTGCATATCTGAAATACCAAGGCAGGCGATCGAGTTGTACATGTCTCACGTCCACAACACGCGCTCACTACGGTAAGCGTTTGGGTGCTGAATAGCATGCGTGGGCGTTTGTTGGAGACGCTTCCCGCGCCGCGAAAGACGCTGTATAGATGTACAGGTGTGCAGGCTGGAAAGCGCGCGGAAACTGGGCTGGCGGGACGAATGGACTCGCAGATATGAAGCTCTACTACATATGGTGAACACTATGGAAGAGGGCACGATAGGTAGTGATTTTTTACTGGACGCTACCGTGCTGAATGCTACACTGCAGTCCGTCAATGACGGCTCGAGGGGAGGGAACTTGCTTAGGGAAGTTTACGATTTCCACTCTGAAGCCTGGAAAGAATTGCCCTCGAGACATTGCTGCGTAAAGGTCTGCGGGTTGTTTGCGGTCCGCTAGAGTAACCACAATGCCAGTAACAAACTGATTCACCCTCGGTCTGCTCCCCTCTCCCGCTGCGCGGGAGAGGGGCCGGGGGAGAGGGCGGACGCGTCAGATGCCACGGCGTCGCGCCAGAGCCGCCCCTAAATACTGCGAATTTCCGGAGAAACACCATGCTGAGCTGGGACGACGACGTTCAAGCCACCCCGCAGGCCGCACCGCAGCCTGCCCTGCAACCTGCATCCGCCGCATCGGCCGCCGTCGACCAGCATGGCGCACTGCCGCCGGCCGCCACGGCGCCGACTGGCATCCTGGGCAACAACCCCAACGCTGCCGCCGCGCAGAGCTCGCGCCGCGTGAGTGCCGCCGACAAGCGCGTGATCAACGGCGCCACCGACGTGAACCAGCTGGTGCCGTTCAAGTACAAGTGGGCGTGGGAAAAGTACCTGGCCGGCTGCGCCAATCACTGGATGCCGCAGGAAATCAACATGTCGCGCGACATCGCCCTGTGGAAGGACCCGAACGGGCTGACCGAGGACGAGCGCCGCATCATCAGCCGCAACCTCGGTTTCTTCGTGACGGCCGATTCGCTGGCCGCCAACAACATCGTGCTGGGCACCTACCGCCAGATCACGGCGCCGGAATGCCGCCAGTACCTGCTGCGCCAGGCTTTCGAGGAAGCCATCCACACGCACGCCTACCAGTACATCGTGGAGTCGCTCGGCCTGGACGAAGCCGAGATCTTCAACGCGTACCACGAGGTGAAGTCGATCCGCGACAAGGACGAGTTCCTGATCCCGTTCATCGACACGCTGACGGACCCGTCGTTCAAGACCGGCACGCCGGAAAACGATCAGAAGCTGCTGAAGAGCCTGATCGTGTTCGCCTGCATCATGGAAGGCCTGTTCTTCTACGTGGGCTTCACGCAGATCCTGGCGATGGG
>Ga0055524_1002232_pt1 | contig 10150 bp, 9 predicted proteins | sample AraplaCol_mCL_r2_2_FD_55011 | JGI IMG/M metagenome (GOLD analysis project Ga0055524, IMG submission 55011) | Arabidopsis root microbial communities from North Carolina, USA - plate scrape MF_Col_mCL_r2 | ecosystem: Host-associated > Plants > Roots > Endosphere | place: USA: North Carolina...
GCTTCTTTGTGACGACGTGACGCTGCTCGCAAAGATTTGAAAGCGGAGCATCTTGGTCTAATATAAAGCTCCAGCGGTAAGGGCGGCGCAAATGCTGCCGATCGGGCGAGACGCGAATGCCGATGAAAGACCAGGGTGACAATCCTTCGGCGGAGACCCCGGCGGCCGGCGAGGCTGCGAGGGCGCCGTGCCCGTCTGCCCGCATGTTCGGCGGGCTCTCCGGCAAGCTGCTCTGGCTCACCGTCTTCTTCATCATGCTCGCCGAAATCCTGATCTTCTTCCCCTCGGTTGCCAGCATGCGCATACGCTGGCTGGAAGACAGGCTGAACACGGCCGCCGCCGCCGCCATCGTCATCGACGGGCTGCAGCCGGTCGAGCTGCCGCGAGCGCTGCAGAAGGAAACGCTGGAGGCAACCGGCACCAAGGCGATCGTGCTGCGCAAGGACGGCACCTCGCGGCTGCTGGCGACCACCGATATGCCGACCTCCGTCGATGAAGCCTATGATCTCACCGACGTGCCGCCAATGACGGCGATACGCGATGCGCTCGACACGCTGATCTTCGGCGGCAGCAGGATGATCCGCGTCTATGGCCCCGTCGGCGACACCAATACCGGCGTCGAGGTGGTGATGAGGGACAGGCAGTTGCGCACGGCGATGTTCGCCTATTCCCGCAACGTCCTCCTTCTGTCGGTGCTGATCTCCGTCTTCACCGCGACGCTGATCTTCTTTGCGATCAACCGCATCCTGATCGGCCCGATCCGCCGGCTGACCGGCAGCATGCAGCAATTCTCCTCCGATCCGGAAAACCCGGCCCATATCTATATCGGCGACGGCGGCCGCGACGAACTGGCGGTCGCCGGCCGCAACCTTACCTCGATGCAGATGGAGCTGCAGAAGACGCTGAAGCAGCAGAAGAACCTTGCCGCTCTCGGCCTTGCCGTCTCCAAGATCAATCACGACATGCGCAATATCCTGGCGTCGGCGCAGCTTATGTCGGACCGTCTCGTCGATGTCGACGATCCGATGGTCAAGAGCTTCGCCCCGAAGCTGCTGCGCACCATCGACCGCGCCGTCGGCTATACCACCGAGGTGCTGTCCTACGGCAAGGCGAGCGAATCGGCGCCGCGCCGCCGCCATATCCTGCTTTTGGAACTGACCCAGGAGGTCAAGGACATACTGGCGATCGATCCGCAGAGCGGCATCGAATTCGTCGAGCAGATCGGCGCCGAGCTCAAGGTCGATGCCGATGGTGAACAGCTCTTCCGCGTCATCCACAATCTCTGCCGCAACGCGCTGCAGGCGCTGACCGCGCCGGGCGAGGGCGCCCCGGGTNCCTTGAGGCGCATCACCGTCGCCGCCCAGCGCGTCGGCAGCGTCGTCAGCATCACGGTCGACGATACCGGCCCGGGCATGCCGCTGAAGGCCCGCCAAAACCTCTTTGCCGCCTTCCGCGGTTCCGCCCGCTCCGGCGGCACCGGCCTCGGCCTCACCATCGCCCGCGAGCTGGTGCTGGCCCATGGCGGCACGATCGCGCTGGTGGAAAAGCCGACGGTCGGCACCCAATTCCGCATCGAGATCCCCGATCGCCCGGTTTCGCTGGAGGATTACCGCAGCCGGACGCATTTGGAAAAGTGACCTCGCTGGGCAAGGCGCTGCTGCGAACAGGCAAAGACGCGATTTTTTCAGAAATGCTCTTGCATTGTCCCGAAGGACGTTTTAGAGGATCGCCACGCAAGCGGCACCGCCGCATTTTGCACGCACCCGTAGCTCAGCTGGATAGAGCACCAGACTACGAATCTGGGGGTCAGGAGTTCGAATCTCTTCGGGTGCGCCATTCTTCCCAATTACCATGCCATCGGTCTTCAGGCCCCGGTTACGGACTGGCCATTTGGGTCTGATCGCACTTCAGTTCGTTATTTCCCATGCACATCCTCTAGGTGCGCGCAAGCTCGCAGCTATGCCCATGAGGCGCGTCGCGTCCTACTGGATCGGTGCCGTATGCCAAGCCGCCAGATGGCCTCAGTCGAGTTTGGCCGGCGACGAGAACGGCAGATTGGCGTCCACCACAAAGATGGCGAACTCATCGAGATCGCTTGTTCCGGCATTAAACACTTCCATCGGTGTATCCGCGCCATGACCAACCATGGTCGTTCCGGCTTCGGCATATGCCATGCCGTGCGGCGTCCTCTGGCCCAGCTTGCCGGCCAGCACATAAAAGGCCTCCGGCCCCGGATGTGAATGGATCGAAGTCTTGGCGCCCGGCACGCCTCCGGCGCGGTTGATGCGCAGCAAATATTCGCTTGCGCTGACCGGTGGGATGGGACCAATCGCGGCGACNCTGGTTCCGCCTGGCGTAGAGCCATCCTTTGGTCCAAGCGTGAACAACCACACCTTGCCTGCGACCTCGGCCGCGAGTGACGTCGGGCCTGCGGCGCTTTGGGCCTGGGCCAGCGTTGGGAAATTCTCCAGCCGCCAGAACAATGGTCCGGGCGGCAGTTCCTTCACCTTCTTCTCGACCACTGGTTCGACGAGCAATTTGGCATTTTCGGCCGTCGCGGCGGACGTCGTAAGACCGAAAGCAACCTGCGAAATGAGCAGTATTCCGATCAGGCTCTCTGTGAGGGTTCGCAGGTTCATGGTGGTTCTCCTACCGATTCAACCTTGCATATGGTTTGGGGACGATGGGTCGCGACGCGCGCTTGGTGCGACGTTGGACGCGCACAATGCCAATGTCCCGAACGACTGGTGATCGTTCGGTGAAAAATTGCCGAAAAACAAAGGCGCTGCGGCGGCATTCACGGAGTTGCAGCTGTCTGATATGATAATGGATGTCCCCGCGGCAGGAGGCGGAGGATGGATTCCCGGGCTGCCAGGACGTTCGCGGTTAACGGCGTTATCGTTGATATTGCCGGAGGGATTGTGTGTGACGGGGAAGGGCGCGAGATCGCTCTCAGGCCGCAGGCCTTCCACCTCCTGAAGTATCTCCTCGAAAACGCCGATCGGCTGGTCACCAAAGATGAGCTGATGCAGGCGGTGTGGCCAGGCGTGTTCGTCACCGATGACAGCCTGGTCCAATGCGTGCGCGATGTACGCCGCGCTCTTCACGATGAGCAACAGGCAGTTCTCAAGGCCGTACCGAAACGCGGATACCGGCTGATGATCACCGCCGCGAACCCGCCTTTGGCGCCGGCAAGGTGGAAATGGACTGCGGGTCTGGGCCTGGTGGTCTTTCTGGCGGCAGGTGCAGTCTGGCTCTTTACAAGTTNCGCAATCGAGAAGCGTCCCGANGCGGGGCTGCCATCCATCGCGGTGCTGCCCTTCGACAATTATCGCGGTGACGAGGCGACCGGACGCCTCGCCGATGGCCTCGTCGAGGACATAATCACCGATCTGGCGGGGTTCCCTGAATTCGAGGTGATCGCCCGCAACTCGACTGAACAATACCGGGACAAACCAGCCGAGCCGAATGAGGTGGGCAGGACGCTTGGCGCGAGCTTTATTGTCGAAGGCTCAATTCAACGCCAAGCCGATCGGGTGCGGGTTACAGCACAACTCATCGACGCCAAAACGAACAAGCACCTTTGGTCGCAGCGCTGGGACCGGCCGGACCGGGACCTCTTTGCGATTCAAACGGAGATTGCCGGGCAGGTCTCCAACCGGCTCGGCGGCGGAGGCGGCGTGATCCAGGAGGCAGGCCGGATCGCGGCCCATCGCAAGCCGCCAAGCGACCTTACCGCCTATGAGCTGTACCTGCTCGGCACGGAGAAGCTTGCGAAGATGAATCGCGCTGATGTCGAGGAGGCAATCAAGCTCCTCAAAAGCGCCGCGGAACTGGACCCGGGGCTGGCGCGCGCCTGGGTTGAACTTTATCACGCGTATAGCGTCATGCCGAGTTTTGGCGCCGATTTCGAGGTCAACTTCCGACTGGCCGCCGAGGCCGCCGAGCGCGCGGTCACGCTCGATCCGATGGACGCCGAGGCGCACGCCGTGCTGGGCTTTAGTTTCGGCGACAGGAACGATCTTGCACGCGCCAAAGCGGAATTCGACACGGCGCTGCGCATGGCGCCGAACCAGTTCGAAATTCTGACCTTCTACGCCTTCTTGGCATCCACCTTCGGCGAGCCGCAGCGCGGTGCGGAGATGGTCGATCAGGCAATCCGCCTTAATCCGATCTACCCGGTGTGGAGTACGAGAATCTTTGCTGCTGCCTATTTCATGGCAGGACGCTACGAAGATGCGCTTCGCATGCAGGGTCAAATGGGTCCGGAAAACTACGGTCGACGGATGTGGGTATATCGTCCAGCCGCGCTAGCCGCCACCGGCCGCACGGCGGAAGCGAAAACGGCTCTCACACAAGCACTGAAATGGTTTCCCGATCTCACCATAGAGGGATTTGTGAGCCTTCCTGATACAAATGAAAACGACAGGCGGCGATTGATCGAAACCATGCGACTTGCCGGCTTTCCGCCCTGCGCAAAGCCCGAGGCATTGGCCGGTTTTGTCAAGCCTTTCAGGTTGCCTGAATGCGTCGAGCGTTGAATCTCGCAAGCAGTCTGCGGCGCGGATAGCGGTAACTTCGAGATTGAAACCTAGCTGGCCGGCTCGTTGCAACCGCACAAACCCTGAAATGCGCTACGAATGGTCTCTTCAACGGATGGTCGCTCGGCAGCGGCTTAGAGCGTCAGTGTTTCTGGAAGGAGCCGATTGCANCCAACGCGGCCAACCCNACGGCTCACCTCTANANTCGGCTATTTTCCCGACATGATTGCGCCGGATTCTAAGCGCTACGATTAAGCATTGCGGTCAACAGGGAGTGGGGGCTTCCAATGCAACGCAGGCTTTCGGCGATCCTCTCGGCTGACATCGTCGGCTACACCCGTTTGATGGAAATCGATGACATCAGCACGCTGAACCGCCTCAAGTCGTTGCGCCATGACCTGGTCGACCCCTGTATTGCGACTCACAACGGACGGATCGTCAAGCTGATGGGTGATGGGATGCTGGTGGAGTTCGCCAGCGTTGCCGATGCCGTAAGGTGCGCCACCGAGATTCAAAGCACGATAGCCAGAGCCGAACCCCAGGAGGCCCAAGACCGCGGTCTCGTATATCGCATCGGGGTCAATCTTGGCTACATCATCGTCGATGGTGACGACATCCATGGTGACGGGGTCAACGTCGCGGCGCGCCTGCAATCCCTCGCCGATCCCGGCGGGGTCGCGATCGCTGGCATCGTGCGCGAGCATATCGGCAGCGAGTTGGGGGTCGACTTCGAGGATTTCGGCCAACATTCCGTGAAGAACCACGAGAGGCCCATACAAGTCCACATGGCGCGCTTCGGACACAGATGGCAGGATTCACCGCCGAAGCGGCCTCCTGCGGCGGTGATCGCCGAAAGCGAAGGCGTGTCTATTGCGGTGCTACCGTTCACCAACATGAGCGGCGATCCGGAACAGGAATACTTCAGTGATGGCATCACCGAGGACATCATTACGGATCTTGCGAAAGTGTCCGCGCTCAGCGTCATCGCCCGCAATTCAAGCTTTATCTACAAAGGTCGCGCCGTGGACATGAAGCAGGTGGGATGCGAACTCGGCGTGCGGTATGTGCTGGAAGGCAGCGTGCGCAAGGCCGGAAACAAAGTGCGCATTGCGGCTCAGCTTATCAACGGAACGGATGGCCGGCACGTGTGGGCGGAGCGATACGATCGCGACCTTGAAGATATATTCGCGCTGCAGGACGAAATCTCCAAGCACATTGTCGACGCGCTTAAGGTCCGGCTCCTCGCAAAGGAGCTGGAGACTATCACCAAGCGGGGAACCGACAATCCGGAGGCCTATCAAATTTATCTGATGGGGCGGTCGTTCTTTAACCGTGGACACGAATCGAGAAGCATAAAGGCAGCCCGGGGTCTGTTCGCGAAGGCCGTCGACCTAGATCCGCGCTATGCACGGGCTTATGCCGGACTGTCCGACTGCGACTCCTACCTTCTGCTCGCCAATGATCCGGCTGCCACATATGACAACATCCTAGACAACGCCAACCGGGCTCTGGAGCTCGATCCAGGTCTCTCCGACGCCCATGCATCGCGAGGCATCGCAATGTTTACCAAGGGCCTGCGGGCTGAGGCCGAGGCAGAGTTCGAGCTCGCCCTCGAACGAGATCCGACCTCTTTCGAGGCGAACTTCTTCTACGGGCGCAATTGTCACGCGCAGGGCCAGTTCGAAAAGGCGCGCGGCCTCTACGAGCGCACTATCGCCTTGAAGCCAGATGATTATCGGGCCTGGGACCAGCTGCGAGCGGTCCATATATCCCTTGGGCACCATCAAGAAGCAGTTCAGTCGGCGCGAGAGTGCCTTCGGCTGATAGAAGGAGAGATTGCCGCACATCCAGACGAGCCGATCCTTATGTGCTATGGCGGCTGTTTGCTGGCGGATCTGGGCGAGATGGAGCGTGGAGCGTCGTGGGCGTCCCGTGCCGCCGCAATCGCTGGGGACGACCTCAGAGTGCTCTATAATCTCGCTTGTTGCTATGCGCAGCTCGGCAAACCTGCTGAGGCCATTGCCTGCCTTGAACGGCAGGCGTCCGGATCGCCTACCTATGTCGCGTCGGTCGTGGCGTGGATGAAGAAGGACAGCGATCTAGATCCTCTCCGGAACCATCCGCGCTACCTGGCTCTCGCCGACCGGATGGAAGCTCAGCTAGCAGAGCCTCCTGGCCTCATTCCTTGATCGGGATTCCGGCTTCGATCGCAGCGTCGATAAACGCCTGTCGCGCCTCCTGATCGATTGGCTTTCGCTGGCCGCTGCCACCGTGAAGGTCAGGCTGCGGATTCATTCCAACGTTTTCATCGACCATCTCTGCTTCGTGAAAGGCATCGAGGGCTGGCGGATCGTCGCCAAGGTCTGGCATCTGGAAACGGTGAGGGTATCGTTGCCCGCTTCACAAGATCAGGCCTTGCCGGGAAGCTGATGGCGCCCCGGCGACGCCTAGAATTCCTGAACGAATTCACACGCCAGCAAGGTTTTGCCTGGCAGGGCATTGCCTTGGCGGGCAACGATGGAGACCTTTCCGGGTCCGGCCATTCCCGGTTCCGGCTGCAGATCTGCCGGCAGTTCGCGCGAATAGCCCTTGGTAGATGCACCCAGCAGGTCCGAGGTCTCCCGCTTCAAGCCGTATTTTGCGGCCAGATCGTCGGCGCGTTCGCCTTCGACCAAAATTCCAACCGCGTTGCTTGCAAAGAAAACCTCGTTCGATTTGAAGCCGTCGCGGCCGATTTGGTTCGGGAGTTTGTAGATCGCCGCACCCAGAGACGACGTGTCTGGTTTGGCCAAAGCCTCCACGACGTCATAGATCTTCATTGCCGATGTCATCGTATAGGGTGGCTTGCAAAGGGCTGCGTCAAAGAACTTGTCATTGGCCGACTCGGCCAGAACCTGTCCGGCCTGAAATGCCGCAAAAGCGACGCACACAGAGAAGGCGGCGGAGCGAATGAATTGAGCGTTGGGCATGGAATATTCCTGAGAGCGCTATGGCGGTTAGCATTCGTTGTAATGCATCGGGATGCTTAGGGGATTCGAAGCAATTGTGCTACCTTAAGTTTAGCCCCTCGACATTTTCTGAAGGGCTGCCAAATGTTGAGCGAAAGGGCGCTGTCGATGGCGAACGGACAATTCGGCTTGCCCGGCTCGGAGTCCGGACAGTTTGGTAGGGCGAAAATGTAAATGACGTCACGAATGCAGGAGCACGTCGTCGAATTTCAGAGCCTCGCCGGCAGTGTGTCATCGATTTCATCAGGCAATCCAAACTCTCTTCTCAAGGCCACGGCCGGCCTGCTGGATGACGCCGATCTGCAGAGCATTGCGCGCGCCGACTACGGCAATGACAGCGAAGAACATCTCGCCCGGCTCGTCGATATCGCCCGGCTGTGCGAATTGCCGTCGCCATTGCAATGGCATCCCCGCGAGGTTCTGGAACTGACCCGGTGGTCTGAACCCGGGCAGCAGGGTCCCGGCATGGTGGCGAACCTATCCAGGCAATGCGCGTTTGCGTGCACGGTTCTGCTCGTCTCCTATGGCGACCCGCGCAACGCGGGTGCTTCTTATGGCGGCAACCAGACACTCATAAACTTGATCGGCAGCCTGGAAGCCCTCGGCTTGGATGTCGAGGATGACGTTCTGTCGCTGTTATTCTGGCTGATTCCGCGCCTGCCGGAACATGAAGCGGGAGAGATCCCCTTCTTCGGCCTGGCCATGCTGTGGTTCGCGCTTGGCCGTCCGCACCAATGGAACGACGCAGCGCTTCTCGGTCTCTGCGAGTGGATCATGGTCGCCGAAGAGGCCGCCAGGCGCCGCAGATCCCCCGGCATGGATGCAAGCGGAGCGTGGCTGGTTTCGGGAACCGGCTATGACACCCATTGCGACCGGTGGCGGAAATTGGGGCGGAGGCTGGCGGATCGGCTCGACATGCGTCACGGCCCTGAGGTCAGAGAGGCTGTCCAATTGATCGGAGCAATGCTGGCATGACTGCGTCTAATGAGGAACTGGCCCAGCAATTGTACAAACAGAAGCGTTATAAGGAAGCCTTGCCTCTGCTGGAGGAGGCGGCAAATGCCGGATCTGCCTGGGCTCATGGAGTGTTGGGTTGGATGTATTGGTATGGCCATGCTGTTCGAAAGGATAAAGATCAATCGCTTCACCACTACCAGCTGGCCTATGACGGTGGAAACGAGTCCGCTGCTCATCCTCTTGGGCTCAACCATTTCGACGCTGGACGCGCCGAACTCGCGCTGGAATGGTTCCGGAGAGACCGGCATCACCCGATATCGTCGCTCTATTGGCAATACAGGACGATCGAGGCCCATCCCCATTTGGCGCGGCATGCCGACGAAGCCGATGACATTCTGTTGGCTGCAGCCAATAGCGGCCACCTGTTCGCGAAACGTGATGTGGCTTTTCGAATGATGAAAGGGCACAAGCGTTTTGGCACACGACGCCAGGGTGTGTTTCTATGGTTGGGTCTCTATCCCGATCTGTTCCGTCTGGCCCGTGCCGATTCCTATGATGAACGGCTCCGCTAAAGCATGTCGCACAAAACTGCGGAGAGAGAGATTGTAGTGACGTCTTTCGAAGACAGGAGAACCCATGATCGCAGCCTATATCGATGAAATCATCATGTTTTGCGCCGGCTTGTGGATGGCGTCCGTCGGCTTTGGTTATCTGCCCTTTCCCGGCAATCCGGCCAGCCGGCTGCCGGTGGTTCGTCACTTCAAGTGGATGGGTCCTTTGCTACTCGCGATCGCCATCATTCTAGCCGCAGCCTCATAGTCTCACCCGCAATGAACAATATGTTGGCCTGCCCGTCCTGCGGATTGGATGAAACCGAATCGATCGTCCATGGCGGTTCGTACATTCTTCGATGCGCCGCCTGCGGCGAAGCAATCGTCGCGACATCGTTCATGGCGATGCTCGACTCGGATCACCGGTGTTCNGCCTTTNTCGATCCGGGTCCNGGAAAACACCCTGCGCCAGATATGCTCGTCGCCGATGGACCGCTCCGGCAGATCGCAACGGCAATCAGCGCTGCGGCGAGGGATGGAACTTTGATACGTCTGATCCCCGAAGCAAAGGATTGAAGCCCCGCGTCGTTCCCCCGTTCATTTTGCCATCGGCGATTGACCCGGCGGCTGAAGTGAGGGGCAGCTGACCAGGGCGCGGCCGATGATGCCGCCGGGAAGGCAGACTGCACAGGTGGCGCCTTCATGGGCGTAGCCGGACGACAATCTTGGCGCCGGGAGCCTTCAGCTGTTCCGCCAGCGCTTCCAAATCTTTCCGATCCGTTCCCGACAGAACAATGCGGCCATCCATGATCGGCTCCCTCATCCAGGGTTCCATGACGACATTGTCGTTGATCAGCATCTGCGTTTGTCGCCCCAATGCCGCCTGGGTGAAATCGCGGAATGCGGCAGCGCTTTCCGGGGTGAGCATGATATTCAGTCCGTGGTCGTAGGACACGGGGGACAGAGCTACCTCCGCACTCTTCACCGCAAGCGAGACAGGTGCGATTGCCTTGGCCCCGTCATCATCTGCGGCAGCGGCCGTATCTTGTGATGCCGTTGGCGGCGCAGGAGGTGTCGAAAGCTCATCCAGGAT
>Ga0055524_1002242_pt1 | contig 10122 bp, 12 predicted proteins | sample AraplaCol_mCL_r2_2_FD_55011 | JGI IMG/M metagenome (GOLD analysis project Ga0055524, IMG submission 55011) | Arabidopsis root microbial communities from North Carolina, USA - plate scrape MF_Col_mCL_r2 | ecosystem: Host-associated > Plants > Roots > Endosphere | place: USA: North Carolina...
TCCGGTCTCGGCTCTCTCGTCGGTGAGCTCGACGGCGCCGTGCGTGTTCCCTATCGTGACCTGCCGGGCTTTCCCGTCAGCGCCGTCTCCGGCCATGCTGGCGAAGTCGTCGCCGGCCGCCTCGGCGGCGTGCCCGTCGTCATGCTCTCAGGCCGCGTTCACTATTACGAAAAGGGCGATGCCAACGCCATGCGCCTGCCGATCGAGGTGCTGAAGGCGCTCGGCGTCGAAGCGCTGATCCTGACCAATTCGGCGGGATCGCTGCGCGACGACATGCCGCCCGGTTCGGTCATGCAGATCACCGACCATATCAACTATTCCGGCATGAACCCGCTGATCGGTGAGGAAAGCGATCATCGTTTCGTCGGCATGACCAATGCCTATGATGCCGGCCTTGCCGCGGCGATGCAAAGGGCGGCGGCAAAGCTTAAAATCGACCTGGCGCAGGGTGTCTACATGTGGTTCTCCGGTCCCAGCTTCGAAACGCCGGCCGAAATCCGCATGGCGCGCATCCTTGGCGCCGATGCCGTTGGCATGTCGACGGTGCCCGAGGTGATCATCGCAAGAATGCTGGGCCTGAGGGTTGCCGCCGCCTCCGTCATCACCAACTATGGGGCAGGCATGACCGGCAATGAGCTCAGCCATGAGGAAACCAAGGACATGGCGCCCGTTGGCGGCGCCCGTCTCGCCGCCATACTGAAAGACATGATTGCGGCTGGAACAGGATGATTTTAGGCCGGGTCGGCCTAAAATCTGAATCCTGTTCTACATTATAGAGTTAGAGCATGATGTCATGAGAAAACCGCTCACACTTTTCGGCATCATGCTCGAGAGGAAGCGAAGATGAATAGCCATTCCAACCGGGAAACGGCGGCGGTCGCCCTTTCTCTCCTCGATCTCACCAATTTGAAGGATGATTGCACCGAGGCGCAGATCGACGCGCTCTGCGCCCGCGCGCAGACGCCCTACGGCAACAGCGCTGCAATCTGTATCTGGCCGCGGTTTGTCGCCCAGGCCCGCAATATCCTCGGCACCGGGCATGCCGTGCGTATCGCGACCGCCGTCAACCTCCCCTTCGGCGATATGGAAGTGGCCGATGTCGCCGCCGAAGCACGCGAGGCGATTGCCGATGGCGCCGATGAGATCGATCTGGTCATTCCCTACCGCAAGCTGCTCGCCGGCAACGAGAAGGCGGTGACCGACATGGTCAAGGCCGTGCGCGCCGAATGCGCCAACCCCGTTCTGCTGAAGGTCATCATCGAGACCGGCGAGCTGAAGGATGCGGCATTGATCCGCCGCGCCTCCGAACTCGCCATCGAAGCCGGCGCCGATTTCATCAAGACATCCACCGGCAAGGTTGCCGTCAACGCGACGCTCGAAGCCGCCGACATCATGATCCGCACTATTCGCGAAAGCGGCCGCAAGGTCGGCTTCAAGCCGGCCGGCGGCATCGGCTCGGTGGCCGATGCCGCACTCTATCTGAGCCTTGCCGAAACCATCATGACACCGGATTGGGCGATGCCGTCGACATTCCGCTTCGGCGCTTCCGATCTGCTCGACGATATCCTGGCGGTTCTGAGCGGAATCCCGTCGGCCTCTGTTGCGGCGTCGAGCTATTGAAATGATTCCGCAGGAAATCATCCGGCGTAAGCGCAATGGCGACGAACTCGACGCCGCCGATATCAGCGCCTTCATCGCGGCGCTCGCCGCCGGCCGACTGTCGGAAGGCCAGGTCGGCGCATTCGCCATGGCCGTCTGGTTCAAGGGCATGTCGCGGGCCGAAACCGTGGCTTTGACGCTGGCGATGGCCGACTCCGGCGACAGGCTGCAATGGGCCGATATCGATCGCCCGATCGCCGACAAACATTCGACCGGCGGCGTCGGCGACAATGTTTCGCTGATGCTGGCGCCGATCGCCGCCGCCTGCGGCCTGGCTGTTCCGATGATCTCCGGGCGTGGCCTCGGCCATACCGGCGGCACGCTGGATAAGCTCGAATCCATTCCCGGCTATATGATCACCCCCGATGCGGACCTGTTCCACAAGGTCGTGAAGGAGGCGGGATGCGCCATCATAGGCCAGACCGGCGCCTTGGCGCCGGCCGACGGCAGGCTCTATGCCGTGCGCGACGTGACTGCCACCGTCGATTCCATTCCCCTCATCACCGCCTCGATCCTCTCGAAGAAACTTGCGGCCGGGCTCGAGACGCTGGTGCTCGACGTCAAGGTCGGCAACGGCGCCTTCATGGTCGAGCGCGACCAGGCGGAGATCCTGGCGCATTCGCTGGTGGAGGTGGCCAATGGCGCAGGCGTGAAAACCTCGGCCCTGATCACCGATATGAACCAGCCGCTTGCCGATAGTGCCGGCAATGCGGTCGAAATGCGCAACTGCCTGGATTTCCTGGCGGGCCGAAAAAGCGACACACGACTTGCGACCGTCGTTCTTGCCTTCGCCGGCGAAATGCTGGTGAAATCCGGCATTGCCGCTTCGTCTGATGAAGCCGAGAGGATGGCGCGTCAGTCCCTGNCATCGGGCAAGGCGGCCGAGGTNTTCGCGCGCATGGTGTCCATGCTTGGCGGCCCGGCCGATCTCATCGAAAACCCCGACCGGTACCTGGCCAAAGCGCCTGTGGAAAAACCTGTCCCGGCCGTCCGGTCCGGCTGGCTTGCTGCCTGCGATGCGCGTGGTATCGGCGTCAGTGTCATCGATCTCGGCGGTGGTAGACGCCATCCGGCTGACCGGATCGATCATCGCGTCGGCTTCTCCGACCTCCTGCCGCTCGGAACCCNCGTGACCGCCGGCGAACCGATCGCTCTCGTTCATGCCGCCGACGAAGCTGCGGCGGAGAGGGCAGTTGCAGCACTTGCCGCGCACTACCGCATCACCGAGGACAGACCGGAGTTGACGCCGGTGATTGCCGGCCTGATCTGATGCGATTTACTGCTTGAGGCTGAGCGAACCGTCGGCGACGGAATAGGAGGCGAGCTTCTGCAGGAAGCTCATGCCGACCAGCGTCGTCGTCAGCGCATCGTCCTTGAGGACGAAGGCTTCGACATCGCGCACACGAATACCGCCGATTTCGATCCGGTCGAGCGTCACATGCGCGGCTTTCGTCTGGCCGTTCGCAGTGTTCACCCCATAGCGGAAATCGAGCTGGCTGGCGGTGAAGCCCAATCGGCGGGCGAGCGTCTCGTTGAGCGCCACATAGGTCGCACCGGTATCGATCAGGCCCTGCACCGGTTTGCCGTTCATCTTGAAGCTGCCGGTATAGTGGCCCTGCGCATCGGCCTGCAGGCGGATCGCATTGCTGCCGGAGACCGGCGCGGATGTTGCGGGCTTGTCGCTCTCGGTCGATAGGTAATTGGCNGACAATGCATCAGCAGGCTGCTGGCTGGAGCCTTCGAGGAAGGAAGGCACTTGTGTGGCGAGCACCGCGGCGATGCTGGCGAAAAGGACGGTACGCACGAGCATGAAACAGAAATCCTTCCTGTATAAACCCGGCTTCATGCAGGGCCTCATGCTCCAAGCTTGCTAAGCCTCAAGTGCTGACAAGTTGCTAATATCGATAATGAAAAGGCCCGGANTGAACCAGCCGGGCCGTAAAGTCTTTCGATTTGGTAAAGAAAGGCTGAAACTATTTGGTGCCGTACATGCGGTCGCCGGCATCGCCGAGGCCGGGCACGATGTAGCCCTTCTCGTTGAGATGACTGTCGATCGATGCGGTGAAGACCGGAACATCGGGATGGGCGGCGCGGAAGTTGCGGATGCCTTCCGGGGCGGCAAGCAGGCAGAGGAAGCGGATATTGTGGGCGCCGCGCTCCTTGAGCTTGTCGATTGCCGCGATCGAGGAATTGCCGGTTGCAAGCATCGGGTCGACGACGATGATCAGGCGTTCGGCCACGTCCTCCGGCGCCTTGAAGTAATATTCGACCGGCTGCAGCGTCTCATGGTCGCGGTAAACGCCGATATGCGAAACGCGGGCGGAAGGCACGAGATCGAGCATGCCTTCGAGCAGTCCATTGCCGGCGCGCAGGATCGAGGCGAAGACCAGCTTCTTGCCCTCGAGGATCGGCGACTCCATCGTCTGCAGCGGCGTTTCGATCGTTTCCATCGTCAGTTCGAGATCGCGGGTCACCTCGTAACAGAGCAGCGTCGAGATTTCGCGCAACAACCGCCGGAAACTCCCCGTCGATGTCTCCTTGCGTCGCATGATGGTGAGCTTGTGCTGCACCAGCGGGTGATCGATGACCGTGACGCCGTCCATGGGGAAGCCTTTCATTCTTTCTATCGACTGTTTCTTTCACGGAAATCGGCCCGACTGCAAGAGTGGAGGCCAATCTTCCCCAGCCTCTCGTCCTTAAATCCGGGCAAGCAGGGCCTTGCGTGTCTCCTCGTCGACGAAGGCCGCTTCGATCGCCGTTTGCGTCATGCCGTTGATCTCGGCGTCGCTGAAGCCGAAGGCTCCGGCGGCAAGTTCGTATTCCCGCTCCAGCGAGGTATGGAAGAAGGGCGGATCGTCCGAGCTGATCGTCACCCTGACGCCTGCTTCCTTCAGCCGGCGCAGCGGATGGGAGGCGAAATCGGGAAAGACTCCGAGCGCGATATTCGAGCCCGGGCAGACCTCGAGCACGGTGCCGAGATCGGCAAGCCGCTTCACCAGATCGATATCCTCAACGGCGCGCACGCCATGGCCGATGCGCGAAGGACGCACCGCATCGAGCGCGTCGGTAACGCTGAACGCGCCGCAGACCTCACCGGCATGGATGGTCAGTCCCAGGCCGGCATCGCGGGCGATATCGAAGGCACGGGCGTAGTCGGCGACGCGCCCCATGCGCTCCTCGCCGGCAAGGTTGAAGCCTGTTATCAGAGGATTGCCGGCCTTAACAGCATATTCGGCAGCACCTATCACGCTCTCCGGGCCGAAATGCCGCTCGCCGGTGACGATCAGCCGGGCCTCGATGCCGCTCTTTTCCCTAGCCCGCCGGATGCCTTCGCAGATACCTGACATATAGGCGTCGGCCCCCAGTCCGATGCGCTTGCCGTGGTCGGGCGAAACGATGAGTTCGCTGTAGATCGTATTGATGCCGGCGAGTTCGTCGAGATAGGTCTCGGTTAGAAGCGCATAGTCCTCTTCGGTTCTGTAGACCTCGGAAATCTTGTCATAACATACGAGGAAGCTTGCGAAATCATGCCAGACATAGGCCCCGTCGCGAAGCTCCGCGCTGATGTCGACGCCGTATTTCCGTGCCTGCGCCGCGGTCAGAGCTGGCGGCGCCGCACCCTCCAGATGGCAGTGCAGTTCGACCTTCTTCAAATGCGATGTCACAGAAAACTCCTTCCGTGCGGTCCGGTTGGAATGCCCAGATGCCGTGCGATACTCTCGCCGATATCGGCATAGCTGCGGCGCACGCCGATCGAGCGTGACCGGATGCCGGGGCCGTAGGCGATGACAGGCACACGCTCGCGCGTATGGTCCGTGCCACGCCAGGTCGGATCGCAGCCATGATCGGCGGTGAGCACGACGAGATCGCCGGGCTTCAGTTTCTTATGGACTTCGGGCAAGCGCGCATCGAAAGCTTCGAGTGCCGCGGCATAGCCCGGCACATCGCGGCGATGGCCGTAGATCATGTCGAAATCGACGAAATTGGTGAAGACGAGATCGCCGTCCTCAGCCTCGTCGATGGCCGCGAGCGACGCATCCATCAGCGCCTCATTGCCGTTTGCCTTGATGACCCTGGAAATGCCCTGATGTGCGAAGATGTCACCGATCTTTCCTACAGCATGCACATGCCGGCCGTGTTCGATCAGCCGGTCGAGCAGTGTCGGCTCGGGCGGCAGCACGGAGAAGTCACGCCGGTTTCCGGTACGCTGGAAGGTGGAGGCGGACGCGCCGATAAAGGGTCGGGCGATGACGCGGCCGATATTGTGGGAATCGAGCAAGCCCCCGGGCCAAACGGCAGAAGGCGAGCAGGCGATCGAGGCCGAAATGCTCCTCGTGCGCTGCGACCTGGAAGACGGAATCCGAGGACGTGTAGCAGATCGGCTTGCCGGTGCGGATATGGTCCTCGCCGAGCCGGGCGATGATCTCCGTTCCAGAGGCATGGCAATTACCGAGAATGCCGGGCACATCGGCCGCCATGCACAGCGCCTCGATGAATTCGGCAGGAAAGGCGTCGCCCTCCATCGGGAAATAACCCCAATCGAAACTGACAGGTGTTCCCGCGATCTCCCAATGGCCTGACGGCGTATCCTTGCCGCGGGAGATTTCGGTGGCGGCGCCATAAATGCCGTAGACCTTCTCCGGGATAGGCATGCCGGCCGGAAAACGGCCTGAGGCGGATCGCGCGATCTGCATGAGCCCGAGTTCCGACATATTGGGCAGGGAAAGCGGTCCTTCGCGCAAACCAGCGCGGTCTCCGGCTCCGGCGGCGCAGAACTCGGCGATATGGCCGAGCGTATCGGCGCCCTCGTCACCATAGGCCGCCGCATCCGGCGCCCCGCCGACGCCGAAGGAATCCAGAACGAAAAGAAAGGCACGCGCCATTTTACACCCGAAAGAGCCGATCGCCGCCCTCCGCAATATCGAAGGCGGTTGAGATCCAGCCATATAATGCTGGGGCCGGCTTGGCAAATTGCAGCGCCGCGCATCTGTTTCAGATGCGCAAAGGACGCTTCAACACTTCGCAGAGAAGTAGGGAAGGGCGGTCAGCAGTCGCCGCAGGGGATCGAGTCGCCTTGCCGCTGGCGATAGTAATAGCTGCGGCTGATGGTGATCGTGCGCATGCCGTCCGGCATGAAGTTCGGCGCGAACAGGAACATCGTATAGGGAATGCTGACCTCGGTGCGGACCAGGAAGCTGTTTGCCGTCTTCATGTCAGACGGCACGTTGCTCACTGTGGCGTTCTTGGCATAGGGCACAGTCCCGTCCTGGGCCCAGGACCAGAGCACTTTCGCATTGGCGCCGGCGTCGATGGTAATCCCGGTGATCTTCATCGTCAGCGTGGTCGCGCTGTAGGGCACGAAGATCGCGGTTGCGACCGATGGCATCTGCGCGAGCGCGCTCTTGGTGACAGACTGCTGCTGGGTGATGAGGTCGGCCACCGACCCCGCGGCGCGCGTCACACGCTTGCTGACGCTGAGGCCGATCGTGATTTCGAAAGCACCGATATAGAGCATGACGAGTACGGGAAAGAGGATCGCAAATTCGATCGCTCCGGCACCTTTGCGGTCTCGGATGAGTCGCCGCGCCGTCAGTACGAGTCTGGTGAATGGGTTGCGCAGCGCCATTATGGATACTGCTCGTTCTGGAAGGCCGCGGTCGCGACGATCAGATATTGGCTGGGCATCGAACCGTCGGAGGGACGTATCGTGGTGATATAGGGCCTGACCAGATCCGTGATGATTTCCCAGCGGTAGTAGGCGCGCACCATGTTGATGGTGCCGGCGCCACCTGGCGCGTATTTGAAGGCAGCCGGGTTGATGTCGGCATATCTGTCGGTGGAAAGCTTGGGGATCGTCGGAATGGCCGAGAAGGTGCTGAACGTCTGTACATCCAGGTAGAGCTTGCTCGGCGTGGCGACCTCGCTCGCCGAGCAGCTGATCAGGATCGAGATTTCATCGCAGAAAGCCTGGCGGAATTGCGCCTGGTTCATATCGGTCGTGCGGCCGAGATTGTAGGTGATCTGCCCGGTCCGCATCCGGCGGCTCATCGTATCGACGGCGTTGGACACGAGTTCCTCGGCGGCGAAGGCGACGAAGGTTTCGAGGATTGCGAAAATCACCAGGAAATAGGGAATGGCGAGCAGGGCGAATTCGATCGCCGCTGCGCCATCGCGCGAACGGGCGAGACCGCGAAACCATGAGAAACGGATTGGCGCGGAGACGCGCGCTTTATCCGTCTTCTGATCAATTACCGTCATTGCCTGGATCCGAGCGACATTCTCCGTCCGCCACACTAGGAGCCGTTCGTTGATTTTCCGTTTCAACCTGACACGACGATTTTAACGAATGGTCGAAGAACTGAAGTAAACCGATCAGGGCGAGGCGGCGGCGGTGGTCGCTTGCTGTGCGTGCTGCTCGCAATTCGGCGTGCACGACAGCACGGAGCGCTCGGTCTGCCGATAGACGCGCACCGTATTGCCTTCGTCAATCGACACCAGGATGCGTTCGTCGAGGATCGCATTGCCGTCGGCATCGAGAAGGACGAGGTTGGTGGTGCCGAAGCTGCGTCCTGTCAGCACGATGGTCTTGGCGTCGGCGACGGTCGCATCGGCGACCTTGGCGTTGCCGACGATCACCTTGCTGACGGGGCGGTCGAGTTTCAAAACGCGCGCGTGATCCATGTAGACGCGCAGCATGTCATCGTCTGCGGCCGCGGAGACTCCCGAAACACCGAAAACGGCGATCATGCCGGCAAAGAAAATGGTTTTGCCGCTCGATGACATTGGGTCCTCTTTCACGATCACAGCGCAATATTCGCATAGAATGGAAAAAAATGGTGAATGAAGCCTTAAGCCTGGCGTCCTGTTCCGAGATGAAGCGCAATGATCCGATTTGGCACGGTTGCCGAGGAGCGCAGATCTGGGTTGGGAGTGGAGTTTGTGCTGTTTCCGGATGAGTGCACCCGTTATTCCAGGAATATCATTAAATTTTGAAGTAATCGCCTAAGAAAATACTGACTCTACAAAGGCCTGTTGTCCCGTTCGCATCTCGTTAACTCTTTTCCTTAAGCCGATGGAAACGGCCATTCGCTAGGTTGCAGTCATCCGATCAACGGCAACAGTTGGCGGACGTGCTGAACATCAACTGGAGTTAGGAGTTACCATGACCAAGCTTTTTAGCCGTTTTCTGAAGGACGAATCCGGCGCGACCGCAATCGAATACGGCTTGATCGCCGCCCTCATTTCCGTAGCGCTCATCACCGGCGCAACGGCGCTCGGCAACAATATCGGTAACACGTTCAACAATTTGAGCGACCACATGGACGACGCCGCGACGGCCGCCAAGTAAGATCGGCGCCGCGAAGCAGCGCTCATCAATGCCGGCTGGATTTGATCCGGCCAAGATTTCGAGCGGGCTCACAGGCTGAACGGCCGTGAGCCTTTTCGCATCAAGTCACGATCGGGGTATACGCATGATCGCAGCTGCAGTCTTCGTGATACTGCCACTCTGCCTTGCCATGGCCGCCTTCTCGGATCTGTTCACAATGACGATCCCGAACCGCGTATCTGTGATCCTCATTGTTTCCTTCTTCCTCCTTGCACCGCTCTCTGGCCTGGCCTTGGATGCGATTGGCATGCATCTTGCGGCCGCGGCCATCGTCTTTTGCGCCTGCTTCGCTCTTTTTGCATTCAATGTGATGGGCGGCGGCGACGCCAAACTGTTGAGCGCCACCGCTCTCTGGTTCGGCCTGAACCAATCCCTCGCCTTCCTGATGCTTGATGTCGCCGCCATCGGCGGCCTGATCACCTTGCTGATCTTGCTGGTGAGAGCGCAATCGAACACCATCCTGGCCATCGGCCTGCCGGTTCCGAATTCGGTCCTTCTCGCCAAGAAGATCCCCTACGGCATCGCGATCGCGATCGGCGGCTTCATGGCTTTTCCTTCGTCGCCGCTGTTCCTCGCCGCGTTGGAAAGCCTGAAATAACGGCATTTTAAATGCTCGTTAACTTAAAATGTAAGCGTTCCATTAACCATAATTATACCAATTGCTGAGCATTCTGCAGGGCGAACATATCGTGCCCTGAGGAATGATCGATGAAACCGGCCCGCCTTATAATCCTAGCTGTCGCCGTGGTGGCGGCCGGCCTCGCCGGCCTCTTGGCAATGCAGATGGCAGGCCGTGGTGGTGTCGTCACCCAAGTCCGCTCGGTCGTCGAGAAGGAACCGACCGTCAACATCCTCGTCTCGAGCGCCAATCTGCCGGTCGGCGCAAGGCTGGACGAAAAGTCGATACACTGGATGGCCTGGCCGCAAGGCGGTGTCATCCCGGGCCTCATCACCGAAGCCGACAAGCCGGATGCGATCAAGGATCTGCAGGGCGCCGTCGTGCGTCTTCCGATCTTCGAAGGCGAACCGATCCGGCCGGAAAAGGTTGCCGATTCGAACAGCCGCATCCTCTCCTC